>Ga0272443_10000081_pt1 | contig 184792 bp, 155 predicted proteins | sample SSMAcet12_FD_193581 | JGI IMG/M metagenome (GOLD analysis project Ga0272443, IMG submission 193581) | Marine sediment archaeal communities from Little Sippewissett salt marsh, Falmouth, MA, United States - SSM-Acet-12 | ecosystem: Environmental > Aquatic > Marine > Wetlands > Sediment ... | reverse complement strand
CTTCATTATGCCGTTCTCGCCGGCTTACGGCGGTAATACTTGAGATGAGGGTTCGAGTTCAAACACTCAACCGTTCACACCGCAGCTCGGGAGTGGTTTTCACACGGACCGTGACGGGTCTCTCTCAGCCTGGAAGCCCCTCTCTCATCACACGGTTTGCCGGTTACTCGTCTCCGTCAAAGCTCTTAAACTAGAATATCTTCTTAATTGTTTCGATTGTCAATAGCAAAAGCTGCGCATGCCCTCAGCGGCCGCACATGTGACAGGCACATGTGCGGCCGTCACACGATGTCGACTTTGAAGCTATTCTACTCTACAGGATAATCCGATCCGCAGCACCAGATATCATGCAACAAGGCCTCCAGGGATGTACATGTTTCATACACATCCCGCTAAGGTTACAGCAGAGAATCCAGCAGCACACCGACACCCTTGCACAGGTCAAAAACATCCCCTGTGAAGTGACCCTTTTCAGGACTGTCGATATCAAGGACGGCAAAGACATCGCCACCTCTCAGCAAAGGATAGACAAACTCACTCCTGGACTCACTGTCACAGGCGATATGACCGTCAAAAGCATGGACGTCATCGACGATGACCATCTGTATGGTCTCAACCGCTTTCTGGCACACTCCGTGTCCCTTCTTAAGAAGAGTACAGGCGGGTTTCCCGGCAAAAGGACCGAGAATCAGGTCCCCGTCATCCTTCAGGTAATAGAAGCCGCACCAGTTTACAGTATCTAAAGCGCCGAAGAGCAATACACTCACATTGGCAAAAAGGGCGTTTACTTCCAGAAAGGATGAGGTGTCGACATCCTGAGTGAAGGCCTCCACCTGTGAGAGCAGTTCGTCAGTCAAAGTGTTCTTCATCTCCATCATCAGGATGCGTTACATCGTCCCCTTCCATGCGACGTCTGCACTTTGCCGAAAGGACGGCGAAGCTTGTGGCAAGGTCAGTCCTCTGCAGGACAATATGGTCAGGAAGGCGGAGATCTTTAGGAGCGAAATTCCATATGGCCCGAATTCCGGCATCAACAAGGAGGTCTGCAACCTCCTGAGCAGCTTCTCCGGGGACAGTTATCACAGCGATATGAATGTCGAATTTTTTGATATACTCCTTGAGCTCGCTCATGGGTCTCACAAAGGTTCTGCCGATAGGCAGCCCGACTTTATTCTGATCCTGATCAAAGGCGGCAACTATCTGCAGCCCGTAGGTACTGAACCCGTCATATCTGCTGAGAGCAACGCCAAGGTGTCCGGAGCCGATGATGATGGCATCGGTCGTGTTGTTCCAACCCAGGTTCTCCGTGATGGCTTTGATGAGTTCATCGATCCTGAAGCCGACCTTCGGCTTCCCCTCCACTCCGGTGCCTGCCATATCCTTTCTCACCTGGATGGCAGTGAGTCCTAGATCTCCTGCAAGCCTGGTTGCTGAAATCCAGCTCTCACCATCTTCCTTATACTGTCTGAGAAGTCTCAGATATGAGGGAAAGCGCTTAATTGTAGGTATCGATATCATCCCTTGTCCTCCGTCTTCTTCGATAAGGAATCATACGACCCCCCGGGAACCACGGTTCCAACCGAATCAAGAATCAGTGACGGTCTGTAGGCGAATACCGAGGGAGTCTCTCTGTCAGAGACACCGGAAAGGACCAGGACGGTATCGATTTCGGCTTCTATGCCGCTTACTATATCCGTATCCATCCTGTCCCCGATAATGGCCGTCTCTTCCCGCATCGCCTCGAGCCGCTTCAGACCCTGTCTCATCATAACAGGATTTGGCTTTCCTATAAAGTATGGTTCCACTTCGGTAGTTTTTGCAATAGGCAGGATAAGAGAACCTGTCGCAGGAAGTATTCCGTACTCCCCCGGGCCTGATGTATCGGGGTTCGTTCCGATCAGCTTAGCACCCTTCTCTACCAGTGATATCGCTTTGATGACCGTCTCATAGCTGTAGGAACGGGATTCTCCGACCACTACATAATCGGGATTGACATCATTCATAGAATAGCCCGCATCGTACAAGGCATTGATCAAGCCCGCTTCCCCGATGACGTATGCAGAACCGCCAGGTATCTGAGAGGCAAGGAAACCCGCTGTTGCAAGAGCTGAGGTGTAGAAGTGTTCAGGAGCTATATCAAGAGAGAGCCGTTTCATCTTCACGTGAAGTTCATAACGGCTCCTTTCACTCGAATTGGTGAAGAAGAGATACTTCTTGCCGGTATTCTGCAGCCAGGTGATAAACTCACCGGCTCCGGGAAGAAGTCGGTTCCCGTGGTAGAGCACCCCATCCATGTCACACAGAAATGCCCCTTTGCCTCGAATCGATTCGAGCTGTCGCTCGTCACTGCAATATCTATGATTCTGTTCCATCGCCTGCTCCTCTATGCAGATTCTCGACGACTGCACGTACATCTTCTTCCGGGGTGCTTGTTCCTGCTGTGATACCAACTGATTGATACTGATAGATCTGATGCGGAATCTGTGAAGCCTCTTCGATATGCCATACCGGCATCTTCCGGGATTCCACGAGCTCAGCCAGAGCTCGGGTATTCGCACTCATCTTTCCTCCAACGACAAGAACTGCATCTACCTCTTCGAGCATGGCGATCAGTGAATCATGCCTGCGTTTCGTAGAAGGACAGAGGATGTTCGCCTGGACTATCCTGTCGGGGAACACGCTGTGGAGGTGCGCCAGTATCAGATGAAACTCTTCATGTTCGAAGGTCGTCTGCACTACGGTGATAATCTTCCCCTGAGAAGGGATATCGAGGCGGTCAACTTCATCGACACTCTGCACAATATGCACGGGCACAAAACGGCCGTCACCATCACGCACCCTGCTGAGAGCCTTGACCTCGCTGTGATTATGCAGTCCGATAATGAGTACGTGTTCGCCTTCACTGACACTGCGGATGATCGATTGAGAGTGTGCGACAGTACCGCAGGTGCCGTCGACGAGAGTGAATCCAGCCTGTTCGAAGCGTTCTCTCAGATCATCGGCGATCCCATGGGCGCGGATCAGGGCAATACCGGGTTCATGACCTTCGGGCGAATCGATGTGCTCCATTCCCTGTTGGATAAAATGATTCACAACCGACGGATTATGAATGAACCAGCCTATCGAGTACGCTTTCTTCCCCTCCCGCCGGGCTCTATCGACAACATCCTGAGCAAATCGTATAACCTGAGAGACACCATTACAGTACCCCATGACTCTGGACCGGATAACTCTCACACACTCTCCTCCTGCATAGAACAAAAACAGGCCACTTCACTCAGCAGTATACTGAAGCAAGTGACCTGTTGATAGACTCAAAGGACCGGCACTATTTTTTCTGCTGTCTCTTACCCTTCGGTTTTCGTTCAGCCTTGACGATCTCAACGTCCTGGACGACAGGAGTCTCTTCAGCCTCGACAGTTTCGATCTTTGCCTTTTCAGCCTGTTCGATCTTCTTTGCAACAACTTTGTTCTTACTGATCCACATATAGAGTACAGGAGCAAGAAGGTTCGATGAGTATGCCCCAACGAGGATACCGAAGACCATCTCGATAGCGAAGAGCTGAATGGCTCCGGAAGCGAAGATGGCAAGCGGAGTGATCGCAAGAGCGGTCGTGAACGAGGACAGGAGAGTTCTGCTCAGTGACTGACTCACGCTTGTATCTATGATTCCGCTGATGCTCATCGAGGTAAGAAGGGGTCTGTTCTCACGGATACGGTCAAAGATAACGATGACGTTGTTCAGCGAGTACCCGATGATCGTCAGCAATGCCGCGATCGTCGTGCTCGATACCTCGAGTCGGAAAATCGTGATGAACCCGATCAGAAGAAAGGTGTCATGCACGAGAGTTATAATGGCCGCAATGGCAAATGAAAGGTGGAAACGGACCCAGATATAGATCAGGATCAGTGCTATAGCGACAATAACAATCAGTATCGAGCCGCTCACCAGTGTTGATGAGTACTTAGGCCCCACAAAGTCGCTCTGAAGCACGCTCACTTCTGAGAACTCCGAGGTGAGAGCATCCTTCACAGAACCGGAAAGCTCCTCTTCCAGCAGACCGTCCTCGTTTGCCAGGCGCACCTGGAAGGTCTGATCCGCTTCATCCCCTACGATCTGTACAGAAGCGTCAGCGCTGAGGGCTGCTCTCACATCATCGATCGTCACGGCAGAAGCGTCAGTGATCTTCACCGTCTGGCTGAATCCGCTCTGGAAATCGATTCCAAGGTTGAAACCGCCAAGGGCGAAATAGAATACTGCGGTAAGAACCAGCAGAGCCACTGAAACAGAAACAGCTGCATATTTGAACTTGGTTATCTGATAGATTTTTTTTGCCATGACCTACTTCCTCCTCCAGCTGATGCTGAGGCGAGGATTCTTCCCTGACAACTGCGCATCATACATGAGTTTCACAACGAACAGAGCATTGAACATGCTGCTCACGATACCGACTGCAAGTGTGTTGGCGAATCCCTTGATAGCACCGGAGCCAAGCTGGGAAAGAACAAGCGCAGCGATAATAGTCGTCACGTTTGCATCCATGATAGTCCAGAAGGCTTTCCCGAATCCGGCTTCAACAGAAGCTGTTTCACTCTTACCCAGAGCCAGTTCCTCTTTGATCCTCTCAAGGATGATAACATTCGCATCAACTGCCATACCGACAGTAAGCACGAGACCGGCGATACTGGTCAGTGTCAGAGTCAGATTGAAAGCAGAGAGAATTGAGACAAGGATGATCAGATTGAACAGAAGAGCGATATCTGCAATGAGACCGCTTCCCTTGTAGATGATCAGCATGAACAGGAACACAAGAGCCAGGCCGACGATGATAGCTATGAGGCCTGCCTGAACGGTGTCTTCACCGAGGCTGGCACCTACAGCCTGCTGGCTGACCACGATCAGTTCGATCGGAAGAGCTGCCGTCTTCAGGACGATAGAGAGGTTCGCAGCTTCATCGGCATTGAAACCGGTGATCTGGCCGCTTCCTCTGATGCCTTCGTTGATACCTGCCATCGATTTGACCTTGCCATCCTGAACGACAGCGAGGGTCTCTCCGACATTGGTGCTGGTCAGCTTGTAGAAGATCTCAGCTCCGCTCGCATCGAGTTCGAAGTTGACCGTAGGCTGGCCCGTGATCGGGTGGGTGCCGACGGTTGCGTTCGAGATATGGTTACCGTCAAGACCGATCTCCTCTTCGAGTACGACGTAACTTGAAAGAAGGTCGAGACCATATTCATCGTTCTCGTAGTAGGCGGTGGCGATCTTTCCTGCAGGCAGGAAGTTCGGCCGGATGATCTGGCCCTCATCATCAAAGACCTCACTCGGGTTCTCGGCGAAGTAGCTGTTCAGCTCACTCGTCAGTTCCCGGTCGACGATCTGGAAGGTGAGGGAGCCTTTTCCCTTGAGGAAGCTGTTGACCCGTTCAGGATCTGCAGCTCCGGGAATCTCGACAAGGATCTGATCAGATCCCTGCTTTCTGATATTGGGCTCTGAAACTCCGAACTGGTCGATTCGCTCGTTGAGGATTGCGATGTCATCCGAGACAAGAGCGGTGATATCGGCCGCGCCCGGCTCTTTTCCCGTCCTGAGTGTATAGGATTCAGGATCAGCTTCAAGAAGGATACTCATACCACCACGAAGGTCCAGACCGAGCTTGAGCACTTTGTTACTCAGATTCTTCAGGTCAAGAAGAAGACTGCGATAGTGTCCTTCGATCGCATCATACAGAGCCTTCTCTGAGGAGAACCCTTTGAACAGATCGGTGAGTGTCCACGAACCTGGAACGTCCATCTTCCTGTTCTTGTAGTTCTGTTTCGCTATATCAGTGAGGTATGAGAAAGCTCCGGGAACAGCTGCCGAAGAGGAATCTTCGAAGATGTTCTTGAGCTCACGCAGGTCCCGGCTTGCCTGTCCCTGTGCATACTCTCTGATCTGTACTGTCGATCCTGTCGCCAGGTCTTTTGTCTCCTGTGGTACGAATGCGTACCATTTCACGGTTGGATAGAGGAAAATTCCACAAGCCACCGCAACCAGGAGGATGACGATTAATCGTCCCCGTATTTTCATGTTGATCTCCGTGTGTAAGGTAGTTACCTGTTGCTAGTTCTTTTCGTCAGTTTTCGGTGCTTCCGGTTTGAGAGGTGCAAGCTCTGGAGTTTCTTCTACCACTTTTGCATCCTCCACATCGGCTTTTGCCTCTGCCTTCTTGGGAGCAGCCTTCTTAGAAGTGCCCTTTTTGGGAGCGGCTTTCTTTGCAGGTCCTGCTTTCTGTTCCTTGGCAGGTTCAGCACTCTTTGCATCGGCTGCAGGTTTTGAAGCAGCCTCACTCTTGGCTTCAAGCACCTGAGCGATCGCGGACTTCGTGAACTCGAGGCGGGTGTTGTCATCAACCTTGACCACAACAGTCGTCTCCTTCACCGAAGCGATAGTTCCCCGGATACCACCTATAGAAACAATCTTGTCGCCTTTCTTCATGGCAGACAGCATGTTCTTTGTCTCTTTCTCCCGCTTTTTCTGCGGTCTGATGATCAGAAAATAGAAAATAAGGATGATAAGACCGAAGGTGATAAACGTGGTCGTCATCGAGCCACCTGCGGAAGCGGATGTTCCGGTCGTTCCCATGGTCGCTAATAATGCATTCATAGTATGATAACCTCTCTATAGGGTAATATGCGTACCGCCTAACGTATCACGTTACAATACGAGTAGTCAAGTTTTACCTTTTCCCATCAGGTACGAAAAAACGGTGAAGCCCAGTTGTGAACTCCACCGTCGCTTATGTGTTACGCTGTAGGTGTACCGGCGGATGATTACATCATGCCGCCCATTCCACCCATTCCGCCCATACCGGCAGCGCCGGCTGCACCTGCTCCTTCATCTGAAGGAAGGTCGGTGATGGCACATTCTGTCGTGAGGATCAGAGCAGCGATGCTTGCTGCATTCTGCAGTGCGCTGCGGGTCACCTTCACCGGGTCGATGATACCAGCGTCGAACATGTTGACCCATTCAAGCTTTGCTGCATCAAAACCGAACTCAGGTTTCTCGTGTTTCGCTTTCTCTGCGATGATGGAACCGTCGAGCCCTGCATTCTGAGCAATCTGTCGGATGGGCTCCTCAAGTGCACGGCGTACGATCTTGTACCCGACAACCTCTTCCTCGGTAAGACCGGAGAGATTCTTCTCATCAAGAGCCTTGACTGCCTGGATCAGAGCCACACCACCACCGGCGATGACACCCTCTTCGATGGCTGCACGTGTAGCGGAAAGTGCATCCTCTACTCTGTGCTTCTTCTCTTTGAGCTCTACCTCGGTAGCTGCACCGACATTGATCACGGCGACTCCGCCTGCGAGCTTCGCAAGACGCTCCTGCAGTTTCTCTCGGTCATAATCACTTGTCGTATCCTGGATCTGAACCTTGATCTGACTGATCCTGTCCTTGATATCGCTCTGCTTGCCGGCACCGTTGATAATGGTGGTGTTATCCTTCTCGATCTTGACGCTCTTTGCACGTCCGAGCTGGGTGATATCGGTGTTCTCGAGCTTGAGCCCGATCTCTTCACTGATAACCTCTCCACCGGTAAGGATGGCTATATCTTCGAGCATAGCCTTTCTTCTGTCACCGAACCCGGGAGCCTTCACTGCCACTGCGTTGAGTGTTCCCCTGATGGTGTTGACAATAAGGGTGGCAAGAGCTTCGCCATCGACATCCTCGGCAATGATCAGGATAGGCTTCCCTGACTGAGCAACCTTTTCGAGTACGGGAAGGAGGTCCTTCATGTTACTGATCTTCTTGTCGTAGATCAGGATGTAGGGGTCTTCAAGGATCGATACCATGGTATCACGGTTGGTAGCAAAGTAGGGAGAGAGATATCCTCTGTCGAACTGCATACCTTCAACAAAATCAGTGGTCGTCTCGATGGTCTTTGACTCTTCGACTGTGATGACACCGTCTTTGCCGACCTTCTCCATCGCACCGGCTATTTCATCACCGATCACGGGATCGTTGTTGGCACTGATAGAAGCTACCTGAGCCAGCTCCGCCTTGTCCTTGATGATACGGGCATGTTTCTTGAGCTCAGCAATTGCATCCTCGACAGCCTTATCGATTCCTCTTCTGATCCCCATGGGATTGATCCCTGCGGCAACGCTCTTCATTCCCTCTTTGGTGATCGAATAGGCAAGGACGGTAGCGGTGGTTGTACCATCACCGGCAACATCATTGGTCTTTGTTGCGACTTCCTTGACGAGCTGAGCACCCATGTTCTCAAAGGGTTCTTCAAGTTCGATCTCGCGTGCAACCGACACACCGTCTTTAGTGACGGTAGGGGCACCGAATTTCTTATCGATCAGAACATTTCTTCCTTTGGGACCAAGGGTGACCTTGACTGCCTGAGACAGCTTTTCTACTCCTGCTACGAGCGAGCGTCGAGCATCTTCATTGAACTGCAGCTGTTTTGCCATAGTTTTCCTCACTTCCTTTTATGGTATGATTTGTAATATATTAAGTGCCTCACAATAGGGCACGGTAAAGATAGTTCCCTTACCGATACGTAACATAATCATATTTTTCATAAACAGCAACTATTTTCATACTTTTTTTCTTTGCTGAGAGTGTCTTTACAATCGTTGTCACAGAGCATACAGTATCCCATGCATATTGCAGGATAGAGAGAGGATGGTCAGATGGAAAGAGAGCGGGCAGTCAGCCACGCAAGTGCATTCGCTGCGGTAATGATCTGGGGAATAACCTTCATAGCGACAAAACAGCTCCTGAAGACCTTCACGATGAGTGAAATTCTTGTCGTGAGGTTCGTCATGGGTGTCATCACGCTCTACCTCCTGGACATGAAGAACCCGAGAAATCGATTTTCGCTGAAGGATGAATTGCTGTTTGCGCTGAGCGGGGCTGCCGGAGTGACGGTCTACTACGGTGTGGAGACCCTTTCACTCACTATGACCAGTGCATCGAATGTCGGAATCCTCACCAGTCTCGCACCTCTCACGACCGCGGTGGCGGGGGCCTTCCTGCTGAAGAGCGAGCGGCTCCGCCCCTCCTACATATGGGGTTCGCTCCTTGCCTTTCTGGGAGTGGTCCTGGTCATTCTCAACGGGACCCGCTTCGAAGGCTTCAGCCTCCGGGGTGATCTCATCGCACTGAGCGGAACCGCCGCCTGGGCGACCTACTCTCTCCTGCTCAAGAGTATCGACACCACGAAATACCACCTGATCACCTATACCAGGAAGCTCATCACCTACGGCCTGATCTTCCTTATCCCCTCCCTCTTCTTCGACGACTCGCGCATCCTGGCCTCTGACTTCACGCTGCTCAACACCCTACTCCTTCTGTTCCTCGGGATACTTGCAAGTGCCTTCTGCTTCGTGTTCTGGAACCACGCGGTTGCCACTATCGGAGTCTATGCGACCAGCATCTATATCTACACGATGCCTCTGGTCACACTGTTCGCGGCCGCACTGTTCCTCGGAGAGCCGGTCACCGCCCAGGCTTTCATCGGAACCAGCGCGATCATAGGAGGGCTGTACATCGGGGAGAGAGGTCCGGCTCTCAGAAGAATCCGGGAGAACGCCTGACTGGTCCCGGCCGGAGATATCGTACAGCCCATCGGAAAACCCGGGAAGCTCCCTAGATCAGCGGACCCGATATAACAGCAACACGATTGCCACAGCCGACATCGAGCATCCTGCCTGAACAACTTCCCAATCTCTTCCACGCTCCCTTCTGCACTGTCACCTGCCGGCTCTCTTTACCTCATGGAACACGATCCAGCACCTCCACCTGAAGCTCGTCCCAGTCCGATCGTGTGATGAAGAGGTCTTCTCCCAAAATGACGAGATCCGTCGGAACGGTTATTCGGTCAATCACAGTCACCTGGGAATAGGTACTCCCCGGGGATATATCTGTCTTGACGACCTTGCCGGGAGTGTATGAGGTGATATACAGCTCTGTTCCATCGAGGGAAAGACCCAGAGGAGTATCAAACCCATCGAGTATTACTGTGGATTCCGCAGAGCTGACTGCCCCCTGATCATCATACGTACATGCAATCTCGATAATGTTATTATCGTCATAATTCGCCAGGAACAGGCTGTCTCCGCACGCCACCATATCCAGGGGATAATCTATGGGATCACCGGTCACACTGATGACGGTCTTTTCCTGCGTACTCAGCCTGATGTGATTCAGGCGATCAGCTGCTGTTTCAACGACAAAGAGATGATCCCCATCAACAGCAACAGCCCTTGGCAGCTGCAAACCGTCAGCTACTGTCGTGACTTCCGCTGTCTCCAGGCTGATTTTTCTGACTGCACCGCCCCCCCATTCGCTCACATACAGAAAGGACTCATCGGCTGCTATTTCCACGGGCTTGTCGAATGAGGCTGCAGTGCCGGTACCATCAACGGTGTCATCTGTTCCGCTGCCGGCAAACACCGAAGCACTGCAGGTGACCGGGTCGACTTTCAGGATGGTATGATCGTCTCTGCTTGCGACATACAGATACCCTCCCGCCGCTGTAATACCCATAGGAATATTCCCCAGTGGAACAGACCGGTTCCATCGTGCATAGAGAATCACGCTCTGGGCGCCCATCGTGAACTCTCCTTCATCACCGTACGTTGTTCCGCTGCCATCAGAGCCCGAATTCCAGTGAGAAAAGGAGCCGCCTGCCAGGGTGAACGAAGAGGCAGGAAGCGAAATCACCTCACCGGGTTCGAGTACCAGAGTTGCCATAGAACCTTCTGCGTTGCTGTCATTCGCATTGAAGGTCAGTGTGATAGCATCCGGTGTATCACTCATGATACTGCAACCGGTCAGGAGCACGATGAGCGCAAGCATGAGGGTGATGACACCCTGCCAGACTGATCTGAACCTATCCATTCCAACCATCCTTTTCAGAGATTCGCTCTCTTATATCTTTTTTACCGTTTCCTGTCTCAGGAAGGCTTCAACCGCTTCTACGACACACACCGGCATCATCAGCCTCTTCTACAGGTAATCAACATCGAGATCTCGAAAACCTCTACACAGTGTCCTGAGATTATAGCGGAGGAATATATACACAATTGGTGCCTGCTGCCCCATATCCCGGTGTGCCGATCGCCAACGTGTTCCCATCATATGCGAAATCAGCATCTTTATCTAACACAGGAAGAGGAATCTCCTTTTCCTTCGACCATACGTTGCTTCCCTCGTCCCATGTGTACATAAAAATCATACCATCTGCACCGGCAACGAGTGTATCTCCTGAGATTGCGACCTGAGAACCGAAAAAAGGATTATCGCTCGAACCACCGTCTATCTCCAAAGACCAGGTCCAGGAATTCCATTCAGGCCAGCCGTCCGTCTCATCCCGCTCCACCACATGTACAATACCGTCGCCTACGGACTTATAGAAGTCCGGGCTTCCGATACACACAGTACCCTGATCTATTGCAACATCATATCCTAGGTATGTCCTCCCGTCTCTGTACCCTTCTCCGACAGGAGAATCCTGATCGATCGATTTCCATTGTCCGTCTGTGCTATCACGCTCAAATATGTAGGCGGCACCTCTGATTGAGGTACTTATCTCCAAGTGATACGAACCAATAACTGCAGAATCTCCCGATATATCGACATCATAACCGAACCATGCGTCTTCCTTATCATACAAAGCCTGCGAGTATATCTTGCTCGTCGGATTTGATGACCAGCCTGTTGCTGAATCACGTTCAAAAATAAAGGCACTTCCCTCAGCGTCATCACTGCCACTGTAATCGGGCGTGTCCTTAATAGCTCCTGCAATGATACGGTCCCCATCAATAGCAACAGAGAAACCGAATTCGGCACTATACCCTACCTGTGGAGTCCCGGCGTCAGATGAGGTAGAAGCAATTGTGGTGTCGATTTCCCAGACTCCAGAACTGTTGCGACGATATATGTACATACTGCCAAAAGAGCCGCCAGGAGCTCCGATAACAGCATATTCGCCCGAAATATCAACAGAATTACCAAATAAACCGTCTTCTATCGGGGTCGCCATCTGAACCTTCTGCTCTTCTCCCCAGAGTCCCGTCTCGCTGTCGCGATGATAGAAATAGGCACTGCCTGCCCAGCGTTTTGAATCGATGTCATCGTGATGGGCACCGACAACCATATAATTTCCCGATACAGCCACTGCATTACCGAACGCATCCTCAAGTTGGCCATCCGAGGCAGTGACAACCATCATCCACTGTGCATACAGGTTCAGGGCGGCATCTGCAGAATACGAACCCCCCGGAGCGTACTGTGTCCCGCTTCCGTCAGCAGCCGTGTTCCAGGAAACAAAGGCTGACCCGCTTCGAGAGAACCCGGAACCACTGGCAATACTTACTGTCTCGCCCGGCTGTTTCACCGTGGTTGGAACACTGCCACTTCCTCCGTTCGCATAGTAGGCGATGGCATAACCGTCGACCCACTTCGCGTACAGGATAAGATCGGCCTCTGTTGTGTAGCTTGCACCTGCACCATAGTCTGTCCCGCTGCCGTCAGCAGCTGTGTTCCAGCCCCCGAAGAAGAGGCCACTCTTCTCGAGAGTACCGCTGTTGCTCTGCAGAATCAGGTCTACTCCGTAGGTCTTCGTCTGGCTAGCGGGAGCAGTTCCCGAGGTCGCACCGTTGGCATCATAGGTTACCGTACAGGTTGATATCACCCATTTCGCATACAGGGTCATATCCTCTGTGACCGGAGTGCTGAAATCCCACCTCGTGTTGAAACCCTCATCCGTGTACCATCCTGCAAAGGTATACCCGGTTACATCACTCATTTCCGGCCCCTTTGCCAGGCCAAGGACAAACATATCATCTATGGGGTCGCCATAGTCTGAAACGAAGCTCACCGTACCTCCGCGCATGACATCGATGAAATCACTGCAGCTCACTGCAAGGAGGAGCACCATGACCACCAGGAATGTTGAAAGAATAATCCGTCCCCTTCCCGCTGATACTGTTCCGATGCTGTGTCTCATATCATTCCTCCCTTACAGAGATACTCGTATCCCGCTGTGAAACTCACCGAGCAAGCCGTAGTCGCTATACTGTTCAGGGAAATACAGGATTCCCGCTCCTGCATACACTGATGTCCCTTCCAGGATTTCTCTCGTGATTCTCACTCCTGCACGGAACATCGCATCTGTGAACACCATTACACCACTTGCTGTGAAACGGGGGATGTGAAGCATACCGCCGCCGCTCAATTCCGGGGAAACCGTCACACTCCCGAGAGGGAATGCGTATGCGGCACCTGCAGAGAGGCCCAGTTCATGAACCTCTTCCACAAGAGCATGGTCCGACGGACCGTAGGCATAGTTCAGGTCCCCAAACCCCGTAAGAGAAGCGACCTTCGGAAACCCCATCTCGATGCGGAGGCTCAGTCCATAGGAGAAGGCGTACACAGTATCCGGCAGATGGTTCAAAGGAGTGGTGACCACCACTCCCGCTGATGTCCACAACGGAAAGGACTCCTTCTCCTGTGCAGAGACATCCTGTGCCGGCACCAGCTTCCATGTCCTGAACTCAGCTGAATAGACCATTTTCTGCACATCGCCCCACTCACCCTGAACATCCCTGTACTGAAAATAGAGTACATCTGACGTGTCGGCACTGCCTCTCCACTGCTGAACAGCTTCACTGTACTCGAGCATTTCCCAGCTGTCCGGGTCGATACCATTAACCTGCAGCCGCAGTGCGGTCATCTCGCCCGGCATTGAGGCTATGGAAAGCTGCATCGTCTGCGCAGGAAGAAGCATACCTGCACCGGTTATGAGAAGAACAATGCATAAGAATCTCTTTGCTGGTGCCATCCCGGCCTCCTTCATACGCCTTACTTCCTGCAAACAGGTTGTATCATCAGTGAGGAAGTCTCACACCCCGCCGACAGGGACAGAGTACATGCGGAAAACAACTCTGTATATCGAGACAAATACTACGAGAAAGAGTGAATATTGCTATTAACAGCCTGGCAATCCATGATATAATCGCAGCACATACCATGTGGACAGCTAACAGAAAAGACCGACACTCCTTGTACACTATTCCCATAGTTCTTATTCTCCTGGCAGCAACCGCTGCCATTCTCCCGATACCGTATACCCCGAACACGATCCCGGTCATTGCCGGGAAGGCGGAGCTTCCCCCCTCCGAGAAGTTCTCCTCGAGCCATGCGCTTGACGGGCAGTGGTATCTTCTTATGAACGGAAAAGAACCCGCAATACTTCAGGAGGTACCGGCTGTTGCCTGGTCTACCGGGTATGCGACCTACAGGCTCGAACTCTCCGTGCCGGAGGATCTTGCCGGGACCCCGCTGGAACTGTTCACCCATACCATGGGGACAAGCGGAGAGCTCATCGTGAACGGGCTCATGATAGGAGAACAGGGAAGGTACGGAGAAAGGGCAGAAGACGCTGTGGCAACAGCCAGAGCCCCTGTATATCGGTTCTCACTGAAAGAGGGAGTGAACCACATAGATATACGGGTCAGTAATTTCACCGACCTGCGGGCCGGTCTCTGGGAACAGGTGATGATTGCCCCTGCCCCGCTGCTGAGCACCCGCTATGAGAGACGGATAGATCTCGACCACCTGATCTTCACAGCAGTCCTGTTCATCGCAGCAATCACCTTCATTCTCTCTCTCCTGATGAAGGAGTATCACCTCCTCTATTTCGTCAGTGCGATAATCTTCGCAGCCTTCGGCGGCTTCATGATGATCTCCTACGCACTGTATGAATGGATACCCGATATTGACTATACAGTTATGAAAAAAGCCTCATTCACGCTGTACTACTTCAGCGGAGGACTCATCATCAAATCCGTCGCGACCGACATCTTCCGTCATCGAAGAACGCCTCTCATTGACCGCATTGCCGGCCTCTTTCTCCTCATGGGAATCGTAAATATCGCACTCCCCTTCAGAGCAAGCAGCTATATCAGCTACATCTATCATCCGCTCATCGCTCTGGTCTTCTGCTATCTGATCATTCAACAGTACCGGAGAACATTCTCTCCCTTGCATGCCGACAACCTTTCTCAGGGGATCCTGAGACTTGCCATCCAGCTGCTGCTCTTCTTCTCAACAGCTCACGACTCCTTTTCCTACGTCTCCGGCAATTTCAGCTATGAAATACTCCATATCACCTCCCTCGTGTATGCAGCCAGCTACTGGCTGCTGCTTACGCAATCGATCCTGAAAGAACGGGAACGGATCGAAACAGCCAAGAACAGAATGCTCACCATTGCGGATCATACCCGTGACCAGATCCGAAACGACCTTCACGACAGACTGGCACAGCTGACTTCGGCCATGCGGTTCCTGACGGAGGGATATGTGAAGATCGGAAAAGCCGGAGAACAGGATCTGGCACTCCTTCATGACACAGCAGTACAGATATCAGACGAACTGCGCAATATCATGAACGGAATCGGACCTGCACGGCTGGAAGGTACCAGCTTTGAATCTGCTGTGAGGGACATGGCACAACAGAACGAGCGGGTATACAGCGTCCCGTTTGTTCTGGATATGGAAGACCTTCCCGACACTCGCTGGAATCATGGCAGAGAACAGCTCTATCTGGTGATGAGGGAGGGCATTACGAATGCGATGATCCATGCGAAGCCTTCGTACATCCATATCACCCTTCACCGTGATGAAAGGGTCTACACCCTTGAAATTGAAAACGATGGAATCGATGAGGCTCTTTCAGAAATTCACACCATCATAGACCACGGTCTCGATATCATGCGGTACCGCATCGAATCACTGGGAGGGACCTTTTCTGCAGGACCTGTACCGCCTGAGGTGTTCCGTGTGACTGCAGAAATACCGGAGAGATCAGTATGACACGCATTGTATTGGCAGATGACCATGAACTCATCAGAAAAGGAATACGGCTTCAGATTCAAGGTGAGGATACCCTCGAGATAGTCGGAGAAACCGGCTCACTCTCAGACCTTGACCATCTGCTGGAAGAGCTCTCTCCTGATCTTCTCATCCTCGATATCAGCATGGATTCCCGGTGGAGCGGTCTGGAATTTCTCGAAACCCACAGGGACCAGCTTGAAAACATCAGGGTTCTGATACTCTCTGCCTCAGAAAATATCTCGATAGTCAGACGATCCATGGAACTGGGAGCCAAAGGCTTTCTCCCGAAATCCGACACCTCCGAATCCCTGATCGATGCCATACGGGTCGTCGCGAAGGGTATTCTCTACCTCGCCCCTTCGATCTCGGAAAGACTCCTGTATACACAGGTCCCCCCCGAAACCGGCTCAACAGCCCCAGAGGACCTGCTGAGCAGGAGAGAGATCTCCGTATTCTCCCTGCTGGGAAAGGGAAAGACTTCGAGGGAGATTGCGAAAATTCTCAAGATACGTCCGAGCACCGTAAGCACGCATATCGAACATATCAAGGTCAAAATGGAGACAATCAGCGTGAGCGAACTCCAGAAGAAGGCATTTATCTGGGTTCAGGATGAAGGGCAGACTCGTCTTCTTCGATGAGGAGACCCGAGAACACCTGACTGTTTCCCCTTCTCTCAAGCGGTGAGCATGCTGTCACTCTACAGCGTATCAGCATGTTCAACATACATAAGTGTGACCTAGTCACCTTGATGAAACTGTCATTCATGGTATACTCATGTAAAAAAAGGAATCATATCATGAAACAATCATCATTTTCACATACCGTTCTGTCGATTCTCCTTATGTTGCTCCTCTTCTCCCTGCCTCTGAGTGCAGGAGGAAACAAGGAGCAGGAGAAGGAAGAGCAGACGATCACCGTAAGTCAGCCATTACTCGAAGGGGAACTCGAATCTCCCCAGAGTTCGCAGTCTACGCCTGCAGTGCCTCAGGCAGAAAGCCCGGACGGCTCAGTTCAGTTCATGACCTACAGCATCTACGGGGATCTGATAGATCAGGAGCTGTTCTCCCAGGCTGATATCACGATGATCAATGTATGGGGAACCTACTGCTCCCCCTGTATCAGAGAGATGCCCGACCTCGGAGATCTCAACCGCGAGTATGCTGATAAAGGTTTTCAGATAGCCGGGATAGTGATAGACGGATATCATCAGGATGAGGAGAAGTTCAAGGAACAGATTGGAATGGCCAGGGCTATCGTTGATTACACGAAAGCCGACTACCAGCACATGCTGCCGATATCGATGGAGCTGAATGAAGCCTACCTGTCGAACATTCAGGTCGTGCCGACGACGTTCTTTGTTGATTCAAAGGGGAGACTCATCGGAAAGGAAGTCACCGGAAGCCGGTCCAAGGAAGCATGGATCGAGGTGATCGAAGGAGTCTTTGCGGAATATGAGAATTAGGAAGGGTAAGTCTCGCATCCTGTCTCTCATTATCCTCACCATAGCCTTTGGAGCTATCGTCTATGGCGTGGTGGACAAGGAATATCTCACCGTACTGCAGAAGAGTACGGTGATCTGCATGGAGTGTATCGGCCTTGGCTAAATTCAGGGAGCGAATGAAACAACATGACAGAAAACGCACTCTCTTCCAGATTGTTACATCCGTACTGCAGAATGCATACCTCATAGGGTTCATACAGGGAAAAATCTATCAGGGAGGTACAAAAGCATTCTGTGCTCCCGGTCTCAACTGCTATGCATGCCCCGGAGCTCTCGGCTCCTGTCCGGTAGGATCCCTGCAGGCAGTACTCGGTTCGCGGGGGACCTCGGTCTCCTACTATGTTGGAGGCTTCCTTGCTGCGGTGGGCATTACCAGCGGCCGCTACACCTGCGGCTGGCTCTGCCCTTTCGGACTGTTTCAGGACCTGCTGTACAAGATACCCGGAGTGAAGAAGATCCGCATTCCCAGAGGAACAGGGGAGAAGATTGCGGAGAAACTGCGGTACGTGATCCTGGCACTCTTCGTGATCATCCTTCCGCTCTTTGTTGTTGATTTTCTTGGTCAGGGTTCACCTGCCTACTGTACATACATCTGTCCGTCCGGCACCGTCTCGGGCCTCCTTCTCATGATTCAGAATGAAGGCCTCAGAGAGGCAGTGGGGTGGCTGTTCGCGTGGAAGAATCTGATTCTGGCAGTTGTGGTCGCAGGTTCGATTATCGTCTACAGACCCTTCTGTCGCTACATCTGCCCCCTCGGAGCGATCTACGGACTGTTCAACAGAATTGCCCTGTTCAGGTTCAAGGTTGATGAACAGAAGTGTACTTCGTGTGGGATCTGCCAGCGAACCTGCAAACTCGACATCCCTGTATATCAGGAACCGAACAGTGCTGCCTGCATACGGTGCGGGGACTGCATCACAGCATGCCCCCACTCCGCTCTACTGAAGGACAACGTCCTGTTCAGCAAGGATTCTGTCAGTACCCAAGACGCTTTACAAAGCGAATAAGATTATCCATTGTCAGAACCATATCGCTTTTGGCTCTCTTCTTGAGCACCTTGAAATCCTGTGCAACCCGGTTGATGCTGAAGATCGCACTGACGCCCTCATCATAGGCAGCCTCGAGGTTGTCTCCGATATCACCGACGATGGCAACAAGGGGAACGTTCTTCTTTTTGGTACGGCGTGCGATCCCGATAACGACTTTTCCCCTGAGGCTCTGGAAGTCGATCTTTCCCTCACCGGTGAACACCATATCGGTGTCCTCACACTGCTCATCGAACCTGACGGTATCGAGGACGACTTCTATTCCCATCTCGAGTGCTGCGCCGAAGAAGGCAACCATACCTCCTCCCATACCACCTGCAGCTCCTGAACCCGGAAGCTCCGAGATATCGATGGAGAGATTCTTTTTGACAGCATCTGACATCTTGCCGAGCTGAGCGTCAAGATACTCGACCATCTTCTCGTCAGCGCCCTTCTGGGGACCGAAGACATGGGCGGCGCCGTGAGGTCCGCACAGGGGATTGTCTATATCACACATCGTGATGATCTCTACTCCATCAAGAGCCTTGTCCTTCGTCGAGGTATCGATGGATACGATTCTGTCCAGCGTCTCACCCTGAGGTACGAAACGTTTGCCGTCTGCATCGGTGAAGGTGACACCCACTGCGGCCGCGGCACCGGTAGCTCCGTCATTGGTGGCCGACCCGCCAAGACCGACAACGATCTTCCTGCAACCCCGTTTTGCCGCATCAAGGATCAGCTCTCCTACACCGAAGGTGGTCGCCTTTTCCGGATGCAGATAGTCCCCGACCTGAGGAAGCCCCGCTGCAGCGGCCATCTCGACGACAGCAGTACCGTCCGGAAGTATACCGTAGAAACTGTCAATCTTTTCGAAGTGAGGGCCCGTCACCTCAAGGGTGATCTTCTCGCCTCCGAGCGCCTCGAGAAAAGAGTCTACCGTTCCTTCGCCGCCGTCAGCGACCGGGATAGACACGACATCAGCCTGTGGATAGTAGGTGTGGATCGCGTCTTTCATCATGGCGCAGATCTCAGACGAACTCATCGTTCCCTTGAAAGAATCGGGGATAAGAATACACTTGTTCATAGTGGGGATAGGCCTCCTCAACATTTTTGACTTTTCGACACTATAGCGAAATAGGGCCGCTATTGATAGACCTAGAGGAGTATGAGTGAGAAACTTGCTCCAAGAAGTACGCTGATGATATTACTGATGAGGTTAACAACATCATTGTCTATCCATTTGATCCCGCGGCACAGTTCCAGCCTGTTCCCGTCCTTATCCCGCTCCTTTTCAGTGATCATCTGCTTATGCGGATCCCAGTAGTGTCCCTGAAGGGTGGCCCCGAGAATAGAATCGACAAGAGAGCCGATAATGCCGCTGACAGCAACCACGGAGGCAAGAAGAATATACATCGCGTCTCCGGGAACGGCATACGAGATGTACCACAGCAGGGCAACAAGAACACTGCCGAGCATGGACGAGAGCGAGCCTAGCATGGACACTCCCCCGCTCATACCGGGTCTGACCCGCCTGAAAGTGATGATCGAGACCGGATCTTTCGATGAGAGGATTCCGGCTTCACTTGCCCAGGTGTCTGCTGTACTCGCAGCAAGGGCTGCACCGAACATCACAAGAGCATAGGGAGTACCGGTAAGCCCGAACAGAAGTGCAGAGATTGCCGAGATACCGCCGTTGGCAACTACCTGTGCCCAGTCGCGTGTCCCCCCTTTCTTGTGAATATCACTGAGATCAAGAGGATAGATCCTCTTGGCGACCTTCCCTATCACATTCGCTGAGACGAAAAAGAACATCAGGATCAGCCACCCCTCCAGTCCGGTAAACGTGTAGATGATGACTCCCACAAGTACCGCACTTATCAGACCTGACATGGTGAGAAGACGCATGAACTTTACCGGTACCATGACAAGGAGATTCAGTGCGAAGGCAATGAGGGCAGTTTTCATAGGCTCCCCAGAAGCAGATAGGCAAGATAGCTGGCTATGATCGGAACAGTAAGGTTATCGAGGCTCGCCGGAGTGAGCAGCTCAACGACTGTCACCAGGAAGGCCAGTGTAAGGGCCATGGTGAGGAAACTCACAGAAGACAGTGGTGCAATCGAGAAGGCAGCACTCGCAAGCAGTATGACGATGAATGTAGTGATGAACATGACGCTTGAACCGAGCAGACTTTTTCCCATAATGAGCTTCCTCTTGCCGTACAGACGCCCGATGAGCGCAGCAAGACCATCTCCATAGCCCATAGTGAAGATACCGATAGTGGCAGCCCACATGGGAAGATGCCCGTGATACACCAGATACACAACAACACCAAGCGAAATAGGGAAATAGACAAGGCCGAGGTTTCTCCTCACCGTCCTCTCTCCGAGCTGTTTCGCCACCCCGGTCACCACTGCTGCTCCGTTCATGATAGTGAACGAGACAGGTCCTGCGATCGCCCAGGCGAAGGAGTCAAAGAAGATCAGGAGGAGGAACCACCAGTTCGATACCATGATGTGGATAAACTTTCTCACTACCTCCGAGGGGATATATTCCCTCTTCGCCATGGAGAAACCGATCACCAGCAACACTGCTACATATACGTACGACAGAATCAACCCTAAAATGTTCATTCGGTGACTATACGAATTTTTTCCTGATATGGCAAGATATTGACTAAATTGAACAACCCATGATATGGTATGTATGCTTTACCTTTTGAGGAGCAGGGTGGGTCTTTTAATCTTCTATCTTTTCCGGTTTCCAGTAGTTCGTATTCCGACAGACCGATTAATCTGAACCAGACAATGCAGCCAAAAAGAGAGCAATTACTATTGAGCAGGATAATGCCCTGCGAAGGATGCTTTATGGCAAAAAAAATCTATGTTGGCAACATGAGCTACGCCACGAGCGAAGAAGAACTTCGCGAACTCTTTTCACAGTACGGGAATGTACTGAGCACGAACATCATCATTGACAGAGAAACACACCGCCCCAAGGGCTTCGGTTTCGTCGAGATGGAAGAAGATGAAGCAGCAGAAGCTGCTATCAGCCAGCTTGATGGTCAGGAATTCGGTGGCCGTAACCTTCGTGTAAACGAAGCGATCGCAAAACCCCGACCGAACCGCTCATATCGCTAAGAACAGAGCTGCAAAACAAATAAAGAGACTGCCTTCCGGGCAGTTTCTTTTATATTCGGGTCAGTATGAGAGAGAAAGCAGGAAGTACTGCTCATCATGATACGTATCAAAAATCGACCTTGAGGGTTGCCTTGATATCAAACAGCAGACCTTCACTCCGGTACAGCCCGGCATAACTTCCACGCTCCACAGCATAGCGGGTACCGCTGAAAGAGAGGTCTATCACACGCAAGAGACTGACCACCATGAGCTCAAACCCTGCACCAAATCACCCTCACCTGATACGGGTGGTCTCAAGGTTCCCTGATAATCGACGGTCTTCAGACTATTCAGTCCTTAAGTAAGTAGTACTCATCAAGAGAGTCGAGGTATACAAGACCCTTTTGCTGCAGTCGGGGTCTCATATCATAGATATCGAGCCCGAGCTCTCCGGCTGCGAACCTTGAACGCTTCTCAGCCTCCTTACTTTCCCGCTGTTGAGCCTTCCTAAGGACGTCCGCTGCTTTCTCACGTTCCACGATAACCACGCCATCGTCATCAGCGACAACGACATCTCCAGGGTGTACGAGCTGACCAGCGATGACGATAGGGATATTGACCGCACCGAGAGTCTCCTTGACCGTGCCCTGGGCACTGACGTATTTCGACCATACCGGGAACCCCATCTCACGGAGAGTGGCGGTATCTCTCACACCCCCCTCGATGACAAGACCTCTGACACCGCGGGCCATTGCAGACTGGGCGAGCAGATCACCGAAGAAGCCGCTCTGTGAATCCGAAGTGCATCCTGCGATCAGGATGTCTCCCGGCTGACACAGTTCGATGGCAACGTGGATCATCCAGTTGTCTCCCGGCTGCAGCATCACGGTAACAGCACTTCCGCTGCAGCTTGCCGGCTGGTAAATGGGTCTCATATACGGTTTCAGATAGCCTGTTCTTCCCTGAGCCTCATGCACGGTGGCAACCCCGCAGACTCCAAGGGCATCGATTGTCGCACTGTTCGTACGCTGTATATTCTTTACTGCTACGTTTTTCACGTTCACATCTCCTCTGGTAAGAGTATTTCACCCCGACTTAGCGCTCGGGCTGTCCGGATGAGACCGGCACGTTTCACAACCGGGACACCATCAACTGTCTTAAGGTCTAGAGTCACCTCGATATCGCCCGAAGGGTGTTCGATACGATACGATGTCTCTCCTTCTCCTGCCTCGAGCACACTCACCGAAGAGCCCACCGAAGAAGGTATCAGGCACCCGGTCGCTACTGTCACAGAGGCAAGGACACCGATGGCAGCATGAACCTGATGAGGGATGAAGGAGCGCGTTGAGATGATACCGCCTGCCCGGGGAGGGGCGATGAGGGTCATCTTGGGAACAACCTTGTCACGGACATCACCTAGATTCATCAGGAAACCGGCTTTGAGCCGTATAGCCTCAAGTCTCTCCTTCAGTTCCCGATCATCAGAAAGAGTTGCCGGATCCTCGTAACCGGTTCTTCCCAGATCCTCCGCCCTGATCAGTACCACCGGCATCCCGTTGTCTATGCAGGTGACCGGGACTCCTTCGATAATATCCGTCGCACGACCTGTAGGGAGAAGGGCACCACAGGTCGATCCTGCTATGCCTTCGTACAGACAGCTGATGGGAGAGGCCGTTCCCGGCACCCCATCGATCGAAGCTAAGCCTGCGTAGGTGATCCGGCCGCCTGGAGTAGGCATCCTGACCGTGCACAGTGATTCACTGTTGACCATGAAGACCCTGAACTCACTCACTGGATCCTGAGCCTTGAGAAGCCCCGTTTCCAGGGCAAAGGGAACGACTCCGGCAAGAATGTTCCCGCAGTTCTGGGTTCTGTCGGTTCTCCCCTCTGCGAGAACAACCTGAACAAACTCATAGTCCAGGTCCGCATCTTCCCGTTCACTGATGGAGACTATTCCCACCTTGCTCGTCAGAGGATCTGCTCCTCCCAGCCCGTCAATCTGTCTCTTATCCTGAGGACCCCGTCCGCACATGGCGTCGATGAGGACCCTGTCTTTTTTCTGAATGTCCGAGGGGAGATCCCGGGAATTGAAATACAACCCTTTTGAACTGCCTCCCCGAATCTGCATATACGGTATTGCCTTCTGCATGTATCGTTCCTTTTATAACAGGAGCTGAAAATTCTCCTGGAAGACCTGTCGAACATTCATGATGTGCTTCACCATCAGTTCTTCCGCCTTCTTCCCGTCCCGTTGGTCCACAGCCTCATAGATTGCCTCATGTTCGGCAAATGATTGGTTTGAACGATTCGGGATCAGGATCGTCTTGGTGTTGTACTTTCTCATCTGGCTCTTAAGTGTCACAAGAAAATTGGTCGCAGTCTTGTTCGGGCACGCATCATAGATGATCTGATGAAATTTCTGGTTATGCTGCGAATAACTGATCAGTTCCTGCCGTTCCTTGAAGATTCTCATCTTCTCAAGGATGTCCTGCATTTTCCGTACGTCCTCATCGGTGAGTACTGAACAGGACAGTCTGATGATGAACCCTTCCAGAACGCTTCTCAGCTCGAGAAACTCGAGTACTTCATTGAGCGAATACGAGCGCACTTTCGCCCCTTTGTTAGGCTCAATGGTTACCAGGGTATCCCGTTCAAGCATCATGAGAGCTTTCTTGATCGTGTTTCGGCTTACCTGATACTGGTTTGCAAGCTCGACTTCCCGAAGGTTCTCACTCGGCGAGAGTGAACCGTTCTCGATCTTTGTCTTGAGACTCTCATATACTGCTGCTGAAGGACCGTTTGATTTCATACCTACTCCCTTGTTTAAAGAAATCTCCTCTGAGATAGTACCACGCTCTTACTCCTACAGGCTATCAACAGTTCTCGGAAATACTGACTGAAACCCTTCGGCATAGGAAGCGTTCCTGCCTCCAGCCTGACCGCCGCTGTTGCGCCTAAAGTGATTTGCTCTGTTTTGTGCCTGATTGGTATAGTAATCCCACAGATGCTCCTGCCCCTTCATACATTCGATCGCAGCACGTTTTTTGTCCCACACCTCGCTGATATCGAGAAAGACATCGGGTTTCCAGTGCATCTGCTCCGGCTGATGAGGTTCAAAGAGATAGACCTGCGGTGCACCAAGTACCTTCTGCCCGGGATTGTGGCCCCAGGCCTGAGCTATCATGCGGCACTCGAGCAGAGCATTGGTTACATACGCATGGTCCGTGTTGTATGGATCGTAGAACGAATGACTCATCATGAATTCGGGCTGCACACTCCGTATCACATCGACAAGCCGGAACTTGGCTTCCCTGTCCATCTCAAGAGGATAGTCACCGAGATCGAAAAACTGGATATCGTGGACATTGAGTGCCTGTGCGGCAGCCTCCGCCTCTTCGCGTCTCCCCTTCTTCACCTCTTCGAGACTCACATCGCCCCTCTTCCAGTACTTGGCACTCTCACCTCTCTCTCCATAACTGAGACAGACAACCGTCACCTCGTACCCCTTTGCGGCATGCAGAGCAATCGCACCACCTGCCCTCCAGACAAAATCAGCTGCATGAGCACTCATGACCAGCATGCTTTTCTTTATATCACTCATATACGTTCTCCATAATCTGTTCGTCTCTTTTCCCTCAGGACCAGTACAGACGGGTCGGATTGTCGATGAGCATTGCCTTCCGGGTATGCTCATCGGGACAGACCCTCGGGATCCTGTCTATAAGAAGCCCATCATCGGGAGCTTCCTTTTTCATGTTCGGATGCGGCCAGTCGGTTCCCCACAGCACACGCTGCGGAACCATGCTGATCAGGCTGCGTGATACCTCATCCATATCCAGATAGGGAGGTCCCTGCAGACTGAACCGTTCAGGGCAGGAGACCTTGATCCAGAATCTGTCATCCTTCAGCAGGTCTGCCAGGTCTTCGAACTCACGGCTGTCGACTCCTCTGTCAGCAGGTATACACCCCATATGGTCGATGACAACCGGAACGGGCACCTGCTTCAGGAAGTCCCGGATCTCAGGGAGGTCTGCCGGTTCATAATAGACCACCAGATGCCAGGGAAGCTGCCTGACCATATCGAGGATATGCATTCGCTCTTCTATCGGCTGTCTGGCCTTTAATCGTTTCACGAAGTTGAAACGCACACCCCGGACTCCGAGCTCGTTCATCTGTTCGAGTTCCCTCAAGGTCACGGAACTGTCGACGATCGCAATACCCCGGCAGGTGTCACCGGAAGTCTTCAGTGCATCGAGCATCGCACGATTGTCACTTCCGTGACAGCTCGCCTGTACAAGAACCGCACGATCCACGCCGAATGAGCGGTGTCTCTGAGCAAGGAGTTCCTTCGGTGCATCTACAGGAATGTAGCTGCTCTTCGGTGAGTACGGGAAGGTATCAGCCGGTCCGAATACATGGCAATGGGAATCACACGCCCCTTGCGGAAGCAGGAACGTGGGTACACTGGGGTTCGGGTGAAACGGTATATATCCTTCACTGGCCATAGACATCTCCTTGTTTGTATTCAGGTATCAGGGCATTCCGTGTGATCATCGGGATAGCCCAGTATCGTTCTGTCTCTCGTTGAATCATGGTCCTGACTCCTACTCACTTTGTTGTTGTATCTTTCTTCTCCGTCTGAACCAGACAAGTATCAGGCCTGCAAGTACCAGATACCCTGCAATATCGGTCACCAGAGAGTGCCCGATGAGCAACACTGCACCGATGATGATCAGCCCCCGGCCCCACAGAGGAAGACGTCCGGCAAGATAGTTCATGGTGGCGACTGAGATCATCCAGACTCCGATGACCGAGGTAATGACACCGTATATGATCTGGAAAAGGGTACCGTTCATCAGAAGTGCCGGATTCATCACAAAGAAGAAAGGAACGATAAAGGCAGGGACAGCCATTTTGAAGGCGGTCCATCCGGTCTTATCGAAATCACTTTTCGCGATGGATGCGGCGGCATAGGAGGCAAGAGCCACCGGCGGCGTGATAGCAGCAAGGACACCGAAATAGAAGAAAAAGAAATGGGCTCCTACAATATCTACACCCAGTTTCACCAGAGCCGGTGCAACAAGAGCCGCAAGAAGCACGTAGACAACGGTAGTCGGCATCCCCATCCCCATTACAATCGAAGCAAACATGACAAGGATAAGGAGAATGAACACATGCCCCTGTGAGATCTCCACCATAAAGGATGCAAGCTGAGCACCGAGACCGGTCAGCTGGATTACCCCAACCACCACTCCGGCACCTGCTGTCACGGCACAGAGCTTCGCTGCTGACTGAGCACCGTCATAGAGAGCATCCATCAGAGCTTTGAGTCCGACCTTGCGCACTATGATCAGAAGTCCGGCGGCAATAATGCCTGCAAAGGCTGCAAGAGTTGGTGAATAACCTGCTATCAGCATCCCATAGACAAGAAGAATCAACGCGAGGAAGATCCAACCGGTTTTTATAACACCCCAGAATGAAGGGATCTGAGATTTTGGAAGTCCGAGAATCCCTTTGGAACGTGCATAGATATCAATAGCGGCCCCGGCACTGAAGAAGTAGAGAAAAGCCGGAATCACAGCGGCCTTGACTACCATGATATACGGGATCCCCAGGTAATCTGCCATCAGAAAAGCAGCAGCACCCATGATAGGAGGCATAATCTGCCCTCCTGTAGATGCGACAGCCTCAACAGAAGCCGCAAAATGCGGCTCATACCCCGAACCTTTCATCGCCGGAATCGTCACGCTTCCGGTTGTGGCGACGTTCCCCGCGGCACTCCCCGAGATACTGCCCACAAGTCCGCTGGCAACGACTGCCACTTTCCCCAGACCTCCTGTATAACGCCCTGCAAACGAAGTCGAGAAGCGGACAAGGAAGTCAGCGGCTCCACTGACCTGCAGCAGCGCACCGAAGACGATGAAGAGAATGACATATCGAACCATGATCTGCAGGGGGATCCCGTAGATCCCCGAATAACTCATGGCTAACTGCAGTGATATTCTATTGAACGAATATCCTCTGTGAAACAGTGCTCCCGGCATCAATCTACCTGCAAGAGCATATCCGAGTGCAACAAGAGCGACGATGGTCAGCGGCCACCCCACAGCCCTGCGTACAGCATCGAATACCAGTACCACCGCTATGACCGAGATCACACCATCCATCGCAGTGAATGCACCCTGCCTGTAGATGATTGCATGGTAATTGATGGTGATGTAGAGACCTACCACTATCGCAGCCATGACAAAAAGAGTATCAAGTACGAATAGCGACAAGGATCCCTGCTTACCCGGAGCTTCCTTCACCTTAAAGAAGGGTCTATGATAGAACAGGCCGATCATGACAAGCATCAGGGTGATTGGAAGCTGCTGCTCTATCGGAAGCAGGTACAGTGGCTGCACAAACGTTATGAATAGCAGTGTTGCCAGCCATGACACCTTCGCGACTGTTTCACGTAATCGAATCATTACCATTCCCCTACTTCTTCTGCATAGCGGATGACTCCCGGGTGAATCGTGAGACTGATGTCTTCAGCTGCTTCCTTACTGAACAGGCGGGTACCTGCGGCTGAAGGGTGGGCACCTACGAGGGTAGGGATATTAGCGAACACCTGTTTCACCATGTCATAGACAATCTCTTCGCTCAGATCGGGACTGATATAGACGACCGAACGGATGATGACCGAATCTCCATCCTGAGCCATGTCATACATGTCAGCGGGGATCTTGTCGGTCGCATAGGGATAACTGCTGAGGGCACGATACTTTTTCGTATCGAAAGTAAGGACCTGTACAGGAGCTCTGACCGCAAGGGATGTGACTGCCGGGAACGGTTGTCCTCCGACCATGAGAGCGGCATCGATGAAACCGTCATTCATTGCATCGGCAGACTCCTGCCATCCCATGAAGACCTGTTCATACTCACCCTTCTCTATTCCCGCTGAGGCAAGAATCATTTCACCGAAGACATTCGCTGATGATCCGGGAGCTCCCAGGGAGACTTTCTTACCTCTCAACTGAGAGACATCAGTGATACCCGAATCTCCCATAGCAACGATAATAGCGTTCGAGTTGTTGAGAATCCATCCGCCCCTGACATCGATCTTCGTTTTGAAAGGCTCCTTTCCCTGGCCGGCTGTATAAGCGACATTCTCGTTCGACATACCCATCTCGAGTTCACCGTTGGCGATCATATTGAGATTGGCGACACTGCCACCGGTCTCCTGCGAGCTGAATCGAGTACCTTCCAGTGTCTTATTCCAGACATCTGCAAGAGCGACACCGATAGGATAATAGGCTCCTGCCGCAGAGGCCGTCCCGATCGAGACGAACGCCGGTCGGCCATCTTCCGCTTCCTCGCCACCCTGTGCTGAGACAAACGATACTGCCAGCAGCAGAACACATGCCATAATGAAAAGTCTTTTCAGTGAATTCATTGCATACTCCTTATACGTATTGTGTTCACATGCTAGCCCCTGAATTTCCAATTGTCAACAATTTTGTTGAACAATTTTGTTGCTCTTTACTGCAGACTTGCCAGGATCCGATGACCTGCACACGGGCAAATATCCGCCTTTTGCGGAAAATCCACGGATACAGGAAGATTTTTCGTGAGCAGTGCAGATTAAAAAAGAGCAGATTTCGATGGATTGATTCAGGTTGTAAACAACACTATCTCAAAGAGTAACGCAGAGAGAGATATTGATGAGGTCTGTGTCAGAAACTGTGGAACTGTCCTGTCGTGAGCAGTACCAGTGTGCAGGCACTGATCACCCGGATACCGTTTCTCTCAAATACCTCGGCAGCCTCCGGCGACTCTGTTCCGGGATTCATGATCACCCGTTTCGGTTTCAATTCAATGATATCATCAATGAGTCCGGAGAGAATCCCCGGATTCACATAAAGCGTAACCGTATCAACCTCACCGGTGATATCGGAGATTTCACGATAGGCCTTATGCCCGAGAATCTCATCATCCCGCAGGGAAACAGGGATCGGAGTATGATTGTTCCGAGCCAGAAGCGCAATGGCTCTGTTTGAGTATCGATGGGGTTTTGCACTGGCACCTAACACTACTACACGTTCATTCATATCTCATACACTCCCATTCACAGTTCTCACCTTGAAACCCAGGCAGAAACACAAGTCTGATGGACAAACATACTATGAAGAAAGTAAAAAGGCAATCTGCTTCAGAAAGGAAGAGAATCTATCAGGAAAGTGACAGCCAGAACACTTGCCGTCACCTTACCAGCCTCCGCCGCCTCCTCCGCCGAAACCGCCTCCACTGAACCCGCCTCCACCGGAGAAATGCCCCCCGCCGGTAGAAGTGCTCTTGGGAGGTGCGACATTCGTCACCAGAGCATGGTCACATGAACGTATCATCGAGGAGACCATCATTGTCCCTACAAGGGGGTGATGTCCCGAATACCACGGAGGAGATTCAATCGTGAATGAGGAGAATTTCTTCGCCCACTTCTTTTCGAGACCAAGCACGATAGCGTAGGAAAGCAGCCGATAGTAGAATTCCGGGTCTCTGTCTATCATCTGTTTAAGCTCATCCATCTCCACGGTCTCGATGAAATCCTTCAGTCCGAGCACCTCCTCCAGCTTCCTTTGGCCATAGGCACTTCTCTGCCTGGTTACGACTGCAAAGAAGGAGAGAACGAACAGTACCGCCTGACTGAGAGGAACGATGTAGAGGGCAGAGGAGAAATCGGAATCGCTGAGATAGGATAGCAGATATCCGGCAAGGAGAACAAAGAGTGAGAAAAGCAGAAGAAGGGCGATCAGGAGTATCAGTATCAACTTTGAACTCTTGAACCACAAATCATCAACCCTATACAGAATTATGGTGTTCAGAACAACATATGCGATGTAACAGGCAGAGAGGATCAACGTATACATACCGATATAGTTTACCGTAAGGGTGAGAGAGAGAAGCAGGATGTCTGCAAGTGAGAGAAGGAGGATATATCGTACCCGGCGTTTCGACTCTTCACTTACCAGCGCCCGCTCCTTGGAATAAAAGCGTGCAACCTTCTTCGACACCTCCTGAAACACCTTGTAGAAGCTGTTCTTAAGATCTTTTTCGGTTACGACTCCATTCGTTCCGAGAGCGAAGAAGGAAGTGAACAGATCCTGTTCATGCCCGCTTGCCCCCGTGAGAGGGACTCCCCGCACAAAGGTGAACTTCTTTTTCTCCTCGATGATCGACAGATGCCCTCTGTCTGCCCAGTAAAAGATCATACTCGTAAGATCATGAGCATCAACATTACGGTCTATCAGGTAGCCCGCATCAAGGGGACTCATTCCATCGACAGGAGTATAGCGCGGTACGATGACAGGAGGGGTGTCCCTGCCGTAGGTGTGCCACCAGCGGTAAGCCAGAAACAGCGAGAGAGTCATGAGGGCGGCAAGAAACGGGAGAAGAAGGAAGGTGTAATTCGGCCGTTTTGCATAATAGCCCTCTTCCATAACGACACGTACCGTGACAGCCTCCCCCTCAACAAGACCAAGGGCCTCTCCGGAGAGGACTCTCCTGTCTTCTGAAAGGGAATACCTTACCCCCGCTGAGGATACCGAACCATACATTCCCCTGAGGACTTCGATACGATCAGCTGAAACCGGAAAGGGGAAGTTGATGGAAAAGGAGGAGGATCGGATCGGCTGATCCCACTCGGTACCGATGAGGTTGAAGTAGAACTCATCCCGATCCTGATACCGGTCTTCTCCGAGATCGAAACGATACTGGATTGAATATTCCTTCGGTCCTGTAACAGTCCTGTCCGGACTGCCGAGGCGTATCACAGTCTCGTAACGGGAAGAGCTCACCTGCAGCTGTTCATTCGCCCGAACCTTCGAGAGGCGGGCAAAAAGCTCTGAGCCGTCCTGAAGTAGATACCCTGTGGGTATGTTCCGGTAAAAACCGTGCATGGGAGTGTCGAAAGTCAGACGGGCCTTCTCTGTAACCTCATACACACCGGTCTCACTCACCTCAATATGACTGTCGAAGCTGTCTATCGTATAACCGGCGACAGCAGGGAACAGAGCGAAAACGAGGAAGAGGGAAACAAGGAAGAATCCCTTGCTATGAAAACGAAACCGAAACACGTTCACGAGCTTCCTCCTCGATTGCCAGGTAGGGAAGTTTCACGAAATGCGTCATGGAAGCTACAATATTACTCGGGAAAGACTGGATTATCGTGTTGATGTCCCCGATGACGGCATTGTAGTATTTGCGTGCATGCAGCAGCTCACTCTCGATCTCATTGAGCTGACGCTGCAGATCGAGGAAACTCTGATTCGCCTTCAGATCAGGATAACTCTCGCTGAGAGCGAACAGAGACTTCAGCGTTGCACTGAAAGCGTTTGACGCCTCATTCTTCTCCGTGAGAGTGCCGGCACTCATCGCCCGGTTGCGTGCATCTATCACCTGAGTGAGCGTCTCCTTCTCGTGAGAAGCATACCCCTTCACCGTCTCAACCAGATTCGGGATAAGGTCATATCGTTTCTTCAGATGAGCATCTATCGCTGCAGCTGATTCTTCACTCTGATTTCTCAACCGTACAAGACGGTTGAATACCCCGATCCCGTACAAAGCCGCAACTACGATGACACCTAACAGAATATAGCCGACCATGAATGATTCCCCCTCTTTTATGACATCTATGATGGACTCATAATACTTCACCAAAGCCCGGCAGTCCATCTATTGTTCTTGTATTTTGATCCTTCGTGTTGTATATTCATACATATCACGCAGAATATTTATCGAAAAAACGACAATCTAGGGTGAATGTGATTCATCAATGACTGGAGTATATACATGAAAGAACGTACCAATCGGCTTTCTACCATTAAAGAGCTTATCAAGGACAATCGTATCGACAATCAGGATACACTCCTTGAACTTCTGGCACATGAAGGTTTCTCAGTCACGCAGGCGACCCTCTCACGTGACCTCAAAATGCTGAAAGTCGGGAAGATCAGCGACGGGTGGTCAGGTTACTACTATGCGCTTCCCGAGAACGACCTTATCAGCGAATCGGAAAAATCGTATATACAGGATGTCAGGCGCGGTGTTCTGTCCATAGAATTCAGCTACAACTTCGGGGTCATCAAGACCCGTAGCGGCCACGCGAACTCTGTCGCTCTTGCACTGGACGTTCTGGCCCTACCCGAAATCTTGGGAACCCTTGCCGGGGATGACACCATATTCGTGATTCTTCGCGAAGGGATGACCAAGGAAGACCTTCTGGAAAGTTTCAAGTCGCGTATCCCTGAAATCGACAGCTGATCCGATCTTTATAATCCTTCCCTAATCACCGTACTCTCTGTTCCGGAATCTTGATACAATCAGACCTCCGCATTACACTTACACCATAACACGGACACGAAGGAGTCAAGGATATGAAGTATTCCAATCTCGATACGCTCTCCTCATTTGCAGCATTGAAAGAACTCGAACCGATCGATATCAAAAAAGCGTTAAGTTCTCAGCGGATCACTGACTATTCAGTGACGGTCAGTGATGAACTCACCTATAACTACGCGGCTATGCCGATCGGTGAACACCATATCGCCGCCTTCAAAGCACTGGCAGAAGAACAGGAACTTATCGCGAAGTACCGCGCCCTCCTGTCAGGCCATATCATCAACACCGGAGAAGGGCGGCAGGTGCTTCACCAGCTGACCCGGGGAAGGGTCCTCGGTGATAATTCACGCGTCGAAAGTGAAGGAATTGAGCGAGGCCAATTCTATCGGGACCAGCTTTCGGCTATCAGAAGCTTCAGTGATGATGTGAGGAACGGAAAGATCACCGGATCGACCGGCAAAGCCTTCAATACGGTCGTGCAGATTGGTATCGGAGGAAGTGACCTCGGTCCCAGAGCCCTCTACCTTGCTCTCAGAGGATGGGCAAAGGGAGAGGGTATCAGGATGCTGGATGCAGCCTTCATCAGCAACGTAGATCCTGATGATGCTTCTGCTGTTCTGGAAACTATCGATTTCGAGACAACACTTTTCATACTCGTATCGAAGAGCGGAACCACTCAGGAGACTCTCACCAACTTCTCTCTCGTCCAACAGAAGGCACAACAGAAGGATATCCGGGGATTCGATATCACAAGACACTTCGCCGCTGTCACCAGCAGCACAAGCCCCCTGGCCTCCAGCACAGATGTGATGGCTTCCTTCTACATCGACGACTATATCGGTGGGCGATACTCCTCCAGCAGTGCAGTCGGTGCTCTTGTTCTCTCACTCTCCTACGGAGCTGAGACGGTAGATTCTTTCCTTGCCGGCGCCCATGAAGCCGACAAACGTGCATTGCAGGAAGATATCACACAGAACGCTTCGCTGCTTGACGCCCTCATCGGGGTATATCTGAGAAACGTTGTTGGATATCCCACTACGGCAATCCTCCCTTATTCCCAGGCACTATCCCGCTTTCCAGCACATCTGCAGCAGCTGGATATGGAAAGTAACGGTAAGCAGGTGAACAGAGAGGGAGAGGCTATCTCCTACAGCACCGGACCGGTCATCTTCGGTGAACCGGGAACCAACGGCCAGCATTCTTTCTACCAGCTTCTGCATCAGGGTACCGACCCTGTGCCTCTCCAGTTCATCGGATTCAAGGAGAATCAGTGGAAAGAGGATATCGTGACCGACGGGAGTACCTCTCAGAAGAAACTCAACGCAAACCTGATAGCGCAGATCGTTGCCTTTGCACAAGGGAAGGATGATGAGAGCGGAAACAAACGGTTCTCGGGCAACCGGCCGTCTTCTCTGCTGTACGGGAACCGACTCACGCCGTCCACTCTTGGAGCCCTGCTTGCCCACTATGAGAACAAGGTGATGTTCCAGGGGTTCATATGGAATATCAACTCGTTCGATCAGGAAGGTGTTCAGCTTGGAAAGGTACTTGCCAAAAAGGTCCTCGACGGAGCCGAAGGGGAAGAACAGCTTCAGGCCTTCATGAAACTGTTCAAGTGAATAGAAGGACAGAACAGAGAACCCGGGTTTTTTCTGCACCGATCCCATCTGATACCCGAAGGTAATCCACCGTATCTTGCCTTGGAATGTATCAGATCTCTCCGGTAAGGAACCGGTCATAATTATCTGGTGTGATGATAGTGATTTCAGCTTCCGGATAGCCGACCTTGAAAGCCTGGGGTATCACAACCCTTCTGGGCTCGCTCCAGGAGAACTCATATCCCTGCAGTGTTCCGGCCCGCTCTTCAAGATACGACAGTTCCTGCTGGTAACGGGTACGCCAGAAATAGGCATTTGTCAGCAGCCCGTGATTCAGCAGATACTTCCTGCGCTCCGAGATGAGATAGTTCTTCCAGAGTTCACAGGCATCCTTTCGGCGCGACACATCGGCGAAGTTAAGGAGAATCGCGTTACGGAGACCATTGTCACTGAAGTAATAGCGCTTCGCGCTCTTCTCTTCATTCCACAGTTCACCGGGATACGATTTGAGGGCGAACAACAGATTGCTGTTTTCAAAGTGATACAGAAAAAACTCGATTTCCTCCACATCAAGGGAACTGTCCTTCTGAAGGTCTTCCATCGCGAGTTCCTGCCCTACCTGTTTAGCAAGCGCATTGAGCAGCCGGGTAATCTTCACCCTGCGGGAATGATCGTCAGCCTTGAGGATCTCATCACCGAGAAAGCCGTCGGCAAGCTGCACCAGAAGCTGCTGTTCATCTCCGGGCTGGCAGGTGACCAGCTCGGGATAGGTGCCATAGACGAGCCTGTGGGCCAGCATACTGATTTCCTGGTCTCTGCCATGAAGGGATAGAAGCTCTTCGAAGGAAAGGGTACTGAGAGACATCTCCCACTTCCTGCCGGCAAGGGCATCTGTCGTGGAAGAGTAGAGGCGGAAATCACTTGAACCGGTCGCGATGACCTTCACTGAAGGCAGTGTGTCATGAATCAGTTTCAGTGTATAGCCGATATCATCGATCCTGTGCGCTTCATCAATGACAACAAGTGAATGATGCTTCAGTACATCCCTGTAGGATCGTGAGTCCTGCACAGCGAACATATCCCGTGTTTCCGGCTCATCACCGTTCAGCCACAAGACATCCTCTCGTTTACCGAAGATCTTGCGAAGGATTGAACTCTTTCCAACCTGGCGACCACCATACAGCAGAAGCACCTTCGAATCATGCAAACGGTTGAGTATCTGGCCCTCTACTAGTCTATTGATCATCCTGCCTCTCCTTGTTGCATATGTATCCAGCCCCATACCGCATATGGCTAGAAAAACTAACGCTATTAATCATAGTTGTGAATAGCCACACCTGTTGTACGACAATCATTGTTAGCAATATCCTATCACGCAGCCTCTACCATAGGTTCTAGCACTAAATGCCACACCCGTCAACGAATCTTTTACTGAGCACATGATAGGAATACTGGGAAGATTTCCGAAACAAAAGGGGTCCAATCACAATATATGAAATTTTATCTTTATTTTATATATGATTTTAAAAAGATTTTCTCAGGGTAGAATATGGACTATTTACTGGAAAAAACCACTGGGAATGCAGCCTGGTTTGTCAGGAATTTCCTACACCTTCTTACAGGTTTTCCCGGTCATCACATCACCCTGTCAGTTGAACCGTCGGAACCACTCAGATAACAGGCATACACAGAGGTTCTGTGTATGCGGCCTCACTGTAGCCAGCTGAATTCGGGCATAAAAAACCCCTCGGGGAAAAGGAGGTTAAACCCGAGGGGAACAAAAAGGAGGTTATGAAAAGGTAATATCGGTATGTCATACTACGGAAGTTGTATTTCCAGATATCATCCTTTCGAGAGGAAACATACTCCTTTCCTCAAAAAGAATCAAGTGTTTTTTTTAAATTTTTGCTCCTTCATTAAACATTCACACATACGTATATAATATCCCAAATTTTATATAACTAGTCTCATTTTTCCGGTAAATATTGATAATTATATGCTTATGATTATATTTTTATCTTAAATTTTCACATAAAAAGTGAAGTAAGGACAATCTTACCAAAATAATCATAGTAGGATTATCTGCTCATTCTTCAGTTTTTCATGGACACAGGCTGCCGTGTATTCTCAAGGACATCGCGCCACAAAGCGCCCTCGGTATTCACATGGTTTCTCTCCGACACGGCGACCTTGATGGGGATGTGAACGAACTTGTTGTTGATCATCGAGATAAGGGCCTGCGTCTTCCCGCTCATCGCCGCATGCACTGCATGCGCCCCGAGTCTCGAACAGTAGATCGAATCGTTCGGATTGGCCGGTGCACTGCGAATGATGTAGGAAGGATCTATATATTTCAGGGACATCTCGATTCCCTGCTCTTTGAAGTAGGCAGTGATCCTCTCTTTCAGGTAGATACCTACATCGGTGAACCGGACGTTCCCGGAAGCATCCTTCTCTCCGGTAGCATCCGCGAACTCCTGTCCGGCGCCCTCGGCAACGAGAATGACAGCATGGCCTCTGTCGAGGATACGATGCTTGAGATGTTCAAGGAGTCCGTTCGGACCATCCATATCGAAGGGATTCTCAGGAATCAGACAGAAATTGACATCACTCATAGCAAGAGCGGTGCTTGCTGCGATAAAGCCCGACTCGCGTCCCATGACCTTGACCAGACCGATACCGTTCACTGAGGCTTTTGCCTCGGTATGTGCGCCACGCACAGCCGGAACTGCAGCCGTGACTGCGGTATCGAAGCCGAACGATGTCTGTATGAACGAAAGATCATTGTCGATCGTCTTGGGAACACCGATGACAGAAATCTTCAGTCCTCTCTTGGTGATTTCCTCTCCGACCTCCCAGGCCCCGCGAAGTGTTCCGTCTCCACCGATCGTGATGAGGATGTTGATGTTGAGCCGTTCGAGCGAATCGACGATCTCCTCCACCTTATCACCACCGCCGCGGCTGCTGCCGAGAATAGAACCTCCCTTCTCCTGGATATCATCAACAACATCCGGGTTCAGTTCCATGAGAGGATATGGAGAATTTTCGAGAAGGCCACGGTAGCCGAACTGAATACCGCTGATACGTCTCACTCCGTACCGGTACCAGAAACCACGGACAACCGCGCGAATGACATTATTAAGTCCAGGGCAGATACCTCCACAGGTGGCTATGGCTACGTGTACATGAGGCGGATTGAAATAGATCTTCTCACGGGGACCTGCAAGCTCGACCGTATCGTGGGACTCGGGAACTTCTTCTCCCTTCTCGTTGACATGCGCATCGATACCGAACAGGATCCGGCGATCCTCGGAGACATAATTGGCAAGCCCGTCATCACTGCGGGTCGACATCTTAATGGGAGAGGGAATCTTTGAAGGTCCGAGATTGGGTATTGTGAAATCAAACTTCTTTTTCTTGGAAATGAGAAAATCCATAATCTACTCCTTGTCGCGTGCTCGGTGAGTGGCTATCAACTGTTCTACTGTACCAGAAAAGGCAAGATAGGGGGAAGCGCAGAGCTTCTTGATTTGTGAATGGAACTCTTCATACAGTACAAGGAACTCCTTGCCGAAGGGCGTCAGCATCGCTCCTGTGTGTTCGTTGCCTCCTTTGCGACGATCTATGACAGGTACTCCCAGATTCTTCTCAAGAGAAGAGATCATCCCGTAGGCTTTCGAATAGCTGATCGATAGCTCTGCAGCACCTTTACGCAATGACCCGTGCTCCTCTATAGCCTTAAGGAGCCATAACACACCGATCCCCATGAACTTCTCACCCGAATCGTCGGCCAGATATATCTTCGTTTTGAGTCTCAAGCGTTTCTCACTCCTTCATACAGTTCATGAATCACCCGGGCGATCTGGGAATCATCCAGAGATGAATAGGCAACACGTACCAGGTGTTCGTCAAGGGCGATGAGGGCAATATCCTTTTCGAGAAGGCCCCTCCTTAATGCGTAAGCATCCCCGGTGACGGCAAACGAGGAGAAGTATCCGCTGTTCGAGGGGATGGGAGTGATGCCCTCACACTCACCCTCCGTCGCGACTGCCTGACGAATCAGCAGGTGCCGGCGTTTCATGACCTCCTTCACCTCGTCAAGCCTGCCCTGATAGTCAGCGGTCTCCATTGCCCTGAGTAAAAGTGTCTGGGATGCCATGGAGCAGCTTGACACACTGGTTCTCACAGCGGCTTTCACCTTTTCGACGAGAGCCTCGAGGTGAGCTGCTGTCACAGCCTTCCCTGCAAAAGTGATGAACCCGACACGAAAGCCCCACACGAGAGACTCTTTGGTTGCGGCATCACACTTGATGATTCCGATATTCTCATGAGCATCGAGCAGGTAGTCTGACAGGGATGAAGGCGCACAGGTATCATCATGGAACAGTCCGTAATAGGCATCGTCGGTCACTACCAGCAGCTTCTTCCCCTCCCGGGCAAGCTGAGTAAGTGCCTGTGCGATATCAGCCATCTGCGAGCGGGAGGGAGTGAATCCGGTGGGATTGTTGGGAAAGTTGAACAGGCAGAGAATGTGTTCCTGGCCGAGACTTCTGAGCCGGTCGACCCACTGCTCTACATTCAAGGCGTACTCATTGTCAAACAGGGGCAGAGGCACCAGGCTGGCTCCAATTCGTGTGCCGAACATCAGTTCGTAGTTATCCCATGATGGGGATAGGGTCACGATTTTCTGCCCTTTCCGGACGAACAGAGAGGCCACGATACTGAGAGCATGAGTCAGTCCGCTGGTAACCACAGGCAACGAATGGAGACACCGGGCGAAATGGGGATTATTCTTCTCAATATGTTCATTCCAGGCCTCTCTAAGCGGCATAATACCTGTAGTAGGAGCATAGGCTACAAGCGAGTCAGGTTCCCCGGTGAGCGTATCGAACAGGCTGTGAGTCATGTAATGACCGCCAGACAGGGCAACCCCGGCAGAGGCTTTCACCCTGCACCCCCTGCTGTTCGCTTCAGCGTCCTGCGCAATGATCCCGTCAGGGAAATAGAGGCGCAGACCCTCCTCGCTAAGGAACTGCCCAAATACGGAATTGCTCAAAATCTCGTTCAGCGCAGATGCTTTCATGCTGATGTATCCTCCTCTAGCAGGGCAAGAAACTCCTGTTCACTCACGATCTGTATTCCCAGCTGCTCTGCCTTGGTCCTCTTCGATCCCGCCTTATCTCCTGCAAGCAGGTGAGTGGTGGAACCGGTGACCGCCGAAGTCACCTTCGCACCTCTGATCTCAAGCTCTTTCTGGGCAAGAGAGCGCGGGGCGAAATGATTGAAGCTTCCCGTAATCACCCAGGTCTGACCTTCAAAAATGCGGGAACGAGTCTCCATCGATTCCTGTTTTTCAGCGAATTGAAGTCCTTCAGAGCGCAAATCAGCAATAAGAGTTCTCATTCGCGGCTCTTTAAGGGCATCAAAAAGAAGCGAAACACTCCGTTCACCGAAACCCTTTATCTCAAGGATCCTGGAGCGATCCTCTCGATCGACAATATCCAGAAGCGTATCAATGTCACGAATACCGTTCTCCGTAAGGAGCTGGACTCCCTTCTTTCCAAGTTCGGGAAGTCCGAGAGAGACCAGCACTGTACTGAAAGCTCTCTCCTTGCTTGCTTCTATACTCTTCTCAAGCTGAACGGCTTTCTTCTCACCGAATCCTTCACAGCCAATCAGCTGACGATAATTCACGGTATAGAGATCCTGAATGTCCCTGATGAGTCCTTTATCGAACAGGTACTGAACGGTCTCAGGACCGAAGGATTCGATATCCATCTGATTACGGCCGACAAAAAACTTGATTCTTCCCACAACCTGATGCGGACACATCGGATTCTCGCAGAAGGTGTGGGCACCCCTCAAGACGAGGGGAGAACCGCAGGATGGGCAGGACGAGGGCATGTGATAGGTAGCGACACCTTCTTCGTTCTTGTCAATCACCTTCTCCACCGCAGGAATCACATCCCCACGCTTGCTGATTGCCACGGTGTCGCCGACGGCAAGCTCCAGAAGCGAGATATATTCCTGATTATGGAGTGTGATGTTGGAGATCGTCGATCCGGCGACCCTCACGGGCCTGATGCGGGCGACAGGTGTGACCCGACCAGTTCTTCCCACCTGCACGTCGATCCCTTCGAGAACACTCACTCCCTGAGGTGAATCAAACTTATAGGCAAGGGCCCACTTGGGATGATGATTCGTATATCCGATAGCTTCCCGGACTGCAATCTCGTTGACTTTGATGACCATCCCGTCTATCTCATGCTCAAGCGACTGCCGCTTCTGATACAGCTGATCAAGATAGAGGGGAAGTTCTTCAATCGTCACCCTGCGGGCAAATGAAGGGGGTTCGTCCTCCGACTGCCCTACAACAGCAAGCGAAGGGTTCACCGGAAACCCTGCTCTCATCAGATACTCGAGCATCTGGGTATGTGTCCGGGCAGGAAGACTTCCCCCGGGAGCATATGCGTCATATACATACATAGCAAGAGGTATCCGGGCAGTTTCGCTGCTTCGAAGTCTCCTGAGCGAGCCGCTGGCAAGATTGCGTGCATTCGCGTAAGGGGTTTCCATGTCGCTGTTGAGAGCCAAGAAAGCCTTTTTCGATATGAAGACCTCGCCCCTGACAGCAAGTGTCATCCCATCAGGTATCGAAAGAGGAATCGAACGTATCGTCCGGGCGTTCGGTGTCACATCATTGCCGATGTATCCATTTCCCCTGGTAACCGCCTTCTCCAGCAGGCCGTCACGGTAGTACAGGACAAGAGAGACCCCGTCTATTTTCTCCTCGATAGTATAGGAGAGATCCTTCCAGCCGTTCTTCTGGTGACGCATCATCCACTGTACGATCCCCTCACTTTCATACACTTTATCAAGAGAGAGCATCGGTGCTGTGTGAGCCACCTCGGGGAACGAAGAGGAGAGGTCGCTTCCCACTCTCACACTGGGGGAATCCTTCCTCTTGAGCTCCGGATGTGCTGCCTCAAGAGCAAGCAGCTCATCCATCAGCGCATCATAGTGGATATCACTGACACTTGGTGAAGAGTCCTGATAGTATTCCTTCTGATATCTGTTCAACAGACGTATCAATTCGTCTATTCTCTGTTCGACTGACCCGCTAATTCCCATCATATAACCGCCTGAGTCACAGTATAGCGGATTTCAGCATATTTTCCATCGAAGAAGAAAGAGTAAATTGGTATTTTCCATCATATAGTGTACAATTGGCCTTACAGGAACTTCTATGACAATACACGATATTTCAGGGCCGCTTCACGGCATTATCATATACTCCTCAGTAGAAAAGGGCTCTATCATAGGACACTCGCGGATAGAAAAGGGGGAACCTTTTATCCTGCTCGACAGCAGTGACGTTATCGGTACAAATACTGTCACGATCGATCAGTCGACCATACCCCTGCTCGGCGGCTACGATATCAAATACCGGGGTGAACCGGTCCTTGTTCTGTTCGGGCCCTCCCTGGAGAGCGTTCAAAGAAGGGCGAAGAGTATTGAAATCGAATACCAGGCGATACCGGATGAAGAAACCTACTCCCTCAAGGAGCACACTCCGGTATCCTACGCGTGGGGAAAGAAAAGCGTTCTCGATGCAGAGGGTCTCACTCCGTTCTCGACCTCCTTCACGTTCGACCGGCACACCTTCACCAGAGACTCATCAACAATAACGGCGGCGCATCAGGACGGAAAACGTCTGGTCATCGAGACTTCAACCCAGTGGCCGTTCCATGCACTTGATACAGTGGCCACAACCTGTGGAAGAACAAAGAAAAGCATCTGCATCCAGAACAGAAACTATCACAGCAGCTACGATGAGTACCTGATAAGTCCCTCGATACATGCCTCCATTGCAGCTCTGGCAGTGCTGCACACAGGCAAGAGTGTGGTTCTGCACACGAACGAATCCCACAGCAGCTCGTGTATCAAGACTGAGAGAACTACCTATCTTGATTCCAAGGGGATCCCTGTTGCCGAGCAATGCCGCATCGAACTTGATCAGGGAGCTTATCCGCTATTCAGGGGAGAGCTGGTGGTACAGATGCTGGCAGGCCTCACCCCTCCCTATCCGGTTAAGTTTTTCTCTGCAGAATTCACCTCCGTCGAATCACACCTTCCCCCTACTCATTTCTACGGTACCCTCGGCTTCACCGAAGCCATCTTTTTCACCGAATCTCACGTTTCCGCACTTGCAAGGGAACAGAACAAGAATCCGAGCAACTGGAGAATAAACCACTACGGGGAGTACCGGCAGAGACAGGCGTTCATTGCCGCCCGACCTCTCAGCGAGCTCAAGGATCTCATCAGCACGGTGGGAACAGACGGAGATTTCAGCCGGCACCACGCGGTCTACGAAATACAGAGCAGGTCGGGTGACACCCTTTCCCCCTTCCTCAACTATGCCCGCGGTATCGGTATCGCCTGTGCACCGGGTATAAGCGGATTCTCCCTCAAGAGCAAACTGCACAAGGATGCGAAGATCCGGATAACCCTCGACAAGAACAAGGTGATTGTAAACAGCAGTTTTTACCCCAACATGAAGACTCGCAAGCTCTGGTTCTCGGTCATCGCTAAACAGCTTTCTGTCCCTATCGAGACTATAGAGACGGTGAACAATAAAACCGATGACATGATCGACACAGGACCGGAAGTGCTTTCGGTCGATGTCGGACGTTCAATCGAGATGCTGACAGGCATCTGCGCCGCTATCCAGAGCAAACGCTTTCAGGAGCCGCTGCCGATCACTGAGTCGGTGACAGCACGAAGTATCCTGCCTGCAGCGAATGTCAAGTTCATCAGCGAAAACTGGGGGTGCCTGTCGCTCGAGCTCGAGATAGACACCATAACCCTTGAGACCTATGCACGTCGCGTCGTGGGTCGCTTTACGTTCTCCCATGTCATGAACACCGTACAGTTGAGCCTCAAGTTCCGTCGCGTGATACACGAGACACTCTCGACTCTCGATATCATACCCGTCCACCGAAACGATGCCCCCCCGCTGATCGATGTTCAGGTCTTCTCGAGTGAGGACGGGGCCTACCCCTCCTCAGCCACACAGAGCATACGGGGAATGGTCTACGCAGCATACGTATCAGCCTGCTCTCAGGCTCTGGGAACCGAAGTGACGAGTCTGTTCTCCACCTATGCTGCGATCGACGGGCAAAGGAAGGAATCATGAAGATAGAATGCACCATCGATAAAATCCCTCATACTCTCTATGTAAACGGCAGCAAGCCCCTTAATCTGATCCTTGAATACGATGTCGAAGCGAAATCGATCATGGGTGAGTGCTCGGGAGGATTGTGCGGAAACTGCGTGGTTCTGCTGAATGAAAAAGCAGTGCTTTCCTGTCTTATCCCTGCCTTCCTGCTGCAGGAGGCACAGATCATGACCTTCGAAGGGTTTCAGAAGACACGCTTCAGTCAGGATGTCATACGGGCTTACGAGGATACCGGCTACTATCCGTGTTCCCACTGTTTTGCATCAAAATCGCTGATCCTCGAGTCGATCCTTCAGCAGGTTGAAAAAACCAAGGAAGGACTTCCTGAAAAACTTGATGATGCCACCGTTGTACGGGAGATGCAGCTGAACCGCTGTTCATGCCTCGATGCTCATGAGATCATCGACATCTACCATGCAGCAGCGGGCTACCGGAGGAAGCGCCGTGCTAGACAATAGTAAATCAGCAACCATTCATACGCCACGCAGTCTGCACGACCTTGGTTCAACACTCCAGAGGGTGAAGGAACCGACTCTCTTTGCAGGCGGAACATATCTGATGCACTCACCCTCATTCTACCCCTGTGATACTCACCGTGATATAGTCTACCTCGGAGAGATCAGTGAGTTCAAGCGGATAAGCAGGAACGACAGAACCCTTGAAATCGGATCGATGGTCAACCTTGAACATATAATGAGTGCTGGTAAACAGGCCCTGCCGAACCTTCTTCTCTCCTCAATCGCGAACTCCGGGACCCTGATCGTCAGACGACAGAGCACACTCGGAGGTGCCCTGGCTATCCCTTCACGTCGCATTGCACTCAGTGGTGCCCTGGCATCCCTTGATGCAGAAGTACAGGTCTACACACTGAAGAACCAGCGCCTTGTCTCAACCTGGAAACCGATAAGTTCGCTTTATGAACGGAACGGTACACTTCGATTGTCTTCGAAGGAGATTATCGGGGGTGTGAGAATATCGGATGAGAAAGAATCCTTCTCATCACAGATGATCGCGGGGGACATCATGCGAAAGCCCGAGGAATCTGCGATTGCCTCCCTTGCCTGTTTTGAACGGGAATCCCTCATCAGCCGTTTCAACATCTCCCTCATCTTCCCCGAATCCCTCTTCATCGTTCCTCCCGACCTGACTCTCCAGATGATAGGCATGACGATACCTCTGAAAAGTTCCCAGATGGGACGTGTGAGGAGACTGATGGAAGAGCACGTGGATCAGGTTGTACAGAACAGCCTCCCTCACCTGCAAAGAGAGAGGGGAAGACGACTGATTGAAGCGCTGCTTCACTCCCTTAATATCCATGGACTTTCCTAGTAGGTCTAATCAAGATCCGTGATGTATGGTACAATGACGCGCTGAGAGAGGAAGCAGTAAGCATGAGAGATTTTGTCCACCTTCATAACCATAGTGACTTTTCACTCCTTGACGGGATAGCACCGATTTCCAAGTACATGAAGCGAGCTAAGGAATATGGCATGAAAGCGCTCGCGCTCACTGACCATGGCAACATGTTCGGTGCCCTCAGGTTCTATCAGGCATGTCGTGAGAATGGTATCAAGCCGATTATCGGCTGTGAACTCTACGTCAACCCGGAAAGCCACACGGAGAAGTCGGTCACCATGAGCGGTTCCCGCTATTACCATCTCGTCCTTCTGGCTATGAATGAAACCGGCTACCGGAATCTTATCAAGCTCGACAGTATCGCCTATACCGAAGGGTTCTACTATAAACCGAGGGTTGATGATCAACTGCTGAAGGAATACAACGAAGGGCTGATCTGTATGAGTGCCTGTCTCGGCGGCGAGATCCCCACACTGTTGAATGAGAATGCCTACGACGGAGCGAGAGAACGGGCCCTGTTCTATAACAACATCTTCGATAACGGACGCTACTTCCTTGAACTGCAGGATCATGGACTGCCTGAGCAGAAGAAAGTGAATGAGTTGATGATCACGCTGTCCAAGGAAACCGGTATTCCTCTGGTTGCGACAAACGACATTCATTACATTGACAACTCCGATGCGAATGCACAGGACATAGCCGTATGTATCGGAACCAACAAAAAGAAACATGATACTTCACGGATGCAGTTCGACAGTGACCAGTTTTATCTTAAAACCGGCGATGAGATGGAGCAGCTGTTCTCTCACGTCCCCGAAGCACTTGATAACACACTCAGAATCGCCGACATGACGAATCTGGAGATCACTCTCCCCGGTCCCCTCCTCCCCGATTTTGACATCCCGCCGGAGTTCCCCAGTGATGAAGCATATCTGAGACATATCGCGACCGAGGGTCTCAAAAACAGGTATGACCTCATCACCGATGAACTGAATGAACGACTCGAGTACGAACTCGGTGTGATCATCTCCATGGGATTCACCGGCTACTTCCTGATTGTCTGGGATTTTATTCACTGGGCGAAACAGCATAACATCCCCGTCGGTCCAGGCAGAGGGTCGGGAGCAGGCTCTATCGTAGCCTATGCCATGACGATCACCGATATCGATCCGATCAAGTACAATCTGATCTTCGAACGATTCCTTAACCCCGAACGGGTATCGATGCCTGACTTCGATATCGATTTCTGTTTCGAACGCCGTCAGGAGGTCATTGATTATGTGACAGCAAAGTATGGTGTGAGCAGAGTCGCCCAGATCGCGACCTTCGGGACACTGAAGGTTAAGCAGGTGATCAAGGATGTCGCCAGGGTTCTCGACATACCATTTGCCGAGGCAACCCGGATCGTCTCCCTCGTACCCGACTCTCTGCCCGCACCCGAAGACGGGGGAAAACCACCGAAGCTTACCGTACAGGGGGTGGTGAACTACCGTCCCGAGCTGCAGGAACTGATAGATAAAGGAGGCGTGTACGCTGAACTGTTCGATGTCGCCAAACGGCTCGAAGGACTCAACAGACACATCTCAACTCATGCGGCGGGTGTCGTTATCGGAAAGAGCGATCTGACCAACTATGTCCCCCTCTACTATGATTCGAAAAGTGAGGCAGTCTCAACCCAGTACACTATGGACATGCTCGAAGATTGCGGACTGGTCAAGATGGACTTTCTCGGTCTTAAGACCCTCACTCTCATCCAGCATACCGTTGAACTGATCAGAATGCATGAACCCGATTTCTCCATCGAACTCATCGATGAGCATGATGAGAATACATTCCGCATGCTCAGTGAAGGTGAATCAGGAGGAGTCTTCCAGTTTGAAAGTGCCGGAATGAAACGGATTCTCAGGGAAGCACAGCCTAACACCATCGAAGACCTCGTTGCATTGAATGCCCTGTACCGCCCGGGGCCCATGGCCTACATACCCAAATTCATCGAATCCAAGAACGGAAAGACTCCGATCGAGTATTTTCATCCGGACCTGGCCCCTCCGCTAGAGACGACCTATGGTGTTATCGTGTATCAGGAACAGGTCATGAAGGTGGCACAGATCATAGCCGGGTATTCGATGGGTGCAGCTGACCTGCTGCGTCGTGCCATGGGTAAGAAGAAAGCGGAAGTCATGGCAAAAGAGAAGGTCAACTTTATCAAGGGAGCTGAGGAGAAAGGATACTCCAAAGAGGTTGCAGAGGGCATATTCGAGATGCTTCTCCCCTTTGCAGGGTACGGTTTCAATAAATCACACGCTGCAGCCTATTCGGTCGTCGCCTATCAGACAGCATTCTTGAAAGCAAACTATCCAAGTGAGTTCATGGCTGCGAACCTTACGAATGAGATGAACTCTCCCGATAAGTTCTCTCTCTACCTCGCCGACACACGAACCATGGGAATCACCATTACTCCCCCAAGCATCAACAACTCGGGAAGGCAGTTCACCGTCGTGGACGGTCAGATCGTGTACGGACTTCAGGGGATCAAGAATGTGGGAGAGGCTGCTGTAGAATCGATTCTTGCAGAACGCTCTGCTTCCGGACCGTTTGTCAGTTTCCTCGACTTCCTTCAGCGAAACGAACCGCGGGTACTCAACAGCCGTCTTGTTGAATCTCTGATCAAATCGGGGGCCTTCGACGAACTGGGCATAAACAGACCGACTCTCCTTGCGAACATGGAACAGGCGATCAAGTACGCACAGAAGCGGCGAGAGAGTACGGCTTTCGGGCAGGTGAGCCTGTTCGATGCTGACGAGGAAGCCTCTATGGAGACCTTCACGATGGAGGAGATGGAGGACACTACCCTTCTTGAAAAACTTGAAACCGAGAAACAGCTTCTGGGCTTCTATGTTTCAGGGCACCCGATGGATGTCTATCGTGAAGCATGGGAACGCGCTGTCACCGTGAACCTCGCTGAACGGGAGAAAATTCCCACCGGACGAAGCGTGAACCTTGTAGCGATGATAACACAGGTGAGGGAACACGTGACTCAGAAAGGAAACGGGAAACCGATGGCATTCATCAAACTCAGTGATTTCAACGGTGAAGTGGATGCTGTAATCCTTCCCCCTGAATGGGAGAAATCCTCCGAGCAGATCGCGGTTGACACAATACACGGGTTTACAGGGACTTTCGAACTGAGAAACAGCGAACTATCGTTCAGGGTACACAGTGTCGTAGACCCGAACAGCCTGGAGGCTGCAGCGTTGAAGGAAGCCCACCTTACCCTCATCAAGGAACTGTGTACATCCAGGGAATTGACGAACATAGTCGATACCTGCATCACCTACAGCGGCTCACTGCCCCTGACCCTCCATGTTATCGAGGAACAGAGTGCCGGCAGTGACGGCGGAGAGGAAGAGATCACCCGGAGAGAACACGTCATCCGTGCCGGTCGGGATTTCTCTGTTCTCTACGGCAATGAATTCATTCATGCGATCAAGGAGTACCAGGCGGTAAGTGACGTCTGGTTTGTATAAGGAGTCAACTATGAGAGAACTTGCACGAGTCGTGTCGTTTCTGCTTTCGATCTATAATATCATGATTCTGGTCAGGATCATCACCAGCTGGATTCAGCCGGTTCGTCCGGTCAGAAGCAGCAGCCTGCTCGATATCATAGCCCGCTTCACCGATCCCTTCCTCAATATATTCCGGCGTGTCAAATTCCTCAGGTTCCAACGGTTCGACTTCAGCGTCCTTCTTGCGCTCATGAGCATTTCGATTGTTCAGAACATCATTTCCACCTATTCGGTGACCGGGAAAATGAGTGTGGGCTATATTCTTGCAACTATCGTTCAGTCCCTGTGGTGGTCGTTCTTCTCTATCTTCCTCGGAATCATCATCATCCTGCTGATCATCCGTCTCGTACTGACCTACAAACGGACTCCAAACACCGTTCAATACACCATGATGCTCAACCAGTGGCTGCAGAAAGTACTTGATCTCGTTCACACCTCGATATTCTCAGGTAAGGCCGTGTCGGACAGGACACTCCTGTATACTTCGACGATCCTTGCGATTCTTCTGTATATCGCTCTGATGAACCTTATCAATGTTGCCGTCAGATATCTTGCTCAGCTTCCCTTCTAGGACGATGGTGTGTGGGCACGAAACCTCGATAGCGACATACAGACGCTCAGTGGAGTAGGGAAACATCTTGCCTCAGCCTACGCCCAGATGGGGATCACCACCTACTCAGACCTGCTCCATCTCCTGCCGCGGGGCTATGAGGATCGTACGACTGTCGCCCCCCTCGGCCTCATCGGCGAGGGAGAGTTTGCAAACACTCTGGTAGAGGTAACTGGTCACTCCTATTTCGGCTCGGGTCGTAAACGCACGCTCAAGGTTACCGTGCAGGACATCAGCGGTGAAGGCGACGCACGTGCTTCTCTCCTCTGCTTCAACCGCAACTATCTTGAAAAAGTCTTCCGAATCGGCAGCCGTTTTTATCTGTGGGGACAATTCTCCCATCACTGGGGAGAACTGCAAAGCAGCCAGTTCGAAATGGTTCATGTCACACATTCCATAGAAGAGGCGGCAGGGTACGGATCACTCAATCCGATGTATCCCCTTTCGGGGAAACTCACCCAGAAAGGGGTGAGACGTCATGTACAGGATATGCTCAGCCGAATACCTGTCCTGGAAGAGGAACTGCCCGAATACATCAAGCAAAAGTATCAGCTGATGAGTACCGATGAGGCCTTCAGAGCGATTCACACCCCTATAACGATGGACCAGGTCAACCGGGGCTACCGCACCCTCGCCTTTACCGAGCTGTTCTATCTTCTCCTTCTCAATGCCCGGAACGTGCATCTGAGACCACACGGAGGTTCAGTACGGACCGAATCGGGAAAGGCACTGCAGAAACGACTTCTCCAACTGCTTCCGTTCACCCTTACAGACGACCAGAAAACCTGCCTCGAGGAGATTCTCAGGGACCTGGAGTCCCGTCAGGTTATGAACCGCCTCCTTCAGGGGGACGTGGGAAGCGGAAAGACGCTCGTTGCCTGGATAAGTGCGCTGAGCGTGGTAGCAGCTAAAGGTCAGGTCGCATTCATGGCACCTACCGAGCTCCTTGCACGACAGCATGCTGAACAGGCAGCTTCGTATCTGGAACCGCTGGGGATACGGCTTGCATTCATCACAGGAGCACTGAAGCAGAAGGCCCGAGGATACCTGCTCGAAGCGTTGAAAGACGGAGAGATCGATATCGCAATCGGCACTCACGCACTGTTCAGTGATGATGTGACTTTCAGGAATCTGAAGTACATCATCATCGACGAACAGCACCGCTTCGGGGTTCTTCAGCGTGCGAAACTTAGGGAAAAAGGAATTGATCCAGATGTACTGATGATGAGTGCGACACCTATCCCCCGGTCTCTCGCCCTCACTGTATTCGGTGACATCAACGTCTCGACGATACACCAGATGCCGAAGGGAAGACTTCCCGTAATCACCTATCTGGTAAAAGAGGAGAGCCGCAGCCGGATGTACAAATCGGTGCAGGTGGAGTTCGAACGGGGACACCAGGCCTACTTCGTCTATCCCCGCATAGATGACAGCGGCGAGTCGGATCTCCGCGATGTTAGCAGCATGTTCGATTTCCTCTCCACGACTATGTATCCCGGTGTCCCTTCCGCCTTCATACACAGCCGTATAAGCGAAGAGGAGAAGCTGCGGATCCTCCACGATTTTCGTGATGGTCGACTGACGTATATCGTCAGCACAAGCGTGGTGGAGGTCGGCCTCGATATCCCCAATGCCACAGTGATGGTCATCGAGCATGCAGAGCGCTTCGGTCTGGCAGCGCTTCATCAGCTGAGAGGACGGGTAGGCAGGAGTGACCTCCAGTCATACTGCTTCCTCGTATATAACAGCCCCCTTACCGAAGATGCACAGAAACGGCTGAAAGTTCTCAAAGAGACCAACGACGGGTTCCTTATCAGCGAACAGGACCTTCTCATCCGGGGCCCCGGGGATATAGCAGGAGTGAAACAGTCAGGTTTCCTACGCCTGAAATTCGCCTCTCTCACCGATGATATGGAGATGATCCAGGAAGTGAAGATTCTTGTCGATGAATTGATCGTTCAAGACGAGGGACTGCTCGAAGCCCGTCATACCCGGATCAGGAACGTCCTTACCCATGCTCCCTACCAGCACGAATCGCAGTGACCGTCAGATCTTCTGGCAGATTGAAATTTTCTTTTCTCTGCCGTACAGTAGCGATATATGAGAATCACAGCAGGCAAATACAGAGGAAGGACAGTCACCTGCCCACCAGGGGTGATACGTCCGGCTATGGACAGAATGAGAGAATCGATGTTCGCCATCATCCGGGACCTTGAGGACAAAGCCTTCCTGGATCTGTTCAGCGGGAGCGGCCTTGTGGGAATGGAAGCAGCTTCCCGAGGAGCTCAACCGGTACATCTTGTGGAGATGGACAGAAAGAAGAGACCCACCATCGAACGCAACATATCCATCATCGAAAGTCCCATTCAACTCTTCATGGCAAATGTCTTTCGCTTCATACCGACAGCTAAGATTGCCTATGATATCATCTATGCAGACCCTCCCTTCCCGATGAACGGGAAACTCAAGATAGCACAGGCAGTTGATACAGCAGGTATACTCGCCAACGGGGGTCTGTTTATCATTCACTACCCTCGTGAAGAAAGCAAACAATGGCCTGAAAAGATCGGATCACTAACCTTTATTGACGAAAGAAGCTATGGAAGATCATTATTACGGTTCTATACACACACAGGAAAAGAGATACAGACAGAGGAAACGCATGAAAATTGACCATGGGATTGCAAGCGAGACATTCATTCTACAGTCACGGGACATCGACCGCCACGCCACATGTAATGCGGACACCTATTTCCATTACATGCAGGATGCTGCCGGACTTCACGCTACACTGTTGGGCATATCAATCGATGATCTGAAGAACAGGGGAAAGACATGGATGGTCAACAGAACACGGATGAAGATCTATTCCTACGCCACCTGGCCTTCACAGATACACGTGGAAACCTGGCCGCAGACCCCGTGGAAGTTCTACTGTCCTAGAGGATGCCGCGGATACAGCGGTGATAAGCTCCTGTTCGAATCCATGACACGATGGCTCATCATCGATCTCGAGAAGGGAAGGATCGTAAAACCTGAGAATGAACAGTTCGAACGGTTCGTCACAAGTGACAGGGAAGAACCTTTAGATATGGATCACAAGCTCGTATTTCGAAGTGAGTTGTTCGAAGAGATGAGCGAAAAAGCACTCACTATCAGGTACAAGGATACGGACACCAATCATCACGTCAATAACGTCTCATTCGTCCAGTGGATGCTCGAAGCTCTCCCCTTCTCCTTTCTTGAAGGATACAGTGCAACAGAGATAGACATCACCTATATGAAAGAAGCCTTCGGCTCTGATACGCTCATCTGTCAAAGCGGGTTCATCCCATATGAGAAGGGCTATCTCATTGATCATCAGATCGTGAAAAAAGAGGAAGGTCAGAGCATTCCTCTCTGTGTTGCACACTCAACCTGGGAACCTAGGGAATTCGATCAATAATGAGGAGGTTTCTGGTGCGGCATACTGCCCTGACCTGACTCTGTGATCTCTTCGAGCTGACGCTCGAGATCCTTCCGGCCTGACTCCAGATGCTCTATCTGTTTCTGCTGTTTGATCACAAGCTCATTGAGCGTAACAACCATATCTTCCAGATACGCCAACTTCATCTCTATCGCCACTATCTCTTCATTCATGACCTTCATAGTACACAGAATTTGGTTCCTTGCAACAGAATTAGCTATAAAATCGGGTAGTTACATGGTATACTACAAGAAAATTGTTGCAGTTTGGTGCAAGTACTGAGGAGAGAAGATGAAAGGAGAGAGAGTCGCTCAGCTGGAGCTGTTGCTGCACAGTCATCCTGAAGGGCTCAGAAGATCTGAGATAGCCCGAAGATTGGGCGTCCACCGGTCCACTATCTCACGCTACATCGATGCACTCAAACAGTACATCGATATCTATGAAGATAACAACCTTATCAAGATCCACCACAAACTGGGAGATGATTCCATCAGCCTCAGTGTGTATGAATCTCTGGCTTTCAACCTGTCGGCAGGTGCCCTTGCGAGCAACAGCGAACTGCAGAGCCCCCATCTGGCCAGCGGATTGAAGAAGATTGCCGTAAACATGAGAAGCTATGCACCGACCATCGCCGATACGATTGTCTCTCTTGCCGAATCTATAGATGAAGAAGTGAAGAAGAAGGAGGAACAGAACAAACAGTTCAACTCCGTCTTCGAGGTACTTATCGACAGCTGGGTTTCAGGAAAGATGGTTCGCCTGTTCCACCAGAGTGGAGGGTCGCTGATCGAGACCGAGTTCGCTCCCTACTTCATCGGTTACAGAGAGGATGATGAAGGAAGAAACCCCATCAGTGTCACAGGACGGCTCCGCCATACATCGGAGATCATTACCATCGACATCGCCAGTATTGAATCCGCCACCATCCTTGATGAGACCTATACGATTCCAGACAACCTCAAACCCTTCCAGAATCCACGCAAGGAAGAAGTTTCGTATGATGTCACCGACCTTATTCCTCTCACTCTGAAACTCTTCGAACGTTCAGCAATGAATTCATTCCACCAGCTGGCCCATACCCCTCCCCGTTATGAGAAAAACGAAGATGGAGTCACCATCTGCAAGATGGAAGTGGAGAACTCCATCGAGCTGATGCTCCGCCTCATCCAGTGCGGAGATTCTATCGAGATTATGGGACCAACATCCTTCAGGAAAAAATATACCGAGTACCTGAAGAACATCCTGGCTCTGTATGCTTGATTGAAGAATCCCTGAAACTTCTTGTATTTTCCAGCTACACAGGCTATCCTTGTCATAGACAATAGCTATGGAGGAAGACAATGAAAAAGTATGTATGTGACTTATGCGGATATGTGTATGACCCTGCTGAAGGTGATCCCGATAACGGAGTAGCTGCAGGAACAGCGTTCGAAGATCTTCCAGAAGATTGGGTATGCCCTCTCTGCGGTGCTTCGAAAGATGACTTCTCTTTAGACGAATAGTACTCACACAGAATCCAGACACAGGAGTTGCTTCAGCAACTCCTGTTTTGTATACGACAACAATCGCCATATCAGGTCTCACGAAACAGCATTGGGATCTGGAGAGAAAAGATACCCTCAACGGGAATAGCCGGCTTACTATTTTTCTAGCGCTGATGCACCCATTCCTTACGGGCCAGGTGCTCGAGTTTTTCTTCCTCCGTCACAATCACAGGAGACTCCTTCACAAACAAGGATCCAAAAAAGGCCGCAAACACGAGTGCAATGGCTGCGATGAGAGTCATTTCCAGATACACGCCCCCATTCAGGTTCATCATGATAAGGAGGGAAGCTCCCAAAAGATGACCGACTAAAAGCAGTGCTGTCTGGCTTGATGCCTCCTGGACGGGATAGGTAAGCTCGTGTGCGTACTGGTATCCCAGAGGAATAGTACTCTGGAAGAAAAACCCCAGCAGTGTCACGATGATGTAGACAAAGAAAAACGACATACCGGAGCCAAGGAAAACCGGGATGAAGGCGAACAGGATCATCATGACGAACAGGCCGAACATGGAGAAGGCGAAGAAGAACTTCCTCTTGCGGTAATAGTCGGAAAGAAGCGGTATGATAACCGTACCGACCATTCCTCCCAGCAGGAGAAGAAGACCGAGAATGCCATTCGAGTTCTTGATGTTCACAAACGCTGTGATGCTGTCTGTCTTTGCTATGAATACGTTGAACAATCCCCAGGAAAGACCGAAAATCACCATGAAGCCACCCATATGCTTCTTCTTGAGAAGGAGCACAAGAGAAGCACCGAACCCGGAAATCTGCTCGACCTTCTGCGTTGGCGGTGTTGGAGGTCTTTCTTTGAACAGAAAAAGAACCGCGAGAGCACTTACACTCGTTGCAATTCCAAGGCCTAACAGTAAGCCGGGAAGACCATCACCATAGTCGGCACTGCTCGGATCCCCGCTGATAAACAGCGGTGCTATGATCATGATAAGCAGCAACCCGAGGTACTGGAACAGGGAGACCAGTCCGGTTGCGAAGCCCCGTTCCTTGAGGGGGAACCATCTGTTCGTCACGGCAGTTACACTGCTGAGGATAATGACATGACCAAGAGAGAGCCCTATCTGAGCAATCACAACCGAGGTGAGGTTATGTGCGGTAAGTCCTTTCAGCATTGAGAAAAGGGCAAGCAGCAGAGAAGCTGTCCTGAGGGACCACTTGAGACCGATCTTGTGTATCAGGTAGGAAAAGGGAACACTGAAAATGAGGAATGAAACAAAGTGAATGATCGTGAGCAGATCCGGAGAAAAGAGAGAATGTTCGGGTATCTGTGTCTTATAGAAAACAGTTGCAGCACGGGAGATGGGAGCAAATACCAGCCACTGCATCTCAGAAACCATGATAACGACCATGAGAGCGCCCAGCACCACCCATCTGTACGGGTAGACTCTTATACTTTTCATTTCGACCTTCCGACCTTATACTACAATAACCCTATCAAAGAACACAAGTAGGAAGGAGAAAGCACTCTATGCCAGAAAAAGACGAACTCCTGTCGAATCCCGTCATTGACATCCTCATGAAGCGGAGAAGCATCCGATCATTTGAAGATAAGAACATCCCTCAGGATGTCATCGATATCATAAAGAGGGCGACCCTGAGAGCCCCTACTGCAGGGAATCAGGTATTCTATTCGGTGATAGAAGTAGAGGATCAGCAAAAGAAAGAGCATCTCGCCCGTCTCTGCGATGATCAGCCGATGATTGCGAGAGCACCTCTGGTATGGCTGTTTCTGGCTGATGTCGATAAATGGAACACCTATTACCGGGAGAGCGGAAGCATGGAAAAAGGAAAGGCAGCGGGGATTGAAGTGCCTGAGACTGGCCTCGGAGAATTTCTGCTGGCTACCGATGACGCACTCATCGCAGCACAGAACGCCGTCATCGCGGCAGAATCCTTCGGTATCGGTTCCTGCTATATCGGGGATATCCTGGAGAATCATGAACAGATCATTGATCTCTTCAACCTTCCCCGACACGTGGCGGTAGCCACCCTCCTTATCTTCGGATACCCGAAGACCAGAAAGGCTCTTCCCGTACAGTCGATACGGCCACCGGCAGATGCCGTGTTCCAGAAGAACACCTACACCCCTTATACCATCGAAAAGCTGAGATATTCGTATCAGCGACAGGAGGAAGATGCGCGCAGAAAGAAAAAACTTCCATTCAATAACACCGGTAGTCTAGCGGATGAGTATTACTTCAGAAAGCATACCAGTGATTTTATGAAGGAGATGAACAGATCGGGTGAACTTATTATAAAACGATGGAAGGAGAAAGACTGAATCTTCTGGCAGCAGCACACATAACGCTTCAGATGACCAGCCTCTTTTACTCATGCGTGGTATAATCCTGATACTATATTTCTCAGGAGCTTCTCAATGAAACAGCTATTTCTACTTACTCCTTTGCTTATCGTCATGCTGATAAGCTGCGACGACTTTATTGTACCGTACTCAGAGTACACTTTTGAAGAATACAACGGGTCTCTGGAGGCTGCACGTATCACAGAAGCAGCCTCTTGGTCACCGCGATGGGATCATGCGGCTGCCGTATTCAACGGATACCTGTGGATCTTCGGAGGCTACGATACTACCGCCAGAGGAGAAGAAGACAGCTATCGAGAGGATGTGTGGAGATCGTCAGATGGAGAGTACTGGGAACAGGTTACCGCAAATGCACCCTGGAAAGGTCGACGCGGCCATGCTGTGAGTGTCCTCAATAATGCTCTCTACCTCACCGGAGGTTTCTCGGTTGACCAGAAAACCGGAATTCGCAGCTACTGCAATGATGTCTGGAAAAGCAATGACGGCGAACATTGGGAATGTATCGTGGAAGATGCTCCCTGGGGAGTACGGATGAACCATGCACTGATCACAGCCAATGACGGTTCTCAGGATACACTCTACCTCTTCGGCGGGTTTTTTAACGGGCTGTACTTCCGCTCTGATATGTGGAAATCTGCTGACGGGGTTAACTGGATCGAAATCGAACTACCCGAAGGGGATGGAACAGGCGGAGCTTTTCCCGGAGCACGAGCCTCCTTTGCTTCCTGCCTTGGTGATAATGGAAAAATCTATATGCAGGGTGGATCGTATTATGGAGCCCCGTCTCATAGTACAGGTACTGTCGACGAAGAGTCGGTATCTTTCCTGAACAACCCGGCTAACTGGTCCTCCATCTGGTATTTTGATCCAACCGAGGAATCGGCAGGTTGGCGGTATGATAGATGGGGAATGCTGCCGGCAGTGAGGGGGAACCGGAGAGCAGAACAGGTGCTTGTCCCCTTCAACGGAGAGTTGTGGATGTTTGCGGGAAAAAGCAACAGTGGATGGTCTTACTGTGAAAGTCATGAGACCTATTCGACTCTCTCCTATCGGGGATATACATCGGAAAATCCAATGGATCCTGAAATTTCCTGGAATGTCGACTCGTACGGGGCTCCTATGGATCCCCGCTACGGATACACAGCAAATATATTCAAGGAGAAAATATATATTCTGGGAGGTTTCTCCACTAATGGCCCTACACATGATGTCTGGTGTATCGAAGGAGGCGAGTAGATGAAACGTTTTCTCCTTTGTACGATCACTATATGCGTTGCACTCGCCCTTTTCGGAGCTTCCAATGAAATGAGTCGGATCGGGACACTCGATATCGGTTTCACAGGTCTCCCTGAAGAAGGGCTCTACCCGACTTATCTTGCAGATCCGCTTGCCACAAATACCACCATTGCGTATAGAAACTACCTCATAGATGAAGTCCATCCGGACGCAGATGGTGAAGTGCTCCACTGGGACCTTGCCCTAGGGACCCGTTTCAGTTTCCTGAGACTCTCTCCCATAGAGAATCCTGACCTTGGTCTGGAACTTGAGTTGGGAATGACCCTGACAAGCTTTCTCACTGCCGAACATGCAGACTTCCTCGGGGTGGATGGCATCTACTATTACGGATTCGCTTATCGGCCTGTCGATTGGGCTTCTTTTCGGTTCGCACGGCATCATATCTGTTCACACAACGGGGATCAGATAGATGTTGAATATGATGGATCTGAATATGTTGATTATGACCTTAACCCTGCGCTCAATGACGGAACCTTCGTGCGTGATGATTTCATCCTCGCGGCAGCTATGGAACCGCTCTTTTTCCTGAAGGAAAAGCACCCTGTCCTTGCAAAATCAGCGCGGATATACGGTGATTTCAGTCTCTATATTCCAGGAGGGGATCCGATCATTATCGATAACAGGCTCAATATCCCCTCCAAATATGCGTATATCTACTATCAATGCGGCATGGAATTCGAAGTCCCTCTGTTCGATCAGGATCTTGGATCATTCTATGTTGCTGGACAAATCAGCAGATGGCAGGAAACGGCTTTTGCTCCCAACTATTCCTTCAGGGCAGGGTATATCGTAGCCGAAGGGAAAAACGGCTTTACCATGAGATTCTCTGCAACCTACTATGATGGTCAGGCCCTTCTAAATAACTACCGGTATATGCGTACAAAATACATAGGAGCGGAATTCTCAATCGATACCTGACACTCACTCTCTTCAGGCCATCGACAATCGCATCTGAAAATCGAGTAGGCGGGGGCCGCAAGGCCCCAAACTCTCACACCACCGTACACCGTTCGGCATACGGCGGTTCAACCAAACAGACTATTGTTCCGCCAAACAAGGGCGATCTCTTACTCTTGGTGAATATATTGCACTCAACAGCGTATCTTACGAATTTCAAACCCCTTCTTTTCCAGGTCCCTGTCATAGGGGTTTAAACAGATGTTCGAAAGCAGTGGTGACAGCGGACCTCCCTGTGGAGTCCCGAGTGCTGTCGCCAGCATTCTGCCGTTCGTCATACCATGACAAGAGGCGGCATTTCTGCCGCCTCTCTGATAATCCCTTGAAGTGGGTGCACTACATCAGTGCACCGACATTCTTGTAGAGGGCCATTCTGTTCTTGGCATCCGCTTCAGCTCTCGCAAAGAGATCTTCAGCGTTATCCGGGTTGGTCTTGTACAGAGCGGTGTACCTTCTTTCACCCTTGATGAATTCCTGATAGTCACCATCCTGAGCCTTTGCATCCCAGCTGAACCGCTTCCCTTCTTCCATTCCGGGGTTGTAGCGATACAGAGGCCAGTACCCAACGTCGACAGCTCTCTTCTCTTCCACCTGGCTCTTCATCATGTTGATACCGTGGTTGATACAGGGAGCATAACAGAAGATGATGGAAGGTCCGTCAAACGCGACTGCTTCCTGAAGTGCCTTCTGGGTGTGAAGTCTGTTGGCGCCCATTGATACAGAAGCAACATAGGCATGGCCATAACTCATCATCATGATACCCATATTCTTCTTACCGAGCTGCATACCTGCGTTAGCGAACTTCGCGACTGCTCCGATCGGAGTAGCTTTTGAAGCCTGACCACCGGTATTCGAGTATACTTCAGTATCGAGAACGAGGATATTCACGTTCTTGCCGCTGGCGACAACGTGGTCGAGACCGCCATAGCCGATATCGTAAGCCCAGCCGTCACCGCCGATGATCCAGACATCCTTCTCTGTGAAGTAATCTTTCAGTTCGACAACTTTTCTCAGAGCGTCGGTATCAATCGTGGTTTGAGCAAGAATAGCCTGAGTTGCCTTCTGTGCATCGATCGAGGCTTCTGTCTTGTCATCCCAGAGCTCAAGGTTCTTCTTGAGGGCTTCTGTGAGTGCATCAGAAGTACCTGCTTCGAGTACCGCCTGAACAGCATTCCACAGCAGTCTTCTGTTGGAGTCGACTGCCAGTCTCATACCCATACCATATTCAGCGTTGTCTTCGAAGAGACTGTTACCCCATGCGGGGCCGCGTCCGTCTTCTCTCTGAGCGTAGGGAGTTGTCGGGAAGGTCCCGCCGTAGATCGAGGAACAACCGGTAGCATTTGCAGCCAGCATTCTTTCACCACAGATCTGTGAAACAAGTTTCACGTAGGGAGTCTCACCACAGCCTGCACAGGCGCCGGAGAACTCGAACAGAGGCTTCTTGAACTGCATTCCCTTGAGGGTATTCTCATTGACTCCGTCGAGGACATTGTCAGGAAGCGCATCAAAGAATACGGCATTGTCGTATTCACCGCGGTCGCGTTCTGCCTGGATGGGGCTGAATTCGAGAGACTTGACCTTACTCGGACAGGTCTCGATACAGACTCCACAGCCCTGACAGTCTTCTGTGTAGACCTGAATCTTGAACAGGAGGTCACGGTCGTTCTTGGTATTGCTCTTGAGGGTGTTGAACGTCTCTGGAGCATTCTCAAGGTCCTTCGGATCAATCTGCTTGGCTCTGATAGCTGCATGAGGACAGGACTGCACACACTGGTTACACTGGATACAGTTCTCGCTGATCCAATGGGGAATCGATGGTGCGACACCTCTCTTCTCGAGCTTGGCTGTATTGGTGGGAAGGGTACCGTCGAAACTCATCTTGCTGACAGGAATATCATTTCCCTTCAGGCGCATGACAGGTTCGATAATATCTTTGGCGAAGTCAGAGGCATCATCACTGATAAGCTGCTTGGGAACGAAGGCCTCTCCTGCACCTGCAGGTATCTTCACTTCTTCCAGCGCTGCTGCTGCAGAGTCTACAGCATCCCAGTTCATCTTGACGATATCCTCACCCTTCTTACTGAACGTCTTCTTGATGGCGTTCTTGATGAGATCCATCGCTTCCTGTTCAGGGAAGATGCCGGAGATCTTGAAGAATACAGCCTGCATGACCGTGTTGATCCTTGTTCCAAGTCCAACCTTCTCGGCGATCTTATACGCATCGATGGTGTAGAAACGGATCTTCTTGTCGATGATAGTCTGCTGTTCTGATGCAGTAAGAGTGGTGAACACCTTTTCTGCAGGAACAACTGAGTTCAGGAGGAATACACCGCCTTCCTTCAGAGGAGCGAGCATATCGTAGCGACCGAGGTATGCAGGATTGTGACAGGCAACGAAGTCGGCTGAATCGATGAGCCACGGCATATTGACGCTGCTCTTACCGAAACGAAGGTGACTGATTGTGATACCACCCGACTTCTTGGAGTCGTAGGAGAAGTATGCCTGAGCATTCATGTCGGTGTTACCACCGATGATCTTGATGGAGTCCTTGTTTGCACCGACGGTACCGTCAGATCCAAGACCCCAGAACATACAGGACACAACACCTTCAGGAGTGACATCCAGCTTTTCACAGAGGGGGATACTCTTGTTGGTGACATCGTCGATGATACCGACGGTAAAGTTGTGCCAGGCACCGGCGTTCATGTGGTCGAACACACTCTTTGCATGGGTGGGAGTGAAGTCCTTACTGGAAAGACCGTACCGGCCGCCGATGACTTTGATATCGCTTCTGCCCTGCTGTGAGAGTGCAGTCACTACATCGAGGTAGAGAGGTTCACCGACTGATCCGGGTTCCTTGGTTCTGTCGAGGACAGCAATCTTCTTGACCGAAGCAGGAATGGCATCAACAAAATGCTTTGCCGAGAACGGACGATACAGACGGACCTTGAGAACGCCGACCTTCTCCCCGCTCTTGTTGAGGTAGTCTGCGACCCACTCGAACGTATCGACAGCCGAACCCATTGCGATGACGATCCTATCGGCATCCGGGGCTCCGACGTAGTCAAAGAGCTTATAGGCTCTACCGGTCAGCTTGGCGACCTTGTCCATATACTCCTGAACGATCTCAGGAACAGCATCGTAGTACTTGTTTACCGTCTCTCTTCCCTGGAAGTATACATCTTCATTCTGAGCAGCGACCTTGAGGACAGGCTTGTCCGGTCTCATCGCTCTCTCTCTGAAGCGTTCGATGTACTCCGGCTCGATGAGAGTCTTCATATCATCATAGGAGATCTCTTCAACCTTGCTCACCTCGTGAGAGGTTCTGAAACCGTCGAAGAAGGAGAGGAAAGGAACCTGGGACTTCAGGGTGGAAAGATGAGCGACAAGCGCCATATCCATCGTCTCCTGGATACTGTTTGCGGCGGTCATTGCGAATCCGGTGTTCCGGCAGGACATGACGTCACTGTGATCCCCGAAGATCGAGAGGGACTGAGCGGCGAGAGAACGGGCTGAAACATGGAATACCGTAGGGATCATCTCTCCAGCAATCTTATGCATGTTCGGGATCATCAGCAACAGACCCTGGCTTGCTGTGAAAGTGGTCGTCAAAGCACCACCAGACAATGCACCATGCACAGCTCCTGCAGCACCAGCCTCGGACTGCATCTCAGTGATATCTACTTTCTCCCCAAACAGGTTTTTCCTTCCGACACTTGACCATGAATCGGAATATTCGCCCATTGGAGAGGATGGTGTGATGGGATAGATCGCAGCTACGTCACTGAACGCATACGCTACGTGCGCTGCCGCACTATTCCCGTCAATAGTAACCATGTTTTTGTTACTCATAAGAACGCTCCATTGTAAAATATTTTCGATGTGAACATGTTCATGTCCACGAAATTGAAGTCGCACAACACAACCCTGTTTTCATAACAGGGCGCAGACATCCATACTATACAACAATACAGGGGTGGTTGCAACATGAGAGGAAAGAGCGAGCCTCTTTTTCCTTAAAGAATTGACTGTCAATGAAACACTTCCATTACTACCTGTATACTCTCTTTTACATAGCTATGTGCAGGTTTTCACCCTGAGGGCTAGGTTTGGCACGAAGGTTCCTGTGCTGAGCGAAGAAGGACGCACAGGCAACACCTGATCTGCAGCACGGGTGACAGACAGTACCGAAGCGCCATCCGTTGCCGCGAAAAAAAAGCGTGGGCTCTCCTCAAGGGGTTGCACCACGCTCTCGAAAATCAGGACTGACTGATCAGCATTCGCTGTGACCGCAGGAGAAGCATTTTTTACACCCTTCGATGTTCACGAAGGTGACGTTCCCGCATACAGGACAGATATCCGGAGCAACGTGACCGGTCACGCTCTGGTTGAGATCAAGTGCATACTGCTTTGCCTCTTCCTGTATATCTTCCTCATCGGGAAGCGCCGGGTAGCTATGCTGCTCCTCGACCTCCCCCATATGCTCTTCAAGCACCTGGGCTACAGCATCAGGAAGACTCATCACCCGATTCTTGCCGAAACCGAGAGGACGTCCCGATCCGATTCCTCGCAGCTGCGCAATAACCGCACGGGCTCTGTCAAGTGGAGATAGCGGGGACGGCATCCTCAGGATCAGTGAAACAAGGCGACCGAGGCCTTCCGCATCCGCAGAGACATCGGAACCGACTTTCGCCACATTGATGAAGACTTCGAATGGTTCGTTAATGTGCGCTCCTTCACTGTTGACTGTGATATAGGCAGTACCGATAGGAGTGGCCTTCCTGTAGGTGGTTCCGTGAAGGACCGTTGAGCGGACACGGCTCTTGGGCTGCTGGACAGCGATCAACGGCTTCTCCTCGGCCTTCTCCTCTTTGGTTTCACTCTTAGCGATAAGGACCTGAGAGTCACGGGATCCGTCACGGTAGGTGGTGCCTCCCTTACATCCGGTATCATACAGCAGCTCATAGAGTTCCGCTGTCTGTTCGACAGTATACTCTTTGGGAGTGTTTCCCGTCTTACTGATGGAAGAGTCGACCCAGCGCTGGATAGCTGCCTGTACATGAACGTGTCCTTCGGGGGAAAGATCCATGGCGGAGACGAAGAAATCGGGTTTCTTCTTGCCGGGATTCGCCTTCACCCACTCATCATAGATTCCCACTCTCTCGATGTTACTGCCCATACGACCGACACGTTCCCACTCCCAGAAGTAGTAAGGCTCGATACCGGTACTGGTTCCGACCATGGTTCCGGTAGTACCGGTCGGAGCCTGGGTCAGGAGAGTCACGTTGCGCATGCCCTTTTCTCTGATGAGCTGGCGCACATCCTCCGGCATCTGTTTCATGAAGCCGCTCTCAAGGAACTTCTCGGCATCGAAGAAGGGGAAGGAACCTTTTTCCTCGGCAAGCTCCGCGCTCTCCCTGTATGCCTCAACACAGATGAATTTATACAGCTCGTCGATGAACGCGAGAGACTCTTCACTGCCGTAGGCAAGTTCCATCCTGATCAGAAGGTCTGCAAGTCCCATGGTTCCAAGACCGACTCTTCTCTCACCTTTCTGCTGCTCCTCGTTCTCCTTGTAGAAATAGGGGGTGTCATCGATGACATTATCAAGGAAGCGGATGGCAGTGCGGACAGTACGTCCAAGGTCATCCCATAAGACCTTCTTGCCATCTGCGAACTTGCTGAGATTGATCGAACCAAGGTTGCAGACTCCCCAGGGAGGTAGACCCTGTTCGCCGCACGGATTGGTACACTGGATACTGCTGTAGTAGTAGCTGTTGGACATCTTGTTGTAGCGGTCAACAAAGAACACTCCCGGTTCGGCCGATGCCCAGGCACTTTCTATGATTGCGTTCCATACATCCCGAGCCCGATGTGTCTGGTAGGGAATCACCTTCTTACCCTCATTCAGCCACTTCGCCATATCTCCATCCCAACTATCGTTGAAAGTGGGGTCTGAGGTGTCGGGGAAATAGGTTTTCCATTCTCCGTCGTTTTTTACCGCATCCATGAAATCGTCCGTGATACCGACGCTGATGTTTGCGTTGACGATTTTGTCCATCTCCCGTTTACTTGAGATGAAATCGAGAATGTCAGGGTGCCAGATATTCAGGATAAGCATGAGAGCACCTCTGCGGCTGCCCCCCTGCTCGATCAGTCCGGTTACAAAGGAGAACAAGGCACCCCAGGAGACTGAACCGCTTGAACGGCCGTTGACTCCCTTAACGTAGGCATGCTTCGGCCTGAGAGAGGAGAGGTTCATCCCGACACCGCCTCCGCGGCTCATGATCTCGGTCATCTGACCAAGACTTGTGATGATGCCTCCCCGTGAATCCTTAGGACTCGGGATCACGTAACAGTTGAAGTAGGTAAGGTTCTGGTCTGTGCCGGCTCCGGTCAGGATTCTCCCTGCAGGAACGAATTTCCAGTCCTCAAGGATCCAGTTGAACTCCTTCTCCCAGTGAGCCCTTTTATTCTTTTCTTCCTGCTGACTCATCCCTTTGGCAACACGTGCAAGCATCTGGGAAGGATCTGTCTCGATAGGCTTGTCCACATGGTCTCGTGTAGCCTGAAGCTCACTACCGTCTTCCAGGAGGACGGTTACCTGGTCATGCTCGATCTTGCTGACCTTTCCGATCTCCCTCTGGCCGGTCTGCGGATTACTGACTGCCACCACAAGATCACCTACCGCCAGAGTCTCTTTCTTCCCATCTTTCTGAGCATATCTATCAAGAAATATCTTTCGCCCCAGAGGCGAAAGTGCATTAACCGTGTGTGCCACGTAAGAACCCCCTACATTGATTCGTCCGCAGGACCGCGGACAACTCAACAGTATCACATCATGTTTTCCTGTGCAACAGAAATCAGAAAAATAATACTAGTGGTGGTGTAAGGAGAATATGACAACACCATATATAGCGTTAATACAAAACCTTTGTAATATTAATATTCATTCGATACAGGTTGATTTCAGTTCATATATTCACACACTGCATACAATAATTTCACCAGTTCTCCGTAGTCGAAAAGAGAGCAGATTCCATAGTGACTATGGGCATAGCGTACCGGAACACCAAGCACGATGGAGGGGATACCCCTCCCCCCGAGTGCGAGACGGGCGGCATCCGTTCCGCCCCCTTTCCTGACGCTTTTCTGTATTGTGATACCCTCCGCCTCACGCACGGCCTCGATATGTGAGAGCAGATGAGAGGAGGCGATATGAGTCGGATCGTAGATCCTCACATGTGCGCCATGACCAAGGGCTGTCTGAGGACGCTGAGCTCCCTGAGGGACATCATCCGCCGGAGCGCCTTCCACGATGAAGGCAGCTTCCGCCTCCACATAAGTCGAAAGCACGCTCGCACCCCTCGCTCCGACCTCTTCCTGGACACTGAAGACAAGCTTCACCGTGGGGACCACAGGCTGCTCAATCAGACGCCGGGCGAGTTCTATCAGAGAGGCAACACCTATCCTGTCGTCGAGAGCCTTCGAGATAACCGTCCCGCTCGCCTGGCGGTAGGAAAAGTGTCCCACGGGAATGATCAGGGATCCCACTTCGATACCGAGAAGATCCTTCACCTCTTCAAACGACGAGGCACCGACATCGACATACAGCTCTTCGATGGAAGGGAGATGCAATTCGCTCCCTTTTGGAAGGAAGTGAGGAGAGATAAGTCCGAAGACTCCTCTCACACTGCCCCCTTCACGGGTGATCACATCCACCTCAGTTGAAGAGAGTGTCGCAGGGTTCCACCCGCCGATCGGCTGCACCCGAAGGAATCCCCTGTCTGTGATATCACCGACAAGAAAGCCTATCTCATCCATATGAGCGGCAAACAGCAGTGACGACGCTGAGGGATCAGTTCCGCGGATCGTACACACAAGATTGCCGATCCCATCCTGTGTGATCTCCCCTACGCCGGCCAGAGCTTCCCGTATATAGATAGCTACGGCATCTTCATGCCCTGATATACCTTCCAGGAGTGTAAGATCCCGGATCAATGACAAAGAATCTGTTTTCATACCTGTATACTAGAGAACCTGAGCATCATAGGCAATATGGAACCGGCCCCTGAATTGCTTCAGGGGCCGGAAAGGAACGTTCTATAACAATCGCTTAATATCCGAAGTCAAGCATAGCATCAGCAACTTTCTTGAAGCCTGCGATATTCGCACCCTTCACATAGTTGATGTATCCGCTGTCCTGAGTACCGTACTGCACACACGAACTGTGAATGTTCTGCATGATCGCCTGCAGCTTCTCATCCACTTCGGATTCAGTCCAGCTCAGTTTCATGGAGTTCTGACTCATTTCGAGTCCGCTCACTGCCACACCGCCAGCATTTGCGGCCTTACCGGGTGCGAATGAAACCTTCTTGTCGACAAGATAGTTCACAGCATCGGCAGTACAACCCATATTCGAGGTTTCAACTACATACTTCACTCCATTGTCAACGAGCAGCCTGGCATCCTCAAGGGCAAGTTCGTTCTGGATCGCACAGGGGAATGCCATGTCAACCGGCACTTCCCACGGTTTTCTGCCCGCAACGAATGTTGCGTTGAACTTCTTCGCATACGGAGCTACAACATCATTGTTGCTGCTTCGCAGCTCCAGCATGTAGGCCCACTTCTCGGGAGTCCCGATACCCTCTTCGTCGACGATATACCCGTCAGGTCCACTTATGGTAACAACCTTCGCACCGAGCTGGGACGCTTTCATTGCGACTCCCCAGGCGACATTACCGAAACCACTTACTGAGATTCTTTTCCCTTCCAGGGTATCATCGACGGCCTTCACCATCTCATTGGCAAAATAGATAGAGCCGAATCCAGTCGCCTCCGGGCGGATGAGTGAACCACCCCAGCTCCGACCCTTACCGGTGAGCACACCTGTATTCTCATCTTTCAGACGCTTGTACTGACCGTACAGGTACCCGATTTCACGAGCGCCGACACCGATATCTCCTGCAGGAACGTCGGTATTCGGTCCGATGTACTTATGAAGTTCGGTCATGAACGAACGGCAGAACCTGAGGATTTCCGAATCGCTCTTGCCTCGTGGATTGAAGTCTGAGCCTCCCTTGCCGCCACCCATGGGAAGAGTCGTGAGAGAGTTCTTGAAGGTCTGCTCAAAACCGAGAAATTTCAGAGATCCGAGGGTGACGCTTGAGTGGAAACGAAGTCCACCCTTGTAAGGACCGAGGGCGTTGTTGAACTGGACACGATACCCTCTGTTCACCTGAACGTCGCCATTATCATCTTCCCATTCAACTTTGAAGGTAAAAATCCTGTCTGGCTCTGTGATACGTTCGAGAATCTTGCCGTGCACGTATGCAGGGTTATCGTTCACGATATCTATGATCGATTCGATCACTTCCCGTGCAGCCTGGATGAATTCCGGTTCCGCGGGGTTTTTTCTTTCTAGTTCAGCCATGAATGAATCGAGTCTATACATGCTGTTCCTCCTTTTCTCCCGGGTGTCAGCACTCAGGATATCTGCATCCTACATTCTAACAGTTTCCATGTCAAGATATTTTTTATAATATCATAAATATATATGCAATATTTTTTCTTTTACTTATTAATATTCTATATATTTTGATATATATATAATTTCAAACACTTCATTTTTGAGTTTTATTGAAGATCGGAACACCGTACAGATTCAGGAAGCACGCGAGAATGGGATCAAACTGGTATTGAAGGAACAGGAAGGTGTGCTACCATAGAGATCACCATGAGAAAAGTACTGAATTCAAGAGAAGCCTTCGGCGATCTGATGCAGCTGCATATCTATAAAGTGATTCTCATCTGCAGTGATTACGACCAGTTTCTGATCGAAGAAGATGGGAGAGTGGAAGAAGAGCTCTTCAGAGAATACACGCAGCTGGGCCTTTCCACACCTCCAAAGATAACGTTTGCCCATAAGAGAGAGGAGGTTTTCAACCTTCTGGGATCAAACTCCTTCGACCTCCTGGTCACCATGCTTGATCTGAGAGACACGAGTGTGTCGGAGCTGGCCAAGGATGTGAAAGACGAATACCCCAACCTTCCTATCGTCGCCCTCTCCCCGTCACCAGCTCACAGGGTGAGTGTATCGCTGAAGAAAAAATCGATCGAGGGGATTGATGCTCTGTACTACTGGCAGGGTAATGCGAATATCTTTCTCGCCATCATCAAGAATCTAGAGGACAAGATGAACGCCTACCATGATGCACACTCCACAGCCGAAGTGCCGGTCATCATACTTGTCGAGAATTCAGTTCGATTCTACTCGTCCTACCTCCCCCTCCTTTATACGGCCATCATCCAGCAGACACGAAATGCTATGAGTGAGGGGCTCAACACCTGGGCGACTGCTCTGCGGATGCGGGGACGTCCGAAGATCCTCCTTGCCCAGAACTACGAAGAGGCGATGGAGCTCTACAACGCCTTCAAGGATCACCTTCTTGGAGTGATCACAGATATCGCCTTCGACAGAGAAGGGGAGAATGACAATGAGGCGGGATTCCGTTTCGCCCGTCATCTGAGAAGTGAGAACGAGGACCTTCCGATCCTTCTCCAGTCGACACGGGAAGACAACAGGTACCAGATGAATATCGAAAAGGCACGGTTCATCTGGAAACTGAGCCCGACTCTTCTGGGAGACCTGAAACACTATGTCTTCGAGAACTACGGTTTCGGCCCTTTCATCTACCGGGATGTCCACACGAACAGAGAGATCGCACGAGCAAACAATCTCAGAGAGTTGCAGCAGACCCTCGCAAGAATCCCCATCGAGACATTCATTCTCCACTCGAACAGAAACGACTTCTCTCTCTGGCTCAAGGCAAGGAGTCTGTATGCACTTGCCAATGTCTTCAGGCCCTATTCAGTCAAGGACTTCAGGCACCCCGAGGAACTCAGGAACAGACTCGTACAGATCATACGGGAATACCGGGTAAACCGGGGAAAGGGACAGATCGCACTTTTCAACAGGAACAGCTTCGATGAGAGTTCATTCTTCAGCCGTATCGGCTCAGGGTCACTGGGCGGCAAGGGCCGCGGCCTTGCCTTCATTGACTATCAACTGAGAAACTCAAAGATCATCGAGACCTATGATATGATGTATCTTTCGATCCCTCGTACCATCGTCATTGCAACTGACCTGTTCACCCAGTTTATCGAGAACAACAATCTCCAGGATGTAATTTCAGCGAACCTCCCCGACGAGACCCTAAGACGGATATTTCTCACAAAACAGCTGCCTGATGAACTCACACAGGATCTGAAAGCAATTCTCCGGTTCCTCACCGTCCCTCTCGCGGTGCGCTCTTCAAGCATGCTGGAAGATTCCCACTACCAACCGTTTGCAGGTGTCTATGAGACAGTGATGGTTCCCAATACAGGAACTGACGAACAGCGGCTGAAGGATCTTTCGAGTGCGATCATCTGCGTCTATGCATCAACCTATTACACCCGCAGCAAGGAATATCTCAGAGCAACAAGCCACATGGTTGAGGAGGAACGCATGGCGGTCATCATACAGCAGGTGATCGGAAGCAGATACGGTGATTACTGGTATCCATCATTCTCCGGGGTGGCCAGGAGTCTCAACTTCTATCCGGTGGGAAAGGAAAAGGCGGAGGACGGAGTGGGAATGCTCTCCTTCGGATTCGGGAAGATGATTGTCGACAACGGAACGGCACTCAGATTCTCACCCGCTTATCCCAAGCGAAACATGCAGTTCCTCGGCGGAGGAGAAGCTTCCTCTCAGACTACATTCTACGCTCTCGACGGGAATGCGCCGTTCCAACCGCAGGGGAATCCCGAGAACCTCATCGAACTCAAACTCGAGGAGGCAGAGAAACACCCTCTTTCCCTCAGACATGTGGCCAGCACCTACGATGCGGCAACAGGAAACCTCACAGAACAGCAGAGTGCCGCAGGGCAGAAAGTAATCACCTTCAACAGCATTCTGAAGTACAATTCCTTCCCGATCGCAGCGATCGTGCGCGACCTTCTCGTGTTCGGTGAGAAAGTGATGGGAACCCCCATCGAGATCGAGTTCGCCTGCAATCTTAACAGGACAGGGGACAAGATCCCTGAATTCTCTCTTCTTCAGATCCGTCCGATAGTGACCGGATTGGAAGCTGAAGCTCTTGAAATCACAAAAGAAGAAGAGGATGAGGCCATCATTCTTTCCCACCACGTGATGGGTAACGGCCATAACGAGGAGATTCGAGATATCATCTATATTGATCCCGAATCCTTCGATCCGGCAAAGACACACGATATGGCACGGGAGATCGACACAATAAACACATCCTTCATGAAAGATGAGAAAGAATACATACTGATCGTGGCAGGCCGGCTCGGTTCAAGTGACCCGTGGCTCGGAATCCCGGTCGTATGGTCCCAGATATCAGCAGCAGGTGTGATAGTGGAAACCTCCCTGCCCGGGTTTTTCGTGGAACCCTCTCAGGGCACCCACTTTTTCCAGAATATAACAAGTCTTGGAACAATTTACTTTTCAGTCAGCCCTTCCTACAGGGACGGAGTGCTGAATTTCGAAAAACTGCAGGAATTCGAAACAGTAAACAGAAAAGACCATTTCATTCATATTCGAAGTGAACAACCGTTTGTCGTGAAAGCTGACGGAAGGAACCGCCTGGGAGTGATCTGCCCGGGTTCGTGAATTCCTTCCTGTCCGGTCGATTCCTATCTGCAAAACACCTGAACGGTTGCCTCTTCTGTATCGATATCGATTTTCATCTCCTCGAGGATAACCATCAGTTCTTTGATATTCTCGGGGTTCACCGTACTCAAGTCAAACGACATCCCGTTCTGCTTCATCGAGGAATTGATCTTATCCTGTGCATCCTTCGGAATAAGACCGAAAATATTCAGTCCTGTCTGCAGCAGAGCAAGAGGAACCTTCACCGAAACCCGTTCACTCCTCTTTCCTTCCTTCGGTTCAACCTGAACATAGAGAAATTTATCAGTCAGGATATCTGAGATGCGGGTAGAGGATGACTCCTTCTGACTGACCGTTATCTCCTGAGGGTTCACTTCCAACGCCTTGAGAAGCTTTTCTGCCTCTTCAGCAGTTATCTTTCCTTCTGAGAGCATGTTCAAAATCCGTAATCTGTCTTCGGCCATGTTCGACCTCCTTTGATCCTATCGTATATACATCGACATCTCAGTCTTTTCACTTTGAATATCGATCTCGGTTCCCGTCATCGCACCGAACAGGGCCGGCAGCGATAGAATGAGACGTAACACCAGCATAACCTGCGGAGAACTGTTTCTCGCAAGGTAGAGAAAGGGCAATGCGAGAAGCACCAGCAGGACAACCGGAAGAAGAAGAATATAAAGAAGAAACAGTGGTATCCAGAGTCTGAAAGAGCGGTGTTCATCTCTAAATCGTATCCAGAAAATCATGGGAAGGCTCATTTCATCTCCTTCAGTGCATCACTTGCGCTGATTTCGCCCCTCTCAAGTCGATCCAACACAGAAGAAACCGAATCCCGTACATCAACCTTGATACCGACAATCTCAAGGTGATCGCCAATCGCTTTGAGTCGGTTCTTCACCGTCGGATAACTGATCGAAAAAATAGACTCCATCTGCTTGATAGATCCGTGAGTCTTCACAAAAGCAGCGACAAAAAGCTGATCTTCCACGCTCAACTGTGCGAGAGGCGGAATCTCAAATGACCCGGAGATCTCTATATCGTCCTCGGGAATATAGACCGTTCTGATAAGGAATTTTTTCCCTCCGATAAGATCACTCAACTTCTTCCAACTCTGCTTCATCCCATCCTCCACACTCACAACATACAACCAAATATAAACTTTGTCAATTTAATATTTAATTATCTTTATTTTTTATTTAATCTTTTTGAACTTTATCAACTATTACAGAAAATCAGCGAACGGTACGGGATTGCCAATACCCAGCCCCCCCTGCCGGTTAGAGCAGAGGTGGCAGAAAGAGTCCGCCACAGGAGAGGTCATTGAACGAGTTTATGCAAAGAGAGAAGTACAGCCGCGGGTCATGCATTGCAGCAAGAAACAGAGCAAACAGATCGCGGTCTCTGACAATGTCAGGAGGTTAAAGGAAGGTTTCGGGCGGATACCATGTTCAGTGGCCACCCGAAGGGTGAAGAGAGTTGAGAATCACATCCCGATAAACTGAAGTGAGGTTCGTCTCATTCCCACAGCAGATCCCTCTATCCGGACCTATCTCTGCGAGACAAAATAATCCCACACAGGATCCTTCGGAGGCAGTGCTGTGATCACTACAGGTTCATTCTTCACCGGATGGATAAACTCAATCCGATGTGCATGCAGATGTATCGAGCCGTCCCTGTTCGTCCGTGCAGAGCCATACTTGACATCCCCTTTGATATGGGATCCCATCGCGCTGAGCTGAGCCCGTATCTGATGGTGGCGCCCTGTGAGCAGTTCGATCTCCAGCAGGTAGTAGCTCTTTGATGCTCCGGCGATAGAGAGTCGAAGCCTTGCTTCCTTACTGTTCTTGCGGGCACTCGCATAGGCGAACGATTTGTTCTTTTTCGCATCACGGACAAGATGATGGATGATGAGCGGATTGGTGAATTCCGGCAGTCTGTCAACAACAGCCCAGTACCACTTCTTCACGCCGTCTCCCTGTTTGAACAAGGCGCTCATCCTGCTGAGGGCCTTCTCGGTTCGTGCGAAGACCACGATACCGCTGGTAGGTCGGTCCAGACGGTGAGGAATCCCGAGAAAGACATTCCCCGGCTTGTTGTAGGTCACCCTGAGGTAGTCCTTTACTGCATCAGCAAGGGTAGGATCCCCGCTTTTATCCTTCTGGACCAGTTCACCGGGAATCTTGTTGATGATGATGAGATGATTATCCTCATACAGAATCCTGTGTTTCACATCATTCATCATCTTCTCCTCCATTTTCAATCTCGTCATACGGATCGATACCGGCAAACAGGTCATTATCCTCTTCGAGCGATTTCGGATCTCTCTCATGCTTGATTCTCAGCGTCTGAGCCTCTTTCGTCGTGAGTCGAACCCCGTTTGCCTTCACTCCCTTCACCAGGAAACGGGAGAAGTATGTCCTGTCTTCAAGGGTTTTGTACCCCTTACCCTTCTTATACTGGATCGTGATACGGGCATCATCGAAGATAGACAGGGTGTACAGCTTGAACTTTCCCTCAGGGATGAGCGAATAGGTCTTGTTGATTATGTACTGTGTGATTCGACAACGCTTGATGAACAGGTACTTGAGACTCGTCTCCTGATAAATCACCGTGAATACGGTCTTTTCAAGCACATCCTTATCGGCAAGTCCGCAGAAACGCATCTGTTTGCCGACGAACAGTTTTTCCGGAGCATCACAGACATAGTAGGCGCCATCCTTCTGGATAATGAGAAGACGGTCGAAGGGGCTGACCATCAGCTGCTCTACCCCCTTTTTCACTTCATACCCCAGGTACCCGGTTGAGGAATCATACTTCACCGAGAGATTGCGCTGGGCAGCTTCCCTCACATCAACCTTCTCGAACGAACCGATTGTGCTTCGGCGGGGACAGGAGGTCACTACGGGATCCCGTTTGAGTTCCGTCAGAAAATCGAGAGCGTACTGTGTGAGATGATTCAGGTGGTAGAGGATCTCCTTGAGCCTTCCTTTGATCGCCTTGATTTCATCCTGATTCTTCTTGATATCGAACAGGCTTATCCTCCGAATGGGAATCTTCAGAAGGCGATCCACATCTTCGTCGTTCACAGGACGGTTCAACCGGTCCAGGAAGGGCTCGAACCCGCTCTTCACAGCCTCACTCACTCCCTGACTCGTCTTCTCTTCCTCTATACGCTTATAGATTCTCTCTTCGATGAAAATCCGTTCGACAGTACGGTTGAACAATGCTTCGGTGAGTTCACCTCTCTCCTGTTCCAATTCCCTTTTCAGGATGTCGACGAGACTTGTCGCTCCATACTGCACGATTTCCGTGATCGACATCACCTTAGGCATGTTCTCGACGATAACAAGCGGATTGACACTGATCGACTGTTCACAGGCAGTGAAGGCATACAGGGCATCAACCACATCCTCAGTGTAGGTGTTTCGGGCCAGAGTAATCTCTATGTTCACCGAGTCCGTGGTGTAGTCGTTGATGCTGGATATCTTGATCTTTCCCTTCCTCGCAGCATCTTCCACAGACTTGATCATCCGCTCAGTGGTGATCGAGAACGGCAGTTCCTCAATGACGATCTTTTTCGAATCCTTCGTGTTAAGCTTCGCCCGTGCAAGAATCTTGCCCCTTCCGTCATCATAGGCTGAGACATCAATGATCCCCCCGGAGACAAAGTCGGGATAGAGGGCAAACCTCTCCCCTTTCAGAGAAGCCTCCATGGCATCGATAACCTCCCCGATATTATGAGGAAGGATCTTCGTCGACATTCCCACTGCGATACCTTCGGTCCCCTGGACGATGACCACCGGGAGCTTCGAAGGAAACGCCACCGGTTCCTTGTTTCTTCCATCGTACGAATCCGTGAAGGTGGTGAGTTTCGGGTTGTACAGGATCTTTTTCGCGAAGGCCAGGAGGCGACACTCGATATATCGTGAAGCAGCTGCAGGATCACCGGTGAGAACATTTCCGAAGTTTCCCTGGCGGTCTATGAACAGATTGCTGTTCGCAAGATTCACCAGCGCATCACCGATCGAAGCATCCCCGTGGGGATGGTATTTCATACAGTGACCGACAACATTGGCGACCTTGTGAAACTTGCCGTCATCCATTTCGAACAGAGAGTGCAGGATTCTCCTCTGAACAGGCTTCAGTCCGTCAGCTATATCCGGTATCGCCCTCTCACGGATAACGTAGGAGGCGTACTCGAGATAGTTTTCCTTGAACATTGATTCCGCGTGACTCATCAGATCAGATTCTCCATAATGAAATCGCGTCGCACAGGGGTGTTCTCACCCATGTAGAACTTGAGTGTCCGATGCATCTCATTCGAGGTGGAAACCGAGACGGGAAGCAGCCTGATATCATCTCCGATGAACGCTCTGAATTCACTGGGATTGATCTCACCGAGACCTTTGAATCGGGTGATCTCCGCATTGCGGATCTTCTTGAGTGCCTCATTTTTCTCGTACTCGTTGTAGCAGTAGACAGTCTCCTTCTTGTTTCTCACCCGAAACAGAGGAGTCTCAAGCACATACAGGTGTCCCGAAAGGACGAGATCCTCGAAGTAGGTGAGAAAATAGGTCATGAGAAGGTTCCTGATATGGAAACCGTCGGTATCGGCATCGGTCGCGATGACGACCTTATCGTATCGGAGATTATCGATTCCATTCTCTATGCCAAGAGCAATCATCAGGTTGTAGAGCTCTTCGTTCTTGTACAGGTCCCCCCATTTCTTATCGAAGGTGTTGAGAACCTTTCCGCGAAGTGCGAAAATCGCCTGGGTATACACATCCCGCACGCTCGTCATACTTCCGGCGGCAGAGTCTCCTTCTGTAATGAAGATCATCGTGTTCTCACCCTTCGCACCATGCTGGTTGAGATGATACTTGCAGTCCTTGAGCTTGGGAATATTGATCGAAACCTTCCGGGCAGCCTCCTTGGCCGCTCCCTTCACCTTGGCAAGTTCCTTTCTCAGGCGTTCGTTGTTGGCGATCTTATCACTGAGCAGCTGGGCTTCATCGCTGTGTTTCAGCAGGAAATCAACCACCTGTTCCTTCACCTCCGGCACGATCCATGTACGAACGTCGCTGTTTCCCAGCTTATTCTTCGTCTGCGACTCGAAGACCGGATCCTGGAGTTTTATGCTGATGGCACCGATAAGCCCATCCCGCACATCGCTGGCAGCATAGGACTTCTTGAAGAACTCGTTTACGCCTCTGAGCACGCCCTCCTTGAAGGCAGAAAGATGGGTCCCTCCGTTACTGGTATGCTGCCCGTTCACATAGCTGAAGTAGTTCTCCCCGTAGTTGTTCGTGTGAGTGAATGCAAATTCCATGCTGCTGCTGCGGTAGTAGATGATCGGATAGATATTTTCGGTCCCTACCTGCTTGTTCAGCAGATCGAGAAGGCCGTTTCGGGAAGAGAATCGTTTCTTATTGAATTCGAGGGTGAGCCCCGTATTCAGGTAGGCATAGTTCCACAGCCGCTCCTCTATGAACGCAGTCTCAAAGACATAATCCCTGAAGATCTCCGGCGCATGGTCAGGGATAAACTCGATGAGGGTGCCGTTCTCCTCCTGAGTCACTCCGTTGTCGGTCGAGACGATCTTGCCCCGTTCGAAGATCGCCTCGAAGTAGCGCCCTTCCCGGTGAGAGACGACTTTGAAATAACTCGAAAGAGCGTTGACGGCCTTGGTACCGACACCGTTCAATCCAACTGAGAACTGAAAGACATCAGTGTTGAACTTTCCTCCGGTATTGATCAGGGAGACACAGTCTATCACCTTACCCAGCGGGATTCCTCTGCCGTAATCACGTACACGCACCAGGTCCCCCTCCAGAAAAATCTGGATTTTGTTACCTGCGTCCATGATGAACTCATCGACACTGTTGTCGATCACTTCCTTGAGGAGGATGTAGATTCCGTCTTCGAACTGGGTACCGTCGCCAAGCCTTCCGATATACATTCCGGGACGCAGGCGAATATGCTCCAGAGCGCTCAACGACTGAATTTTACTCTCATCGTAGTCCTGTCGACTACCCGGGGTCTTTTTCTCTGCCATATGCCGTCATTATAAACGGATTCGAGGATTTTTAATAGTATCCCTACCCAAATAAGGAGCGTGAACCGGCACATCGCTCATCCACTTTCCGCAGGTATCTTTCCATGTCGAACTTGCGCTTCAGTCCCCTATCATTCATGTAGCGGATCTGTCCGAAGACCTCTCTCTCACTCCACGGGCGGTCGTGTTTACCGAAACACCAGGCGACGCCGGTGAAGCCGTTCGGGTCACGTCCATCCAGCTGATACCGGTTGTTCAACTTCAGGGCACGGTCAAACGCCTCGGCAGGTGTCGGTGACCATTCGAGGATTTTCTTTCCCCAATACATCCTCATATAATTGTGCATGGTTCCTGTCACCCTCAATTCCTTCTGAGCTGCATTCCAGTACTGATCGTGGGTGCTTCCTGCCTCCAGCTGGGAAAAGGTATACAGGTTTTCCCGAACATCTTCCTGATGGACGGACAGGGTGCGCTTCGCCCACTGTGGAAGACCCTCGAATGAATCATACAAAGGATTGTAATAGACAAAGTTGAACGCAAGATGACGACGGACAATAAGCTGCTCAATAAAATCAGCGACAGAGGGAGTGTCCGCTCCTATCACCTCACGGTAGATCTCCACAGGGGAGATGAATCCATAGTGAAGATAGAGAGAAAGATTCGAAGAAAAATCACGTGCCGGGTCTCCACTGTAGGCACTGTATCCGTCAAGCCGGTTCTCGATGAAATCCCGAAGCTGCTCTTTTGCCCGGGTATACCCGCCTGTGACAGCAGGAACCCGGTCCACCGATCGGTCAACAGCAGTATGAGCGAGGACCAGCTCAGCCCGTTCTTCCCGGATGTCCTCAAGGGAAAGATCGTCAGCGTACAGGGGACCACGATACTCCATCTGTGTCTGTGCGCCGTCACCAGCGTAATAGCTGATCATCGGCTCGATCTTCCTTCTCAGCGTATAGGCAGAGTATTCCTCTTTCTGACTGGCGATTTCCACCGGGACGAGGAGGTTGGACTCGACCTCATAGAACGGGACTTCAGTGTGTGAAGCAACGAAGGTTCTCCACTGTCTCTCATGACGGACGTAAGCCTTGTCAGTGATGATACATGCCGCATCCCGGCCCAGGGCAACAGCACCTTTTTCAGGGGAGATGCCCGCTATCACCATCCTGATCCCTCTCGCCCTCAGCTCTTCATAGAGTTCAAGAACCCCTTCCAGAAGCACATGATAATGGCGGTACGAGGCCTCAGGATACTCATCACTTATGCCAAAATACACAACCAGAGGTAATTTCAGGCGGTCAGCTTCCTGAGCTGCAAACGCGAGGCCATCGTTGTGTGATAAACGGACACACCCCTGCACCCAGTACAGGACGTACTTTCCTCTTCCCCTCTCAAGCCCGTTCAGCAGGCGTACACGGTTCATTTCGATCATAAGCATACCACTCCACAATTATCATCTATGCATCGGTCACAACACGATTATCGGCCACGGACAGACTTCTTCTGTTCTACTCGGACCTACGGCTGCTGATGGCAGGTTCAACAGAGAAAATCCCGGAAAAAACGCATAAAGCACCACCGGGTGATCCGGCTGTTCTGCCTTGCCGGTATACACAACAGGGGACAAGCACACCGTCGGCATACCCATCCCCTGTTCCCTGCGCGAAGGCTTTCGCCTACTCGTCGTTCAGTATTTCCGCCACCGTCTCACAGTACCTCCTGATACGGTCACCGAACTGTGCTGAAGGACGCACCTCACTCTCCTCTCCGGCAAGATGGACAATACCCGATTCAACCTGAACAGAGGCGGGAATCGCGTCATCGATACCTGCAGGGACATGGATCATACCGTGAGCCTGAGAGAATCTCACCATCGTATCGATACAACATGCTCCCTGATACAGATTGCCACTTGAACTTGCAAAACAGCCGAAGAATTTACCACTGAGACCCTGTTTATGACAGAGCTCACTAGTGGAATCCATGAAGGTCTTCATCTCCGCACTTACATTCGAGAACATGGTGGGCGAACCGAAAATCACCATCTTCGACTTCTCAAGACTTGAATCGTGGATGATCGGAAGTGAAGAGATATCTTCGTAGAAGTCGTTCGCTGCGTCACTTTTATTTGCCCAGATGTGAAGGTCTTCATCTGCCACGCGGTACAGACGGGCATCCACACCGAGTTCCTCCAACACCTCTTTCATGTGGTTGGCGATAATATATACATTCCCATTCACACTATGAATTACTATTGCACATCGCTGCATTCAATACCTCCTACAGCCCTTTACACTAAGTGTACTACAAGACAAGGCTCAACACCAAGCGGTAAATCTGCCTTCTCTTTCACTGACATACACATTCGTGCCATACGCTTCGCTTAGAATCGACTCACGAAGCACATCCTGCTTTCTACCGTCAGCGAGGATTTTTCCTTCTCTGAGTACAATAACCCGCTCGATGGCGGGAAGAATGAGTGAGATATCATGGGTTACAAGGATAAGAGACTTCCCCGTATCCATGCAGGCTGACAACTGATCGATATATGCCCGCTTCGAAGGGAGGTCAAGATTTGCATTCCCCTCATCAAGAAGCATAAGAGAGGGGTCATGTACCAGTGCACGCGCCAGAAGCACCTTCGCGCGCTCTCCTGCGCTCAAGGTTCCGACGAGCCTCTCTTTCAGATGCAGTATATGGAACTCTTCAAGGATCTGCTCTACCCTCTGGAGCATCCACTGCTGCACCTGATGATGGAAATCGAGCCCGATGGAACTGAAGAATCCCGACAGGACCACTTCCTGTACATGGTAGTTGGTGGACAGGAGCGAAAGAAGGGACTGGGAAACGATACCCATCCGCTTCTGCAGTTCCAGGATATTCCAGGAAGAACGGGAGAAAAGAAGACGTACACTTCTTTCATGGTAGAGTGGATGGATCTTCTCGCACATCACATCCACCAGTGTCGACTTACCCGCCCCGTTGGCACCGATGATAGCCACACTCTCCTTCTCATCGACAGTCAGAGAGATATCATCAAGTATCTTCCTTCCCTGTCGTCTCACATCTATGTGCTTGAGTTCAATTACATGGTTCATGGATATAGAGTATAGGATAAAAAACAACCGGTTCAAACACTGAACCGGCCATTTCTCTGAGATTACAGGATATCATCAGCAGCTAAGCAAAAGAGAATTTCGCCTCATCCCGTGCTGTGTACATCTCGATCTTGCTTTTCACTTCGGTCAGACTGACCAGAACAAGAGCTACCGCAAGGTCTGTCTGTCCCTGCTCAAGAGCTTCCACGATGTACTCGTACTCTCGAACCTTCTTCTCAAAATCCTCACCCTGAATCGCTGAATAGAGAAGCACCTCATCAAGCAATGGGGCCAGGTTCTCATAGATCGCATCCAGTATGATGTTTCCGTTACTGCGAATCAGGATCTTATGAAACGACGACTCATAGTTCCGATACATTTCTATCGCATCCCTCTCACCTTCAGCAAGGTCCTTGAGGATATAGTTCATTCTTCTGAGAATTTCAGAGAGGTCACGAACCACTTCTTTGCGCCGGGGATTTCTCGAAAACTCTCTTGCAGCAGACACTTCCACTGTCGTTCTCACACTTACGAGGTCAAGAAGCAGTTTTGTATCACTGGAGCCGCTTCTCAGAATACTACTCGTAAGGGATTCAACGAACTGATCAAGATTATTGCACTTCACACTGGCACGTCTGCCCTGGGAAATACTGAGAAGACCCTTCGCCTCCAGATTCTTGAACGCTTCACGCACAGATCTGCTCGAGGCGCCGAAGGATTCAGCTATTTCGTTCTGGGCAGGGAGCAGCTCTCCCTCACGCAATTTTTTTGTAAGTATAAGTTCTTCAAGATAATTTGCTATGCGCGCTGATTTGGTCCTGCCACGTAAATCTTTTTGCGATACATGGTCAATGGATTCCAACTTCTAGCCTCCTATACATCAACTTGTGTCAGACATTTTATAATAAATGACATAAGAAAACGGGTATTACCCCTATAATGTATACCTTTTTCTCATTAAATGCAAGTATCTTGGTAATATTTTCATTTCTAGTGACATGAGTTAGTAAAAATATATCGAACTCATGTCACCGGAGCAGCTCTGCTAGACGTTTGTGGACTCGAGCTTTCCCCTGAGGGCTGTAAGATTGACAAGAGTCAGAGCTACTGCAAGGTCGGTCTGTCCGTTCTGAAGAGACTCGACGAGATACCGGTGTTCACGGGTACTCTTCTCAAGTTCGCCTGAAGTGCTTGTGATCTTGTCCATCGTCTGGTAAAGCATCGGAGAGAGATTTTCATAGATAGCTGTCAGAATGACGTTTTCATTCGAGTCGATAAGCGTCTTGTGGAAGGTGAAGTCATACCCCTGCCAAGCCTTGAAAGCCTCACTCTCGCCGGCCTGCAGTCGGGGCAGCAGCGACTCCATCTTCGTTGTGAGGTTATCGAGCGCCTTCACGAGAAGGTGTCGGTTGTCGGAGCGGCTGAGTTCTCTTGCTGCAGACACTTCTACAGTTATTCTGACCTGCATGAGGTCGAGCAGAAGTTTCTTATCGGTATGATGGCTCGATATAAGTGCAGAAGAGAGAGAGGCGACGAACTGATCGAGATTGTTCGTCTTCACAGTGGCACGTCTTCCCTGACTTATATCAACGAGCCCTTTGGCTTCAAGGTGCTTGAATGCTTCTCGAACAGAACGGGAACTTGCATTGAACTCATCCGCAAGTTCCTGCTGACTCGGAAGGGGATCACCGGTCATATACTGTTTCTCGAGTATCCTCTTCTCAATGCGTTCAGCTATCTGAGCTGATTTTGTTTTTTCTTTTCTGTCCACATTCATCCCCTTTTCATCAAAATCATATCAATAATGACATATAACGGAAGAAAATGGTATCCTAAAAGAAGAAAAGCAGGCTATTTTTTCCGACAGATCGGCAATCTAATGTCACAAGCGACTCCTGAACTCAATTCCGCTCAATAACACATCATCACCTATTTTTGTTTCATGTTTACCTCTGTACGTTGAAAAGAATCAAAAACAGCCATAATTCGTTAAAATATAACAATTATCGTATGATACACCATCTAAAATCACGTTCACACACATATGAAATCAATACAGCAAACTATTGACACAAGTAAGATGTACTTGTATATTCAACAGTATGAGAACCCGCAGGAATTCTTTCAGTTCAAGAATGGTCCTTTCACTTGTGTACCTTGTTCTAGCTGTACAGGTACCACTCCTTGCTGTTCTTGCCCCTCCTGCGGAGCTGCGGCTCAACACCGTTGTGGAGCCGGTCTCCGAATTGACCTTCACAGAGACATCCCCGGTCTCCATCACCCTGGGAACTACCCAGTCAATAGGCTTTCATTACAAGAGCAACTTTCTTACAAGCCTGAAGATTGTAAGCGAGCATTATGGAAGCGGCTCCTTTCGTCTGAAACATGAATCACTGGATGCGTATATACCCTACACGCTTACATTCGACTATGGCGATGGACTTCAGCGGTCTGTGTCGCAGGGAACCATCGTTCCTCTCCTCGGGTTCTCTGTTCAGGGAGGATATGATATCTACTCTTCTCTCAAGGTAACCTCGGAAAGTGATGAATCAGCAGCTGAAGGGAATTACTATGATACGATCACCTTCAGTGTCATCGCTCAGTGAAGAGTTTCTTGACCCGGCTGAAAAAGCGTTTCAGGCTGGTGCTCCCCACACTCAGCTTCATGTCCCGTGCAGCGTCCTGGATAGACCCCTGGCCCCCTTCGGTCGCCTTCAGGTCATCCCAACGCCTGACGATCCACAGATAAAGGTCCCCGTAGGTCTTTCCGGGAAAATGCTTGAGTAGTCCATCTTCCTGAATCTGCCTGTATATCGGATAGTAGATATTCTGATACCAGTTTTCTGCAGCATCCCTGAATATCAGCGGTTTCTCGTTCTTTTCATTCATGTAGTATTTATGAACCATGATATGATTGATGAGCTCGGGATACATACCGGGGGAAGAGAATTTCACGGTCTTCAGATCGAGGATCTCATCAATATGGTACTCGGCGATCACTCTCTTCTTCTCGTATTCAACGACCATCTTCCTAAGGGTGGCTGTGGTCATGCCGGGTTCGAGATATATCTCGCTGTCAAGCTCGACCACCTCGGCATCTATGAATTCGACTCCCTGCATCTTTGCCACAGACACCCGGTGATTTCCGTCACGTACGAAATAGTAGTCGGAAAGTTTATACACACTGATCGGAGGGAGCGTTACCTGCTTGAGATGGGCATCATCTATACTCTGCCAGCGGCTGCGCAGCATATCCTTCTTTGGGTAGAATGCGAGGGTAAAATCATGATAGCGGCCTTCACTGCCGAGGATCTTCGACACTTCTATGGGGATGACCCCCCGATAGGTCTCGCTCTTGGGTTTGACAAGTTTGGTCACTTCGTAGAACGAAAGAAGGGAAGTGTTTTTCCACTGCAGGGCTGAGAGAAGTGACTGCATCCTTGCCTTTGTTCTGGCTTTGCTGAAATCTTCGCGAGTCTGAATGTTATTGCGAACCGCCATCATCAGTCTCCTGCAACACATAACTGCTGTATACGTTGATTACCTCGGTATCGAGGAAGCGTGTCTCCCTGTCCCGGTTCATGTCGATCAGATGGACATGCCCATGGAGCAGGTATTTTGGACGAAACCACTTCATAGCAAGACGAAACACTTTGAAACCCCGATGACACAGATCCTCTCTATCTCCCACACTGCGGGGAGGAGCATGCGTTAACAGAATATCGAGAAAGCGCCCATAGCGCAACCTGTTGTAGACAAGGCGAGGGATCAGATGTACCAGACGAGCCATCATCTGAACTTCGTTGAACTGATGTTCACCCGAATTGTATTTCATGGAACCGCCAAGCCCGGCGATGAGAAGACCGGTACTGCGGTCCCGTATCACCTTCCCTTCGATACAGTCTCCACCGACAGAGAAAGCGAACCCCTGTTCATGGAATGATTGATGGGCAAGGTCGATTTCGAAGAACGACTGTCTCTTGAACCTGTGGAGATGCTTGAGGTCATGATTGCCGAAAATGAAGTAGAAGGGTTTATTCAGCGTCGATATGATGAACTCATAATATTTAAGGGGAAGGTCCCCTGCAGAAAGAATCAGATCCACATCTCCATAGCGCTCTACGATGTTGGGTGAATACACGAGAAGGTCTTTGGTGTCTGATATGCATAATATTTTCATGGTTCAGGTAAGGGAATACCCTCCGTCGATCGTGACGATCTCTCCGGTGATTGCCGATGCTGCAGAGGAGGCAAGATAGACTATCATCGAGGAAACCGATTGAACATCCACCAGAGAGGAGGTAAGTGCACGCTCCCGATAGGTGTCAACGAGAGAAGGGTTTTCCTGTATCAGAGTCTCAGAATAGAGGAGTCCGGGGGCAACGCCGTTCACCCGGATCTTCCGGGGTGCAAGCTCTGCGGCAAGGGAGCGAACATAGGCACTGACCGCACCTTTTGAGGCATCATAGTGGGCTGTCAAGCCGAAACCGGGACGTTGTGCATTGATGCTGCTCACTGCGACGACAGCTCCATGAGGGGATCTCAGAAGCGGATCGGCCCCTTTCATCAGGCGCCAGAATCCTTTAATATTCACATTCATCACCTCATCCCACTGCTCCTCAGTGAGAGAGTTCTGTCTGCTGAGCGTAAATACGCCTGCGTTATGTATCAGGATATCGAGCGCGGGAAAGATCGCCGCCACTTCACCGAGCGCCTCCCCTACCGAGGATGCACTGAGGAAGTCGAGACACACCGCATTGCAATAGACATCGTACGATTGAGAGATCGACCGGCATAGTTCCCTCGCTTCCTCCGCCTTACCCTCACTTCGATAGGTGAACAGTATCTCAACCCCTTCAGTGGCCAGGGTGTGAACCACAGCTCTTCCAAGAGTGCTCAGACCACCGCTCACCAAGGCCCGTTTCCCGCTCATATTCAGATTCATATATCCTCCTTTGCTAGAAAAGGCCGCACCAGAGGCCGAAGACTTTCATCAAGAGACGAGATAAGAGCCTCGTCAGCCAAGGTGAAATCAGCTATATCGAAGGACGGGACCACAGTGATCGAAAAAAGGGCGTACCCCTTGGTTTCATTGTCGATGAGCCTCGTTCCCTGCCATTTCCCCCCTTCCACGAATGTCACCGCATGCATAAGCCCCTCAGGGCCGATCACAGTTTCGGTCAGTTTATGATGAGAATCGATAGTGATCATCACTGCGGGGTCTCCCTCCAGCCAGGTCCACACTTCACTGGAGTGAAGGCGGTGAAGGGAAGAAAAACTCTCCCGTGTGATCAGGTAGTAGATATGGGAAACAAGGGGGAGCCTCTGTTCGTTGAAATGTGGTGAGATTGAAGAGGTCTCCAGTGAAGCTCTGCTGGTGAAGGTCCTGCGTACATATCCTCCCTCCCCGTCAAGAGGAGTGAGGTGATACTGTGCTATGATCTTCTCTGCTAGAGGTCCCATGCTCCCACTATCTTCCGTACAAGAGCGATGAAGATTGACTTCACTTTCTCTCCGGTCTCAAGGACCTCCTGATGGTCCAACGGCTGCGAGAGAATGCCCGCGGCCATGTTTGTCATACAGGAGATGCCGAGCACCTTCATGCCTGCATGATTTGCTGCAATGACCTCGGGAACCGTCGACATTCCTACCGCATCGGCTCCGCACATACGTGCGAACCGCACCTCAGCAGGAGTCTCGAAGGAGGGGCCGCTGAACAGCTGATAGATACCCTCCCGCAGCGTTATCCCGATCTCACCGGCACAGCGATGTGCCAGAGCCCTGAGCTTTTTGTCGTACGCTTCGGACATGTCGAAGAATCGCTCCCCGAACATCTCCAGATTCTCTCCTCTGAGAGGATTGTCACTGATCAGCTTGATATGGTCACTGATCACCATCAGGTCACCAGGATTCCATGCGACGTTGACACAGCCGGCAGCATTGGTGACAAGGAGGTGTTCGATCCCCAGCGACTTCATCACCTGAACGGGAAATGCGAGAGTATCCATGGAATGCCCCTCGTAATAGTGGAACCTTCCGTTCATCACCATGACTCTCTTTCCTTCCAGATACCCGGTGACAAGCTCTCCGGCATGACCGATGACTGTCGACACGGGGAATCCGGGGATATCGTGATAGTTCAGCGTGATAGGGTCTTCCAGCTCCTGTGCCATCACACCCAGACCGCTTCCGAGAATCATGGCGATAGACACCGGTTCATCCGTTATCTGCTCCCGGATATACCGGGCGGTCTCCTGCACTCGTATTTCTCTCTCATTCATCATAAATCTCCTTAGTACGTTATTCTAGAACGGTTCTCCGATAGCTTTCGGAGCGGCAGAGCGTTTGGAGAAAGCTACCAGGGCAAGCAGAGTAACCACGTAGGGGAATACTTTGAAGATAACCGGCGGTATGACACCGAACTCAGGAATGACCTGAGATACGTTGGCGATCGTTGTTGCTGTTCCAAAGAAGAAAGTTGCCCCAAGGATCCCGAGCGGTTTCCACTGACCGAAAATCAGGGAGGCGAGAGAAAGGAACCCGAGACCGGCAACCGTGCCGTTGAACTCCCCGCTATAGGTGACCAGAATGATCGCACCGCCCAGACCGGCCATAGCTCCTGACATTCCGACCCCGAAATAGCGCATCTTGTACACATTCACTCCAGCTGAGGCTACAGCTGAGGGATGCTCTCCGCAGGCTCTCAGGCGAAGGCCGAAAGAGGTCTTATACAGCAGGTACCAGCTGAGTGCCCAGATTGCAAGAGCTATCCAGGTCGACCAGTAGCTCTGGGTGAAGAAAAAGGTTCCGATACCCGGGATTTCAGAGAGAACAGGAATATTCTTTCTCACGATACCGAGCATGATCCTGATATTCCCGCTTCCTGCTATCGTTCTGGCAAGATAAACCGTTATGGCGCCTGCGAGCATGTTGATCGCTGTTCCGCTTATGATCTGGTCTGCCTTGAGATTGATGGATGCGAAGGCATGCAGCATCGAGAACAACGCCCCGGCCATGACACCTGCCAGCAATCCCAAAGGAAGCGCTGCGACTCCGAGAGCCTGCTCACTCATGTGAATGGTCAGAGCAGAGGCAAAATAGCCGACAAGCATAAGCCCTTCAAGACCGATGTTCGTCACCCCGCTTCGTTCAGAGTACAGGCCGCCGAGCGCGGTTACGAGAAGAGGAATCGTATACGCTATCGCATACGGCATAATGAGTCTCAGGAGTGTATTCCCGCTCACGAGAGCCATGATAACGAGGACTCCCGCAATGATGATATAGACACCGAATCGGGAAAGGAATGATGTTTCACTGCCCTTGTTCATGCTGCACCTCCTTCCTCTGCTTCATGTTGTTTCCTTCTCTTCCTGTTTCGCCCGATCGCGTCCCAGAATCGACTGAACAGTACGCTCGTAGCAGTAAAGTAGATAATAGTCGCTATGATGGTATCTGCTATCTCAGGGGGGACTTCGGTCATTGCGTTCATGAATCCCTTACCAGACTGCAGCAGCCCGAAGAAGAGCGCTGAGAAGAAGACTCCCACAGGATTGCTCGCTCCCAGAAGAGCTACCGCAATGCCGTCGAATCCCATCTGAGGGAGTACGCCGATCTGGATATTCCTCGAATACCCGGTATAGTAGGTCAGTCCGGCAAGACCGGCAAGACCGCCGGCGATCATCATGGAGATGATGACATTCCTGTTCACCTGAATACCTGCGTACTCTGCACAGAACCTGTTGGCACCCACGGCCTTCAGCTCATAGCCGAGTGTTGTCCGGTCAAGAATGAACTTGATCAGGAGCACGCCGGCCACAGCGACAAAGATTCCGAGATTGATATACCCTCCATCGAACAGTTCGGTGAGCCAGGGAGAGCGTAGAGACTGCTCAAGGGCAATCGACTTCGATTCGGTTTCCAGTGAAGGTCCTTTGAGATATGCGGGTACGTAATAATAGATCGACCAGTAGGCGATCCAGTTCATCATGATGGTCGCCACAACTTCATGAACGTTGAATTTCGCTTTAAGGAACCCGGGAATAATCCCCCAGACCGCTCCGGCAAGGAGCGCTGCGAGGATGATGACGATAAGATAAAGGACTCTGGGAAGATAGACATTGTGAGCAACGATTGTCGCTGCAAGTCCCCCGATCAGCATCTGTCCGGCAGCTCCGATATTGAACAGTCCTGTTCTGAAGGCAAATGCCACCGATAGACCGACAAGCATCAGTGTCGTGGCAGTCGCTATTGTATTGCCGATACGTTCGATTGACATCAGTCCACCGCGGAAGAGATAGAAGAATCCCTCAAACGGGTTACTTCCGATGGCAAGCATCAGAAATCCACCGGCGATGAGACCGAGAATCACCGCCGAAAGGGCGATGATGAATGAGTTGCTTTTCATCCGTTTTCTCATAGGGTCTTCTCCTTTCTCTTCACACCTGCCATCATGAGACCGACTTCTTCCTCATTGGTCTCGTTGGTCTTCACCACATCGATAAGCTCACCGCTGTTCATGACAGCAATCCTGTCTGACAGATTGAATATCTCGTCAAGCTCAAAAGAGACAAGAAGTACTCCCTTTCCATTCTCCCGGTGCTCGACCAGACGCTTATGAATATATTCTATGGCACCTACATCCAGCCCCCGTGTCGGCTGAACGGCAATAATGAGGTCTGGTTCAAGAATCATCTCACGGCCGACAATGGCCTTCTGCTGATTCCCTCCTGAAAGCTTGCCGGCGAAGGAATAGATACCCTCTCCACTACGCACGTCAAAAGCATCAGCGATTTCCTGTGCGTGCTTATCGATTTTCTCCTGATCCAGAATGCCGTGTCGACTGAAGGGAGGCCGGTAGTACTCCTTCATGACCATGTTGTCACTGATACTGCTGGTCATGATCAGACCCCGTTTCTGACGGTCTTCGGGGATATGACCGAGACCGGCTTCATTTCGCTGTCTGATGCTTGCATGGGTGATATCAATCCCGTTGATAGTGATCGTTCCCGATTCAAGCGTACGCAGGCCGGTCACAGCTTCAACGAGTTCACTCTGCCCGTTCCCGTCGACTCCCGCGATACCGACTATCTCTCCCCGTTTCACAGAAAGAGAGAAATCCTTCACAGCGGGGACCTTCTTCACATTGAGCACTTCCAGGTGGTCGAGCTTGAGAACAGGTTCTCCTGTTTCCATCGGCTTTTTGGCAACTTTGAAGTTGACGGGACGCCCGACCATCATGGAAGCCATCTCGGCCTGACTCGTCGATGCGACATCGACCACTCCGATCATCTTCCCTCGACGGATAATGGTACACCTGGAGGCAACTGCCTTGATTTCATCGAGCTTGTGGGTAATCAGGATGACCGATTTCCCTTCAGCGATCATATTGCGCATGATCTGCATCAGTTCCTCTATCTCCTGAGGAGTGAGAACAGCTGTGGGTTCATCGAAGATCAGAATCTCTGCATCACGATAGAGCATCTTGAGGATCTCGACTCTCTGCTGCATACCTACGGTGATATCCTCGATGACCGAGTTAGGGTCGATCGAGAGACCGTACTGCTCACTAAGGGCCTTGATCTTCTTTGAAGCACTTCTGCGGTCGAGAAAGAAACCACCTTCCTTTCCCAGAATGATATTCTCGGTGACCGTGAAGTTCTGAACGAGCTGGAAGTGCTGATGAACCATACCGATCCCGAGATCGTTCGCATCATTCGGGTCAGAGATCTTCACTTCTTTCCCCTTGACCTTGATCACTCCCCTGTCAGGATGGTACAGCCCGAACAGGATACTCATCAGGGTCGACTTCCCTGCTCCATTTTCGCCGAGAATTGCGTGGATCTCCCCTTTCTCCACCTGCAGCGTGATATCATCATTCGCTACGATACCGGGGAACTCCTTGCGGATATTCAACATTTCAATTACATGACTCATCAGGCTATGGCCTCCTCAAGGGTGCATCGACACACTAGGTTATGTGAAGGAGAAGAGCCGCCCGTAGGCGGCTCCTCCAATGCGGTAAGATACACTGGGTCTTGTCCTAGCGGTAGAGACCGGCAATCTGTTCGGCAGCTACTTTCACTTCACCGCTCTTCAGCTTGGCATACAGATCAGCAACCTTCTTCTGCACATCGGCTGAGAGGTTGGGGTTCTCTGCGGGGATACCAAGTCCGTCGTTCGAAGCATTGAGACGCAGAGTGGTTCCACCGGGGAATTCACCAGCCAGTTCGCGCTTGATCATACCGTACGAAGCGATATCAAGATACTTCATGGCACTTGTCAGGATGACAGATTTTCCGCTGGGGAGCATTCCGTCATTGTACTGGTCGACATCGACACCGATGATCCAGACATCTTCACCTGCTGTCGCACGTGCTTTCGCTTCGTTGATAGCACCGACACCGACACCGCCGGCTGCTGCGAAGATGACATCGACTCCCTTGTCATACATGCTGGCAGCAATCTGCTGTCCGGCAGCGACATTGTCGAATGATCCCTGATAGATTACATTCTCAGCCTTGATGGTGATGTTCGTACCGAGGTTGGCGTTTGCATACTTGATCCCCTGCTGGAATCCCCAGTTGAACTTCTGCACTGCAGGGATCTCCATTCCGCCGATGAATCCGAATTCGCCGTTTTTCACCTGAAGGGCACCTGCAACACCTGCGAGGAAACCTGATTCGTTCTCAGCCCAGTAGACACCGACGACGTTATCTTCGATGCGGAACTCGGAGTAGTCAGCCGAGTGGGGTTCACCGTCGAGAATGACAAACTTCGCATCAGTCCATTTGTCCTGTGCAGCGAAAATGGCAGTTTCGAACTTGAATCCGGGACAGATGATGAAGCGGTAGCCTGCATCATACAGGTTGCCGATCTCCTTGAGATAGTCAGCCTCTGTCGTTCCTGAGGGTTTGAGATACTTCGCTTCGACCAGTCCCTCTTCCTGTGCCTGTAAGATACCTTCCCAGGTTCCCTGATTGAATGATTTATCATCAATGGTTCCCGCATCGGTCACCATACCTACCTTCATCAGTTTTTCGCCTGATTCCTCAGCTCCCTGAGCAACAAGCATCAGAGATGCAATCAGCAGAACAGCAAGAAATACAACACTTTTTTTCATGTGTCTCTCCTTATAAAATAGTGATGTGACCATTTTATCCCCGTGATGTAGTATTGTCAAATTAATACGGATAATAAACACCTAATCAACACACATTGCCGGTACATGCTGCAAATTCGGGAAGACATGGATCGATTCGGCGGGAAATCGCAGAAAAACAGCAGGGCTTCCGTGTGGAACCTGAAGGCCCCTCGTCAAGGGACACCTTCAGGCTCGTCCGATCCTTCTGTTACAGGAGGACATCCTCAAGAAGCGGCTGTTCGAAACTGACCGGTCGCAGATTGTCGGACAACACCTTTGTCATGTACGTTCTGTCCAGGTCAAGATCATAGGTGAGACGGACAAGGAGATCCTCAGGAATCAGGTTCTGCTCACAGAACAGATACACAAGTGCCTTCTCAGCCAGTGCTCCCGGAAGAAGGGAATTCATGAAGATCTCTGCATCCTCATGCCTGCTATACCGTTCAACGATATGCTGATAGAGGAACGAGTCCTCTACAGCACCGGTCAGAGCACTCAATTCCTTTCTGAGCGGCTCGACATCACCTCTGTTGGCCGCCTCACCGAGTGGTTTCAGGGTAAAGAAGGTATACTCCTTGCCGGGCAGATAGTGATGTGCATCACAGCGGGAACAGTAGTTCGGACTGACCGAGGACTCCTTATGGGTATCCCCCCCTACGATGATCAGAGGATCGAAATAGAGTGCGGGACATTCCCTGCCGTCGACGCTGTAGTATCGGTAGGTATAGAAAGCATCTTTCATACAGTCAGGGTGCTCACAGTATGCGGTGAGGGGAATCACGTCGGTTGCGATATCGAGCATGAGACGGGCAGTCGAGTTGAAAATATCACGTCTGAAATTGAGAATCAGTGTAGGGAAGATGAAGAGGATTCCCCTCTCCAGTGAATGGTTCCTCACGACGTAGGCGAGACGTTCATCAAAGAAAGAGGCTTCATCGATGATGAACGTTCCTATGTCACCGTGATCCTCCAGAACCCTCTCGAGACCGAAAGAGTCTCTGATGTGAGCAATATTCTCTCCGCAGCAGACATATCCCCCCCGGTAGGCAAGGGCATCTTCGGGGTACTCATTGAAGCGCTCGGTATCTATCTGGGATCTCACGAAAAAGACTTTTCTTCGATCCACACCGCCGGTGCTTGTCAATCGGGCGATCACATCACTCTTCTTCTGAGCTATGGCGGCATCGCGCCACACTCTGGCAGAGAATTCTGTCTTTCCGGAACCCATCGGTCCGATGACGAGCACCCTCCTTCCCGGGAGGGTGAAATCAAAGTGAGTGAAGGTCTCATGGACCGTGATGGAAGGGAATCCCAGCGATTTCAGGAAATCGTCGGGAAGAGATCCGCCGGTATCAGTACGCGACATCCGAAGCGGCTCCCTGAATGATGGCTATCCCGCTGCTCGTCCCGAGTCGTGTCGCTCCTGCTTCTATCATCGCTTCAGCGGTCTCAAAACTTCTCACTCCGCCGCTGGCTTTCACTCCCAGGCCGTCACCGACCACCCGTCTCATCAGAGCCACGTCCTGTTCGGTAGCTCCTCCGGTCGAGAATCCGGTTGAAGTCTTGACGAAGTCCGCTCCCGCATTGACACTGAGCCGACAGGCAATCTCCTTCTCCTCGTCACTGAGCAGACAGGTCTCGATAATCACCTTGAGCAGCTTGTCTCCGCAGGCTTCCTTTACCATCGCGATGTCATGCTCGACCTCGTCCAGACGCCCTTCCTTGAGCAGCCCCACATTGATCACCATATCGATCTCGTCAGAGCCGTCTTTCACTGCGCGGGCAGCTTCAAACGCTTTGCTCTCGCTGCTCATCGCTCCGAGAGGGAACCCCACGACGGTACACACCGCAACTTCGGTCCCTTCGAGTTCTCTGGCACACAGCGTTGTCCAACAGCTGTTTACACAGACAGAGGCAAACTGGTGTTCTTTCGCCTCTGTACATATCTGTTTCACTTTCTCACTGGTTGCATTGGCGGCCAGTATCGTATGATCTATATAGCGTGCAATCTCGTTCTTTGAAATCATAACGTTCGTTCTCCTTTGAATCAGTAGGGCACAGGTAATTGTTACTTGATTTTTCCCCATCATCCAGCTACTGTCAACCGTATGATACTTCAAAAAATCACAGATAACTACCTCTGGTTCCTCATGGTCATTCTTGTAGTGAACTTCTCACAGCGCAAGTACTATCCGAGAAGTGCACAGAAGAGGATAGCGACACTTATCATTGCCGGTCTGGCTATGGTGTATCAGATACTGATCACCATCATCCTGGCACGCGGCTGGCCTCAATATCTGGCCATCGTCGCACTCATTCCTACCCTGGCCATTGCCTACCCGTTCAGACGCAGGATCCTCCTTTTCAGGCGCACCTGTGCTTCCTGCGGAGTGAATCTCAGCATTACCGAAACACTAAACTACGATGATAATCTCTGCAATGACTGTTACCGGAAGGCCCACCCGGAGCTGGTTGAACAGGAAACGGAGCAGGAAGAAGAGTCCCGTACTCAGATCCCTGCTTCAGAGATCAGAGATGTGGATCAGATAGAATGGGATGAGTGGGAACCGACTGAGGTAGCCACGCTCCTGTATCTGTTTGATGGAGACAACGTACTTCTTATCAACAAGAAAACCGGGCTCGGAAAGGGTATGGTCAATGCACCGGGAGGGCATGTTGAAGAGGGTGAGACCGCCAGGGAAGCCGCTATGAGGGAGATAACAGAAGAGACCGGGCTGTCTGTCCCTTCGGTCGAATACAAGGGAAAACTCGAATTCCAGTTCGTGGACGGTCTGAGAATGAGAGGACACATCTTCTTCGCCTACGAACATACCGGCGAACTGAAGGAGACTGACGAGGCTGATCCTTTCTGGGTCCCCGTCGCGGAACTCCCGTATGATCGGATGTGGGCCGATGACGAGCTGTGGATCCCGCTTGCGCTCAAGGGGATACCATTCCACGGCAGATTCGTCTTCGACGGTGACAGGATGCTCAGTCATTCGATCCTCACAGATGATGATACCGATGAGGCAGTCTGAAGATCAGGGCACAGGTCGTTTGTCCTCCCTCCAGCTGTGGATAGGGTAGAGCATGAAACAAGTAACCGAGACACAGACTGCGGAGATAGAGATAAAACGGTCACGTTTCATCGCTGTCGGTCAATACCTTGATGATGTCAGCCAGATAAAAGGTATAGTGAATGCTCTGAAGGCTGCACACCCACAATGTTCCCATGTCGTTCACGCTGCTGTCATCGGGGATCGCGGTGAGATCTACAGTGCCAGTGATGACCGTGAACCGAAGAATACAGCAGGAAGACCGATCCTCGAAGTCCTCAAGGGCAGCGGAATCACAAATATTCTTGTATGCGTCATCCGCTACTTCGGGGGAACCCTCCTCGGCACCGGCGGCCTTGTGAAGGCTTATACAGACGCCGCCAAGTCAATAGTAGATACCATCAGCACAGAACAGATCATCAAAACAGCTACGATACGGTTCACAGTCCCCTACCACCTTTACGAAAAGGTCCAGAAAGCTATCGAAGGGGAGGCAAAAGAGCTATCCACTGAATTCCTGAGCGAGGTGACCATCACGGCAGCCTTCGAGGAATCTGCCGTGCAGAGCATTCAGGATACGGTCCGGGAGATCTGTAGCGGAAGGGTCAGCTTTTATCAAGATTCTCAATGTATCTGATTGCTATGGAAACGGCCTGCTCTACAGCAGTCTCATCGATCTGTTCGACAGTATCCTGCGGAGTATGATAGACACTACCCCGTTCCGTGTTCCCCCACGGCATACCGATAAGCGTAGTTGATTCAAGCCCGACACGGGCTGATTCGGCGGCATCGGTTCCTCCGGTGAGGAAAGCAATTTTCTGTGTCTTCGCCTGGTACCCCATTGAGAGAGCACTCTGCACACACTGGCCCGCCATATCCTGTGACAACTTCACCGAACCGTTCACGTCGGTGGTCAGAAAGCTGAGATGTGTGTGGTCATACAGACACTCGACGTTGAAATGATACCCCTTCCCTTCAACCAGATCCTGCAGGTGAGAGCTGAAGAAATGCCGTGAACCTCTCAGCCCCGCCTCTTCCGCATCGAAGCTGACACAAATCAGCCGGGTATGCTCCAGGCCGACACCCTCCTGCCTCTTCCATGCAAAATATCGGGCAAGCTCGACTGCCGTTGATGAAGCTATCAGGTTGTCACCGGCACCGGGTGAAACTTCACTCGAAACGAAGGAATAGAGCTTAACCATCAGATAGAGGGCTGCACTTAAGACAATAAGGAGCAGCAGGGAGGGGATCGACGGGAAGGTGATGGAAAAAAGGGTTCCCGACACAAGCTGCAGAAACGTTTCCACCAGAGCAAACAGCGTAAGAAGGAGGAAGGCCCCCAGTGAGCCCGCAACCTTCACCAGATACAGATGAGGTGAGTCAACAAAGAAAGTGAACACCGGAGCACTGTCATGGTGACCGCTGTAGATCACGGTCTGTCTGACTTCCTTCTGAGCCTCTATGACACCCCAGACATTCACCCCTTCCGCTTTTCTGTACAGAGGGTCAGTGACCTCGTGGTAGAGGAAGAACTCCCGTACCATGATATAGATACCCGCTGAGAGAAAAAGGAGGGCAAATACCGGCTGCGAAAGAATCATCAGCAGCAGGGCGACCGGATAGATGAAAACAAGAATCCTGATCCATCCGAGAAAAGCTCCCGGATGAAACAAAAACGAATCTCTTCCACTTCTGTCGCACACCTCATCAAACGAATCTTTCAGCTCATCTGCAACACTCTTCGTTGCTTCATCACCTGCGAGACGAGGACCATAGCGGTCTATCAGGGACCTGACCCGTTCGATCGCGTCGTCTTTCATTCTATGAGCTTTCATTTTCTGCATACGCATCTTTGCCATACCTGTACTATCTTCCGAGGAAGAAAGAATGTCAATAATTCAACCGTATCCTCTCCTCTGTAAACGATTGTAACAACTTGACAAAGACAAGGGCTATCACTATAGTGAGAATCCTGATTGGAGAGATGTCCGAGCGGTCGAAGGAGGTGGTCTTGAAAACCATTGAGGCGCGAGTCTCCGGGGGTTCGAATCCCTCTCTCTCCGTCTAATCAACAGACGTAAGTCTGTTCCCTGGAGAGGTGCGAGAGCGGCTGAATCGGGCTCCCTGCTAAGGAGTTGTACTGGTAACGGTACCGGGGGTTCGAATCCCCCCCTCTCCGTTTTTTGTGTCTCCTGAATATCAGGAGACACACCTGTAGCCATAGCTCAGCTGGATAGAGCATCAGATTGCGGATCTGGAGGTCGGAGGTTCGAATCCTCTTGGCTACATAGCAATAGAGTGATATTGCCGGGAGAGATGTCCGAGAGGTCGAAGGAGACGGATTCGAAATCCGTTGTGCTACTTTGTGGTACCGGGGGTTCGAATCCCCCTCTCTCCGGTCTTTCATTGCAGCGTTTCTGGAGAGATGTCCGAGTGGTCGAAGGTGCACCCTTGGAAGGGGTGTGAGCTCTAACCGGGCTCCGAGGGTTCGAATCCCTCTCTCTCCGTTTTGATTTCCCCCTGGTGTCGATGGTAGATTCTGCGCTATCGCTTTTCACCCAACCCCGTCAGGACCGGAAGGTAGCAGCGGCAAGTGAAACAGCGATGAGATGCAGGTGATGTATCTCGCCCGGGGGGTTTCTATATCTTCTCAAATCATACTCAAAGACAGCGTCCCTCATTCCCTTCCTCAGCTTCATATACCCGGAAGGACTTCTTTTCTTCTCTCTGATATGGTAGACTCTCCCTGTTTGAGATAGGAGAATTCAGATGGGATACGAAGTGACCGCGACCAGAAAAAGACCTCAGTTGTTCGATGCTCTCATCGGTCAGGAATTTGTTGTCTCCACCATCAAGAGTTCCATTGAGCAGGGGCGCTTTGCCCATGCCTATCTTTTCAGCGGTCCCAGAGGAGTGGGGAAAACATCCTCCGCGAGGATTCTTGCAAAGGCGCTCAACTGCGAACAGGGTCCCACGCCCTACCCCTGTGGCGTGTGCTCCTCCTGTAAGGAGATCACCGCAGGAAACTCCACCGACGTCATAGAGATCGACGGTGCAAGCAACACCTCTGTCAATGATATTCGCATCATCAAGGATGAAGTCCTTTTCCCCCCTCAGAGCTCCCGGTACAAGATCTATATAATTGACGAAGTACACATGCTCTCAACCAGCGCATTCAATGCACTTCTGAAGACCATCGAGGAACCCCCTGAGTATGTCCTGTTCATCTTCGCCACGACCGAGACTCACAAGGTACCGGCTACCATACGAAGCCGCTGCCAGCAGTTCCACTTCCAACTGATCAGCCTCGAGGCGATCAAGGAGATTCTCAGTCAGACGGTACAGGAGATGGGTCTTGAGGCTGAAGATGAGGCACTGTTCTGGATAGCCAAGGAATCAACCGGCTCGATGAGGGATGCCTACACACTTTTCGACCAGATCGTCTCGTTCAGCGGTACGAAAATCACGATGGAGAGCATCCTCAAGAAGCTTGGTATCAGCGGTGTCGACTCGATCCAGAAGATCGTATCTCTGCTGGGGCAGGGAGAGACCGGACAAGGCATCTCCCACATGAATGAGCTTATGATATCCGGAGTTTCGGTGGAACAGGCGGTGAAAGATTTTGCAGCCTTCTTCCGCTCTGTGCTGCTCATCAAGCGAGGAATCACGAGTGAATCGATTCTGGGCCTTCAGCCCTCCTCTATCGACCGGAATCTTCTGGATATATATACGGAGGAACAGGTAGAGGCAGCTCTTCAGCTGTTTTTACAGCTCTACAAAGATGTCAGATACTCACTTGAACCACGCTATGAACTCGAGCTTGCACTCTCACGCCTATCGTACCTTCATCAGATGGCCTCCTCCTCTACCCTGCTCGCATCGGTACGGGAACTAAAAGAATCCCTTGTCTCAGGAGTCCCGGTCACAAGCACAGCGGCGGCACAAACCAAGAGAGAGAAACCCGATACACCTAAGAAGGAAACAGAACGGCCCGATATCCCTTCGCCCTCTTTCGAGAAAAAAAGGGAAAGGTCTGAGGCCTCCGTTCCACCGAAACAGGAACCGGCACACGAGAAGAAGGTGGTGAAGCACATCACACAGGATACCCTGGTCGACCTGATCAATGTGATGGCACATAGAAGAGACCCTCTGGGAAACCTGTTCCACCAGGTCTCGAATGTCGACCATACAGACACCACACTCACCCTCACCTTTGCCAATCAGTACAGCCTCGACTCCAGCAAAGAGCATCTGGAAAAATTCAGAAACCTGTTCAGAGAAGAGTGCGGTTTTGAAGGAAAGCTGGTATGTACAATAGAGGCTCCTAAAGAGCATACTACGGCCAGACATGATGGAATCGACCCCACGGTCAAGCAGATTGCATCCATGTTCCGCGGTACAATTGTAGAATAGGAAGGAAATCATGAATCCATTTGACTTGATGAAGAATATGCAGAATATCCAGCAGCAGATGCAGGAAAAGCTCACACTCCTCCGCTCGACCGGCTCAAGCGGAGGCGGTATGGTGGAAGTGACGATAAACGGGAAGATGGAAGTTCAGAATATCAATATCGAACCCGATATCATTGACCCGGAAGACCCGAAGACCCTCGAACTCCTCGTGGCCGGGGCCTTCAACAACGCAGTCAGGAATATGCAGGAGCAGCTCAAGCAGGAAGCACTCTCCATGACCGGCGGAATGAACATTCCGGGAATGATGGGGTCCTGATGCACTCACTGGACCTTCTTATACAACACCTGTCCCGTCTACCGGGGATCGGAATCAAAAGCGCGAGCAGGCTTGCCTACCACCTCATTCAGAGTGATGCTGCCTATAATGCACAACTGGCGGAGCTTATTGCTACGATACAGGATACTATCATATCGTGTTCCATCTGTAACAGTTACAGTGAACAGGATCCCTGCGAGGTATGTTCTGATGCCTCCCGCGACAGAACAACCATGTGTGTGGTGGAACATCCACAGGATGTTCTCACTATCAGCGGAAGCGGCGCCTATTCGGGGCTGTTTCATGTTCTGGGAGGAGCACTCTCTCCCCTCAACGGGATCGGGCCGCAGGACCTTGATTTCAGAAATCTTATCGATCGGATACGCAAGGGCTCTTTTACAGAAATCATCATAGCCACGAATCCCACCGAAGAGGGAGACACCACAGCTATGTACCTTCGGCATCTGCTGAAGGATTTCGATATCCGTATCACCCGCATAGCATCCGGTCTCCCTATCGGGGGAGACCTCGAATATGCCGACAAGATAACCCTCTCCAGAGCTTTACGCTCGAGAATCTCATTCAATGATTAGTGAAGTCAGGTAAGGATCTGAACTGGCGTTCAGCCACTCACCGCCTATTCGGCAGTGAAGATGGCATAGATGGTCGACGAATAGGTCGCCGCGGGGAAACTCACGGCAGACAGCCCCGGGTTCAGAATGATCCGGATGTCTCCCGTGAGAACATTTTCTCTATTTCTGGAATTGTTGATGACAGAGGATACCCTCCTGTAGTCCGTTGAGAACGAATTGTTCGATTGAGAGACAATAGAGGGTGAACTGGTGTTCCCGCTGATCACGGGATCAAAGATCACATGATAGGGGATGGTTACCGGTGTACCGGAGACTGTCGAGTAGAAAGTGAAATCGGTAACTGTTCCGGCAGGGTCGGAGTAGAAGCCTACCGTACCCGAGGTGTCTGGTGAGTTGTAACTCACGTAGCCTGCAAGATAACTGTTTGAGAGGGTCGTCCTGTTGATGAGATCGGTGAAGGGGATATATTCTGGCGCCACACGCTCTATACCGAAAGAAAAGGAATCAGGATTCGTGCCAGTCCACCAGCCGAGAGAGCTTACCTCTCCCTCATAGGACAGTGAATTGCTCACACCATTGCCTGTGATCTGTATCGTGGAAGAGTAGTAATATTTCACAAACAGACTTCCCAATGCATATTCTCTTGTAGTTCTGACAGCTGTCACCTCAAGGTAAATATAACGGTACGGATAGCGGTAGATGAATCCGTTGCTCCCGTCGTAGGTTCCCAGAACCCCGGCATCATTATATCCCTGTTCATTCACTGCCACAGTCTCGGTACCCGCACCCCGGGTGATAGTGACCTGATCTCCCGATTCTTCCACAAGAATATTCATTCCAAGAAGATCTTCACTGCTCAGATCGTGTCGCTGCCCATACATCCTGAAAGCAAGGAAGTACTCCTTCCACGAATTCTCGTCCTGCTCTCCATAGAATCCGGTACGGGTGAAAAAGAATCGAGGCTCACTGACTCCGACAGGAATAGGAGATAGCTGGCTCACGGTGAGGGTAACCGGCTCGCCCTGATACACGTAGATTCCCAGATGACCTTCCGTATTGCTCAGATTGTTTACATAAAGATAGTACGGTATGCTCGAGGGGCTGACTTCAGGATTGCTGCTGGAGTGGCTCTGGTCAAGTCTGAACCCGACAAGAGAGCCCGTTCCTGTTTCATAGACCAGAGAATTGGCAAAGCCTGATTCAATGGTAAGGAAAACGAGGAGAAAAAGTACTAAGCACACCTTATTCAATATTTTCATAGTTTCTCATACCGGTTGCACAGGATACGGAGAATTGTACATCTATTCTCACTATTATCTTATGACATTTATAAATGTATTAAAAAAAGAATTATAAGTCAATCCTTCTTTTTCATGCACAGGAACAGAATATTCATGTCATAAGATAGTTCAATTTCTGGTAAAACCGCATAGATCGCGGCTTCACAAACCGCAGAGGCAATCGTAAGAACATCAAGAGAGAAATCGATCTTGACATGGATTTCTTCGGTAAAAATGTTCTGAAGGGAGACAGCAGGTCCCGCAGGCATTGCATACAATCATATGCCGCCTCCCCTCTCTATGGCCGCGCATCATTCAGAAACCAATCGCGGAAGGAGTCTGCAGGGTATAAAGATCTCTATCGACTAGTTCATATTCCGTTCTTTCTTGATTGCCTCATAGGCTTCACTGATTGCCCTGAACTTCTCAGTGGCGAATCGGGTGAACTCCTCAGGAAGACCCTTGGAGGCAACTGTGTCGGGGTGGAACTCAATACTCATCTTCCGATACGCCTTCTTCACTTCTGCATCGGTTGCGTCGGGAGTGAGATTGAGAACGGAGTATGCTTTGGAGGGAGCAGCAGCTGAACTGCTGTATTGACGGATGATGGCATCAAGCATCGAACGGGAAATGTTGAACAGACGGGCAGCGCTATTGATATGGTTCATCTCAGCTGTGCTGATCGTCCCGTCAGCAGCAGCGACCCGGACAAGGACATCCATCATCAGTTCGATAAGTGACCGCTCTGATGAGAAATTCTGATAAAACTGAGAAGCGAACTGATCAAAGGTCGTACTGTGGTTTGAGAGTGCTGCATTAAACACTCGCACCGCAGCTTCCCTCTCCGAGAGATTGAGCTTCAGATCATGCGTAATGAACTCTTCCACCTTCTGTCTTTCCTGCTGAACCATTGACCCGTCAGCAGTGGCTATCTTGGCCAGCATCGAGAAGGCTCCTACGAAGAACACCATCTTCGTCTGATCAGTCTGGGTGAATTCCGAATACCCCTCGGTGAATGAACTTGACCGCGAAGAGGAGTCAAACAGGTTTCCGAATGCGATTCCGGCGATAAGTCCAAGAGGACCGCCGAGGAAAAGACCCATGGTCCCTCCAACTATCTTTCCTAACCAGGCCATACCTAACGTTCCTCTTTACAGCTTGTCTATCAACATCGAACACTTACCGGAAGGAATGGGAAGTGTTTTCTTCTTCTTTTCATCGAGAATCATGATCGTGAAGTAATACAGCTTCTCCGATTCAAGCCTGATCTCCCAACCACGGGACTGCTTGTTGCTCAGGATAGTGATCATATTCCGCTTCAGAGAAAGACCTTCAATTCCCATCACTTCAAGAGTCGTCATCGTCCAGTCTACCGTCTTTCTCGGCAGGGATATGACAAGCCCAATGATATCCTCGATCATCAGGGTGACCGAGATAAGACCGAGCATCGGAAGAAACCGTCTCCTGGGGAAGTCAGGGTCCGCTGATATGCTTGCGCCCTCCCGATCAGGGAGGTAAGCCTCATACACGTCTCCCGTCTCCTCACCGTCAGGATGCAGAGTGTCCAGGATGAAATACAGGTGCCTCAACGAAATCTCACGTGCATACTCGAATCGCTTGTACAGTTCAAGGCCCTTAACGACCATAAAGGTGTAGAACGGGATGACAGCACCGTTGAAACCGTTGCCATCTGCGGAGAAGTCGGGATCACTGACTGCAATCGTCGGAAACGGATTGTCAGTACCGAACTGTTCAGGATCACTGAGGTGAGCGATGAATCCGTCCGCCTTCTCCTCGTTGGGGATCTCCGCGAGCAAAGTCCAATAGGCACTGATCAGTTTTCGGGGAATTCTTTCCTCGGATGCATCAAGATCATAATAAAACGAATCAGAAGGGTCCCACATCAACGCATTGATTCTCGTCTTCAGGGAGAAATAGAGTCTCTTGTACCGGAAGGAGAGTTCCTTGTCGTTCAGTGTATCCCCGATGGCAGAGAGGTAAAGAGCGTTGACGGCAAGCTGCGCATTGAAGTCGATCGGATAAACCGTCTCCTCACGCTTCACATTACCTGTCAGACACGCACTGATGGGGGTACTGTACAAGCCATTCTCTCTCAGACAGGTAGCCTTATACCAGTCAAACTGTCTCTCCAGGGCTGGAACAATGTCCTTCAGTCTCTTCTTGTTACCAATCTTGTGATAGAAATTGTACTCCACATAGGCAAAAAGAGGCGCGGTGATCCCCTCAGGATTGCTTTCAGTGAACACAGGCTGGCCACTGTCGATGTCATAATCACGGCGGATCGCTCCACTCTCTTCCTGTCGGGAATAGAAGAAATCAATCAAGGGGAAGGGTGAATATGTCTGGTTGCTGTACATCAGGAACAATGCAGACATCGCTGCTTCGTTCTGGTTAAACGTCTTCTGCCCGGGATAGGTAAGATGACCACCGGGGATGAGGCTGTCTTTCGCACCTACTTTCCAGTTTTCATCTATCCATACCCAGGTTCTATCATAGATGTCTACGAAATCCTGATCATAAAAATGTACTGCGGGAACCGTATCTTTTATCAAAGGAAACTCCTACTTATCACTCCAATATACACATAAAACGCGCAATCTATAGAATACTATCTATTGAGCCTATCGTCAAATCATGTCTGCCGTTTTCGTATACAATTCAATCCTTTCGGAAATATTTCGATCTCGATGTTCTCACATCCTCTCGATATCTCCTCACCATCGGCATGGCAGACGATCTTCGCCTCCTCATCCGAAATACGCAGACTCTTCACTCGCTGCATCGAAAAGTAGGGAGTGGACAGCTGTGTCCCCTTGAAAAATCTCAGGACGAGGCTGAGAATCCTCAGGATTCCCACAGGCCTGTTCGCATACACAAGGTCCAGCAGTCCGTCATCTACCACCGCCTCAGGGGCCATGATGAAAGCTGCTCCCATTCTTCTCCCGTTACAGATCGACATCTGCTGAGTGTCAATTTCGATTGTATCACTATTGTCAAGTAGCACTTTGAGTTTTGCTGCTTTCGGGTAGTTCATCATCACCTTGATAAGAGCGAGAACATAACTCAGCATGCCGCTTACATGCTTAAAATCAGAAGCGATATAGTTTACCGTAGGTTCAAACCCGATCCCTACACCATTAAGGAAACATCTTCCTTGTGGAAAGGATCCCCCTTTCAGTTCACCGTAATCGATCAAAGAGGCGTTCCCTTCGGCTATGAGAGCAACTGCATCCGTTACATTGTCAGGAATTCCTGCTACCCAGGCGAAATCATTCCCCCGGCCGACAGGAAGTATCCCCAGACAGGGTGAGTTTTCTGGTGTGAGACCGCATTCTCGTATCCCTCTCACCATCCCATCCAGGACCTCATTCGCAGTACCGTCTCCCCCCGCGGCAACGATGGTATTGAAGCCATTGTGCACCGCAGAGCGGGCGAATCCGATGGCGTCCCTGCTCGCATGAGTCTCCACGACCACATAATCAAGCCTGTACTCCCTACAGGCATTCTCTATCAGTGATCTTCGTCTCTCTGCTCCACCCTTGTCCGCATGTGGATTCAAGATAATGCATACACGCCCAGCACAACCACGTTCTTTCATGAGATTCATCCTTTTTGTATATCCGTAACTGTGAATGTATTATACGTGGTGGCAGTATACAATTCAATGAAATTCAGATAGATAGAATCAGAGTTGAGAACGGGAAGACGATCTCAGTGACCGACTCGTTATCATGCCTACGCTCATCAATCCCATCGCGATACTTGCTATAACGAGGATCATTTCTACCGAGATAATATCTGACAGAGGGCCGAACAGCAACATGGAAAGAGGCATGAAAGCACTGCTTATCATCATCTCAACCGAGAAGACCCGCCCAATCACACGGGCATCTGCTTCCTTCTGTATGATGGTGATGAACGGAGAGTTGTAGAGCGGCAGAGCTATACCGCTGATGAATATGCCTGCAATATAGAGGATGAAGTTCCCTACCAGAGCCAGATACAAAGTTGTCACCGTGAAAACCACCATACTGGCCAGAAGGATATGTAGCGGTTTCTTCGTGTGAAGGACCCCCGCGATGAGAGCCCCCCCTACAATCATTCCGGCACCGAAAAAGACCTCCAGAGTCCCCAGACGCCATACATCGCTTCCAAAGCTACGGGCTACCTGCAAAGGGGTGAGGAAGGCCAGAGGTGATATCAGTGCATAAAAAAGTGCAATATAGATGAACAGGGTTCGTATCAAAGTATGGTTTCTGATGTAGATAAGCCCCTGCCTGATCTCAGCAAGCTGAGATGTAGAGTGTGAGTCATCAACCGGGTTACGGGGAACCTTCAGTACCGCAGTCATCAGGAAGATGGCAATTCCGGCGGTCACCACATCGATATAGAACAGGGCGGCAAACGGCGCTACGGAGAGCAGGAAGGCACTGAGGGCAGGAGTCGCGATATTCACGACGGCTCTGACGGACCCGGTTATGCCGTTAATACGCAGCAGTTCTTTTTCTGGGACTATATCGGGAACCATGGCATTAACAGCGGGAACCTGGACACCGGCACCGAGAGCCCGCACTGCCATAGCGGCAAGCAACAGAGGTATCGACCCCAGTCCGATGGTGAACAACACCGCTACGATGAGGGTCGTGACGGCAATCGAACCGTCACTGAGAACAATAAGACGTTTTCGGTCGAACCTGTCTGCCCAGACTCCCCCTAGAGGGGAGATGAAGAAGGAAGGGACAAACCCGCTGATAATCGCCAAAGCCATCATCGTCCCCGATTGGGTCGTGAGCGTGATATGCCAGGTGATCGCATACTGGACAAGAGATGATCCGAACAGTGAAAGATTCTGTGATACCAGAAACACGAGGATATCCCGTTTCCAGTTTGCTTCCATTTTTCCCATACTGGAAAGATACTCGATACGGTCTCTTGCGGATAGTAGAAAAAAACAGGCAAGGCAGATTGATTTCGGTATGGATTACTCAAGGCCTTCCTTGGTATACTGTCTTTCTGCAAAGGAGTTATGCAGTGGCCCATTGCCCCGATATACCATACATACCAACAACAGCTCAGGAAATGATCGATGCCCGCATCGAGCAGTTTGATGTCATTTTTATATCGGGTGATGCCTACGTAGACCATCCTTCTTTTGCAGCAGCAATCCTTGGCCGATGGATGCAGTCCCTCGGCTATACGGTCGGCATCATTCCCCAGCCTGATGTGACCCGCCTTGAGGATTTCCTCGTCCTCGGGACACCGAGACTCTGCTGCATGATCAGCGGAGGGAACATCGATTCGATGGTCCTTCACTACACCGCCGACAGGAAAAGGCGCAACGACGACCCATACTCTCCGGGAGGAAAGAGCGGCTATAGGCCGGACAGGGCACTCATCCCCTATACAGCACGAGCCAAACAGGCCTTCGGGAAAGAGACCCCGATCATCATCGGAGGAATCGAAGCTTCTCTAAGAAAGCTAGCACACTATGATTACTGGAGCGATCTGGTGAGAAGAAGTATCCTTCTTGACACAAAAGCTGACCTCCTGATCTACGGCATGGGGGAACTGCAGGTTCAGGAGATCCTTGAAAGACTCAAAAAGGGTGAATCCATCAGGGAGATCAATTCAGTTGCAGGTACAGCTTCCATCATCAGAGAACGGGAGTTCGAAGCCTTCAGTGCCGGGAAAAAGATCGTCCGCCTTGACAGCTATGAAACAGTCAGTGAACGGGACAGGAAAAGCAATCAGCCGACTCAGGAGGGTAAGCGTTCCTATGCGAAAAGTTTCCGGACGGTGATGCTTCATGAGAACCCTTTCGATACCACCGTACTCGTGCAGAAACACAACGACTCCTATGTAGCAGTACAGCCGCCCATGAGGCCTCTGACGCAAAAGGAGTTCGATACTGTTCAGGAACTGCCCTACCGAAGGACTCCACACCCCCGATACGAAGGTGTCGGCATTCCTGCCCTTCAGGAAGTCCAATTCTCCCTGACAAGCAATAGAGGATGCTTCGGGTCCTGTTCCTTCTGTGCCATCACCAGCCATCAGGGACGAATCATTTCACCCCGTTCAACGGCCTCTCTCAAACGTGAAGCAGAGAGTATGGTAAAGCATCCAGATTTCAAGGGGATCATTAGCGATGTCGGAGGTCCTACTGCCAATTTCCAGGAGATCGCGTGTGAGAAGCAGAAGAAAAGCGGTCCATGTACAAACCGGTTCTGCCTCTACCCCACTGCCTGCAGTGAACTCACAGACAGCCATGCATCCTATCTTGAAAAACTAAGAACCCTGCGCAGCCTCGAGGGTGTCAAACGGGTTTTCATCCGCTCAGGTATCCGTTACGACTATCTCCTTGCAAAATCTGATAAAAGGACACGGGAGACGTTCATGAGGGATCTGGTAACACACCATGTGAGCGGTCAGCTCCGTGTAGCCCCCGAACATATTGCCAGAGGGGCATTGCAGGCGATGGGCAAACCCGACAGGAACTCTTACGAGGAGTTCACACGCCTGTTCTCTGTTGCAACGAAGGAGGCAGGGAAGGAGCAGTACTGCGTTCCCTATCTGATCGCCGCTCACCCGGGGACAAGTATGAAAGACGCAATCGAACTGGCCTTGTACCTTAAGAAGACCCATTTCATTCCCGAACAGGTACAGGTCTTCTATCCCACGCCCGGCACCGTTGCCACCTGCATGTATTACACCGGACTCGATCCGAGGCCCGGACGCGAGGCAGATACGATGAAAGAGGTATATGTGCCGAAGGGACGGGAGCGTAACATGCAGCGGGCACTCCTCCATTTCCATCTTCCTCAGAACAGAAAACTTGTCATGGAAGCTCTGAGAGGTGAACAGATGAATAACCTGATACCGAAACTGCTGGGCTTCAGAGGCCAGAACACACATACCAGAGGAGCAGGAGCACACAGGTCATGAACATCCCACTATCTCAGGAGGCGTTTGACGGAAAGGTGTTTGCCCGTCGCCTTGCATACCTATCACTGCCCATTATCCTCCAGAACCTTCTCACAAGCAGCCTCTCCTTTATCGATACACTCATGATCGCACAGGTAAGTGAAGCTGCTCTTGCAGCGGTCGGTCTGGCCAACCAGATGTTCTTCCTGATTCTGCTATTCTATTTCGGAGTGAGCAGCGGAGCAGGTATCTTCATTGCACAGTACTGGGGTGCTCGACAGCATGACAACCTTCGAAAGACAATGGGTATCGCACTGAGTGTCGCTCTGCTGGGAGCTCTCTTTGCTGGTGCCGTCTCGTTCTTTTTCCCCTACGCTGTCATGCGGATATTCAGTGACGACCCTCTTGTGATTCAGCAGGGCATTTCCTATCTGAAGATCGTTGCTTTCAGCTACATCACTCATGCGGTGGTGATGATCTACTCGGCTGCACTGCGCTCCACCGGAGACTCCCGGACCCCGATGTACACCTCAGTGGTCTCCCTGCTCGTGAACATCATCCTCAATTATGCACTGATACTCGGCAATTTCGGGTTCCCCCGACTTGAAGTGAGGGGTGCGGCGATTGCCACATTGATTGCCCGGTTACTTGAAGTATTCCTTCTCATGCTCGTCATCTATAGACGGGGGGGTGCTATCGCAGCACCGATATCAGAACTCTTCTCCTTCAGCATAGAGGAGGTGAAAGCCTATTTTAAAACCTGTCTCCCTGTCATTCTCAATGAGATGTTCTGGTCCCTCGGCATGACGTTCTATAAGATCGCTTTCGCCAGGCTCGGCACACAGGTTATCGCCTCCGTGAATGTAACACAGGCGATCGAACACCTCTTCTTTGTCGTTCTCATCGGCATCAGTCACTCTGCTGCAGTCATGATCGGCAACAAGATCGGAGAGAACCAGATCAGCCTGTCACAGCGCTATGCGATCACATTCCTGAAAGTATCCTTCACTGTAGGGCTCATCATGGGTTCGCTGTTCTTCATGATCTCTCCTCTGCTGGTGAGCATCTTCAACCTGACCAGTTACGTATACGATCTGAGTGTACTGTCACTGAGGGTTCTCTCACTCTACCTTCCAGTCAAGGCTCTCACCATGATGATAGTCGTGGGGATACTTCGTTCGGGAGGAGATACAACGTTCTCCATGGTCGTTGAGATATCAGGAGTATGGTTCATTGGAGTCCCCCTTGCATTTCTGGGAGCCCTTGTGTTCGATCTGCCGATTTATGCAATATACGCACTCATCGGACTCGAAGAAATCTACAAAAGCGTCATCAGCCTTATGAGGATCAAAAGCGGGAAATGGATCCGAAGGTTGGTGGAACCGGTTGAAGCCCTGCCCGAAGCAGATATGGTTCTTGACCCCGACCGCCCCTCTGCCTATATTGGTGATTGAGGGAGGAGAGACGCATGTCAACACAGGTCCTCATCAACGGTACGGTGATATCCGGAACCGTAAAGTTGCCAGGCTGCGGTCTATACATAGATTCTGACGGCCTTATCGGTGACATATTCAATATGAACAGATTTTCTCAGAAACGGTTCCCTGAAGGGACAGAGGTAATTGATGTCCACGGAGCCTTTATTGTGCCGGGATTCCTGGATACACATATCCACGGTATAGGAGGATGGGGAACTGACGATCTCTCAGGTGATTCAATCCTTCATATGAGTGAACGCCTTGCCGACTTCGGCGTGACCGGATTCTTCCCTACCGTATACACCGACACGAAGGAGAGAATGTTCGATGCAATTGAGCAGATCACCGAGGTTATCGGAACTGAAACAGGCGCCGAGATCCTCGGTATCAATGTGGAGGGTCCGTTCATCTCCCACGCACGCCTCGGTGCTCAGAATCCCTTCGGTGTGCAGTCGGTAGATCTCGACCTGTTCGACGAGCTCATCGAGAAAGGCAAGGGTCATATCGTGTGTATGACTGTCGCCCCTGAACTGAAAAACATGAGAGAGCTTGCCCTCAGGGCCATTAAAAAGGGAATCGTTCTTCTGGCCGGACATACCAATGCGACCTATGAGAATATCCTGGAAGGTATGCAGGTAGGAATACTTCATTCCACTCACTTCTTCAATGCGATGAGCCGCCTCCATCACCGCAACCCCGGGACGGTCGGTGCGATCATGATTGAACAAGATATGCAGTGTGAGGTAATTGCCGATGGAGTACACGTGCATCCCGATCTGATTAAACTCCTGCTGAGAGAAAAATCAGTCAGGAATGTTGTACTCGTCACCGATTCCCTCAAACCTACAGAACAGAAAGAGGGTGAGCTTGTAGCCAACGGAGAACCGGCTGTTCTCGGTCACGATGGAGCATTTCACCGCAAGAGCGATTATGATACGCTTCTCGGCTCCGCACTGACCATGATCAAGGGCGTCAGGAATCTCATCTCATGGGAGATCCCCATTGAAGATGTCATGCAGATGGCTGCAGGCAACCCTGCAAGGATCTATGATATAGCCTTGAAAGGCAAATTGACTCCCGGCTATTTTGCCGATATCGCAGTCCTTGATGAACATATAGACCTGAAGGCCCTGTTTATACGGGGTTCAATGGTGAGAAACTATCTGTGATCGATGAAACTACACAAAAGGAGCATACACACATGACGAAACAAGAGGAGCCATTGTATACAGAGGGTCTATGGAAATATTTCAAAGAGATATCAGATATCCCCCGCGAATCGGGAAATGAGGGGGGAGTGAGAGAGTACCTGCTCTCCTTTGCCGCTGAGCATGGTTATACGGCTCTCACTGATGCTGCAGGAAATGTTATCATGAAAATCCCCGCAACACCGGGCAAGGAACATGTTGCTCCGCTTGCCTTTCAGGGTCATATGGATATGGTGTGCGTGAAAAAGGAAGGTTCTGACCATAACTTCCTGACTGACGGAATAACACTGATCAGGGAAGGAGATATTCTTCGGGCAGACGGAACAACCCTTGGCGCTGATAACGGAATCGCCCTGGCTCTGATGCTTGACCTGTTCTCCGATTCACGGGCCGTACATGGCCCCCTGGAAGGGATCTTTACCGTCGAAGAAGAAACCGGCCTTACCGGAGCGTTTGCTGTTGAACCAGAAATGATCCAGAGCCGGCGCCTGATCAACCTCGACAGCGAAGAAGAAGGAATATTCTATATCGGCTGTGCCGGAGGTAACGAGGTTGATGGAGATCTGATAATCTCAGAGACCGAAATCGACCCTGATACGAACCAGTGGGAAATCACAGTCCACGGTCTTCTCGGCGGACACAGCGGAGGAGAAATCCATACTCAGAGGGGAAATGCCATCAAGGTCATGGCCCGAATTCTCTCTTCGCTACGTGGAGATGACTCCTTCAGAATCATACAGATAGACGGCGGAGTCAGGAGGAATGTCATTCCCAGCACCTGCACAGCACGCATCGTCTCTTCGCTTGATGGAGACAGTCTGAAAGAGAAGGTCGATTCTGTGTGTTCGATTGTCCAACAGGAGCTGAAATACGTTGAATCGTCTATCGTCTGCTCCGTGGACAACAGCGCAGTGAAAGCGAAAACTTCTCTGTCCCAGGAACAGAGCACGGGACTCATCCGCTCCCTTCTCCTCGCTCCTCACGGGGTCTTGAGAATGAGTGAGGCGCTTGAGAATGTCGTGGAGACCTCTTCCAATCTGGCCATCATCTCGACAGAAAAAGGTCATGTACATATGGTGAGCTCTCACCGCTCATCTGTAGAAAGTGCACGGGATCATGCAGCCGATGTAACGGAAGAAGCTTTTCGTGTATGTGGCGCTGAGGTGGTACGTGGAGGCTCCTACCCTGCCTGGACACCGAACCCCGAGTCCCCTCTTGCCAGGTTCTGCGCTGCAGCCTACCGCTCTTCTGATAAGAAAGAACCGGTCATCACTGCAATTCATGCAGGCCTGGAATGCGGAATCATTAATGACAGGGTAAAGGGAATGGATTCTGTATCGCTCGGTCCCGATATAGAGGGTGTTCACTCTGTGAACGAAAGACTTTCCATCAGCTCAAGTGAACGGGTGGCCTCATTCATCCGCCACCTGTGCAGTATCGTCGAATGATACATAGCGGGCTGTCAGAAAGACTGACAGCCCGTTTGAATACAGAGGAGAGGCTCTCTATATGGTTACTCTCTCACCGCAGCGGCGAGAACCTTTGCTGCCTGACGGACCTTTTCGACATCCTCTTCCGTCGGTGCTCCCTGATACTCAATGTTACCGATGCACTCCCACTTCAGTGATTCGATGAAGGGATCGAACTGTTTCTGTGCACCTCCAGACCATCCATAGGAACCCAGACGCACCACTTTACGGCGATTGACATGAGATCTCTCCAGGATGTCGAGCACGTGGTACATCGGCGGGAACATCTTATACTCATAGGTCGGCATCGCAAACACAAGGCCTGCGGAGTCCCACGCAGAAGAGAGGATGTACGAAGCATGCTCCTGAGGAACCTGGTGAGTGACGACCTTTACCCCTTCAGCTTCAAGCGAAGCCTGCATCAGGGGAATGAGTTTCGCACTGTTGCCATACATTGTGGAGTACACGATAGTCACCATGCCCTTTTTCGGTTCGTTCATATTAAGCGCATACTGGTTGTACAGCTCAACGATCTTTTTAGGTTCATAGCGCCAGATAATTCCGTGCGAAGGAGCAATGATGCTGATGTCGAGCGATGAGAGTTTTGCAATAGCCTTCAACACGAAAGGGGAGAAAGTTGATACGATATTGCTGTAATACCTTCTTGTCTCAGGAATCAGGCGGTCCCACTCTTCCTGAGTAAGCTCATCATCGAAGGAATGCTTATAGGTTCCGAAAGAACCGAATCCATCACAACTGAACAGGATCTTATCCTCGACAAGATAGCTCATCATAGTCTCCGGCCAGTGGATATTCGGAGTTTCCTCAAAGACGATAGTCTTTCCACCAAGGTCAATGGAATCACCGGAGGAGACTGGACGGACATTCTCGTTCACCCCATAAAACGCTTCCACCAGGGGAACAGCCTTCTTCGTACAGAGGATTTCGAGCTTCTTGTTGTCTTTCACCATCTCGGCAAGGTGTCCGGTATGGTCCGGTTCCATATGATTCAGGATGAGATAATCAACATCATTGAATGAGATACCGAGAGAATCTATCTGCTTCTGGAACTTCGCTGCAGCACCTTCCCAGTCTTTCACAAGATCGATGAAGGCGATCTTATCCTTCCCTTTCACGATATACGAGTTGATATTCACTCCATCGGGAAGCGGCCATATCCCTTCAAAGAGGTCTCTTGTCTCTATGTCAGCAAAAATTCGGTATACACCGTCAACAATTTTATCCGGTTTCATGTTCTGTCCTCCCTTCACGGGTATTGTTTTCATATCACAGATACGAAATCTGCAACCTGCGTCTCTTAATCTCAGCTATCCGGTCCCCATAGTCGGGCATGTGGTACCCGATCAGCTCTTTAAACCTTTTACTATGGTCGAAATACACAAGATGTGCCACCTCGTGTAGTGCTACATATTCTATCAGGTTTCGTGGAAGCATTAAAGACCTCCTTGAAAAACTGAGATGCCGGTCTCTCGAACAGCTGCCCAGTCGTTTCGGGTATCCAGCGATCCCTATCGTCACCTTCCCGGCTTCAATTCCAAGAGCATCGAGATATCTATGAACATATGGCGTATAGACCTCCGTTCCGAGCGAATCATAGAATCGGTTGATCAGTGATGCAATGACCCGTTTTGACCTGCCGGGAGAACTGACGCTGAGTATCTGCCGGTCAAGAACGACGGACTCCTCTGCCCCCTTGCATACCTGCAGGTATACACGCTCACCGAGCACGAGAAACTGATCTCCGTCCCGGTAGGTATGTTCATCAAGTCTGCCGGGGAGAGTTCTGACCACTGACGTCTGCCGCTCTATCCAGTCTGTATGCTTCAGGACGATATCCTCGATCCTTTGTACACTCATCGCCTTCGGTGCAGAGACAACCAGAGTTCCCGTATCGTCAATCTTCATCGAGACACGGGTCCTGCGTGCACTGCGGACCAGAGAATACTGTACTTTCCTGCCACTTTTCACTACACTCTCCTTGTACAGGGGGACCCATTGATCCGGCAACTGCATCTTCACCAGGAATTAGAATATTGTCATCCGATTCAATTTGAATCAAGTGACACATCGGTAGGAACCGCATATGAAACGGTTCTGGCACACCTTGAAACAGCACCGGTAGGCACCGATTATCTCATCACCTGCATGCTCAAGATACATGACGAATTGACTCGTGGTGAAGCGCACGGTATCACGGCACGCTATCCCGGGGAAGCAGAGACTCCTGTCACTGCCGTTTCCGCCGGCTCATACTCATTCCAGCAGCTGCCATTCACTCCCGAATCAAAACTCGAACTGCTCCCCTTCTTTATGAAATTCATCTCAACTGCTAAAGCATCTACAGCATATATACGGATATACAAAGAAAAACGCTTTGAGACAGCAATACAGTTTTTTCTCCCGACAGAAGAGACTGAATGAAGGTTTTTATGGTTGCCTCTGCGCTCCACTAGCCGTATATTTATGTGGTATGCTCATCTTATTCCATGGATGAACATCCCCCCGGAGGCTACATCAGTGATTATCGAAAAACTAACAGACACCCAGCATAAGATTACCTGTGCTGACGGAAAGGAAATCATCCTCATCGGTACAGCACATGTCTCGGCAGAGAGTGTCAATGAAGTTGAACAGGTTATTGATGCGACCTCACCCGACACAATCTGTATTGAACTTGATGAAGGGCGCTATCGTTCCAAGACAGAAAAGAAGGGATGGGAGAACCTTGATATAAAACAGGTCCTCAAGCAGAACAAAGGTTTTCTACTGCTGGCGAACCTCGCCCTCTCTTCGTACCAGAAGAAGCTTGGAGATAAGATGGGAATCTCTCCTGGTGACGAGATCATGAAGGGAGCAGAGATTGCAGTAGAACGGGAAATCCCTCTTGAACTGTGTGACAGGGAGATAGAGGTGACTTTTAAACGGGCATGGCGACTGAGTAACTGGTGGAATAAGGCTAAGCTGATTTCCTCCCTTCTCACCGCGGCCTTTTCCAAGGAAGAGATCAGTGATGAAGAGATTGAGTCGCTCAAAGGGACCAACATGCTTCAGTCGATGCTTGATGAGATGGCTCAGGAACTGCCGACCATAAAAAAAGTACTCATCGATGAAAGAGACGAGTACCTTGCCACAAAGATCTACCGTTCAAAAGGGAAGAAGGTAGTTGCCGTGGTAGGAGCAGGTCATGCTCCCGGTCTTATCAGACACATGGAAAAACTTGACTCTTCGAAGGAGCACTACTCTCTCAGATCTATTTCCACGATTCCCAAGGCCTCTCCTGCCGGAAAAATCTTTTCCTGGGGGATAGTCGTGGCTCTTCTGGCTCTCATAGCAGTGGGATTCATCAGATCAGGCTGGACCAGCGGACTCACGATGTTTCTGTACTGGTTCGGTCTCAATTCCTCGCTGACTGCTCTTGCAAGCATTATAGGGCTGGCTCATCCACTTACTGTGATTGTCTCGACACTCTCTGCACCGATCACGGCCTTAAGCCCTACCCTTGGAGTAGGCATGGTTGCAGGTATACTCGAGGTCTCCCTAAGAAAGCCCAGAGTTCTTGACTTTGAATCACTTACCGATGATATCCTGCATATCAAAGGTTGGTACAGAAACCGGGTTATTCATCCCCTTTTTCTGTTCTTCATTACCAGCGTATTCGCATCAGTCGGAACCTTTATAGCATTCCCTCTCATCATACAAGCACTTTAGTCAGGAGTGCTTACTAACCTTCTGAGCCTGTGATACAAAGGGTATCGCCATGCAGGATTGACAGATCAACATCGACTCTTCACACCAATCATGCAGCGCAATAACCGAACGCGATACCTGAAACGCTACACTGATACTCCTGAATCGGTTTCGCAAGAAAGCGGTATGAGCTTGTCCTCTATCGGATACTCTGACATAACGCCTTCCCGATTAGTACGCACTGCATACTAACACCTATTCATGTAATACCGCTCTGTACGTGAACGCCGATACAGACACGCCACTTTGTAAGGATCGCTTACAAAGTGGCGTGTTTTAACCAGTACCGAAGAATTCATGGGGTGATACTGAAACCCTCATCTATCAGAAAAGCATTCGTATATGTCAGGACAGGGGGATTAGTTCGTATTACTTACAAAGTCTCATGGATACTGGTTACCTGTTCGAGTGCTTCTGCTATTGTTTCACAGGACAGATACGTAGCCTTTCGTGCCAGGCGCTTCGTTGATGATGGAATCAGAAGAGTTGAATAGCCCATTTCCAAGGCGCCTTTCATCCGTTTGTCACTGAAACCGACCGGCCGCACTTCACCAGCAAGAGAGAGCTCTCCCATCGAAACGAGATTGGCAGGGAGAGCACGCCCTGTCAATGCCGAGTACAAGGCAAGAGCGAGAGGCAGCTCTATAGCCACCTCTTTCACCTTGATCCCTCCGGCGACATTCACATAGATATCGTTGCGTGAAAGAACAACGCCTGCGTGACGCTCTAGTATTGCCGCAATACGGGAAACAGTCGAGGAGTCCACCTTCTCTGAGAAGATTCTTGGATAACCGGAGGAGTTGAGGGGGACACTGAGTGCCTGGATTTCGATCAGGAAAGTTCTGCTTCCCTCAAGTACTGTTCCAAATGAAATACCCGGGGGGATAGTTCCCTGGGGACGTTTCGAAAGGAAGAAACCTGCAGGGTCAGAAACGGGTACGAGCCCCTTCTCCCCCATTATGAATATTCCTATCTCATCAATCGAACCGAAACGGTTTTTAGCTGCCCGGATGATCCGAGCCCCTGTCTCTGCCATCTCAAAATAGAGAACTGTATCAACAATATGCTCCACCACCTTCGGTCCGGCTATCTGCCCATCCTTTGTGACGTGTCCGACAAGAAAGAGAGCACACCCGGCAGCCTTGGCTACATCTACGAGATCTGACGCACAATTCTTCATCTGAGAGACTGACCCTGAAGCTGAGGTAAGATCACTGCTGGTGAGTGTCTGCAGAGAGTCCACGACAAGACAATCGGGTTTCTCCTTATTGATGATATCTATGAGGCTTTCAAGGTTGGTATTGCTGAACAAAAGGATCCTATCAAGAGGAAGTGAGAGTCGTTGAGCACGTTTTTTTACCTGCTGAGGAGACTCCTCACCTGAAACATAGATAGCTTTCTTATCCGTCAGGGAGGCTACAACCTGGAGCATCAGAGTCGATTTCCCGATTCCCGGCTCTCCTCCGATAAGGGTGGCGCTTCCATGCATGATAGCTCCACCAAGAACGCGGTCAAACTCGGAGATGTTGGATGTGTATATAAAGTCTTTATCTACTACTACATCTTCCACGCTCATCAATTGTTGCAGTGATACGTCATTGTCTCCCTGAGCAGCTCTTCTGGTCTGTGCTGTCACAGGTCGCTGTTCAGTGAAGGTATTCCAATTCCCACACTGCGGGCACCTACCAAGCCATTTCGTCTCAATATTCCCACACTCTGAACAGACAAACTGTGTAGCACTTTTTTTCATATCATCCTTTTTCTAGAAGTCGATCAATTCAACTTCAAATATCAGATACGAATTCGGAGGAATGACTCCGGGATATCCCTGTTTACCATATCCCAGTTCCGGCGGAATAATGAGAGTACGCTTCTCACCCTTCTTCATGGTCTGCAAAGCTTCATTCCACCCTTCTATTACCTGACCGATATTAAACTCCGCAGGAACTCCTCTATTCACTGAAGAATCAAAGACTCTCCCATCAAGCAGTGTTCCCGTATAGTGGACAGTAACTTTCTGTCCCATCACAGGAGAATCAGCTCCTGTTCCGTTTTCCTTGACTACATAACGAAGGCCGCTTGAAGTCTGCTTTGCATCAGGCCACCTGTTGGAAATCTCCCTGTTCAACTCTTTCTCAAGAACTGCGATACGCTCATTCTCTTTCGCCTGCACCTCTGACACAGCCGCAGCAAACGACTCCTTCGTGACAATGAATTTTTCAGCTTCCGCTCCGACACGGAGTATCTCAACCTTCTTGATCGCATCTCCCTGCGCCAAAGCATTCACGGTATCCTGTCCCTCAACGACAAAACCGAAAACAGAGTGCTTGCCATCAAGCCATGGTGTTGCTACATGAGTAATGAATATCTGACTGCCATTGGTTCCTGGCCCCGCATTTGCCATTGAGAGAACACCAGGCCCTGTATGCTTCAGATCATCATGGAATTCATCCGGAAAAGTATAGCCAGGCCCTCCGGTTCCATTACCTTCCGGACAACCGGTCTGTACCATAAAATCATCAATGACCCGATGAAAGGTCAGCCCGTCATAGAAGGGAGTACCTGGATTTTTAAGATTCAGTGCTCCTTCAGCCAGACCGACAAAATTTGAAACCGTCATCGGTGTTTTCTGATACTCGAGTGAGAGCACAACGTCTCCCTTCGTGGTCTGTACTTTTGCATACACACCATTCTGTAAATTCTGTGACATAGTAGTTCCTTTATGAAATTAAAATTCTATAGTTTCTTCTTCGATCTGAAAAAGCGAGTAGATCTTTTCAAGGTCTTTCATACTCGTGTACGTTATTTCTATCTTACCTTTCTGCAGTGTACCTTTCAGCTCGACTTTTGTTCCTATCGCCTCAATAAGGCGCTGTTCAACAGCAATAATGTCCGGCGATTTATTCTTTGAACTTTTTCTATCCTTTCCATGCGCCAATCGTTTCCCTTCATTCAGATCTTTCGCCAACTGCTCTGCCTTACGAACAGTCATCCCTTCCTGAATGATCTTGGTATAAAGATAATGCTGATCAGCTGGATTGACAACCGAGAGAAGAGCACGGGCATGCCCGCTGCTGAACTCTGAAGCCAGGAGGGACTCTTGGATTTCTTTCGGCAGCTGGAGTAAACGAATTGCGTTTGTGATAGTAGAACGCTTTTTTCCGACACGTTCAGCAAGTTCTTCCTGTTTTATTCTCGATTGTTCCAGAAGATAGACATAAGCCTTTGCTTCTTCAATCGGATTCAGATTTTCCCGCTGAATATTCTCTATGAGTGCAACCTCAAGTCGCTGAAAGTCGCTGAATTTCTTTATGATGACAGGGATCTTCTCGAGCCCCACTTCCAATGCCCCCCGATACCGTCGCTCTCCGGCAATGATTATAAATTCACCATCATTGACTTTCTCAACTATGAGGGGCTGTATGATACCTTGAGAGCGAATGGATTCAGACAGCTCTTCCATAGCATCAGGGTTAAACTGCTTTCTCGGTTGATGGGGGTTAGGATGAACCTTATTGATCTCAAGCATAACATATTCACCTTCACCAGATGAAAGTAAGGCTTCCGGATTAAAAACGCTATCATACGAATAGTCATCCATAAGTGAACTTATACCCTTTCCCAATCCATGTTTCTTTGCATTAGACACGGCGAACAACCTCCTCTGCCAGTTTCTGATATCCTTCAGCACCTGTACTATGTTTATCATAGACACTTATCGGCAACCCATGAGACGGCGCTTCTGAAAGCCGGACATTTCTCGGTATTTTTGTCTCAAACACTTTTTGAGGCCAGAAATTCGTAATGTCTTCAACCACATCATTCGACAGTCTCGTACGGGAACTATACATAGTAAATAATATACCAAGCACATCCAGATGAGGATTGAGCTGTTTTTTCACAGACTCAATAGTTCTCATAAGAAGGTTCAGCCCTTCCATGGCAAAATATTCACACTGCAGAGGGATTATTATATGATCCGCCCAGCACATGGCATTGATCGTCACCAATCCAAGTGAGGGAGGGCAATCCACAAGGATAAAATCCCAATTCTCTTCGATTCCTGCAAGAGCATTTTTCAAAAAGAACTCACGAGCAAGTTCGTTGACAAGTTCAACACTCAACCCTGCAAGGTGTATACCTCCACCGATTATGAACAGGTTTTCCACAGGTGTAACCTGGTACGCCTCTTCGGGAGGGCAGGTGCCGACAATCACATCATAACTACCAGGCAGTCTCTGGTTACCCGACACAGCACTGGTGAGATTCCCCTGTGAATCGAGATCAATCAACAGGACTTTATAATTCTGATGTGCCAGATATGCACCAAGATTTGCTGCTGTTGTAGTCTTGCCGACTCCACCTTTCTGATTGGAAAAGATAATTTTTTTTGCACCCATACAAACACTATACATAAAGTTATTCTTCTTGTCATCAAACTTTTCAGGTATTGACCATAACTCTTTATATGAGTACATTTACTTAACTATTTTGTAGGAGGATATTCCAATGGTAGATAAAGTAAAAGCTGCTCTTGAAGATATACGACCAGACCTTCAGAACGATGGAGGTGATATTGAATTTGTCAGTATGGAAGACAAGAATGTTACTGTTCGGCTCAAAGGATCCTGTGCCGGTTGTCCTATGAGTCAGATGACTCTTAAGAATGGAGTGGAACGGTACCTCAGAAGCGTTGTAGACCCTGAGATCGTAATCATCAACGAAAGCGGATTCTAAAAAAAGGTTTCACGTGAAACATGAGATGCTGCCGAATATCTTTCGGCAGCACTTTTTTTTCCACAAGTAAATACTTCAGATGAGAAGCCAATTATGGGTTTCAATTTGTACAGCAGTTTTACTGGACTTCGATTCTCTCTCGTTCCATAAGACCGCCTTCTTTTATACTCTTCAATAAAGAAAGTAAAGGCCGCCCATCAATGGGCGGCACCGTATGTTTCACGTGAAACAAATCCTATGCGTCAGGCTCCGTTCCTGCTCCTTCTGACTCCTGCTCATCTTCCTTTGATTCTTCAGACCCAGCCGCATCAACGACAGCAACAGCCTGAATTGAATCAACATCTTTAAGCCGGGCAACAACAACGCCGGAAGCGTACGGGCCCTGTATAGATATAGTATCTACAGGCACTCGGACAGACTGCCCTTTTTCAGTAAGAATGACGATATCATTGTCATCATTAACTGAGAGAGCTCGGACAAGATATCCGGTCTTTTCTCTGAAGGTATACACTTTCTGCCCCATAGTTCCACGACCATGAGCCCTGAAACCATCAAACTCGACCTGCTTCCCCTGACCTTTTTCAGTAATCATCAGGATTCTTCTATCTTCATCGATCTTCAACAGCCCGACTACAGTATCTCCATTCAATAATTTAATCCCGCGGACTCCTCGAGTGGACCGTCCCATTGCGCGAACCGATGAACATGGGAACCTCAGGCCTTTCCCGTGCTTCGTAATGATCATGACTTCATCAGTCTCATTTACAAGTATAGCATTGAACAGGACATCGCCCTCATCAAGAATTATTGCAGCGATACCTCGCTTCCTGGCATTCTTAAACTTAGTGAGATTTACCTGTTTTGCCACACCTTCTCTTGTCAGCATAAAGAGATAGGTATCCTCATTAAAATCATCAAAAGGAGTGATTGAAGTGATTTCTTCATCCTTTTCTAACGTAGTGAGTATCCCCCGGATGCTTTCACCCTTTGAAGTTTTGCTACCCTGCTGTATCTCATGCACTTTAAACCAATAAGCTTTCCCAAGGTTAGATACGGCAAGTATGTGATCGTGAGTTGATGCTACGAAGACATGCTCTACAAGATCCTCATCTCTCAGAGTAGCTGCACGTACACCCTTACCTCCTCTTGCCTGAGTCTTGTACTCGTCAACAGGAAGCCTCTTCACGAAACCCTTGTTGGTCATAATGACAACAACATCCTCTTCTTTGATAAAATCCTCATCGACCATTCCAGTAAGTTCGACATGAGAAATCTGTGTACGCCTGACATCACCATATCGGTTCTCGATTTCAAGCAGCTCTTCTTTCACAACCTGGAGAACTTTTGAATCATTAGCTAGTAATTCTTTATAATACAATATTTTAGATCGTAAATCATCCAGTTCTTCAATAATTTTCGTCGTTTCAAGCTGACTTAACCGCCCAAGCCTCATGTCGATTATGGCCTGCCCCTGAATTTTCGAAAGACCGAAGGTCTCCATGAGAGTCTCCAGGGCAATCGCGTTGTCCGCAGAAGTCTTTATGATCTCGATCACTTCATCAATATTCTCAAGTCCGATCTTCAGTCCCAGAAGTACATGAGCACGCTCTTCAGCCTTACGAAGATCAAATCGCGTCCTGCGGACAATAACATCCTTGCGGTGTTCCACATAGTAGTGAATCATTTCAAGTAGTCCGAGCTGTTTAGGCCTTCCATTTACAAGAGCAAGGTTATTGATATTAAAGTTTGTCTGAAGAGGTGTATACTTGAACAGCTTGTTTATAACTACCGAGGGAACACCGTGCTTCTTTAATTCAATGACGAGACGGATGCCATCACGGTCGGATTCATCTCGAACCTCACTGATGGAGTTTATACGGCCCTTCTTCTCTTCTGCGATCTTTTTTACCAGCTCCGCCTTGTTAACCTGGTAGGGGAGTTGTGAGAAGACGATCTGGGTCTTTCCAGATTTTGTCTCTTCAATCTCATACACACCGCGAGTGACAACCTTCCCCTTTCCCGTCTGGAAAGCACTTATGATACCGGCTCTGCCGCAGATTTCTCCTCGAGTGGGGAAATCAGGGCCTTTGATATACTCCATCATCTCGAACAGAGTAATTGAAGGATTGTCTATGTATGCTGCAATACCCTGACATACTTCACTGAGATTATGAGGGGCCATGTTAGTGGCCATACCAACTGCAATTCCGCTGCTTCCATTAACAAGAAGGAAGGGGATGGCAGCAGGGAGAACTGTTGGTTCAGAGAGAGAGTCATCATAGTTTGGACCATAATCGACAGTCTCCTTCTGGATATCGGCAAGCATTTCCTCCCCGATTCGTGACATCTTTGCTTCGGTATACCTCATTGCTGCCGGTGGATCTCCGTCGATCGATCCGAAGTTCCCCTGAGGATATACCGCCGGGTACCGGAGAGAGAAGTCCTGAGCCAGCCTGACCAGAGCATCATAGACTGATGCATCACCGTGCGGATGATACTTACCGAGCACATCACCAACGATTCTTGCCGATTTCTTGAATGAGGACGAGTATCGCAGACCCATCTCATGCATATCATACAGAATCCTTCGGTGAACGGGTTTCAAGCCGTCACGAACATCAGGCAGGGCCCTCGACACGATAACGGACATTGCATAATTGAGGTAAGAGACTTTCATTTCATCAGCGACATTCGCATGAAATATGGTGCTTTTTGAGATTTCTTCCATTTCTTATAACATCCTTATCCTATACATCGAGATTTGAGACATACACAGCATTCTCTTCAATGAACCGCTTACGGGGCTCTACTTCTTCTCCCATAAGCATAGTGAACACCTCATCCGCCTCTACAGCATCCTCAAGGGTTACCTGTGTGAGACTTCTGGTCTCAGGGTTCATAGTGGTCTCCCAAAGCTGATCGGGGTTCATCTCACCAAGACCCTTATATCGCTGAATAGGAACTTTTGAAAGATCGCCATCCTTGGTATTTTCCAGAAGAATCCTCTTCCGTTCCTCTTCATTGTAGGCATAGAAGGACTTTTTCCCGAAAGTGATCTTATACAGCGGAGGCATAGCAAAATAGACATACCCCTCTTCCAGGAGTTCTCTCATATACCGGAAGAAGAAGGTGAGCAAAAGAGTTCTGATGTGGGAGCCGTCGACATCGGCATCAGCCATAATGATAACCTTGTGATAACGGACCTTTGCAGGATCAAAGTGGACACCAAGGCCTGCGCCGAGAGAGGCGATGACAGGTTGCAGTTTCTCGTTTGACAGCACCTTATCCTCACGCGCCTTCTCGACATTCAGCATCTTTCCCCAGAGAGGAAGTATTGCCTGGTTCTGTCTGTCACGCCCTTGTTTGGCACTACCTCCTGCAGAATCACCCTCGACTATAAAAATCTCGCAGAGTGCAGGATCCTTCTCTGCACAATCGGCAAGCTTCCCGGGAAGGCCAGCCCCCTCGGAGGCTTTCCGGATTTTCTGCCGTGCATCACGGGCAGCGTAGCGCGCTTTCGCGGCCATGATAGCTTTCCCGAGAATCGCTTCTATCACAGCAGGATATTCATCGAAGTAGTTCGTGAGTTTCTCATACATAAGAGAAGAAACGACACCCTGAACATACGTATTTCCCAGTTTTGATTTCGTCTGCCCCTGGAATTGAGGATCGGGAAGTTTCACCGATACAACAGCGGTAAGCCCTTCGCGCAGATCATCGCCGACAAGCGGGTTGCCGAAGATCTTCAGAAGATTCGGTTTCTTCTTCATCTGCTCGTTCATAACCCTCGTAAGAGCAGACCTGAACCCTGAAAGATGAGTACCGCCCTCACGAGTGTTGATATTGTTCACGAAAGAGAACAGGACCTCATCGAAGCGATCGTTGTACTGGAGAGCGATCTCCACCTTTACCTGCTGATCCTCACCTTCAAAATAGATAGGCTCAGGGTGAACGGCCTTCTTGGATTCGTTGAGATGTTTGATGAATTCGTTGATACCGCCTTCATAATGGAAATGATGTTCCTTCACTTCCTCCTCACGTTCATCCCTAACACCTATCTGAATGCCTTTATTTAAAAAGGCCAGTTCCCTAAAACGCTCTGTCAGGACACGATAACTGTAGTTTTCCTTATCAATAATAGAATAATCCACCATAAAGCGGACTGTAGTCCCATTTCTGTCTGTATCACCGATGATTTTGACATCCTGCAACGGGACACCTTTCCTGTACTCCTGATAATAGATATGAGGAGCACGGTGAACCGTCACCTCCAGCCAGTCGGAAAGTGCGTTTACAACAGAGACACCCACTCCATGAAGACCCCCTGAGACCTTATATGTCTCATTATTGAATTTTCCTCCGGCGTGCAACTGAGTCATGACCACCTGAAGCGAACTTACCTGTTCGCTCGGGTGAAGATCAACAGGGATTCCTCTACCGTTGTCTTCGACACGGATCACATTACCTTTCTCGATGGCGATAGAAATATTGTCGCAGTAGCCTGCCATCGCCTCATCAATACTGTTATCTACTATTTCGTATACAAGGTGGTGAAGACCGTCCGGACCGGTCGATCCGATGTACATACCCGGTCTTTTCCTGACCGCTTCAAGCCCTTTGAGAATCTGTATACTGCTGGACGTGTAGGAAGAATTACCGGATGCTGTTTCTGTGGGCTCACGATGATCCGCAGCACCTTCCGGTACTCCTTCCAAAATACTCTGTTCCATATAAATATATCCTTGTATAATAAAAAATTGGATTTGTAACAAGTATACCATTATTCAGGAATAATGTAAAGCGGTGTTTGCCTTTTTAGGAGGTTTCTATACTGTTATAATACAGTGATTTAATACACTTTTACAGGAAGAAATCATCAGGTGTGTGGTGAGTCTTGTCAATCGGCATCCGCTGCTATATTATATTGATCATGCTTGAACAGAAATGGAATTATTATCCGTTCTGGGAAGAGGTGGTCTCCAGGCTCGAATCGACCCTTCCGGAACATGAATGTGTCACATGGATACAGAGAATCTCATATATTAAATCGAAGGATCATACGATCGTACTGGCCGTTCCGAGTCTGTTCATTCGTGATTATGTGATTAAAAATTATCTCACTGTCTTTTCCCATCTCTTCACAGAACTCACTGGAGAGAAAATCGGAATCGAGTTCGAGGTGAAACAGCAGGAGATTACACCACAGAACGGCGCAACACAGAAAGAGACATCCTCTCAAGAGATCCGTCCGGTATCCTCAATGATGCCCAAGGCGGTGAGTAAACCGAAAGACAGAAATATCAACCCTTCCTACCAGTTCAGTTCCTTTGTGGTGGGGGAGAACAGTGCCTTCAGCTACAATGTCAGTATGGCTATAGCCAAGAATCCAGGAGTTTCATACAATCCCTGTCTCATCTATGGAGGAGTAGGTCTCGGTAAGACGCACCTCATACAGTCTATAGGGAATTACATCCAGGATAACACACCGGAACTTCAGATAGTCTATGTAACAGCTGAAAAGTTCACCAACGAATTCATCCAGTCTATCAGTGAGAAGAAGACTCCCCAATTCAGGAATAAATACAGGAAAGCCGATGTCCTACTCATCGACGACATACACTTCCTGCAGAGAAAAGAATCGACTCAGGAAGAATTGTTTCACGTCTTCAATAACCTGTTTGAATCAAACAAGCAGCTTGTATTTACCTGTGACCGTCCCATCAACGAGCTACAGGATATCACAGACAGGCTGAAAAATCGCTTCACACGAGGTATCAACGTCGATCTCCAGCCTCCTGATTTCGAAACGAGGCTGGCTATTCTCAGAAAAAAGACTGAGATGCAGATGACTCATATCTCCAGCGAAGTCCTTGAGTATATAAGCAAGAACGTCATTACCAATGTCCGGGACCTCGAATCATCACTCACTAAACTCATAGCGTATGGAACCCTTCTCAATAAGGAGATAACGCTGGATATAGCCAAAGAACAGCTGAGAAGCACCTATTCTGCAAAAAAAGATCAGACTAAGGACCTTGATACGATCATCAGAGTCACTGCAGAATATTTCAACATCTCCCCCTATGATATAAAGGGAAAAAAACGAACAAAATCAGTTGTCCTTCCAAGGCAGATAGCAATGTATATAGCCCGCAGGATCACCGATTTCTCCACCACGGAGATCGGCTATGAGTTCGGCGGCCGAGACCACACGACTGTCATGCACTCGGTACAAAAAGTGGAAATGATGATTCAGAATGATGTCACATTGAGTAATTCTATTCAGACACTGATACGTCAGGTTCATGATTATAAGCGTTCGTAGGGATAAGAAAAACCTGTTGATAATCTGAGGAATTCCTGTTGAAACTAGTGTACAATAGTCGTACCTTGTGGAAAACAGGGATAACCTGTTGAAAAGGAGTGAGGTATTCCACAGGTTCTTAATTACGTAGGAAGTTTTATGATATAGAAATAGTGGCGTTTTCCACATTATACATGATACTATTACTACGACGACTAGATATATAATAATAATAGGAGTAGTACGATGAAGTTCATCTGTCCGAAAAACAATATCCTCAAGGAAATAATTCTGGCACTCGATTTCACGAGTCAGAGAAATTCTCTGTCCATCGTTTCCAATGTCTTCCTGGAAACTTCAGAGAACAGGCTTGTCATCAAAGCAACTGACCAGAAAATCGGTTTTACGACGAGTATTGAGGTCGAAACAGTTGAAAGCGGAACGACCACTGTCTTCTGTGATAAATTTCTCGGTATTCTCAGAGCACTGCCTGACGAAGACATTATTTTCGAAGAGATCGGGGAAAAACTGTTCATTCATCCCCAGAATAAATCCATTGATTTTTCTCTGAGAACAATCAAGGCAGACAAATTTCCCACTCTTGAAGAACCAGTCAACAAATTTTTCACGGTTGCACAGAAAGATCTTTTTGAGATGATTGATCAGACGATCTTTGCTATCAGTGACGATGAGACACGCTATTTCATGAACGGAGTCTACATGGAACAGGGTGAAAGAGCTCTTACTATGGTTGCTACCGATGGAAGAAGGCTCTCCATGATATCCCGTAATCTCGACAAGGATATCCCGGAATTTAATCCGATCATCATACCTGCAAAATTTCTCTCACTCATCGAAAAGGGAGGAAACCGGGAGGGAGAGGTTTCTCTTGCCGTAACGGACACCCTCCTGTTTGCTTCCTTCGGTTCGGTGCTCATGTATACAACCCTGGTCAAGGGGCAGTTCCCGAACTATAAGAGGGTTATTCCCGCTATGCAGTCACGTACCTGCTCTGTTGATATAAAGAAAATGAACGAAGCACTGAAGAGAGTATCTCTTCTCGTTGAGAATAAGGCGAAAAGGATATATCTCGATATAGAGAGCGACTTCATCACCATCAGCTCAGAAGAGAGCGATTTCGGACAGGCAAAGGAGATTATACCGTGTTCCTATACCGGTGAATCAGTACGTCTTGCCATGAATTACTCCTACCTCGTCAGTCCTCTCAAGGTGATGGATGGGGATACCTGTGATATCAGGTTTACCGAGAGTAATAAGGCGATCACAGTCGTTTCCAACCCTGAAAAGGATTATCTGCACGTCATCATGCCGATGCAGCTGGATTAATGAAATTCATCTCAGTAGGATTCCGACATTTCAGAAATCTTGAAGAGACCCTTCTCCCAACCGATGCGAGGAGGGTTCTTCTTGTGGGAGAGAACGGTCAGGGTAAGACAAACTTTCTAGAGGCTGTTTATACTCTTTGCTATGGATCATCATTCAGAAACGTCCCCCTCAAGAATCTCTGTACTCATGGTTCGACTTCTGCAACTCTCTCGGCTGCAGTGGAACATGACGAGGGATATCGTCAGACGCTATCTTTTTCGTATGCTGATAAAAAACGCACCATTCGGATAGACGGCAGAGAGGTGAAAGATCGAAAGGACCTGATGTACACTGTCCCGTGCATCATCTTCAGCCATGATGATATAGAATTCATCAGAGGTACTCCGGAAGACCGCAGAAGGTTTTTCGACCAGACGATGAGTATGTATGACCCTTTGTTCTTTGATGACCTTCGCCAGTATCGTCTGATCCTTAAACAGAGGAATAAAGCTATCAAGGAGGAATATTATGCTCTTCTTCCTGTTTATAATGAAAAGATGGCTTATATTGGCCTGAGAATACAGGAAAAGCGAAAAGTTATGGTTCAGGAGTTCAATGAAGTCTTCTCTCCCCTGTATCAACAGGTTTCCGGAGGGACGAGTGATTTGAAGATAGTGTATAAGCCTTCCTGGAGAAACTGTAAGAGCGCGGAGGATATCATTAGCCGTCTTGAGAACTCATTCAATCAGGATAAACGCATGCAGACGACGGTGAGCGGGATCCACCGTGATCAGTTTATCACGATGGAACACGGGTCCCAGTTCTCACTTACCGGGTCGACCGGTCAGATGCGTCTTGCCTCACTGATCTTCAGAGTGGCGCAGATGAACACATTCAGTATGAAAAGTTCCCGGCAGCCGATTATACTCCTTGATGATGTCCTTCTTGAACTTGATATAGAGAAGCGTGCTCTGTTTCTCCATCTGCTTGAGGGCTATTCACAGGCCTTCTTTACCTTTCTTCCCAAGGAATCGTATTTTCATGAAGGATCAGAGTCTGACAGTCTTTCCTATACGGTATCAGGAGGGAGGTTTACCCCCTATGAGTGATACCCCTCTTTCAGAACTTCTCGATACACTTCTCAAGAAGCTGAACATCGACCCTGACAGTGGTATGGCGAGTATGAAGAAGAAATGGGTCGATATAGTCGGGCATGATCTTGCGTTCCATACCTCCGCATACGAGATACACGGTAACACCCTGACGATACTGTGCGACCATCCTGCATACTCATCCCTTGTGTTGATGCGCAGACGCCAGATTGAGAGAAATCTGTCACGAATCTATCCCGAACTCGGTATCACGATAATCAGTGTCAGAGTCAGGAAATGATTATGCTATTGACACACAGTGCATCGTATCTATATACTGCCCTTTCGGGAGCCTGTCCCGCTGAAAATGAATAATAATTCCGCGTTAAGCGATAAAGTTTGGAGAATTTCCTATGAAAAGAACGTACCAACCCAGTAGAACAAAAAGAAATAGAAAGTTTGGATTCCGTGCGCGCATGGCTACAAAGGGCGGTAGACTTGTCCTGGCTCGCAGAAGAGCTAAAGGCAGAAAGAAATTAACCGTCTGTGATGAGAAAAAGCCTTACTAAGAATGAAATTGTAAAAAAGAAATCAGAGATTGACAGAATTTTTCAAACGGGGAAAGTCTACTCGGTTCCTCACCTCCGTCTGAGAGTTGCTCGAAATACTCTGGGAATGAACAGGATTATCGTCATACCGGTTAAAAAGTATGGAAATTCTGTTCAAAGAAACAGAATACGGCGGCAGATCAAAGAAATCTGGCGTCTGGAGAAGGAAAATCTTCTCTCTGGTTTTGATTTTGCATTCATAGTATACCCGGGAATGGCAGTATCTCATAACCAACAGAAACAGCAACTGATTCATCTCTTTACTCTCGCTCACCTTTATACGAGATAGGTCTATTTTCTGCCTTCCATCCAAATTTTTTCGATGACCACGTAAGTAATAAGAGGAGTGAGTATGGACCGTAATACCATATTGTTTATAGTTCTTTCGGTAGTTATCTTTGTTGGGGGAATGACGATACAGCAGACATTCTTTCCACCTGAACCGGTAGCGACAGCGACGAGTGTTGAATCTGCCTCTCTGCCGCCAGAACCTGCCGAGCAGACAGCGACAGCGAATCAACTGACTGGACCGGCTGCAAAGAGTATGAGCAGTACAGGAACCCTCAAAGCTGTGAAAGAGGCTTCATCAGCTGCACCTTTCACCTATGAAACCGAAGTCTTCCTGATTGAGTTCGACCCTGCTGGTGCAACAGTATCTTCATTGAAGCTGAAGGATCACCTCGATAACGGTGAGCCGGTCGAGATGATATTCAACGAAGGACTGGATAAGGAGGCATTCGCCCTCTATGCAGGCAATGGTACGGCTCAACCTATCGATGCGGTATTCGATTATTCGATCAATGGCAATGAAGTGGTCTTTTCTCAGGACTTCACCGTTGAGGATGGAGCTCCCTTCACTCTGATAAAACGGTTCCGCTTCGGTGCTTCAGACTACCTGTTCGAGATCGAGATAGAAGCCAGGAACAGTGAGAACTCCTCGATACCACTCAACGTTGACGGGTATGCCTATACCCTTGCCTTCGAACCTCAACTTGGTCCTTCCTTCCACACGGAACCGGATGGCAGATACACCTATCGTCGATTCTATGTCGAGCAGAACGGAAAAAAGAGCACGGCCAAGATAAAGGACGGTATCTACACCAACAATGAAATCATCGGATGGACTGCACTGGCAGGGAAGTACTTCAGTGTTATCGGTATTCCCGATGCCACACAGTACCAGTTGACTCTCACAGAACAGGAAGGCTCTTCCATACCTCTCGAATCCTCGATGTATTTCTCCCGTCCTGCCTACAGGACCTCTTCAGCTACTGATGTGTTCCGCTTCTATATCGGTCCACAGCTGAAGCAGCATATGGCTATCTATAACGATGCGGCCGATAACAGCTTTGGTCTGAGTGAACTCAACCTCGAAAAGGCTCTGGACAGTTCTTCCTGGCTTGGATGGCTCGAAGGGATCCTCAAGTGGTTACTTACACTCTTCTATGGTCTGATACCTAACTATGGTGTGGCTATCATCCTACTTACGATACTGATCAAGGTGGTACTTCAGCCTTTCAGCAAGAAGAGTATGGAATCAACCTCCCGTATGCAGGCGCTGGGACCACAGATGGAAGAGCTCAAAGCGAAGTACAAGGACAATCCTCAGAAACTTAATGCTGAGATGGGTGAACTGTATAAGAAGGAAGGAATCAATCCTCTCGGAGGGTGTCTGCCCATGCTCTTCCAGTTCCCGATATTCATTGCTCTGTACGGACTGTTGAACAAACACTTCGAGCTTCGAGGTGCAGTGTTCATTCCAGGATGGATCAGTGACCTCTCTCTTCCCGAGTCGGTGTATAATTTTGCACCGCTAACCCTGCCGCTGATAGGCAGCGACCTGAGACTTCTCCCAATTCTCTATGGAACAAGTATGGTACTTTCCTTCTCTCTGACCCAGGCCTCAACACCGCAGACGGGAATGACCGGTACATTCATGAAATGGGGAATGCCCATCATGCTCTTCTTCGTTCTCTACAGTGCACCATCAGGTCTCCTCCTGTACTGGATGGTTATGAACTTCATATCGATCGGACAGCAGGTTTACATGAACAAGAAGAAGGCAAAGAAAGGTCTTGCTGCTCCTGCCGCAGCTGTCGCTGCAGGGAAGAATACAAAAAAGAAAAACAGGAGATAATGCATGATACGAGAATTTGAAGGGAAAACTGAACAGGAGGCCATCGCACGTGCCCTTGAGGAACTGAAGGTCGTCCAGGATGATATTGATATCGAGATTGTGGAATCGGAAAAGCGCTCACTTTTCAAAAAAGGAAATGTAAAGATCCGGGTATATCTGAACGAAGAGGAGCCGCAGCAGAACGAAGAAGAAGACGAGGATGAAGGTCCTGTAGAGGTGAATGAGGAATTTGAAGAGAACGTCATCACTTTTCTGTCGAATCTGCTGATAAAAATGGGTTATCCCGGTTCTGTCGATGTTGTGTACAGAAAGCATAACAAGCTCGGGCTCGATATTTCCAGTGAATATTCTTCCATTATCATCGGGAAGAAGGGGAAAAACCTTGATGCGATTCAGCTGATCGTCAATGTCTATGCCGGACAGCTCCAGAACCACATGAAGGTGATGGTCGACAGTGAGAATTACCGGATGAGGCATGAGGAATTCCTTGTACGCCTTGCATTCAAGACGGCACAGTCTGTTAAGAAGAGCGGAAGAAGCAAGCTTCTTGAGCCTATGAACCCGTTTGAACGACGGCTGGTCCATACAGCCTTGAACGGGATAGATGGAATAGAGACCAAGAGTGAGGGAGAGGGACTGTTCAAGCAGGTCCGTATTTCAGTAGATGACTCTCTGCCTCCCCTGAGAAAGTGATAGAAGGGGTACGGTATGACCAGTAGAAGACATCTCTTTACGAGTGAGTCGGTGAGTGAGGGTCACCCTGATAAGGTGTGTGACCAGATTTCAGATGCTGTGCTGGATGCATGTCTTACAGAGGATCCGAATTCTCGTGTCGCCTGTGAGACGTTCGTAACGACAGATTTTGTTCTTGTAGGTGGAGAGATCACCACCCGTGCAGATTATCAGGTGGATGAGATAGTTCGTGAGGTGGTGAAATCTATCGGCTATGATGAAGAGGGAATCGGATTCAGTGCAGATTCACTTAAAGTGGAAAACAGGCTCCATCACCAGTCTCCTGATATCGCCCGGGGGGTAGACTCAACTATCAGTGCATCGGGAGTGCAGGGTGCAGGAGATCAGGGAATCATGTTCGGCTATGCTTGTGATGAGACCGAGCAGCTTATGCCTGCTCCCATCATGTATTCCCACCATCTTCTTGAACGGGCAGCCGGAGTCAGAAAGAGACGTGAAGTTGATTTTCTGAGACCTGATGCGAAGGCTCAGGTCACGATGGTCTATGATGAAGGACGCCCTGTACAGATCGATTCCGTGGTTCTCAGCCATCAGCATACTGAAGGAGTCTCCCAGACGACTCTGGAGGATTTTCTCAGGTCTCAGGTGATACAGCATGTGCTTGAACCGACTGGCCTGCTCAGCAGCGATACGAAATACTATATCAACCCTACCGGGCGGTTCTGCATAGGTGGACCCACCGGGGATTCAGGTCTGACAGGAAGAAAGATCATCGTCGATACCTACGGAGGAGCAGCCCGGCATGGAGGAGGCGCCTTCAGTGGAAAGGACTCATCCAAGGTCGACCGGTCAGCAAGTTACATGGCTCGCTTCGTAGCGAAGAATCTTGTTGCCTGGGGACTGTGCACGAAGGTGGAGATTCAGGTTTCCTATGCGATCGGCGTGGCACATCCGGTGAGTATCGATGTGAACACCTTCTCAACCGGAATTATGGATGACAGTGAGATAGAGAGGATTCTCGAGCGTGAGTTTGATTTCTCTCCTGCAGGAATAGTGGAGCAGCTTGATCTGCTGAGACCCATCTATAGAGCTCACATGAACTACGGTCACTTCGGGAAACCGACAGTCCCCTGGGAGACGATACTTCCCAGACCCTCCTATCTATAGCCGGAGGTAGACGACGCTCTAGTCGAGTGGAAAACGACGTGCAAGATGCTCCCGTATGAGGAGCATCTTTTCTGCTGAGAACTGTGCCCCGCGGTTCTGTATGATCTCACCGGCAAGGTAGGAAGCAATATATCCGGAGTCTTCTATTGATAAGTCCCTGCAGATTCCGTAGAGAAACCCCGATGCATAGATATCTCCGGCACCGGTGGTATCGACCGGAGTGGAAGGCCCTTCCACGGGTATTCTGTATATCCTTCCCTCATGACTGATCAGTGAACCGAGTTTTCCGTTCTTCACCACTGCGGTGCGGCATATTGCACCGAGTGATCTGCAGCATTCATAGGGATCATAGTGGTTGAACAGGATACGAGCCTCGTCAGCATTGGCAAAGGTGATGTCGCAGTGTCCGTCGATCAGGGAGAGAAATGCTTCACGATTCCTGCCCACTGCAAAGATATCGGCGATATCGAAGCTGATAGTCATTCCCTTGTTCTTCGCCTCTTTCAGTGCAAGGTGAATTGCCTCTTTCTGGTTGTCAGTATCGTACATGTATCCGGTGAAATGAAACATATCCGAAGAGAGCACTGAAGCAAGATGAACATCCTCCTTCCCGTAGAATCGATTCGCTCCAAGATAGGTGTTCATCGTTCTCTCACTGTCCTGTGTGATGAGGATGACCGAGGACCCGGTCGGATGCGATGAACTTACGGCAATTTTGTCGTTCACTCGATGTTCGGAAACCTGTTTCCTGTAGATGGCACCATACTCATCGTCTCCGACCTTTCCGGCAAGAGTGGCAGGTACTCCCAGAGCTGCCAGGGTAATGATCGTATTGGGGCAAGAGCCTCCGCACGAGTAGGTGTGGGGGAATTCAGCAAGTGATTCAAGCAGCCGCGTCCGTTCATCCACATCAATGAGATGCATCGCTCCCTTATGAATCCCATGGCGGTTCAGGAATTCATCATTCACCTCAACAAGAATGTCAATTAATGGATTGCCAACACCATAGACTGAATGCATCACGCTCCTCCCCTGTTCATAGTACAAGGGTTTTACTGGTGAGACAACAGGATTGTCAAAAGGATTGTTCCCTTGTACGATACAGAATATGGACAGGTATATAATCGATGGGGGCTATAAGCTCGAAGGCAGCGTCAGGATAAGCGGAAACAAGAATGGAGCGCTTGCCCTTCTTGCTGCCTCTCTCCTGTGTGACCGGGAGGTGGAACTGCTCAATGTCCCTGACATTGCCGATGTCCAGGTAATGATACAGCTTATCCGGTTTCTCGGTGTGACAGTTCAGATGGGGGAATCAGGTTGCGTGAGGATCGACCCTTCTGGTCTTGAAGTTATAGACCCTGAACTGCCGAGTTCCCTGGTAGATGATATCAGGGCATCGTTGCTCCTTCTCGGACCGATCCTTGCCAGAAAGGGCAAAGTCGCGCTTCCTCCTCCCGGTGGAGATGTGATCGGCCTGAGACGGCTCGATACACAGGTTTCTGCGATAGAAGCGATGGGTTGTGTCGTATCGATAAGCACTGACGGGTATCTGGTCGTCGATGGAAAAGGCCTTCACGCTGGCGATGTGTTCCTTCATGAAGCGTCTGTCATCACAACCGAAAATACTGTCATGATGGCAGTTCTGACACCCGGCCAGACCACCATAACGAATGCTGCCTGCGAGCCGCATGTACAGGATCTGTGCAGGTTTCTCATATCTATGGGGGCCAGAATTGAGGGAGTGGGGAGCAACCTTCTGAGAATCCAGGGGGTGAAGAGTCTCAAGGACACATCCTTCACCGTCGGACCCGATTATATGGAGGTAGGTTCTTTCATCGGTCTCGCTGCGGCGACGGAAAGTGAAATCGAAATTCTGGGCGTACAGAATGATGACCTGAGAATGATAGAGACAGGGTTCGAAAGAATTGGTGTCTCCTGGCAGGTAACCGGCCGGCATTCCATCATAGTTCCCGCCTCTCAATCAAGACTGATGAGAAAGAGTATTTCAGGTCATACCGTCAAGATCGACGATGCCCCATGGCCGGGTTTCCCGGCTGATCTGCTCAGTATTCTCACTGTAAGTGCCACTCAGATGAACGGTTCGATTCTTATCCACGAGAAAATGTATGAGTCGCGGATGTTTTTCATAGACTGGCTGATTCGCATGGGAGCGGACATCATCCTCTGTGACCCTCATCGTGCCCTCGTCAATGGACCGACACAGCTGAGAGCGGCACAGGTTTCTTCCCCTGACGTTCGTGCGGGCATGGCACTCATCATCGCTACCCTCTGTGCGCAGGGTGAAAGTGTTATCCAGAATATCTACCAGATCGAGCGTGGGTACGAGGACCTGCCCGGAAAACTCCTCGCGCTCGGAGCACGGATCAGGAAAGAGGATTGAACTGTCAGTGTGTGGAACGGTTCAACCGCCGAAAGTGTGCTTTCCCTCTATCGCCGGCAGCATCTCATAAGAGGACTCCTGATATGATCAGTGAAGAATGAGCGGTTATCTCTTGCCTTTCCCCTTCTCTACTCTTCAAGGAATAGAGAGGATATATACTCTTCAACCCAGGAGATGAAGGCCTTTTCCGCACCCCCCTTGCGGATCAGTTCATACGTTTTATCTTCGATACAGCGAATCTGAAGATCAACCTCACGGGAAAGATTCGACAGAGATTGAGAGCGGGTCTTGATAAGGTTGCGGATCAGAGGGAACAGGGGACCGAGGTTCCCGGCAAGAAGGATCTCTTCGGGATTGAACAGGTCGAACAGTTCCGCCATCACTTCACCGATGATCATGGCAGTGCGATCGATACGTTCTTTCACTTTCTTCTCTCCCCGGGTATATCTGTCGGCCAGTTCCTGTGCGTACTGCGCAGAGGAGGGAAGGGAAAGGAGGTAGGAAAGTTCTCCCAGATCCTCTGCGATGGACTCGAGTGTCGTTTCTGTCCTCAGACACCCTATTGAGCCGCACTTGCACCGTTTTGTTCCTTCAGGGACTTTCAGATGACCAAGTTCTCCTGCAAACCCGTTCGATCCGAGGTACAACTGTCCGTGTATCATGATGCCGAGACCGATACCCTGTGTGAAGAAGATGCACAGAAGATTTTTCTGTGAGCCTTCTATGGTATCACTCTGACTGAGTGCCGCAAGATTTGCGTCGTTCTCAATGAGAATAGGTATATCCGGAAAAATCTCTTCAAGGTACGTTGTGAGTCTTACCCGTTCGAAAAGGGGATTAGCTGACTGAAGAAGTGTCTTTGTTACCGGGTTGAAGGCCGCTGAGATACCGACAGCGACAGCGATGATGCGATATGCACGGCTCTCTGTCAGTGCGGATGAAGTCGTCCGGATGTTTTGGAGAACGGTATCGAGGGTATCTGAAGGAAGCACCTCGAAACGTCTTGAATCGACGAGCCGGTTTTCCAGATCGACGATAGAAACGTAGATATGCTGGGTGTGGTGCATGTCAATGACAATGGTATAGGCGAATGATGAGTTGAAGGTGACGGAGGCTGCTTTTCTTCCTCCCGTACTCTTGCTGTTGTACTCTACTGTGACGAGATTGTGTCGTTCAAGCTCTGTGCACATATTGGAAACCGAAGCGAACGAAAGATGAACCCTTCTTGCAAGTTCAGCTTTGCTGTATCCACTGTTCATCCTCAGCTGAGTGTATATCTTGATTGCGTTGGATATCTTGACGTCTATTGTCGTAGATACTCTTCTCATGGTTCCTTACCCTCTCTGTATATCACTTACCATATCATGATTACCTTTTGCATTCCTATACGATACAGGCCCCGGAGAGCCTTGTGATGAGATCAATACAGCCGTACTCATCCCGATGACAGCTATAAGAGAACTTGCGGTCATGGGATCAGATGGAACGAATAGCCAGTTCAGGAGAGCTCCTGCAGAAGGGATGATGAATTTGTAGATCGCGATGCGGGCAATGGAGATGTCGGGTCTGTGAACAAGATACATCCAGATAGTGACCGCCACCGCGGTCACTCCTGACAGGTACAGGACACTGAAAACCGCAGGGGCAGACCAATGGATCCTCACCATCGGTTCCCTCAAGTGTGCGATGATCGTGACGACGAACGTTCCCAAGATGATTTGAGCGGTATTTACCTGTACCGCTGTATGTTCCCTGAATCTCTGTTTCATCACAATACTGGCAAAGGCACTCGAAACGTTACACATAAGGAGTATGAAAGATCCTATTATTGCAGGAAGCTCAATGGGTGTCGAGCTGCTGTTGCCGAGTGTCAGGAACACAATCGAGACGACACCGAGTATGATCGATACATAGTGACGAACACTCAGCCTCTCCTCCTTCATGACGCGAGTGGCTATCAGTGCTGTGACAGCAGGAGACGAACCTATGATGATGGCTGCATAGGAACCTTTTACCAGGTTGAGTCCGATGTTGAACGCTATGAACAGGAAGATGGTCTGAAGGAATGAGAGGAGAATCAGGGAAGGAATTTTGCGGGTTAGTCCCTTGAAGGGGTTTTGTCTGATGAACAGGAGCAGGATGATACTTGCTCCTATAAGTCTGTAGGAAGCAAGATGGAGGGGAGGGAGTGATTCAAGAGCGATCTTCCCCCCGAGGAATGCAGAAGCCCACAGCAGCGAGGCAAGGATCGCCAGGAGAGGTACAGTCGGAAGGTGTGGTTTGTTCATTGCCGTCTACGACCTTGAATGATCTCGTTCACCGTATCATCGAAGTGTGCCATTCCCTGTGTGTGGATTTTCTCTATGATGGTAAGAAGGGAAGAGAAGTCGGGACTTGAGAGGCCTTCATCCAGAGCAAGCGATCCTCCCCGTACGGTGAAGAGGAAACTCTCGAGAGCTATCTGTCCGGCCAGGGAGGTCTTAAGATAGCAGGAAGGTTTCGCGCCGTCACAGGCAAGGCCTGCCAGAGTGTTCAGTATATAGTTCATACTGAGAACCACCTTTTCTTCCTTGTGAGTCTCTGCCCATACCAGAGATGCGGCGACAGCCATTGCACTGCTGATCGCGCAGCCGCACATCGGAGTCAGGATCCCGGTCCGTATCTTGATGACATGCAGCAGATAGAGACCGAGGAGTGTAATATGATGCAGGTGAGGAGTATCTCCGGACAACAGGTTAGAACCATATTTCAGGGATATGAAGAAGGTAATGCCATGATTCCCTGAACCTCCACATGCCATGATCGGTACATCAAGGCCGTTCATCCGGTTGAGAGTCGCCTGACCGATATCCCGTCTGGCGTGTCCGATGAGAGACGATTGATCAAACACCGAGAGTGCAATCTCATCGCTGCCTCTGCCGACTGCCCTCATATTATGATCGAACCCGCCAGCGATGAACTCAATCTGATCAAGTGGAATCGTCTCGATGAGCGAGAGAACCTCATCAAGTGGAAGTTCCTGGAAAGATATTTCCTGATCACTTTCAGGATACAGAGGGTTCTGCTCCAGCGTATTCTCACAGCAGGAGCGGAATACCATCGTGTCATGATGGTATTCCAGAGAGGCAACGGACTCTTTCGAGTCCCGGAAGGTTATCGTTGTGGAACAGAATACGTGATCCTTGTCGTGACGGATGGTGATGTTCAAAGGAAGGGACCGCTCCAGATCTTCAGAGCGTTTAACGAGATTTCCTGTTACCATATCAAATATGAGCAGAGGGGATTCAGGCCTTTCAAGAGAAAGACCGAGAAACAGTGCGAGGCGGATTCCTTTCCCGTCGGTGTTGGGTATACGGGCATAGGAAGCATTCTTGAACAGGTTCTTGTCGAGTTCCAGCTCTATCGACTGTATCGAACTGACGGCCTCTTCGTGAGAGACCCCGTTCTCCTCACAATACTGATGGATTGCCGTATTTGCGCTGTAGGCTATTCCGACAGGGTCGGTACAACCCATCGTAAGCTGCATCTCTTCACGGGCGGTACGTATCAGATTCCTTTGTGTGCCTGATAATCCGTTCATAGTTCTCCAAGCAGATGCCGTGCATTACGGTTGAATACCATGTCGATCTCATTATCATCAAGCCCTGCGAACCTGAACAGTTTATGCTGTTCTTCAAGGTAGATCTTTGCGAATCCTCGTGGGAAATAGCTGCTGTCGGTGGCAAAGATGATGCGGCCTGGTCCAACAGTCTGCACGTACTTCTGGATGACATCCTCGAGAGTGAGGGGGTAGGGCATCCACCGTATCCACTGGTTTGATCCCGAAGTGTCGACATAGACATTCGGGCGTGTCCAGCACACCTGCAGGAGGTCCTGCATGTGAGTACAGCCGAAATGCGGGACGATGAAATTCAGTTTCGGGAAATCACGGGAGGCCTGTGCGATACTCATCGGAGAGATATTCGTACCATGGGGTGTCCCTCCGGCGGCGCCGAGGAGACCGAAATGTATCAGTACCGGGACCTGATAGGTTTCGCAGATCTCCCAGAGAGGGTAGAAAGAGCGGTCACTGAGAGGGGTGTCAATCAGGGGGCCAAGCAGCTTATATCCCTTAAGGCGATAATCTCTCAAAGCTGTCTCCAGCTGATCAGCTGCGTCGGGAACCTCCGGATGATGGTGTGCAAACCCGGTGAAACGCTCCGGATACATCGCGACGATGTCCGCCAGTCGCCTGTTCCCTCCGCCGGAAACGAAGTTGATTCTCTCGATTCCCTTTTCGTCCATATCTCTGATATACCGGTCTGCACTTTCTCTGTCATTCATCGGTGGATCGGGTTCCGAAAAATTGAACGCTTTTCTCCACTGTGTATGATGGTCACGGCTGCCGGTATCATCGAACGACACTTTCCCGGGCATGTTGTAATCAGGAAACCATGGAGAGTCGACAGGGAAATGGCAATGGAAATCAAAGACCTGAGTGTTTTGAATCATAAATATACCTCATTATGGTAGAGTTTGAACTATCTATCACCCTTTCACTCCCGTGAGGGCGATACCTTGTATAATCTGTCTCTGGAAAAGAATGAAAATGAAGAAGACAGGGATCGTTGCAATTGAAGCACCTGTCATCACCATCTCCCACTGACTCTGGAACTCTCCGTTGAAAAAGGAAAGACCGACCGGAAGTGTGTACATTCTCACTTTATTGCTTACGATCAGTGGCCACATGAATGCATTCCAGTTACCGATGAAACTGAAGATTGCCAGAGCCGAAAGGGCCGGCTTGACCAGTGGTATGGCTATTCTGGAGAAAAGGTAGAACTCATTCAGTCCGTCTATCCGTCCGGCATCAAGAAGGTCTTCTGGAACGGTCTGAAAGAACTGCCGCATCAGGAAGGTCCCGAAACCCGACATGAGACCCGGGAACATCACACCCCAGTACGTGTCAACCCAGTGCAGTTCGTTGGACATGATGTACCAGGGGATGACGAGCATCTCGGTCGGTATCATCATCGTGGAGAGGATAAGGATGAAGATGACCTTTTTCCCTCTGAACGAATATTTACTGAGGGTGAAACCGACAAGGGAATCAAAGAAGAGGACCGATGCAGTGACAGCAAGACCGACGATGAGAGAGTTGAGGAACCAGAAGGGGAAGTTGCTGTTGGTAAAGATGTTCAGATAATTGGCGAATGTCGGATTCTCGGGAATGATCGAAAGGGAGAAGACATCTCTTCCCTGTTTGAAACTCGTTGCGATCATCCACGCGAAAGGGAACAGCATCATCAGACCCAGAACGGTAAGTATAAGAGGGCGCAGTATATATATCGGTTTGTACTTAGTCTTCACTTTTCATCACCTTTAACTGAATGAGTGTGATCATCAGAATAATCAGGAACAGGATCACGGTCATGGCGGCGGCATATCCCATGTCGAACTGCTGGAATGCACTGTGGTATATATACAGGACAAGAGGCTTAGTCGAGTTGAGAGGCCCCCCTTCCCCCTGATAGGACATGTTGAGGACCTGTGTGAAGATCCTGAGGTACCGTATCGTACCCGTTATGATAAGAAAAACCATGGTGGGCTTGAGAAGGGGCAGCGTGATATACCGAAGCTGATCCCAGTTGTCGGCACCATCGATCTCGGCAGCCTCATAGTACTGTCTGCTGATCCCCTTCAGACCGGCAAGGAAGATGATAAGTTGGAAACCGACATCGGCCCAGATGGTAGGGGCAAGGATTGAGGGCAGAGCCTGTGTCTGACTGAAGAGGAACTTCTGCTGAGGAAGACCGATCGAGATGAGAATCTTGTTGAACACACCGATCGGTGCAGGTTGATAGAGCCACCTCCATACCCATGCGATTGCCACCATCGAAGTGATGTAGGGGAGGAAGTAGAGTGCTTTGAACACACCTTCACCTCTCTTCAGCCTGTCGATGTTATAGGCAAGAATGAATCCTGACAGGAGACTTATCGGAAGTCCGTACAACACGTAGAAGCCTGTGTTGGAAAGCGTTTTCCAGAACACCGGGTCCTGGAACAGGTTTCTATAGTTTGTCAGTCCTATGAAATTCTTATCCCGCGACACGATATCCCAGTCGGTAAGCGATAGGAAGAATGCATGAAAGGTCGGATAGAATCGTATGGTGAGATAGAATAGAACCGGTACAACAAGGAATGTGTATGCCCACATCCTTTTTGTGTGTTCAATTGTGTATGACTGCGGTCGCTTCATGAGTCCCCCCTGAGAAGAACAAAGCTGTCCGGGCAGATCCGCTTTCGCCCTGCCCGAACAACATTCTGTATCTTATTTTGAATTGTAGTAGGAATCGAGCATCTTCTGCTCAGTTGCAGCAGCTTCATTCACAGCATCCCGAACTGATACATTGTTCAGGACAACCTGATCATAGGCGTCGATCCAGACCTTTCTCTGGACACTTTCATCGATGAATTTCGTTGCGTGTGCATACTCGAGGCTTCTGATGAACGGACCGTATTTGGGGTTGTTCCTGAACTCATCAGTGAGAGCGAGAGCCTGCTTTGCAGGGAGTTCGCCGATCGCATCAAGCCACATCGACATCACTTCATCCGAGGTGAGGAATTCGAGGAACTTCAAGGATGCTTCAAGTTGCTTGCCCGTCGTAAAGCTGGTGATACCGTTCGCCCAGAAGCTTGCGAAGCTGGAGGAAATACCGTTCATACTGGGCAGTTCGGTGACCCCGTAGTTAAGACCCTGCACTCCATCAAGAGTACCAAGGCGGAACGAGCCGTCGATGGTCATTCCCATGGCTCCTGATTTGAATGCTGTGACATCGTCGGTCATGAAGTTCGGCATTCCCACCTTGTTCTTGAGATGAAGGTCGGTGAAGAAGGTAAATGCATCGTATCCTGCCTGACTGTCATAGGTTACACTTCGGTTATCATCCGAGTAGGGAGCTCCTCCCATCTGTCTGATAAGGACCTCACGTACCCAGTGGTGCATCTGTGCCCGCAGTTCGAGGGTGAGACCGGTTTGAAGGTAGTTACCGTTCTTATCGGTTATTGTGAGTTTCTCTGCGAAGTCTACCAATTCTTCGACGGTTCTGGGTGGACGTTCGGGGTCGAGTCCGGCTTCTTTGAACAGATCCTTGTTCCAGAAGAGGGCTAGAGAACGAACAGCGGTCGGCAGAGCGTAGTAGGCACCGTCGAACTTCGCAGCACTAACGAGAGGGAAGAACTCCTTTTCTATTTTCTCGTTAGGGAACTGTGAGGTAGGAAGGGGCTGAAGGTACCCTGAATCAATATAGGTAGGAAGCCATCCGTAGTAGAGATTGATGACGTTCGGGCCGGTTCCTGAAGGAACGGAGGATGCCACCTTGGTGTTGTACTGTTCATACGGGAAGGTCTGCTGGACAACCCTGATATCAGGATTCTCAGCTTCGAACATCTCGATGAGCTTATCCATCAGCTTCGATTTCGTTTCATAGAAATACTGCCAGTAGACGATCTCTGTCACTTCACCAGCGGCTCCCTCCTGAGCCTGATCCGCCTGACCGGCTGCGAACAGTACCTGTGAGAAAAGGATGAGAGACAGGGAAACCATCAACACAATCGCGTTTCTTTTCATATAAACCTCCAATAATATCTTAAACCGTTACACGGTTTTTGCTTTGCTACAAGGAAAATGTTGTATCCATTACCTGTGTGACCCCATGCATGATCTGCTGAGCAATCTCCCGGTATTGAGAGATGACGCTGATACGCACCGTGAGTTTGGCCTCGGTTCCGGAAGGTCTTGCATAACACCATCCGATCTGCTGTTCTCCCTGTGACAGAAAGAAGAACAGGAGATCCGGTTCGTCCTTGAACTCCTCCTCTTGTGCTGCACAGGCGGAGGAGTTACGGACGGTCACCCGTACTTTTTTCCAGAGACCGGATTCTCTGAAAAACTTATTAATATCCCCGTTTCTATAAGTGACTTTTTCTTCGAAGGTCTCGAAGATCCTGAGATCGATGTCGTTCCTGATCAGTTCTCTCAGGGCCCAGACGGCTGTTCTCATTCCGTTACCTGAATAATTCCTGAGGGTCTCACCTTTCGTATTCCTGATCTCCTGAGGGAACATCACATGACCTGAAGACTCGAACCCTACGGCAGGGTCTCTGCTGTCGAACATCTCATGAGCAAGCCATCTGTCACCTACACAGGTGATTTCAGGTTCAACCGGGTCTGCCAGAAAACCTGAATCGCGCAGGGCATTTCTCATTGCATAGGAACTTTCAATAGTGTGGTATACCCTGTGTATTCCTTTGAGAGAGCGGACAATGAGGTATCCCAGGTGGTCTCCGTTCAGGATCTCCACCGATCCTTCCCGGTATCTGATGATGAATGCTCTGTCTCCATCCCCGTCAAGGACAATCGCGTATCCTTCTTCCGACTGTCTGTGTTCAACTTCCCTGACAAGAGCCTGGACAGTAGGATGCCTGTGAAGCCTTTCCTGTGACTCGTGTTGGATCTCTTCGATCGAGGCTACTCCGCACCCGTCGTTTATCAACCCTTTTCCCTGACGGCAGAAGAGCGGCAGATGTGGAATCTGTGCCTGTTCAAGAGCCTCGATGAGGTAACTGCTTGCGGCGCCGTTCGCACAGTCGACAACAAGAGGGTGGTGTTCAAAGAATGCAGCATCAAGATCCCTTACTTCACCGACCAGTTCTTCGATGATTTGAGTGCGCATTTCAGGTGTCTTAAGCGTCGGGAGGGCATGAGCCACCCGGATACTCTCCTGTGGCTCCTGCAGGATGATCGATGACAGCCGGTATTCACCGAGAGGTCCCGAAGGATAGAGTTTTCTTCCATCGACGAAGAGCTTGATGCCGTTGTGACTCTCAGGATTATGACTGGCGGTGAGCATGAGTGCAGGAATTCCGTGAGCCTGACTGTACCTGGATAGATACGGTGTCGGCACCGTACCGAGATCAATCCCTCTGACCCCCTGCGACCCGAGCGCCCGGAAGATCATATCCTTCAGTTCGCCTCCACGATGAAAGTCCCTGCCGTCTTCGCCGAAGGCAACTTCCTGTGGAAGCTTACCATCATTTTCCTGCAGCATTTTCAGGAATCCTCTGGTGTAGTGAAAGCAGAAACCGCCGGTGATCACCCTCTCTTTCATAAACAGTTGAATCGGGTCTGGTGTCTTTGTACGATACTGTACACGGCCTCTGACTCCATCGGTTCCCTGAAGCCTGTGCTGCATCCGTTCACAGTGAATGTACAGTTCCTGGTCCGTATACTCCTCCTGTTCGCCAAGCAGTGCTCTCAGACGCGAGAACACGAACATGCTGTCGGACGTGAAACGGGATTCGAGTAAGGAAACGATGCGTTCATACCGGGGGCGAGGAACCCCCAGCCGAGTGAAAGACAAATGAGATGATACTGCCGGAGCAATGCTCATGTCAGGGTCGAAGACGATGTATGCCATCTATCATCTACCTACTCAAGGAGTTCGAGAGCTGACTGGAGATGCTCTTCGACAAATCGTCTGCGTGAAGGGGCGACCGTATGTTCACCCGGATTCCATTCACTGAACCAGTACCCGATTCTCCCGTCCGAGTTGTGTGAGAGCATGAGGTGTTCCCAGGCCTGTTCGATAAGATCCTGATCCTTTCCCTCCTGCTGTGCTTTCATGATCATTTCCCGTACGTGACGGGTGGTGTTCCAGATGGGAGCAGCGTCGCCTTCCGTGAATGTTTCGAGAGTCGTATTTCCGAGATAGTCGGGCAGTGTAATGGTTGTGAACTCACTCTGCTGATCCAGAACATCTTCTATCCAGACGGGATTTACGAAATCCAGGGCTTTGAGCTTTGTCAGGAACTCATCCATGACCTCGTAGGTTTTTTCGAAACCGCTGTTGAGGTAGTCGATGAATATGGTTTCCGCGTCTCTTTTGAACAGGAGAAGGGTGTCCGGGTGTAGCGCATGGAACTTGCGGATACCTTCAATGACCGTATCCACTTCCAGTTTACCCTTCATCATGAGTTTGAAGAACCGGGCGGGGGTGTCGGGAAGCTGGTACATCGCGGGAACCGCGATGAGTGACCGCCCTTGACCAAGGTCTGTCCTGCAGGGGATATACGGATCCTGATCAACCTGAATGTTGTCGAGACCCTTCTTGATCTGCGAAGAGAGGGCGATAATCCATTTCACTCCCTGCTGGTGAAGGATGTTTCCCATCTCCGCGGTGAAGGCGAATTCCGGTGGGAGGAAACCTTTCGTCTGCGCATCCAGTAGTTCCCTGTCGATCTCGAGACCTTTTGCCATCTGTCGTTCGAACTCCTGGGAAGTAAGGAGCTGCGGAATAGGGTGTGTGTAGGTATAGGTTCCGAGGCGGAACTCCCTGCCGACCCGTTCCCTGATGAGAGTGATGAGCGATGGATCCATCTCCTCAAAGAGTTTCGTAGTGAACCCGGAGATGAACAGGTTCGCCTTGAGTCCGTGCTTGATGAAAAGGTCCAGAAGCTGATGGTATCCTCGATCGAGAATCTGTTTCTCATCCCCTACTTCCACTTCACATCGTTGAACATTGAAATTGAATGCGAATCCGACATTGATCATATGCTTTGCCTCGTATGTATTAAACTTATAAGACTTATTATATATCTTATAATAAGTATGTCAATAAAAATATCGGATTGTTGCAGCTGATCATGAGACAACAGGAGAATCGTCGTCGAGAACGGTGGAAAGAATGCCTGAAGGCGAGTTATACAGCAGTCATAAATGGTTGCCTCTGCAAGGAATTATTCTTTTTTCGGCAGGAGTTATCCAATTCATATACACAAGTTATCCACAAGGTTGTTCTTATGCGCGATTGATCCTGATTGGATTTGGAGCAGCATAACTTCGTACGCTTCCACGGTAGAAGTTTTTCTGTAGCTATATAAAGCATTATGTGGAAAAGGAATAAAATATACTCTGAAAACTTGTTTTTACTAAATTTCTATATAAGAATTATTAGGTTTTTAGGTAGGGGCAGGGGGGTGAGAACGGTAGAGGTATTCCACAAGTTATCCACAGGTTGCACAAGGTCTTCACGCAGAAGGAATTCTTTCGATTCGAGGAATTTTTTCACACGATTTTCCTTATGCCGGTTCAGAATAACAATTCATTCTCTCTTGTCGGAATAATTGTTAAAAGAGTGTAAAAATTATCTGAGTAGAATATGAAGAGAAAAGATTTTCCCTGTCTCTCACAGTGTGAGAGAGTTCCCCGGACCTTCGAAAGAGCTCTGTCCTGAAAGCAGAAAGCACCCGTACTTTTCTTCCCTGTCAGGAGTGACAGGCAGAGAGGAAAGGGGGTGCAGGAAACGATTCGGACAGGCAGAATGCACCTATTGCCTATCCAGATATAAACAGCACTCGGGCCCCCCTGAGCATGATATCAGGAGTGGTGCTCAAAAGGGACCGCGGGTGCGAGAGCACTAGAAGTAATAGTTGAGAGACAAGGAGGTGACCGATCTGTCGCTGTAGGCCCCATAGGTCCCCTCTTCATCTCCGACAAACAGGATCAGTTCAGCCTCAATTTCAACTGCATCCTCTATGATCCAGGTGATGGAGGGCCTGATCAGCATATTGAATTCATCGAATTCAGCAATAGCGAAAAGCTGCGCTGTCAGGGTGTCATCGAGGAAACTTTTCTGGATATTGAGTGTTGCCAGTTGCAAATACTCCTTTGCCTGTCTGCCGTCAGTAATGAGGGTATCGTTGAAATCTGCCGTATATGTTCCCCGGTACTGAGCAGAGATAGAGAAGCCCGCAAGGTCGGCATCGACTCCAATAAGTCCGTCAATCACAGCATGTTCCTGCACACTGACAGCAGGAGGAGTACCGGGGACCACTGATGTAAAGGGCTTGTCGAATGAGGCGAGAATCTCGGTTCTCAGCACTGTCGAAGAAACCGGGGCCGACACGGCTGCGCCGAGGACGCTGTATCGTCCGTACTCGGCAGCGATGGTGCTGGTGCCGGCATCGAAGGAGCTGGCATAGGGGGTGTCGGTCCAGGTGTTGCCGCCAAAGACCTCAACGGTAGCAAGGGCTCCGAAGTAACTTGCCTTGGCGAAAACCTCACTATTCTCGAGTGAGAATTCCGGAGTCCCGGGCTCTTCCATATTCACTGTTCCTCCACTCAGCAGTGTCGGGCTGTTGAACCAGTAAGAATCACTGGTGAAAGTCTTTGCCGGCACGAAGTGAGAAATCCACATTCCTGTGAAGGTGAATGCATCGTGGTAGTAGCTTATTTTCCCCGCAGGGACTCCCTTCTGAAGCTCATGGGTCTCGCTGAGCAGAAAGTCGCTCATGTTAAGGGGGCTGATCATATTAGTCAGGTACAGTCCGTCAGCCTGTCCTGTCGCAATGATCTGTTTTCCCACTCTGATATCAATTGTGTCGAGATAGAAGTCGGCATAGAACTCTCTCATGTTGAACTCGATTTTCTCATCCTGGTCGACTGACAGGTACGGCTGGATGAACAGATGACTCATATCTTTATAGATATCGATGTTCATATCGACTTTCTGTTCGTAATACGGGATGACTGCATTTTCAAGAGCGAGAGCAATTTTCGTCTGTGACAATCCCGTGAAGGATATGTCTGCCGCAGACAGTGCGGCAATGCTCATGATGAGAGTCATCATGACCAGCATCGTCGTGCGTTTTGTGTGTTTTTTCGTCATGGTTGCCTTCTCCTTAGAATCTCGGTCCCATCTTCAACTGTCGATCGGTGAATATGGTCGAATCAAGGTTGTTGTCAAAGCTCACCTCATGCATGGTGATCCTGGTCTGAGTATCCTTGTCATGGTTTTTCATCACCATGTCAGTGATCACATAGATACCGTCGATTGATTCCAGGCTGTTGATGGTCAGCTCTCTGATGATCTCACCCTTGTAGTGATACTCCTTGTTCAATCCGTACCATTCGTCCTTGACGATGCAGGTGACAGTCTTATCGAACTCCTTGTTTGACACCTTCGGAATGCTTTCGACGATATAGCATTCCTGTCCGTTGACCATTCTGGTTCCAAGAAGGGTGTGAACGTCCTTGTTCGGGTTCCTCGTTCCCATATCATCGTAGGTGAAGTCGCTTCCCATGAATGAGTCGTTCTGGTTCTTTGCAGCAATCCTTTTCACTCTTCGCAGTGCCGGCAGATAGATCCACTGGTCGTCATCTCTGTCATCCGGGTAGCTGATACTCAGGAACCCGGTATCCTTGACATCGGCCGGTGAGAGGAAGAACATCAGTTTCTTTTCCTTCCCGTCCTGATCTTCCTGGCTCACCTGAATGATATCTCTCTCTCTGACCTGTCCTCTTGAGTTCATGATCTCCATCTTGAGGTTTGCCTGCATATTGTTGCCGGTATCCCGGTCATAGACCTTCTGCATGATCTGCTCGCCTGTGATGGGGGAAGCATACATTGATGTGGTTGCGATGAGGAGGACGAGACCCTCTATGATACTTTTTGCTTTCATGGTGTTACTCCTAATTGGCAGCTGCGGATCTGATTGGCAGCTTGTGTTTTTTATCAAGGTGAACGAGTGTCACAAGGAGGACGGAGAGAGTTCCGAGGGCACTGAGCACCATATTGAGTGCGATGAGTGAACCGACTTGTCTGTTCGGCGGGAAGACGCTGAAGGTCAGAACGATAAATCCTCCCATAACGGCTATGGCATTGAAGATAATCGCTTTTCCTGTGTGCGATATCGTTTCGTTCACTGTTTCGTTGATTGACAAACCCTCGTTCCTTCGGTTCATGTAATGTTCGATGAGGTGGATGGCATAGTCCACTCCGATCCCTATCGCGATGGATGAGATGAGAGCTGTGGCAGAGCTGAGAGGAATCCCCAGAAGACCCATGACACCGAAGTTGACTGTTGCAGTGATGGCGATGGGTATTGTACCGGCTATTCCGATGAGCAGGCTTCTGAATACGAGGGCGAGCAGTATGGCTACGATCAGAAACGAGATGCCCAGGGAGAGAACCTGTCCTTCCATCAGGAGGTCTGCAAAGATGTAGGAGGTGTACCCGCTCCCTGCATAGCTGATAGTGATACCCAGTTCCCCGAACTCCTCTTCATAGGTCTCAGCCTGAGCAATGATCTTCTCTATGAGACTTGATGAATCACTTTTCAGCTGTAGCGTCATGTTCGTCTTCTGATAGTCATAGTCCACAACCTTTGCAATGGTCTCCGGGTCGCCACTCATATCGTAGAGAAGCAGGTACTGAGCGATGAGCTCCTGATTGTCCGGGATAGAGAAAAACTCATCCTGTTCCTCATTGAGAACGAAGTTCATTCTCTTGATGAAGTCAGTGAGGCTGAAACTTCCGCCGATCATGGGGTCTTCGACGAAGGCTGTCTGCATCTCATCCATGAGGGAGAGAGCCTCGGGAGTCTTGAAGGTGTCGGGCCGTTCGCCCGACAGGATGATGTTGATCGAACTCGTCCCTGCAAAGGTCTCGTTCACGAAACTGTCTGTGACACTGATGGGATGATCGTCTTCGAAGTTTGCAAGGAAACTGGTGTCTATCCATATCTTCGCAGCCCCGAATCCGCCCAGAATTGCAACGACGAGCGCTATCAGGGTGATCAGCTTCCCCTTGTTCATGATATACGTGGTCCATGCATGATCCTTGATCTTTCCCTGCACAGGAAGTTCCAGATCTTCATCTTCCCGTTTTTTTCCGGTTCTCGGAACACCGAGTAGCCGGATCGAGAGGGGGAAGAGAAGGAGGGCGAAAAGCATTTCACTGAGGACACCGATAGATGAGAACAGTCCGAAGAACCGTACGGGAAGAACCTGAGAAGTCATGAGAGCAGAGAAGCCTATTGCTGTGGTGATGGCTGCCATGATCACAGGTCGTGTCATCTGTGTAAGGGTTTCATTGATCAACTGATCTTTAGTGATCAGAGGGTCTTTCCCGACCAGATACATGATGGTGTTGTGCATGTGGATCCCGTAGGCAACTCCGATTGCTATCAGCATGACCGGAATCATGGTGTCAACTGAGTAGACGGGTATCTTAAACAGCGCCATGGTGCCGAACGCTGCGATGGTTCCCAGAAGTACGATCACCATATTCAGGATCGTGTGACGTACACTTCTGAGAAGTAAGTACAACAGGACGATCATAGTGATCATGACAATGGGAAACATGCGGGCCATATCGGCAGGACCAAGGGAGGCGAGAGCTCCCTCGACGATAGGTCTGCCTGCGATGTAGATGGTCTCCGGCCCTTCGTAGCGTGTGATGTACTCGGAGAGTTCTTTTTCTAGCGTCTTAGTGTCTGCTGCTTCATCAAGAGGGAATACGATGATGGTACTGGTTTCATCCAGACTGACTACGCTTCCATACACCATCTCGTTGGAAGCAACCTGCTCTCTGAGAAGGTCGAACTCTTCCTGACTTTCGGGAATATCTTCAAAGAACGGGCCCACTTCCAGACCCCATTCACTGCCGGTGATATTGTCAGCGTGATACAGACTGGTGATACCCTCATCAAGCAGCTCTTCGAATGCTTCGGGAAGCTGCTCAGAGATTTCCTGTATCGTATTGAACGTCCCCGGATTGTAGATGCTTTCCGGATGCTCGATGGCGATCAGGATAGAGTCGGTTATACCGAATTCCTCGCTTGCCAGGTCGCTAGCGACAAAAGCCGGATGCTCTGACGGCATGTACTCATCAAGATCGGTTTCCAGCTGAGCATTGTCGGCAATCTGCAGGACAAACAGGATGCTGATCAGCAGGATTACAAGCAGCACAGGCAAAGGCTGTTGTGTGATTCTTTTCATTCTCTATGCACTCCTTATATAGTTAACGATAACTAACTTACATGGTAAAAAAAACATACCTACCGTGTGAACAGTACGGTACATAATAGGCGGTTGAGCAGCTCCACCTGCGAAACAAGGGAGTACTTCTCCTGTGCAACATTCCATCTGGTGACTGTCAGACGGACGGTAGAAAGGATGATCAGGGCGGTGTCTGAGGCGGAGAGGGCTCCAGAGAAATGAACCGAAGTCTGTAACCCGGTACAGATCGTCTCGAGGTTCTTCAGAATCTTCTCGAGAAGTTCACTCAGGTGAGGCCTCAAGGCTGCATCCGAGTGGAAGACTTCCTCGCTGAAGATGAACAGGGCAAAGGCAGGGTTTGCCTCGATCGTTGTGAACAGGGCGGTAAGGAACGGGGTGAAGAAGGAGTCGGGGGAATCAGCGGCCTTCTCAAGCAGCATGAAATGGGGAGAAACAGTAGATTGCAGGACGTCCAGCATCGCGACAAGGATCTCATGTTTCGAAGTGAAATGGCGGTAGATGGCAGGTTCGGTGACACCGAGGTCTCTGGCGATATTCCTGATCGTCAGTGTATTCATTCCTCCCTGAGAGGAGAGGGTGAGTGAAGTATCTATGATCTGTCTCTGCCGTTCTGTGTAGTCTTTCATCATTCCTTCCAATTATGTTAACGATCACTAACATACGGGGGATCACATGGTTTGTCAAGAGACCCTGCGATAATTTATCCGAATATCCGGGAGGAGGGGAGGACATCGAGAGAGAGAGGGGAGGAGGGAGGGGTGAACAGTCTGAGCTGTTCGAGGACATTGTTCAGCTGGCGTATGTTTCCCGGCCACGAATAGTTCATCAGCTTTTCCAGTGACTCTTCGGTTACCTGTCTCTTCTCATGTTCTCTGTGCAGGAAATGATCAACCAGAAGGGGGATATCCTCAATCCTCTCCCTCAAAGGGGGGATACGGATGATAATCGGTGTGATGCGGTGGTACAGATCGAGTCTGAAGGATCTGTGAAGGGTGAGCCCTTCTATGTCTATATTGCTTGCGCTGATCAGTTGAAACCGGCTGTGCAGGAGATGATCCGAGCCGACAGGAAGGAACTCGCCGCTCTCGATCACTCTCAGAAGTTTTCCCTGGATCTCATAGGGAAGATCTTCAATCTCATCAAGGAACAGAATTCCCCCATGAGCACGTTCGATGCACCCCGGACGATCCTCCTTCGAGTCCGTGTAAGCTCCTCTGCGGGCACCGAAGAGAAATGAGTCAGCAAGACTCACAGGGATGGTGGAACAGTTCACTTTCTCGATGACGGAAGACTCGGGACTCTGAGATATGATGGTATCTGCCACCACCTCCTTGCCTGTCCCTGTCTCTCCGGTTATATGGATAGCACGATACCGATCGCCTATCGTATATATCATGTCCCTGATCTCCCGAATACTTGCGGAGTTACCGATGAGATTGCCAGTGCTCTCCTTTGCGTATTGTTCAGGTATCTCGATGAGCTCTTCATTCACATACTCCCTGACTATGCTCAGCGGCAGGAGAGAAAGCAGACACCGGGAAAACTGCCTTCCTGTGAAAGGACGATATAGAATGGCGGTAGTACCGTCAGATGCGTAACTGCTCTGGATGCCTTTGCGAGCTGGGATGAGAATTCTCGGACCGGGAAGGTTGCAGGAGAGGATATACTCGAGAAGAGGAAACAGTCCCTGAGCATGATACGACTCATCGATGATGAGAACGGCATGGGGATCTGTGATGATTGTGGAACAGACCTTCCTGATCGCCGATTCACGTGAGGCCCGTATGACCTGGTGTGTAAGATGGCTCTGAACCTCGTGAAGCAGTGCAGTATTCTTGGTAAACAGATAAACAGCCATGTTTTACTCCTCAATCGGATTGTATGGGGGGGCTGTCACTGTATAACGGCTGTGTTATATGAGCAATCTCTCAGGTGTGAGAGAGCGTGTCAATTGCAAATTGCATAATAATTGCAGATGCTGTGACCGCAGCAGTTTCTGTTCTCAGAATATTTGTCTGCAGCAGAATACCCTTTGCACCACTGTCAAGGAGAGCAGACACCTCCTCATCACTGAAACCTCCCTCCGGTCCCACCAGAAGACTGATGGGAGAGTGAGGGGCTTCTTCTATAAGGTCTCTGGTAAGGGAGAAGATGGTGGCAGGTGAATTCTCAAGGGACTGATGGAATACAAGCAGTCGAGAGAGGTCGTCCACCCGGGATGCGATATCCTGTATGCGCACAGGCTCTTCAATCTTTGTCATGACAGGGGATGCACTTTGCTGAATAGCCTGCTCTGCAACCTTCCTGTAACGTTGGCTCTTCACATTCCAGTTCTTTGTGACATCACTGAGCGTATATCTGCTCATGACCGGGGTGATGCTCGAAAGACCCAGTTCCGTACACTGCCGGATGATCTGTTCCAGCTTCTTTCCCTTCCCCACGCACTGATAGAGGTGCACTGCCGGAAAAGGGCCTCTGAAGGAGCTGAATAGATCAATGGTCTCACGTGCCCCTTCAAGCTGAACTTCTGTCTCCAGCAGGACCTTTGATGTTCCGACTGAGGAGACGGTTAGGGTGTAATACACGCCCTGCCCGTCCCTTCCGGTCAGCTGCATGCCCTCTTTCAGGCGAAGTACGTTGATGAGGTAGTGATATTCCTTGCCGGTGATCTCCACCCTGTCTTCACCCGTAAAAGAGGGCGGGAGCAGGAATATCCTCACAGACCGTTCCTGATATAATCAACGGCCCGTTTCAGTACCGCATCGAACTCCACATCAGCGACAGGTCTGTCATCGAAGGGGATGTTCTTGAGGTATTCCCGTCTGAGTACAAGACGGAAGACCTCTTCACTGATTCCGGTCTCCTTCGGAGCTACCTGATCAAGGTACAGCCGGTAATCTTCTGCTGTTCCCTCGGGGTGATCTTCCACAAAAGAGCTTGTCAGATCTGTGCTGATGAATTCAAGGTACGCTTCCATCTGCTCTTCCTCAACCATCGTGCCTTCCATCTCTATGTCGACCGGTATCCCGATTTTGTGAATATCATTGCCGTTAGGCGTCTGGTACTGGCTCCAGGTGAGGGTATAATAGCCGTCACCGAAGGGAGAGACAATCTGTATGAGTCCCTTCCCGTAGGTCGTTGTGCCGATCAGTGTCGCACGGTCATTATCTCTGAGGGCTCCTGCAAGGATCTCAGAGCTGCTGGCGCTCCCTCCGTTCACGAGCAGGACTATCTGGAGGTCTTTCGGAACGACGAGGTCCTCACTTGCCACATACACTCTCTGTTTCGTTTCGTCCTTGGCATGTATCTGAACGATCTTGCCATCATCGAGAATCATGTCGGCAATTCTGAGTGTCGAATCCACTATACCACCCGGATTGTTCCTCAGGTCGATGATAAGCGAGGAGAGGGACTCGAGGTTCATTCTGATGAACTCATCATATACCTGCCGTGCAGTCGAGTCTGTGAACTGAGTGATCTGGAGGTACCCGATATCATTTTCAATCAGATCGCTTGAGACCGTCGGAATCTGTACGGTCTGACGTACCACTTCCACATCAAAACTCACCTTCCCGCGTACGACGGTCAAGGTGACAGTCGTTCCCGGTTTTCCCTTCAGTCTTGCTGAAGCCTCCTCAGCCTCGAGGTCATCCACCGGTTCCCCGTCTATGTGGCTGATGAGGTCACCTGAAATGAGACCTGCCTGTTCTGCCGGGCTGCCGGGAAACACACTTGTGATGTTGATCATGTAGGTTTCCGGACGGGTGAAATCACGATATTCAAGGTAGTTCTTCGATATGTACGAGCCTATACCGCTGTACTTCCCTGTCGTCTCTTCCGAGAAGTCAGAACTTTCCTTGCTGATGATAAAGGCAGAGTATTCGTCCTTCAGTCCCTCAAAGAGGCCTTTTGCCATTTCTTCATACACGTTCTTGTGATCTATATCGAACAGGAAATCTCTGTCGACAATTCTGTACAGGAGTTCAAGTTTCTGCATATTCTGAGAGATCTGATCACCTGTCTGATCCTCAAACGTCTGCGATGAGAACAGTGCTTCAATAACCTGTTCCTCCGAACCCCCGGAGAAGAGGGCCTGCGGTACAAGAACGAGAATAATACACCATAGGATCATTAGCTTTTTCATACTTCCAAGTATAAAAAAAAAGATGGGAAAAGACTACCATGAATATGGTTGACCACTCACTCATCTCTTACTACACTTCGTTCATGGCAAACTACATAGCTTTTCCTTCGTGGATATCACCTACCGTATTTCCCTCTCTCCCTATCAGATGGTACTCCCTCATGTACCTGGTTGCATTTGCAATTACCTATCTCCTGGTGATGCTTCAGAGAAAAAAAGGAAAAATTGAAATCAGCAATGATGATACACTGACCCTCTTTCTCTATGCGATCACAGGGTTGATACTTGGAGCGCGTCTATTCTCAACCCTTCTGTATGAAGGGTCATCCTATTACTGGATGAATCCCCACCTGATCTTCTGGCCGTTCAGGAACGGTCAGTTCGTCGGACTCCCGGGGATGAGTTATCACGGTGGTCTTGTCGGCGTGGTTCTGGCCGTAGCACTGTTCGCGAAGAGATACCGGTTCAAATTCCTTCATCTCGGAGATATTCTCGTGACGGCGATTCCTCTGGGGTATACGTTCGGACGTCTGGGCAACTTCATCAACGGTGAGCTGTGGGGAAAAGTCTCCACCCTTCCTTGGGCAATCACCTTTCCACTTGCACAGCGGTTTCCCGAGAGTGAGGAATGGGTTCGTGAGATAGCCCGTTCCATAGGACTGGAATATTCTTCGGGAGCACTGATCAATCTACCCCGACATCCCTCTCAACTCTATGAGGCTCTGTTCGAAGGCATCGTCCTGTTCCTGTTCCTCTACTTCATTATTCAGCCCAGACGAAACAGAAACGGGCAGTCTGTAGCCTGGTATCTGATCGGGTATGGGACAGCGCGTTTCTTTATCGAATACCTGAGAGAACCCGACCGTCAGCTCGGGTATATCCTGGGTGATGGGCCCACGATGCTTTTCACCTCACTGCTGAACATTTCCATGGGACAGCTCCTCAGTTTTCTCATGGTGGCAGCCGGGGTCGGACTTCTGTTCTTCACCAGGCTCTTTGCAGTCAAAAACCAGGAAAAGGCTGCGCAAGCAGCACAGGCGGCGGCAGCAGCACAGGCAGCCGCTCGAAACCGTAAGAAGAGAAGGAAGAATACAAGATGATACACGTCAATGATCGAATAGCTGCCCTGCAGTCATATCTAAAAGAACAGGGACTTTCCTCCCTGTACATAAGCGGCACTGATGTGCACCTGGGTGAGTATGTACCTGAACGCTACCGCACACGGCAGTGGATAACAGGATTCACCGGATCGGCGGGAACAGTCATCGTCACAACCGATGCATGCCATCTATGGGTTGATTCCCGTTATCATATTCAGGGAGAGGTGCAGACGAAGGGGACCTCCGTGACGCTTCATCTGCTTGGTGCAGAAGGGGTGCTCGATCCTTTCGAGTGGGTAGGAGAACAGCAGCTCGATGTCCTTGCAGTAGACGGCAGTACCATCAGTGTGGACGACTACCGTACACTCAAGAAAAATCTTTCAGGTAGTAAAACGTCTCTGACTCTCATCTCCGATATCTTCAATGAACTGTGGATAGACCGCCCCGACAGACCGTTTTCCATGCTCAAAGAACTGCCCCTCGAGATTGCGGGCCGAAGCAGAGGCGAGAAATTTGAACTGTTGAGAGCCTCTATGAAGGAATCAAACGCCTCCTCGATGGTGATTTCCACCCTCGATGATATAGCATGGGTTCTCAACCTCAGGGGAAGAGACCTTCCCTTTACTCCTGTGTTCTATGCGTATCTTGTCATCACGGAAGAGCGCACCGTGCTGTTCACCGACCTTGAACGGTTTGATGAAGATCTTAGAACCATCGTCTCCGCAGACATCGAGCTTTTCTCCTACGAATCGTTTTATGAGGAGCTCTCCGGCCTCATCGCACCGTGCCCTGTGGCTGTTGTTTCCACATCCCAGACAACTGTGGAGCTCTTTTCACGTCTTCAGGAGGAAGCAGAGGTAGTTGAATGTAATATTCAGATTTCCTCCTTCCTGAAGGCCCGGAAAGACGCCACTGAGATAGAAGGGTTCCGTAGAGCTCATTATCTGGACGGTATTGCACTTGTTCGTCTCCTGTCTTCTCTCGAAAACAATCAGGAACCTCTTGATGAGATCTCGATCGCCACGAGGCTGGAATCTTTCAGGAAGGAGAGTGACGAATACCTGTTCCCCTCCTTCTCCCCGATCGCAGGGTTTGCCTCTCACGGCGCCATGGAACATTACAGCGCCAGTGAAGAGAGTTCCTCAAAACTCTCAGGAGACTCCCTTCTCGTGCTCGATACCGGAGGTCAGTACCTCACCGGTACGACCGATGTGACGCGTACCCTCTTGTTCGGAGAGCCCAGCGATGAGATGAAACGGGATTATACTCTTGTCCTCAAAGGGAATCTTGCCCTTTCGAGAGCCCGGTTTCCCAGAGGGACGAAGGGGTATCAGCTTGACGTCCTTGCACGACAGTTCCTCTGGAACCGCGGATATGCTTACACTCACGGTACCGGTCATGGAGTTGGATTCTGTCTCGGTGTACATGAGGGTCCTATGCGAATCAGCCCTCATCCGATTGAAATTCCTCTGGAGCCGGGTAACGTGCTCAGCAATGAACCGGGTCTGTACCGCAGAGACCTCTACGGCATACGGCTGGAGAATCTGGTGACCGTGTTTGAAGAGGGAGTGAGTGAATTCGGTCCGTTCTATACCTTCGAAGTGCTCACTCTCTGTCCATTCGAGAGACGACTGATTGATCTGTCGCTTCTTACCGATGAGGAGGTATCAATGCTCGATGCCTATCATCAGTGGGTCTATGATGAGCTCTCCCGCTCTCTTGATGAGCCGGATGAACAGTGGCTGAGACAGGCCACTTTGCCGCTGAAGAACTGAAGTCACTTTACCCATCGATAGATAATTGAGTATATTGAGAGAAATTACACCTACAAGGAGTTTCAGCATGGTACAGCCATTGAAGAAAAATAGTACGATATCAAGAAAGGGTCCGGTGGTCCTTGTGATCATGGATGGAGTGGGTTTCGGGGCTTACAGTGAAGGGGATGCTGTCAAACAGGCCCATACCGAAGCTCTCGATGCCTTCTACGCGACCTCTCCCTGGACTTCTCTCAAGGCTCATGGGGAGGCAGTCGGTCTTCCCAGTGATGATGATATGGGAAACAGCGAGGTCGGTCACAATGCCATCGGGTGCGGGCGCGTGTTCGCGCAGGGTGCGAAGCTTGTCAGCCAGAGCATAGAAACCGGAGCGATGTTCGAAGGTGATACCTGGAACCGTCTTGTTGAAAATGTTAAGAACCATGATTCTTCTCTCCATTTCATAGGCCTGTTAAGTGACGGGAACGTCCACTCGCATGTCGACAACCTGAGGAAGATGGTTTCCAAGGCCAAGGAGATGGGTGTCAGGAAGGTGAGAATCCATGCCCTCCTTGATGGTCGTGATGTTGGGGAGGTGAGTGCTCTTGAGTATTTTGACCCATTCGAGGAATTCCTCGCATCTCTCAACGATGGATCATTCGATGCAAGAATTGCCAGCGGCGGCGGAAGAATGGCTATCACAATGGACAGATATAACGCGAACTGGTCGATGGTGGAAGAGGGCTGGAAAACCCACGTACTTGCCGAGCAGCGGAAGTTCCCCTCAGCCCATGAGGCAATCGAGACCCTGAGAAAGGAGAGCGGTGCTATTGATCAGGATCTTCCTCCCTTCGTCGTGGCTGATGGAGAAGAGCCGGTCGGACCGATTGTAGATCATGACAGTGTGATCCTGTTCAACTTCAGAGGTGACCGTGCTCTTGAGATCACCAAGGCCTTCGAGGCCAAAGAGCTCACTGAATTTGATAGAAAACGTGTTCCCGATGTCGAATATGCAGGGATGATGGAGTATGATGGGGATCTTCACGTTCCTTCTCAGTATCTGGTCTCTCCCCCCTCGATCGACAGGACGATGGCCGAATACCTGTGTGCGAGCGGAGTCAAACAGTTCTCGATCAGTGAGACGCAGAAGTTCGGGCATGTTACCTACTTCTTCAACGGCAACAGGAGCGGGATGTTTGATTCATCACTCGAGACCTATGTCGAGATCACTTCCGATATTGTCCCGTTCGAACAGCGCCCATGGATGAAAACGGCAGAGATCACCGATGCTGTGATCAAAGCCATCAGAAGTGGAGAGTACGACCTGATCAAGCTTAACTATCCCAACGGGGATATGGTCGGGCACACCGGTATCTATCAGGCCGTGATCTGCTCCATGGAAGCCATGGACCTTCAGCTTGCCAGACTCAGGAAGGTCATAGATGAGGTAGGCGGGGTTCTCCTTCTCACTGCAGATCATGGCAATGCCGATGATATGTTCGAACACAATAAGAAGGGTGAAGTTCAGTACAAAGAAAACGGGTCTCCCAAAGCAAAGACTTCTCACTCACTTAACCCTGTTCCCTTCATTATCTACGACAGTGAGTACAGCGGCGAGTATGACACAAAGCTGAATGAAGGCCTCGGTATCTCATCGATACCGGCGACCGTGATGAACTTTCTCGGGTTCGATCCTCCCGAAGATTATGATCGGAGTATTGTGAATCTGAAATAGTCAGAACAGACAGTCACAGAAGATTGGACCTTCCGCGGTAGAGACCGAGGGAGGTCCCGCTTATATACAGAACTGCTCCAGCCAGCGATATTGAGCTGTTCATACCGAACACAAACACAAATCCCCCACTAAGCACCAATGTGGTCCTCATAGCCTTGACCAGGGTCTGTCGTGTCCTGCTCTGCAGAAAGTGTCCCCAGTAGGTGAGGACGGTGACGAAAGAGAGAGTGAGAGCGATCAGAAGGATCATCGGCGGCAGTCTGCTCGTAATGAGTCCCTTGCCGGTCACCTGAGTATACGGCGGGATAAGTGAAGCGACCCAGAACGAAAGGAGGGGGATGAACGGGTAGAACCGGTGGACACGGGAGCTGTTCATTCCCATCTGAAACACCCCCGTAACGAGAAAGAAGCTGAAGGCCATGAACAGGATGGCTATATAGGGTCTCTCGAGATTGAAATATCTTGTCTCAAGGTACAGGGCGGACGAGATGGTCGGTAGAGTGAAGAAGAGAAAGAGTGTATAGGTGAGGGGAAGCACGGTTTTCTCCACCTCGTTCCTTGAGGTTGGGCGCAGGCGCAGTATCCCGAAAAATCCTATACCGCTGGCAATGATGAACAGGAATGAAGAAGTGACATAGAGGGGGTTGATGCTGGAAAGAAGGGCTGATGACTCGTGCTGCACTGAAGTCTGATAGGTGATCCTGTACATCATCTGGATATGTATCAGGCACATGACAATGCACAGAAGCAGGTAGGAGATCCTCGCCGTTCGTCGTATCCGTTTCATCCGTTATTACAGGGTCTGAGCATGCTCAGGTATATCATCTGCACTTATGATCCGTGAACTGTATGCAGCTCCGAGAAGGGCGATGGCAGCGTTGATGAGAGATGCAAGGCCCTGAATGAGAGGAAGAAGGATGATGATAGCCGCCGGCACTGAGAGCTCACTGTTACCGATACCCATGTAGGCAGACAGCATGATGAACACAACCTCCGTTTTGATTGCGAAGGAACTTACCAGAGAAACAAAGGCTGAGAAGAGAGCGATGAGTGCAATGAACAGAATGTTCATCTCCATGTTGGAACCAGTCAGAATCACCAGGACTGTCACCGAGGCCAATAGAGCGCTCCCACCCTTCCCGAAGATGGAGTAAAGTGGAATCGCTGTGCCGGCTACCCGTTTCTTGACCCGGTTGTTCTGCTGAGAGAGTGCAATGAGAGCCATTGTTGATTCAATGGTGCTTTGAAAGAAGAAACTGGATATGAGTGCAGAAAAACCGCGGAAGATGACACGGTAGGGGTTCCCCCGGCGGAACCCTGTATACAGGCCCCAGATGAGAGGAAGAAGAGCGAACAGCACCAGGACCGTGATACCCCCGTATACACCCGCCAGCGCCATTGCCTCAACTATCACACTCATCAGCTGCACCGAACTGAAAAAGTGTGCGCTGAGAACGAACACCGGGAGAGTGAACAGGAGGGTAGTGACCTTGGAAAGCCGCAGTATCGCCTCAGCAAAGGAGTTCGCAACCACATATGCCGGCCGGATCGCCTCATAGTTGGGTTTTATCGAGTACCCGATGATGATCGAAACGACTATCATGGGAAGCAGGTGGGTCGAAGTGACTGTCAGCTGGGAAAATGCATTGTCGCTCACTATCAGATTCTTAATTGACTCATAGGTCGGGATCTGGACCTGAACTCCCCCGGAGGAAGCCGCTGCAGGCAGTGCTAAGAACCCTTCAGGTATGAAATATACGGCAAGACTTGCAGCAAAGGTCAGTATCAGCGTGGTAGAGAGAGCCCAGAACAATGTCGAGATATACAGGATCGGGGTGTTCCTGTGCCTCAGGAGTGAAGCACTCCCTGCACTGTAGAGCGTCAGAACTACGGGGAAGAGGATGAACAGCGATATCTCTTTCATCAGGGGAACGAGAAGTTGAAGAATCGGCTGATACGATTCCCATGTGTGAAGGAGAAGTGAAGAGGCTAGGCCGAGCAGAACTGCTCCAATGTACAGCATCCATGTTTTCATGTCATAACCCTATCTTATAGCTTCTAAGAAGTCAATCAAACTTCACTGAATGCCTTCCAGCAGCCTCTCTATCCGATATTCGGAGAGGGCATCCGCCCGTAGCCATGCCTGAGCTGCTTTCGTCATCTTCCTGTTATAATAATCGCCTTTCTCCATTGCAACGCCCAACGTGATCAGATACACCATCTCCTGGAACGATTCCTTGCGATAATAGGTTACTCCCTGATGTTCGTTCTGATGGATAAGTGTTCTGAAACCCGTATCGGACAGAAGGTCTGACAGCATTCTGCGGGCATCAGTCTCTTCCTGTTCCAGATGGTTTCTGAGGCAGCGGGGGATAGTGACAAGAGCGGTTGCCAGCAGCAGCAGATTCCGAAGACGGTAATCCACATCAATACCGAGCATTGTTGAAAGTGGTGCGAACAGTCGTTCGAGAACGAGAGAGTCCGCGATATCGATCGCCTGTTCATAACTGCTCTCTCTGTCAATGAAGAGCGACATGATGAGGCTTGCATTGATGAGCATGGGCAGTTCACTGAGCAGTACCCCGCCGACAGGGAGGAACGGATGATCAGTTTCCTCGCTGAAAGCTGCGGTAAGATTCTGAATCGTCAAGAGCATATCTCTCGGCTGCATCTCTCGTACAAGAGGGGGGATACTTTCCTTTGACCGTTCGCTCATCTGTTCGTACGTCGTTGCGAAACGGGCATACGATTCACCTATGAGCAGGACATACTTGCGAATATCCCGGCTTCCCATCTCCTTCTGTGCGGCAGTCTGCCTGATATACTCGAGCATTTCCTCTTTAGCGAAGTTCTCAAGGGAATGGTGCAGGTTCCTCATCCGAATCCATGCGATGTCACGCTCCATGGAGCGTGTTCCCTTTCCGTCAAGATGACTGAACAGTTGCGCATACGAACCGTCAAGGTCTTTTACTTCTCTGATGTGAAGGAGAACCTGTGTTTCGTATCCATTGAGAGAGACCCAGAAACCGTGATCGTACAGGTCCTTCGAGCGGGCGATATAGCTCATTTTCTCAGGGAAACTCTCATAGAGGACGAAGGTGTCATCGGCGAAGGTGAGCCCGAGGGCCTGTGCGAAACTGACAGTTCTCAGCTCCCTTTCTCCTTCATCCTTTTTTTCCAGTTTCGGTGAACTCTGGTAGATCTTTCCTCCGGCATGCTCGTATTGATTGTTGTACAGCACCAGAGTCTTGATCTCCTCGACTCCGTTCACGTAGGCGAAGATCGATTCACTGATATGGCCATTGTCTACGGCATCGAATATCTCAAAGTGTTCAGACCCGCTGAAAAGATACCGAAGGCGTAGCAGGGGGAAGATCCTCCGCTCATGCTCACGGATCAGGTGTTCGTTGGGGAACTCATTCCAATAAGCCTTCGAATACTCCATGCCGTACTTCTCATGGAAGCCTTCGAGCTGTCCGTGACCGTACATGGGAAGACCCGGCATCGTGGACAGCAGTGTCGCTACTCCGAAATATTTGTCCCCATCCCCGAACTGGGCTATCGCTGTATCTTCATCGGGGTTGTTCATGAAATTGACGAATCGTTTCAACACCTCCGGGTCGAAGGAAAGGGTGTTCTTGATAGTGTCACGATACTCCTTGTTCGCCTGATTCTTCAGCATATTCATGAATGCACTGTTGTAGACTCTGTGCATCCCAAGGGTTCTGACAAAGTATCCTTCCATCATCCAGAAGGCCTCTGCGAGCAGGAGTGTGTCGGGCACTTCAAGTGCGATACGGTCCACGACCTCTCTCCAGAACTCCATCGGGATGGCGTTGTTGAACTCTTCGTCACTGAGGGCGTATCCAGCCCTGCCGGGGATGTCGCCTCCTGAACCCGGACGGGGGTACCAGAGTCTCTGAATGTGGCGCTTTGCGAGTGTCATAGCAGCATCGAAACGAATGATGTGAAAGTTTCGTGCAACATGGAGAATCTGTTGTATGACGGCTTCTCGTGTATTTGGATTGAGGAAATCCAGCTGAGCAGTGTCATTCCAGGGCATCGAAGTCCCATCGTTCCCATGGAATATATATGTGGTCTCACTGGTCTCCCTGTTGACTCGCCTATAGGCTACCGCAGCATCGGTCCTGTCGTAGTAATGATCGTCGATCTTCACTTCGATTCTGTCATCCGGCGATAGATCGGCCCCGTTGAAGGTATAGGAAGGGAAGGGAGAATAGGGGGAGCGGACGAAATACTCGGGGTGGTGCAAAGCCCATTCACTGTCGATTCCTGTATGGTTTGGAACCATATCACTAGCCAGTCTGATATGGCGTTCATGGCACCGTTCGTTCAGGTTGTGGTACGCCTGCCAGCCTCCGATCTTCTGGTCAATGTTGTAGCTCTTAAGACTGTAGGCACTTGCCTCTGCCTCAGGATTGCCGCAGTAGTGCTTGATCTTCTTGCTTGCCTCGCTTCTTTCCCAGATGCCGATCAGCCACAGTGCATTGAAACCTCTCTCGCTGAGCAGATCGAGCTCCCTGTCGGGAATCTTGTCGAGGGTGTCGATGGTACGTCCGTAGGAGCGAGAGAGCTGGTCAAGCCAGACAAGGGTGCTCTTTGCCATCATGACGACATTCGGCATCCAGTCCCAGTCACTGCTGAAGGCTTCATACTCATGCTCGAGGTATTGATAGTCCTGGACGATTGCCGGTCCCGGACCACCGCTGAAACGGATTTTCTCCTCCTCCCTGATGACATCCAGGACATGGAGGAGCCCTTTCTTCAGCTCCTGAGGAATAAGAGTACCCCAATGTACCATGATAAAGGATATCTGTTCAGTGAGAGATTCAGGATGTTCCTTTGCCGGTGTGGTAAGGAACGTGAAAAGATCTTTATTACTGCCTTCGACGGTCCCGCTGCGAGAGGAAACGGTCTGCGCCAGCTGAGTAAAACCTGTAAGACCTGAGGGGAAGGTCAGACCCGCCGGCGAAATAAGGGGTGCAGCAGAGACCTTCAGTGCGGGGTTCTCAAGAAAGACCCGGTGAAGGAACAGGCCTCTGGCATCTTCGGCAGAAGAATTGCTGATATGTTTCTGTTCATCAGGCAGAATTGACGGGAACTGCCGGTCATAGAATCTAAGCATCTCCATTGTTGATTCTGATGCGGCCGCTTCCTGTCTCAGCGATTGGAAGAAGGTGCCTCCCTGAGCATCGTCGTAGGTGGTGGCAACAACCTGATACAGGAGATGGAGGACACCGAAGGCATGAACCTTCGCCGCTGACAGAAGTGTTTCCGGGGGGTCTTCTCTATGTCTGCTATTGTAGATATAGACAAAATCTTTCGCGTCACGGTATATGTTTTCTATGTCGAAATCGGTGATGCAGAGTGCTTTTTCATAGTCAATGAGTTTTCGCGTCTGGTCTGCTATGCGTAAATCCCGTAACTCCATGTCTGTCTCCTTGTTCGTGTATTGATTATCTCCATTCGGTCCCGATCAGGTTGAAGCTGTGCTCTCTTTACGACAGTGTCGAGTCTTCCTGTTACTTCCATCTTAAAGTACTCTCTTTGAAAAAGGGAGTTTTTTTTCCTGTATCGTTCCCAGAAGAGTCTCCTGTATGATACGTTCTCCCTGTTTGAACAGATCAGGCAGAAACGGTTCTTCCTCCGGCGAGAATCTTGAGAGCACATGCGAAGCCACATCCGTACCCTTTCCCCGTCCCACTCCGATACGCAGTCTAAGGAAATCCGTGGTTCCGCAGAGCCGGAAGATACTTCTGAGCCCGTTATGTCCTGAAGCAGAGCCTCCCTTCTGAAGGGTAAGCGCCCCGAAGGGCAGCTCGATATCATCATGCACAATAAGGGTCTCTTCACTGCTCATGGAAAAGTAGGACAGCATCGCGCTGACACTCCTGCCGCTTTCATTCATATAGGTATGAGGGAACAGAGTCCGTACGGTCTCTCCTGCACAGGTCATAGAGCCGTGCAGGCCGTGGAACTTCTGTCGAAGAGTTTCGGAGGATTCCTTGAAACGGTCCTCGTACAGAAGCCAGCCTGCATTGTGACGTGTATGTGAATAGGAAGCTCCCTTGTTCCCAAGGAAGACGATCAAAGCTATCTTCATGAGTGTTTCAAGAATAAAGGATCAGCAGACCGAGTTTCAAGAGGTGCTGCCGTTGTCGTTTCACTATTTCAGTGCGATAATCCATTCAGGAGGCTGCCATATGTATGTGTTGGTTTTCTTTGTTCCCCTTACTCATCTTGAAGAGGTGAAGAAGGAGATGTTCGCTGCCGGAGGTGGGGCTTTCGGCGAGTATTCGCACTGCTCTTTTGAAAGTGTAGGCCTCGGCCAGTTTCTTCCCCTTGAATCTGCCCGACCGTTCATTGGCACTCCCGGTGTTCTTGAACGGGTGCGGGAGATGAGAGTCGAGATGGTCGTTTCCGACGAGAGCATCGGTGATGTAGTGACAGCTCTGAAGAACTCTCATCCCTACCAGACTCCTGCTTTCCACTATTACAAAGTTGATACAGGCGTGTAAGGCTTGAGAGGTTCTCTCCTTTCAAGTACACTGTCTTCCACTTGAAAACCGGTGAGGATGTGGTGGTAATGGCGATGACACGAGAAGAATTTCTGAGACATAAGATGGGGAATCAGGTACTGATCCTTGATGGCGCGATGGGAACTGCCATACAGGGTTTGCACCTGAGTGAGGAGGAGTATTCATATGAACAGAGACCGCCAGCCCTCGGGTGTTCCGAGATCCTCCTGTTCACACGCCCCGACGCCATCTATGACATCCATCTCGAGTATTTGAAAGCCGGGGCAGACATCATCTCAACAGACACCTTTGGTGCGAACAGATTCTCACTCGCTGAGTACGGTCTCGATCATCTTTCCTATGATCTTAATCTCGCCGCCGCAGAGCTGGCCCGTGCCGCTGTGGAAGAGATAGAGGCAATGGAGGAGACACGTTACGCCTTCGTGGCCGGTTCCATCGGGCCGACGGGTAAGGCAGCAAGCTTCTCTGCCTCTGCAGATGACCTCACACGTCGTGATGCATCCTTCGATGAATTCGTCGAAATCTTCAGCGAGCAGGCGCGCGGACTCCTGGACGGAAACGTAGATCTGTTCCTCATTGAAACTGCCTTTGATACCCTCGTTGTGAAAGCAGCCCTCACGGCCGTTTACACCGAGATGAAGAAACAGGGCAAAGATCTTCCGGTCATGGTATCGGTCACTTTCAGTGACAACTCGAACAGGACTCTGAGCGGACAGACAGTGGAGGCTTTTGTCTCTTCGATGAGTTATTACCCTCTGTTCTCTCTCGGCCTCAACTGCTCCACCGGTATCAGGGAAATGCTTCCGCTGATCGACCGGGTCGCTGCAGTGTCCCCCTTTCCTTTGAGTGCTCACCCGAATGCAGGATTTCCAAACCTTGACGGAGATTACGAGCAGAGTGCTGGTGAGTTCGTATCCCTGATGTCAGAACCGCTCAAACGGGGGCTGCTCCACATTGTGGGGGGGTGTTGCGGGACTACGCCTGTTCATATCCGGGCCCTCAGGGAATCACTGTCTCAGTACCCTGCACCTTCAAGAGTACCGAAGGAGAAAGGCTTCACCCTCAGTGGACTGGAGCCTCTTGAGGACCCTGATTCCTTCATCGTGGTAGGTGAAAGGAGCAATGTGGCAGGTTCGAGAAAGTTTGCCCGGCTGATCAGAGAACATCGATACACACAGGCTCTCTCGGTGCTGCGCTCACAGATCGAGATGGGCTCGAAGGTAATCGATATCTGCCTTGATGATGCTTTGATCGATTCTGTCACTGAGATGAGGACCCTTCTTCGTCATGCGCTCAGTGACCCGGACATCGCACGTGTCCCCTTCATGATCGACTCCTCCGACTGGCCCACGATCGTCACTGCCCTGAAAGAGATACAGGGAAGGGCGATCGTCAACTCGATATCGCTGAAAGACGGGGAAGAACTGTTCATCAGCAAGGCCCGGTTCATCGATTCGATGGGTTCTGCCATGGTTGTAATGCTCTTCGATGAACATGGTCAGGCCGCAACCTTCGAGAAGAAGATAGAGATCGCGCAGAGGTCGTACACGCTGCTGACCGATCAGGGGATAGCACCAGCGAGTATCGTCTTTGACCCGAACGTCCTCACTATTGCAACAGGGATTGCAGAACATGATTCGTACGGGAAGGATTTCATAGATGCCGTGGCCTGGATCACAGAACATCTGCCCGGGGTTAAGGTCAGTGGCGGTGTGAGCAACCTCAGTTTCAGTTTCAGAGGAAACAACTTCATCCGGGAAGCTATGCATGCCGTGTTCCTTGATATGGCGAGGGCGAGGGGACTGTCGATGGCGATCATCAACCCCGAGACTCAGAGTGACGGTTCTCTCCTTGATCAGGAGACCTACGCAATCGTCCGTTCGGCTATCGAGGGTGTGGACACTGAGTCTCTTATAGAACATGCGATCAATGTGCAGGACCGGGAGCTGGTGCGTAAGGAAAAGAGTGTCGACGAGCAGCTTCCTCCCGCCGGTCGTGAACGTCTCATCTGGGCTTTGAAGAAGGGAGTCGATACCTACCTTGAACAGGACCTTTCAGCTCTTTCCGATCTTGAGGCGGTTGAGATCATAGAGGGTCCGCTGATGGATGGCATGAAGGCCGTCGGTGCTCTGTTTCAGGAGGGGAGAATGTTCCTTCCCCAGGTTGTTCGCTCTGCCCGGGTGATGAAGATGGCTGTTGCTATTCTTCAGCCGCGACTGACGGAGGCGAAATCCGCACAGGGATCCACTGCAGGCACTGTCGTATTTGCGACGGTCAAGGGAGATGTGCACGATATCGGCAAGAATATCGTCATTCTTGTCCTGGAATGTAACAACTTCAATGTGGTAGATCTGGGTGTGATGGTTCCTGCCCGGGAGATTCTTGATGCAGCTCGCACTCACGCAGCCGACCTTGTCGGCCTCAGCGGCCTGATCACCCCCTCCCTGAAGGAGATGGAGCAGGTGTGCTCCCTCTTCGAGCAGGAAGGGATGGATATACCGATACTGATAGGCGGTGCAACAACGAGCGAGCGACACACTGCTATCCGTATCGCACCCTCCTACCCGGGGCGAGTCTTCCACGGACGTGATGCAACTCAGGCTGTTTCGAATGCACTGACCCTTCTATCGAGCCGGGCAGAATCGTTCATTGAGACTACGGACCGTCGTTACCGGGAGATCCGGGAGGATGTAAAGCGCAGTCAGCTTCTTCTTTCCCCCTTTAGTGAGGCTGTCAGACACCGGTTCCACAAACAGGAGCCTACCCTGTTCAGTAACCTTCCACATACACAGGTGATAGACTGGGTTCGACTTGAGGATCTCCTCCCGTATGTGACCTACCCAAATTTCTTCAAGGCATGGCTTGTCTCTCCCGAGAGCGAGGAGGCTGATACTCTGAAGAAGGATCTATCTGCACTACTTGAGATTCCCAAGGTGCACGAAGCGTTTGATGCATCGATCAGGGGAGTGTACGGACTGTTTCCTGTCACAAAGGATCCCCAGGGACGCATCCGCATTGAGGCAGGTGAGAAAGAGACCTTCCTGACCTTCCTGAGGTCACAGATGCCCGACAGGCAGGGTAGATTCCTCTCGATGGGAGATTTCCTTCACGACAGCGAGATCGATACCCTCGGTATGTTCGTTCTCTCTGCAGGGCTGGCCCTCGAGCCTCTTGAGAAAAGATTCAGAGATGAGGGAGATGATTACTCAGCCCTTCTGCTCGCAACCTTCTCGAATCGTCTTGCCGAGGCCTTCAGTGAGTATACCGAACAGCGAATCGTGAAACCTTTGTGGAAGGTGAAGACGGTACGTCCCGGGATAGGGTATCCTGTAACCCCGGATCATACGATGAAACAGCAGATCTTCGACCTTCTCGAGGTGGAGGCTTCCTGCGGTATCACCCTCACCGAGTCGATGGCAATGAAACCGCTCAGCACCGTTTCGGGGTTCTACCTGGGGGGTGAGGATGCAGGGTACTTCACCCTTCACGGAATAAGTGAACAGCAGCTTGAGCACTACACACAGCTAACCGGACGTTCTCGGGATGAGGTTCTGGACATGATGCCGGTCGATTTGTATAGTGAATCGCCAAAGGAGACGATATGAGAGTGTTGGATGTATTGAAACAGTCGGAGAAGCCTCTGTTCACCTTTGAGATCATTCCTCCGTTGAAGGGTCACACGATACAGGACGTATATGAGACGATCGACTCTCTTCTCCCGTTTAAACCAGGTTACATCAATATCACGACCCACCAGCAGGAAGTGGTCTATATAGATCACCCGGACGGTTCGATCGAACGGCGGATGATGCGCCGCCGCCCGGGCACCATTGGTCTTTCTGCGGCTATCGAACACACCTACGGGATTCCCGTGGTCCCCCATCTGATCTGCGGCGGTAACACGAAAGATCAGCTGGAGGATCAGCTGGTGGAGCTGAACTTCCTCGGGATAGACAACGTCCTCGCACTCAGGGGGGATCCTGTGAGCGGAGAGAAGCGGTACGTGAAGACCCCGGGAGGTTATGAACACACAGATACTCTTGTTGCCCAGATAGAGGCGCTTAAACGGGGTGAGTACCTTGACCATCTCTATGATAACGGGAGCGGCATCTCGTTCTGTGTAGGGGTCGCAGGGTACCCTGAAAAACATATCGAAGCTCCCAATATGGAGAAGGATATAGAGATGCTGAAGCGCAAAGTTGATGCGGGAGCCGACTATATCGTCACGCAGCTGTTCTACGACAACGACGCCTTCTTCCGTTTCATCGATACATGTCGCTCTCATGGCATTGAAGTGCCGATCATTCCCGGTATCAAACCCCTTCAGCGGAAACGGGATCTCGAACTCCTCCCTCAGACCTTTGCTGTCGATATTCCGAACTCACTTGTCTGCTCTGTGGAGCAGGCCTCGAGTCCTGCCGATATCAGAGAGATCGGAGTCGACTTCTGTATCCGCCAGGTTGAGGACCTGCTGAAGAACGGAGTACCGGGAGTCCATTTCTATACACAGGGGAAGGCTCACGCCGTCAGAAAAGTCGCCTCGGCTACCTTTTCTTCGTGACCCCCTCTTTGGGACAGGTTTCTTCAAACGGACATTGAGAGCACTTCGGAGAAAGGGGAGTGCAGGTCTGCTGGCCGAACAGTACCAGTGCCTCATTGAGCGGGATCCAGTGACGTTGCGGCATAACCAGCTGAAGTGCTTTCTCTGATTCTTCCGGAGTCTTTGTCTGTATCCAGCCCATCCTGTTGCTTATCCGGTGTACGTGTGTGTCTACACAGATCGCATCGATATTGAATCCGAGATTCAAGGTAAGGTTTGCTGTCTTGATTCCTACTCCGGGAAGGGCAAGGAGAGCCTTCTGATCAGCAGGCACTTCTCCTCCATGATCTGTCATCAGTAGCTGTGAGATCTTTCTGATGTTTTTCGCCTTCGTACGATAGAATCCGGCAGGGTAGATCAGTTCCGCTATCCTCTGTTCATCAAGGTTCAGCATGGACTGAGGTGTATCGGCTTCACTGAAGAGGCGTGAACTGGCGGCAAGGGTCACCTCATCACGTGTCCTCAGGCTGATGACCGTCGCGATCAGGACACGGAAGGGGTCATGCTTTTCGTATGCAACCTGCGAGACTGAGGGGAATTCTGTTGAGGTTTTCGAAAGGCTTTGTCGGATCTTCTTGAATATGGCATCCCAGTAGGCATCAGGTGTGTTCATGCTGAAAGGTATATCATTGTCAACACAGCTATTCAATGGGGAAAGGGCTCCGGGGTGGTCCAAGTCGTTCAAAACGACTGATCCAGCTTGACACAACAGGGTAAAAGATTTAGGTTTCAATCCATATGATAATCGTATTGAAAAAACAGATAACTGAAACGCAAAAGCATGCGATAAAAGAATTTCTCAAGGGATATTCGTTCAAAGTGAAGGAGATAGTCGGTCAGGAAGAGACCGTTCTGGGAGCCGTCGGAGAGAGACGGATAGATCCGAGAGAAGTTCTCCTGCTGGATGGTGTTCTTGAAGTCATCCCCATCAGCAAGCCGTACAAGCTTGCGAGCCGTGAACTGAAGAAGAGCGACACGATCGTACAGGTCGGTAATGTAAAGATCGGCGGCAACAGAATCGCTGTCATAGCAGGTCCTTGTGCTGTTGAGAGTCGTGAACAGATTATGGAGGTCGCCAGGAAGGTCCGTGAAAGCGGAGCTGTGATACTGCGTGGCGGCGCTTTCAAGCCCAGGACGTCTCCCTACTCGTTCCAGGGTCTTGGAGAAGAGGGGCTCAAGTACCTTCGGGAAGCGGGGGATGCTTACGATATGCCTGTCGCGACTGAGATCGTGAGTCCCGGTGACGTTGATATGATGTCGGGGTATATCGATATGTTCCAGATCGGGGCCCGTAACATGCAGAATTTCGAACTGCTGAAGGCTGTCGGAAAGACCGGTATGCCGGTCCTTCTCAAACGAGGCCTTTCAGCTACCATAGAAGAGTGGCTGATGGCCAGTGAGTATCTTATGGCAAGCGGTACCGATCAGGTTATTCTCTGTGAACGGGGGATCAGGACCTATGAGAGCGCCACCCGGAACACCCTCGATATCAGTGCCATTCCTGTTGTTCAGAAACTGACCCATCTGCCGGTCATAGCCGATCCTTCCCATGCGACAGGACTGCGGGATATGGTCGCTCCGATGTCTCTGAGTATCATAGCTGCAGGGGCCAGCGGTTTCGTTGTCGAAGTGCACAATGATCCCGACAAGGCTTTTTCCGATGGTCCACAGTCTCTCTATCCTCAGCAGTTCGACAAACTGATGAAGGATGTCGAGGCGTTGTGTCCCGTTGTCGGCAAGTCGCTTGTGCGCATACCAAGAACGCGAATCGTCTCACCTGACACTTCTGCGCCTCTTTCACTTCAGAGCGACGAACTTGTCGTCGCCTTCCAGGGTGAAAAGGGAGCGTACAGCGAACAGGCGGTGCAGCACGTATTTGATGCCGAGGTGAAGACTCTTGCCTGCCACCTGTTCAAAGATGCTTTCGAAGCGGTCATGACACGAAAGGCCCGTTATGCAGTTCTTCCGGTTGAAAACACCCTTGGAGGGACTGTGAATGAGGTGCTTGACCTGCTGAACGTCTACCCGGACCTTACGGTTGTCGGTGAGAGACAGATACGGATCAGGCATAACCTGATCGGTCTGCAGGAGGCGACTCTTGAAGGGGTGAAGCGGGTATTCAGCCATCCGCAGGGAATTGCACAGTGCAGTGAGTTCCTCACAAAGGAGATTCCCTTTGCTGAAGCGGTACCATTTTTCGATACGGCTGGTTCCGTGACACATATAGTTGAGATGGGAGACCCTTCCTGTGTTGCCATCGCCAGCGAGAATGCGGCAAAGCGCAGCGGTGTGAAGATTCTGAGGGACGGTATCGAAACGAACAGCAGGAACTACACCCGATTCTACGTGCTCACCCGTGAGGAAGATGCACAGGAGTTCAGAAGCTCCATCACTGCCGATCGTGTTGCTATGGTGTTCAGCGTTCATGACCGCCCGGGATCCCTGTTTGATGTCCTGAAGACACTCAGTGACTACGGACTGAACATGAAGAAGCTTGAATCACGCCCCATACCGGGTAAGCCATGGGAATATTCGTTCTTCGTTGAATCAGAGCTGATTGATATGGAGAAACTCCATCGTGCCTCTCAGGAGATCATTGAGCACACAGACAGCTTCAGGATTCTCGGGACTTACAAGGGTGATACCTGAGCAGAGCAGGTAATACCTGCTTCCTGTGAGACTCCCCTCTTCTCAGATGTAAATGAAGTAGAGACCAACAGCCTCCCGTAGTATATGTATGGGACGGCTGTTTTTTATCATTCTCCTTCTTTCTCTCTTATTGCTGAGCACGTGCAGTTCAGACAGGGTGGTCACGCTGCGTCTATCGGGTGAACATACGTGGGAGACGGCGAGCGGCAGACTGCTGTGGTATACACTCACCTACACCTCAGGTGATATTCTCGTGAGTGTTCCCCTTTCTGTGGGTGAAAGGGAGGCGAGGTTCATCGTACCTTCACGGCGTACTATCCTCTTCACCGCCTACCCGCTGGGTGAGCTTTCCCCTCTGGGAGGAGGGCTCGACGGAGATGAACAGGGTCAGGTGATAGAGTTGAACAGCGAAGAAGGGATGCTTTGTTCGTATCTTCAGCGCATCAACCGGGACTGGTCAGCGCTGATACAGAACCTCTCGTACCGTGCGATCGCCGAGGATGTGAAGAGGGTGGATGATATTCACTACCCTTCACTGCTGCAGGACCTTGTCACAGGAGCGTATGACGGTGATAGACTCTCTGTTTCCTCCCGCTATGTTCACACCCTTGAGTCCATCCCTCCCGGACGGTATCATCAAGACGGGTATGGCGGTGTTTCCTTCTACAAAGGAGACTATCGGCCCGCTCAGCTTCCGCCTCTCGCTGCAGGCATTCACACTTTTTTGAACCATGATCTCAAACTCGTCCTTGATATCATCATCAGCGAAGATGAACAGAAGGTTCCCGCCTGCGTTGTGCGCCCGGCTGATATCATATTCACGATCACTCAGGCTGAGTATCACGCAATGTATCGGGCAGCACTCTCCTTCCCTTAACAGGGAAAAGTCGTTACACTCAGGCTATGGAATCAATCAGAGAGCTATATCGTATCGGACATGGTCCCTCTTCCTCCCATACCATGGGTCCCCGGTTTGCAAGTAACGCCTTTCATGCTCTCTATCCTGATGCCGCCTCTTTTCAGGCGAAACTCTACGGTTCTCTTGCCGCAACAGGAAAGGGGCACCTTACCGATACCGCTATCAGGGATGTTTTTCATTCCCTCGGCAAACCTGTCACGATTCTCTGGTTTCCCGAAGAGAGTCTTTCCTTCCACCCTAACGCTCTCACACTCATCGCCTTCGATGAACTGGAGCAGGAGATCGGCAGGGAGACCTACTACAGTGTAGGAGGTGGAAAGGTTCTCAGTGAGTCCAACAGGGAGGAGAGAAAGGATTCCATCTACCCCCAGTATCTTACGAAGATGGAGAACATCCTCAGGTACTGCACCAAGGAAGGAATCAGGCTGTGGGAGTTCGTTGTAAAATATGAGGGGGAAGAGATTCTCGATTACATGAAGGAGATCTGGTCTGTGATGGTCGAGGCTGTCCACCGGGGTCTCGAGGAGGAGGGAGTCCTTCCCGGAGGGCTGAAACTTCCCCGCAAGGCAAGCCAGTATTTTGCTCAGGCGAATGATATGGGCGGAGTTCTGGGAACACCGGCCCGTGCTCTCAGTTATGCTCTTGCTGTTTCCGAAGAGAATGCTTCAGGGGGAAAGATCGTCACAGCCCCTACCTGTGGAAGCTGCGGAGTTCTTCCGGGAGTTCTCCTGTATATCAAGAACCAGTATAACCTGTCAGAGTTGAAGGTCTACAGAGCTCTTCTTACTGCCGGTATTATCGGCAACCTCGCCAAGCATAACGGATCGATCAGCGGTGCTGAGGTGGGCTGTCAGGGGGAGATAGGGGTGGCCTGTGCCATGGCCTCGGCCGCAGTTGCTCAGCTGCTTGGCGGAAGTATCCACCAGATAGAGTATGCTGCGGAGATGGGTCTTGAACACCATCTGGGCCTTACCTGTGACCCGATGATGGGCCTTGTACAGATTCCCTGTATCGAACGCAACGCCCTTGCAACGATGCGTTCACTTGACCATGCTTCGTTCGCTCTCCTGTCGGATGGACGGCACAAGGTCTCCTTCGATACGGTGACCGAGGTGATGCTGGAAACCGGGCAGGCACTTCCCTCCCTTTACCGGGAGACCAGCCTGGGAGGCCTTGCCCGATTCAAATGAGTCAATAGTACCTCAGCATCACATACCCGTAGGATATCATGAGTGTGATCAGCGTGATGGGGATCCCGTAGGCAAGATAACTCGAGAAGCTGAGTTTTACATTGTTCTTCTTCGCAAAACCGAACATGATAACGTTCGCGCTGGCTCCCACCAGAGTACCGTTTCCACCGAGACATGAGCCGAGGGCGAGAGACCACCACAGTGGTTCAATCGCGTGAGCCGAGACTTCGCTGCCCATGATCTTCACGACCGGTATGAAGGTGGCTACAAGTGGTATGTTGTCTAGAATACCGCTGAAGATCCCGCTGGTGAACAGCAGTGCAGTGCTGGTCTTTTTCAGATCTCCTTTCGTCAGTTCCTTCATCGCATCAGCGAGGCGGTCGATGACTCCCACATAATCGAGAACGCCCACCATGATAAACAGTCCGACAAAGAAGAGTATCGTATCCCACTCCACCTCCTTGAGGATCTCCTCAAGGTCCTTCTTCGTCCACAGGATGAGAACGCTTGCTCCTGCAAGTGCTATCACGCTCGGTTCGGTTTCAAGCAGCCCATGAAGAAGGAATCCCACAATGACAATGCCCAGTACGGTGAGAGATTTCTTCATGAGTGTCCCGTTAGTGATCATTACCGTTTCATCCATAGCAAGGATCCGTTTTCTGTTCAACTCTGAAACCACCAGCTGTTTTTTAAACAGAAGGATGAGCAGTCCCATGATTACCAGGGATATGATTCCGATAATTGGGGCAAGATTGATGAGAAAATCCATGAAACTGAGACCTGCCGCAGATCCGATCATGATGTTCGGAGGATCTCCTATCAATGTAGCTGTTCCTCCGACGTTTGATGCGATGATCTCTGTAATGACGAACGGAAGAGCATTGATCTCCATCTGTGTAGTGAGAAGCAGGGTGACCGGCGTTATCAGCAGGATTGTGGTCACATTGTCCAGCAGTGCAGAAAAAATCGCGGTGATCCCGAACAGAAGGGCGAGGAAAGCGATAGGATCCGCTTTGACCATTTTGGCTCCCTTTACAGCAATGTATTCGAATACTCCGCTCTGTTCGGTAACCTTGACGATCATCATCATTCCGATCAGCAGGAAAATGACATTCATATCGATGTGTTCAACCGCATCATGGAACGGGATGAAGTGAAACACCAGGTACAGCGACGCTCCAAGGAGTACCGCTATCGCTTTGTTCATCTTCTCCATGATAAGGAGCGCATAGACGACGATGAACACGAGTACTGCAATTATCATATGTATATTCATTACGGCCTCAGCATCTTATTGATGATTTCGTTCGGGTCGATGATGCCGACCATTTCATCGTGCTCATCGACTACCAGAAGGTGACGTCTGTTCCCGCGGATCATCATGAAGAATATTTCAGGGTAACTGACGGAATCACGAATGACATAGGGTCTATGGTCCCTAAGGTACTCTCTGATCTGTGCCTCCCCTTCGTTCTTCCAGAAGAATTTGACCGGCTGAAAATCTTTCAGCATCGAGAGGTTGTGAAGGTGGAACACGTAATCAGGGAAACCTGCTTTCAGCAGGTCGACAAGATCAAGGACACCGCAGATCTTCCCGGAGCTCTCACTGTAGACCGGAAGGAAATAGATGCCATGCCGTTTCATCTGATCAACAGCTACCGAGAGGGTGTCTGTATCCTTCGCACGCGGCCAGTACCGGGCAAGGTCGCCGGCTGTAAGGGGACTTGCCATATCTTCTGAACTCTCACCGATGAGGTTGAGCATCCCGGATGGCGTAGTACAGGTGTCAAGTTCATCACTTCGGGTTCGAATCAGCCTCCCGATTCCCTGAATGACTCTCAGGTAGACGTCCTGCTCGTTTCCGCTGGTGAGGATGGAGAAGATGTATTTTACCTCTTTCCCTGTTTCGAGGACGAGCGGGACTGCACATCGGATGAATATGATAGAGAGTCCTTTCACCAGCGGTGAATGGTTGTGGGGCATCATCGTGTGGTTGCCCAGCCACGTCGAACTGAGCCGCTCTCTCTCTTCAAGGAGGGAGAGAGCCTGCTCCCGCGTGAGGCCGCTGCTCTTTGAGAACTGCATGGCCAGGAATTCCAGCACCTCCTGAACAGAAAGGAAACTTCTGTCCAGAAAGATACTCTCTTCTGTGACGTACTTACGAAACTGCATAGTTCGCCTCCATATAGTAGTGTGTGAATGTCGGGGTCTGCAGCGCCCCTCTTTTAGAAAGAGGAGGCAACAGGAATCTCCGAGACATCCGGTTCGTTCTTCTTCTCATGCGAAAGGTTGTTTCTCTCTCGTACAAAGGCTGAGACTGAGAGCTGTTCAAGCCGTGCCAGGAACGTCGATTTCATATCGTTATCGATAAAGAGCATGTACGAGGTAAAGAATTCTTCTGCTTCTTCTCTGTCTATATAGGCAGAGGAACGGTCGTTCGACAGAACTGAGATGTGTTCAGGAAGGTCCCGTGTTTCAAGAAGCTGGTAAAGGTCTCTCATTGTTGAGGTTTTTGTGAGGTTGACGGTGTCCTGAGAGGGGACATCCATCACTCTGTAGTGTGTATGGTTCATATATATTCCCTTGCGTTTCAATGTGATTACATCCCCCTACGGGGGTGGTGGTGTATCAGCTGACCGTGCAGGGAGGAGCTTTGTTGAAAGGGAAGGACCTGTGCTCAGTGGATGGAAACGGAAGGAACAGGCAGTAAGGAAGCTGCCGAGCATACAGCGGAAGGGTTCTTGCCAGCAGGACATCTGCTTCATCGAGCTCTCCGTTTTCTCGGGGAGTCCGCTCTTCTCGGCCTTCCCGTTCCCTTACCTCCAGCTCTCCAACATCTACGGTGACTTCGGATCCATCATGGGAGATGAAAAGTTTTTCTGCGGGGGACGGAGAGGTATACTGCGGTGTGTCGGCCGCTATCTCAAGGGTTCCTGATAAAAGAAACAGGAAAGCGAGAATCACTACCGGCGGAAGGTTCTTCATGCTTACGAGTGTAGAGAGGATGAGAAAAATATTCAAGACGAGACGGTGAGATTCCTGATGTATATGGTTGTATTTACAGCAGTTGAACGGTGAAAAAAGAACGGGCCGCCTTTCGGCGGCCTTCCATGTCCTTATAGAGAGACTATCCCTTAACGACAATATTGACGATTTTGTCCGGAATGACGATCGTCTTGATGATCTGTTTCCCTTCAGTGAGTTCGCTGATCCTCTCCTGTTCCATGGCCCGTGACAGAAGAAGGTCCTTGTCCGTTCCCTTGGCGGCATCGAATCTGGCCCTCACCTTCCCGTTGACCTGAACGACGATCTCCAGAGTGTCATCCACCGTGAGCTCCGGGATATACTGCGGCCACTGCTGCCGGGAGACGGAGGGAGCATGTCCCGCCATCGCCCATAGCTCCTCACTGAGGTGAGGGGTATAGGGGGAGAGGAGGAGTATGAACGGTTCCCACACCTCACGGGGAAGCGTCTCTTTCTTATACAGCTCGTTGACGAATATCATCATCTGGCTGATGGCCGTATTGAAATCGAGGCTGTCTGTGTCTTCTCCCACCTTCTTAATCGTCTTATGGAGAAGCCTGATGATATCCTCATCGGCCTTTTCTTCGCTGATTCCTCTCTGCGATAGGCGCCATACTCTATCGAGGAAGCGGTAGACTCCCGAGAGACCGGAGGTCGACCACGGTTTCGATACCTGCAGAGGGCCCATGAACATCTCATACATTCTCATTGAATCGGCACCGAACTCGTTTATGATCTCATCAGGATTGATGACATTCTTCAGCGACTTTGACATCTTGGCGATTACACGCTCGAGCGGCTCTCCGGTTCCCTTCTCAACGAAGGTATCGACTCCGGTCTCCTCGGCATCCTCAACCGACACGAGGGACTTGTCCTTTTTCTGGAAAGCGAAGGAGGTGATCATTCCCTGATTCACCAGGCGCTGGAACGGTTCTTTCGTCTCCACGATACCGAGGTCGTACAGTACCTTATGCCAGAAACGAGCATACAGGAGGTGGAGTACTGCATGTTCTGCCCCTCCCACGTAGAGATCTACCGGCATCCAGTACTCCATAGCCTCTTTCGCTGCGAGTGCTTCTGTGTTCTTCGGGTCGAGGTAGCGCAGGAAATACCAGCAGGAGCCAGCCCACTGAGGCATGGTGTTTGTCTCCCGGTGTGCCTTTCCTCCGCAGACCGGACAGGTCGTCTCAACCCAGCTCCCGATCGTCGAAAGGGGGGATTCTCCTGTTCCCGACGGTGCATACGAGTCAACCTCGGGGAGAGTGAGGGGAAGATCCTCTTCCTTGAGAGGAACAATGCCGCAGGTGTCACAGTGGACAAGGGGGATCGGTTCTCCCCAGTATCGCTGTCGGCTGAAGACCCAGTCCCTCAGTTTATAACTGACAGTCGGTTCCCCGATGTTATTCTCCTTGAGGTACGCATTCATCTTTTCGATGGCTTCCTGCTTACCGAGTCCATTAAGGAAGTCACTGTTGATGTGAACTCCATCCCCGGTGAAGGCTGCTTCCTTCACACCCTGGGCACTCTCGAGCACTTCGATTATGGGCAGGTCGAACTTCACGGCGAATTCCCAGTCACGCTGGTCGTGAGCGGGGACGGCCATGATGGCACCGGTACCGTAGGAGGCAAGAACGTAGTCGGCTATCCAGATAGGGATCTTTCTGCCGTTCAGGGGGTTGATCGCATACGAACCACTGAATACACCGCTCTTGTCCTTTGCTAGGTCAGTTCTTTCCAGGTCAGATTTCTGTGCAGCCTGTGATACGTATTCATGAACTGCCTCACTGTAGTCACCGGTGGTGAGAGCATGAACAAAGGGGTGCTCGGGAGCAATAACCATATAGGTCGCACCGAACAGTGTGTCGCTTCGGGTTGTGAAAACTTCAAGGACCTCATCACTGTTCTCGATCGGGAAACGCACGGAAGCACCGTGACTTTTTCCGATCCAGTTTCTCTGCATTGCTTTGATCGATTCGGACCAGTCAAGTTCCTCGAGGTCATCAAGGAGCCGGTCGGCATATTCTGTGATCTTCAGAATCCACTGTCTGATGTTCTTTCTCGTGACTGTCGTACTGCAGCGCTCGCACCTTCCGTCCTTAACTTCCTCGTTGGCAAGGCCGGTATGGCAGGAAGGACACCAGTTGATCGGTGTTTCAGATTCATAGGCAAGATTCTTCTCATAGAGTTTGAGGAAGATCCACTGGGTCCACCGGTAGTATTCACTGGTATGTGTGGAAATCTCCCGTGACCAGTCGTAGCTGAACCCCAGACGCTTGATCTGCTTGCGGAAGTTCTCGATGTTCGCTTCGGTGGTGACCTTCGGGTGGGTTCCTGTCTTGATCGCATAGTTTTCCGCCGGGAGGCCGAAAGAATCGAATCCCATCGGATGCAGAACGTTGTATCCGTTCATCCGTTTGTACCGGCAATATATATCAGTCGCTGTATACCCTTCGGGATGACCCACATGCAACCCGGCTCCTGACGGATAGGGGAACATATCAAGGACGTACAGCCTCTTGTCTTCGGGGACCTTCGGGTCTTCCGTGACCCGGAAGGACTCGTTGTCCTCCCAGTATTTCTGCCATTTCAATTCAATCTGTTCAAAAGGATAGCTACTCATGCGCGAATCATACCGTTGCGTGCCGAAGGTGTCAATAAAGTTCAGCTCTTCACTGATATTCATCCCCATCTGTAAGGACGAGTCTTACCCGCTCTATCCTGTTTTTGTTCATCTCGAGAATCTCGTACTTTCCGTAATCGACACCGAGGATCTCCCCGGTGACGGGAATCGTTCCCAGCGTTTCGATCAGGTAGGCTGCAAGGGTTTTGTTCAATTCCTGCATGTTATCCAGATGGAGATCAAGTTCATCACTGATCTCCTGAAGAGAGGTGTCCGCCATGATAAGGTAGGAGTTTTTCTGCTCCTCCTTCTGAATTCTCAGGATATGTCCGACTTCATGTTCGTCATATATCTCACCGAACAGCTGTTCGATGATATCCTCCAGGGTGACGATACCACTGAGACCACCATACTCGTCAAGGACGATGGCGATCTGCTGTTTGTTCTGCTGGAACTCGAAAAGCATGCCATCGACTTTACGGTTCTCGGGGACGAAAACAGGTTTGATCATATACTCATCCAGTCTGCTTTCGGTCTTTCCCTCTACCTCCGCAAGGAGGAGGTCTCTAATAAGTACCACTCCCACGATGTCCTCCGGGCTTTCCCCGTACAGCGGGATACGGGAGAACTTGCTGTTCACGATCGAGCTGAAGGCCTCACCGAGGGTGAGGGTGTGGGAGAGACTGAACAGGTCGGTACGGTGGGTCATCACCGATTTGACCGGCGCTTCACTGAAGTGGAGTACCCGTTGTACGAGTGAGGTCTCATACTCATCGACTATTCCTTCGTTCTCCGCCACATCCACAACATGCATCAGAGCATCAAGAGACATGGAACCCTCCGATTCCCGGTTGAACAGCCGTGTGATCGTGTTACTGACGAACCGGATGACTGCGATCAGGGGAAAAAGGAGTACCGACATCATCTTGATGATACCGGCGGAGAAACGGGCGAAGGCCATGTTATGCGTGATGGCAAGCTGCTTTGGAACAATTTCTCCGAAGATCAGGATGAGAAGGGTCAGAATCCCTGTACCGTAACTGACAGCATAGGAGCCGCCTATCTTCAATGCGAAGGTCGTGGTCAGTGCGGAGGCGGTGAGATTGACGATGTTGTTTCCTATGAGGATCGTCGTGAGCAGGATATCGGGCGACTTGGCCAGCCGTGAGGCCAGGCGGCTGCTTTTCCTGTCGTCGGTTTCAAGCGACCGTATCTGAAGGAAACTGAGTGATGTGAAGGCTGTTTCCGAAGAACTGAAGAATGCTGACAGGACGATCAGAAGGAGAATCACTGAGAGGTGGAGGATCATTGAGTCCTCCATCCGGAACGTTTATACGATAATGGGTCTTCCATACAGTTCACTATATACAGAGAGGGCAGTGATTATCAAGTTGTTGTGCCCTCAATGTCATGAATTACCAGCCGATGTGAGTCATGCAGACAGCAGAGCGGGCCCTTCCTCCTCAGAGCTCAGAGCTCACTGGCAACTTATGCTAGAACCCCGAATTCTATGTCAGAAGATATGAATGAAACGTGCGTAAATATCTCATTTTTCTTATATGTGTGATGGTTTTTTTTAATATAGAATTCTGTAAATGCCCCAAAGTTGACAGAAGATGATTTTGTTATTAAATTTTTAATTAGATATAATAGAATAAATTATAATAACATATATTGTTTATGAAAACTGGATTTAATTTTTTTATATATTGTGTTGACATAAGTGAGGTTCCTTGGTATTCTTAAGACACAACTGGAAGAGCATTCTGGAAAGGAGAAGTTATATGAAAAAGATTATTTCTATTCTGATCATCACATTACTGG
>Ga0272443_10000080_pt1 | contig 185691 bp, 167 predicted proteins | sample SSMAcet12_FD_193581 | JGI IMG/M metagenome (GOLD analysis project Ga0272443, IMG submission 193581) | Marine sediment archaeal communities from Little Sippewissett salt marsh, Falmouth, MA, United States - SSM-Acet-12 | ecosystem: Environmental > Aquatic > Marine > Wetlands > Sediment ... | reverse complement strand
AAGATGGAAGATATGGACAGCCAGGACGATACCAGCGTCCTGACCTCATCGGGCATCCAGTGGGCGGCGATGGTGTTCGTCATGCTGGTGCTGGGTGTGTTTGTCTGGGGCATCCGCCGCAGACGGCAGTAAAACGCAAAAGGATATCATGGTTTTCAAATATGCACTCCGGAATGCTCATACACATGGCAAGGGCCGCCCTGAAGATCCTTATACTTTTTCTTTCTACGGCCGGGCCGAAAAAATTTTATCGGTATATCTGATTTCTGTTTCGATTCCATCCATGTGGCGCGGGTGTTGGAAATGAAAAAGAAACTTCGCTGGGTCATGATTACATGCATCATCGTCTTGATGACGGTTATATGGATTTGGCAACCATGGGTGGACGATTCCAAGAAGACACTCAAAAGTTTTGCCACCACAAGAGTGTCCTTGGAAAATGTTGTTCACACGGTTCTGGCCACTGGCAAAATCATGCCGCAGGTAGGGGCGGAAGTCAATGTGGGAACCCGGATAACGGGAAGATTGGAAAAGCTTTATGTAAACGTTGGTGATACCGTGAGAAAAGGGCAGATCATTGCCGAAATAGAAAAAGAGGAGTTGGAGGCGGCAAAGGCCGAAAAAGAGGCTGAGGTCGCTCTCATCGTGGCCAGATTGGAGGCTCTCGAACGGGAAGGCCCGCAGGAAATTGCTCAGAAGGAAGCTGAATTGGCTGAACGTAAAGCGAGACTTGAATTTGTTCGCTGCAAATTAAGCCGTGATGACCAACTCCTTAAAAAAGCGCTCATCTCCAACGAGAACTGGGAGGAGATTTCCAGTGATTTTAAGGCGGCCCAGGCACAATACGAGGTGGCCCAGAGGAAACTCCAACTGGCCAATACCAGTTTTGATGAGGGTTTAAAGCAGTTGGCCGCAGAATTGCGTCGCACCCGGGCATCGCTTAACAACGCAATGGTGAAGCTATCCTACGCTATGATACACGCCCCCTTGAGCGGTGTGGTGGGTTCTGTTTCCACCCGTGAAGGCGAAACGGTCGCCGCGGGGCTCAGCGCCCCCACCTTCGTAACCATCGTGGATTTAAAGCGTCTTCAACTGGATGCCTATGTGGACGAGGTGGACATCGGCCGGGTTAAGGTGGGGCAAAAAGGTCTCTTCAGCGTTGACGCATTTCCGGACAAGGAATTCCAGGGCCGGGTGACGGCCATCTACCCGCAAGCGGTAATTCAAAACGATGTGGTCACCTATGATTGCATCATCAGCATCGATACCCCCTATGACGGGTTGCTCCGCCCCCAGATGACCGCCACCGTAACGATCATGGTGGAAAACAAAGAAAATGTCCTGGTTCTTCCGGTTGGCGCCGTCAAACGCCGCGCCGGTCAAAATGTGGTCTGGCGGCGGATGGGAGACCGGATCGAAGAAGCATCGGTGAGCACCGGCTGGCAGGATGACACGCGGGTGGAAATCCTGTCAGGGCTTTCGGAAGGAGAAGTGGTCCTTCTTGCACCACCAACGGATTTTAAGCAATCAAAGGAGTGATGATGATCAGACTGGAAGGAATCAGTAAGTTATATGGTGTTCCCCCACAGGAAATGCGGGCGCTGTCAGGGGTCGATCTGTCCATTGAAAATGGGGAATATGTGGCCATCATGGGGCCCTCCGGTTCGGGCAAATCAACGCTTCTGAACATCTTGGGTTGTCTGGATCAGGCCACCGATGGCCGTTACGTGTTAGAGGAACGCGATGTATCCACCCTGAAAGACAAGGCCCTTTCCAGCTTGCGCAATGAAGTCTTGGGCTTTGTATTTCAGCAATTTCATCTTCTGTCACGCTTAAGCGTCATCAAAAATGTTCTGCTGCCGTTGATCTATGCACCAGAATATCCATCCAATGCCATGGAGAAGGGCACAGCCGCCCTTTCCTCCGTGGGGCTGGAACATAAACGAACGGCCAAGCCGGGGGAACTCTCGGGTGGTCAGCAGCAACGGGTGGCCATTGCCCGGGCTCTGATCAATGAGCCTTCCATCCTGTTGGCCGACGAACCCACCGGAAACCTGGACAGACAGAGTGGCCGAGAAATTCTCGACATTTTCAAGAAACTGAACCGGGAGGGACGGACGGTCATCATGGTCACCCATGATCCGGAGGTTGCTAAGGAGTCGGATAGAGTCGTGGTAATTGAAGACGGCAAGATCGTTTCGGATCAAAGCGGTCCCAAAGAGGAAGGAGAAGGGGAATGAGGATAGGACGGCTTTTTCGAGAGGGGATGACGGCCCTGGGATCGAACAGACCCCAGACATTTTTGATGGCGCTGGGGACCATCGTGGGCATCGGTGCCCTGACCGTCATCCTTTTTATCAGTGCCGGTACACAGCGGCAGGTGGCCAAAAAGGCGGAACGTTTCGGTGCCCGCGCCATTGTGATCATTCCCGCCCACGGGCGCATGAGCCAGGCCGTCGGGGGAAAATCAGGGGAAACCAAAATGGAACTTGCCGACAAACAGGCCATTGCCAGCCAGATCGAAGGACTGGAAGGGATTGCGGCCTCAGCGTCCAAGAGCCAACCGCTCAAGGCGGGCTCGACCCAGACCACATGCCTGGTGGATGCTGTCGAGGCCAACTGGCACCATATCTGGGACTGGCCCGTGGAGTCCGGATCGCCCATCACGCAAACGGACGTGGATCAGTTGGACAGGGTATGCGTGTTGGGCCTCACGCCCAAAACGGAGCTTTTTGGTGACGCAGATCCCATCGGGACCAAAATTCTGATCGGCAAGGTCTGGTTCACGGTCAAGGGGGTCCTGGCCTCAAGGGGCATCACCGGAACCGGGCATGACCGGGACCGGCGGATCGTCATACCGTTCAGTACCGGGATGAGACGGCTTTTCAACCAGCAGCACATCAGCATGATCCGGGTCAAGGTGAAAGAGGGGGTTGATCTGGACGAAACGGCCCAATCCATTGAGGCCTTGATCCACCAGAGGCACCAAATCGATCCATCCATCGAAAAGATTTTCACGGTTTTTTCCACAAACTCTTTGGTCAAGCGATTCAAAGGGGTTTCTGAATCCGTATCCCGGCTTCTAATTGCCCTGTGCGGTCTGTCTTTTCTGGTGGGCGGCCTGGTATTGATGAACATCATGCTCATTTCGGTGGCGGAGCGCAAGACCGAAATCGGGGTACGCAGGGCACTGGGTGCCGCGCGACGGGACATACTGCTTCAGTTCTTGACGGAAGCCGTCGCCGTAAACGGCATAGGATTGGTTCTGGGTTGGTGTCTTGGCATGCTGACGGCCTGGATAATCGCCCGGTTTACCCAAATCCCCGTTGCGCCATCCGGCTTGTCCCTTGTTTTGGGCGGTATGTTCTCCGTGGGCGTGGCCCTTGTTTTTGGCCTGCAGCCGGCCCGCCGGGCGGCCAATCTGGACCCGGTTGAGGCCATTCGATGAACTGGCTGGCCAATTCCGCATTATCCGTTGAAGTCCTGGCAGGACACAGGCTGAGAACGGCGTTGAGTCTATCCGGAATTGTTATCGGTGTTGCCTCGGTGATCTTCATGCTTGCCGCCGGTATGGGGGCCGAAAGAAAGGTCATTGAAAAAATTGAGGCCATGGGAACGAATCTGATCGTGGTAACGGGCGATCAGTCGCGCAAAAGCGGGGAAACCGTCAGACGCATCCAATCGGCAAAGACCCTCAAGAGGAGTGACGTTCGCGCCATCGTAGCCCAGTGTCCATCCGTATACAAGGCGGCCGGTTCTATCCGGCGATCCATCATCCTGCGCTACAAAGGCAATACGGTCAAAACCACCCTGGTGGGCCTGGAGCCCGACGGTTTTTCCATTTGCAACCTGGTTCCGGAAACGGGTCGTATCTATGACCCAGCCGAAGAGCGGTCCAGGCGGCGCGTGGTGGTCTTTGCCCCCACGGCAGCCCGAAACACCTTTGAGGGAACGACCGTGGTGGGAGAGGCCGTTCGTCTATCCCGGCAACCGTTTCGCACCATTGGGCTGACCGCTCCCAAAGGGGCCGACTTCAACGGTACCGACATGGACGACAGGGTCTTTGTGCCCTTGACAACAGCGATGCGGCGTCTGGTCAACGTCGATCATCTGGACACCATATTTGCCCAGGCCGCCGATGGCGTCCCCTTGCATGCGGCAGAGGCGGAAATCAAAACCGTTCTGCGCAAACAGCATCGTTTGGGGAACAGGGCCGATGACTTTTCCGTTTACAACCAACTGGACCTCATACGTCTGCAAAAGGAGACGGCCCGTTCGTTGACCCTTTTGGTCGGCGCTGTGGCCGCCTTGAGCTGGGTGGTGGGTGGTGTGGGCATTCTGGCCGTCATGCTCATGTCCGTAAGGGAACGGCGATCGGAAATCGGCCTCCGGCGCGCTCTGGGCGCAAGGGCCGCGGATGTATTATGGCAGTTCGTTTGCGAGGCCGTCATTCTGGCGCTGACAGGCGCCGTGAGCGGATTGATGCTGGGTCTTTTGGGAATTTGGATCACCCATGCGGCCGGTTGGGGACCCATTATGATCTCCTGGCCGGCGGCTTTTCTGACAGTGGACGCCTCCCTTATCCTGGGATTTGCCTGCGGCGTTTATCCGGCTATCAAAGCGTCACGACTCAGTCCGGTCGTGGCCTTGAAACTGTAAAGATTATCTCGACACCAATGAAACCTGTATCTGTATCTTTTTTTTTACTTCGCCCGCTCCTGCTTTTCGGGTTGATTGGGTGTTGCCTCGCCTTGTCGTCGTGCACTGTTGTGGAAAGACGCATTGATCAGACCGTCGGCGGTCCGATTTTTCATGCCGACACTCGGGTGACCATGAAAACAGATGACGAACCGTCACGTATTTCTCCACCCCTGTCGCCGCCCTCCACAGGTTCGCTTCCCTTGAAGCTCACCACCACCGATGCCATCTTGCTGGCACTCGAAAACAACCGGTCTCTGATGGTGGAGCATCTGAATCCTGCCATTCAAAATACCCTTGAGGATGCCGAAAGGGCGGTTTTCGATCCTTTAGCCACCGTTGAAATTAACGGCGGTCGAACCGACGGAAAAAGCCAGTCAAATACTGGTGCCGGGATCCGGGATTTCTTCGAGGTTGAGGCGCTGGGCGTTATTTCCCTTGAGCAATACTTCCCCACGGGCACCAGCGTTACCCTTGAAGGGAAGGCCGAACTGGATGATTATTACCCCTATCTGGACGCCTTGTACTGGTCTCGGCTGGGATTGACGGTGAATCAGGCCCTTCTGAGGGGATCGGGAACCGCGGTAAACCTGGTGCGACTCCGGCAGGCCCGTCTGGATACCCGCATGTCGGAATATGAACTGCGGGGGTTCACCCAGTCACTGGTGGCCCAGACGGAAGAGACGTATTGGGACTATGCGCTGGCAAAACGCCAGGTGGAAATCTATGAGGAGTCGCTGAAAGTCGCTCGAAACCAGTTGAATGAAACCCTGGCACTGATTGAAGTAGGACGATTGGCAAAATCCGAACTGCCTGCCAGTCAGGCGGAACTCGCCGGCCAGGAACAGGGTTTGATCAACGCACGGAGCAAGCGGAAAATTACTCGGTTGCAGTTTTTGCGGTTGCTCAACCTCCCGGGAGCGGATCCCTGGGAAAGGGAAGTCGACCTGATTTATCAATCCACCCTACCCAACATCAAACTGGACCCGGTTCAGGTGCATACGGAAATGGCCAAACGGTCGCGCCCCCTTATAAATGAAGCCCGGCTGAAATTGATGGGAGATACTCTTGAGGTGGTCAAAACCAAGAACGGTCTTTTGCCCCTGATGGATCTGTTCGTCAGTTTTGGCAAGAGCGGGTACGCCGATTCCTTCGGCCGGTCTTTCCAGAACCTGACCGAGGATGATTACGATGCACACATGGGCGTACGATTTCAATATCCCTTTTTCAACCGGGCCCCGAAATCCAACTATCGGCGCGCCATGCTGAATCGGAAACAGGCGCAAAAAGCCTTGGATAACCTTTTGCAGCTTGTGGAACTGGACGTTCGAATCGCTTATGTGGAAGTAAACCGGACAAGAGAACAGATCAAGGCCTCCGCCACCACGCGTCGCTTCAGTGAGGAAACCCTTCGGATTGAAACAGAAAAACTGCGGGTGGGACAATCGACCAGTCTCTTGGTGGCGCAGGCCCAGCGGGATCTGTTGATCAACAGAATTGCGGAAGTGGAAGCCCTGGCCAGCTACATCAAGGCCCTGATTCATCTCTATCGACAGGATGGATCGTTGCTTGAACGAAGAGGTATTGTCGCTCCTGGAAGGGAAACGGTAAACCTTTCCCGGGCAACGCCTTGACCGGGACATCTCTTCAATAGCCAACCCGAATTCCTTGTTCCCCTGCCGGAAATTTTTGGATTGCAGCAGGCTGTTTTAGATATGGAGAAATACAATGAGAAGATCGAGTAAACAAACCTGTAAATTGCCGGGAATCGGGAATCGGCTTGTTTTCAAAAGGTCTCTTATACCGATAAACGAATTTTTTAAGCCGAGGTCCTCATTTGATGTAAGCATCATATGGATTGTTTTCATCTTGCTCTGGCCGGCAATGGCAACTTCCGGATCGGACCTGGAGGTTGGAGGCCTGTGTCCGCAATATGTCTGGATCGATTGCGCCCAGCAGTCCAGGCACAAGAACGGCGCGTTGACCCAATATTATCATATCAGCCACAATGCCGATATCCGTCCGGACTGTTTGGATGCCCGGGATTACAAAGTGTTATACCGATTCCGTATTCGATCGAAGCCCAAAAAGCACCCTTATGGCTTCGATCTGGTCACCCCGAAGGAAGGCTATTACAGCAGCCCGGTACTTTGCGGTAAAGACGGGCTCTACTTCACTATCAAATCCGAAGGCAACAATATCGTGGAGGTATTTGTGGTGGCGTCATGTGGCAGGAAACAATTCCTGGCGCATGTAATTCATCCCATATTCGGCAAAGCCCCGCACGAAAAGCCGGTTCAAAAGGGCGCGGCGCAACTGCCCCAAGGCTTGCCGCGTCTGCGCCTGGGGCCAAAATTCAGTGTTCGCTCTATGTATATGCAGACAGGACGAGCCTATCGCTTCGAGTATATGTCCAAATATACAACGGCCAAATCGGTTTCGATCCTTGAGAATCAACAGCATATGGCGTCACTCACTGTATCGGACGACGGCACCTTTGCCTATACGCCGCCCCATGATCCGAAACTGGACCGTTCCGGCCCCTATGATTACAAGCAGACCGTTGTTTTGGTGGAAGAAACCGGTGCAAAACGGGAATATGCCACCACCCATACATTGCTGCTGCACCGGTCCTATCTATCCCACAACCGGTTGAATCCCGGACTGATACTTTTCGGCGCCGTGTTTCTGGCGGTCTCTCTGATTGTTGTCTTCAACCGAAAATACAGGTGGATATGATGGTTACCAATTTACGCTTGCTCACACAGCATGTCATGTTTTTAGTGCTCACTTACGGCGGACGCTTCGGCATCAGCTTGGGGAGTTCCCTGCCTTGTTTCAGCTGTCCCTATGTGCTTGGTAACGGCGGCACTTGTTATTTGATGGCCTTGCAGGGCAACTGGTGGGGGCTGCAAATGACCTGGGCCAATCTGATGAGTGTCATGGGCTTGCAGTTGCTCACCCATCTGGGAGTCTTCATCTTGCTGGTCATAATTCTGAACAAATACTGGTGCGGCTGGATTTGTCCGTTTGGCACCTTACAGGATTGGCTGACCTATTTACGCCGTTGGTGGGGGATTCGCGAAGCCCAATTCAGTTGGCTGACCAAAGACCGTTTGAAGGTCATCAAGTGGATTTTGCTGGCTTACACGTTGTTGATCCCTTTGCTGATTGCGCATGCCGGCTGGCACTATGATTTGCATCTGCCGTTTTGCCGCAGCATTTGCCCTGCCAAGCCGTTGATGCCGCTATTTATCGGCCAGACCCGCCATCTGGCTCTCGACTCCACCAACACGGTCACTCTGGTCTTTTCGATCCTTTCGGTGAGCATCGCCGCCGGGATGCTGGTGGGCATGTTTTTCAAAGAACGATTTTTCTGTCTGTTTTGTCCCCTGTTGGTGCTGATTCATATTTTCAGAAATGTCAGTCCGGTTCGTTTCGAAAAAAATGTTGCGGGATGTACCGGCTGTGGGAATTGTCACCGCATGTGTCCCATGGATATCCGGGATGTCCATGAACAGAAGACGGACAAAGACGTCATCAGCGAGGATTGTCTATTATGCATGACTTGTGCCGAGGCTTGTCCGGAGGACGAGGTGTTGACGATCAAATTTTTCAAATGGCGGCTGTTTTCCTCGTCCCGAAAATATATGACCCGCCGTTTTACAAAGAAAAAGGTTTCTCATGGATAAAGAAAACAAGATGTCTGATCAGCGGCGCCAAAGACAATTACAAAAAATCGGTCGCGAAACACAGGCGGAATTTGAAAGCACCCGATCGCAACTACAACAACGCAAGGACTATCGACCGGAATGGGATTATTTTCTCGATTTATTGATGCGTCTTTTTTATCCGGATGCATTGCAGGTGGCAGTCGATAAGCCGGTTGTGGAACATCTATGCAATCAGGCCCCGTTTGAACTGTTTCATGCCATGGGGGTGCACCCGGCCCGGCTGGGCAGCGGGTCTTTTAATGTTGTACGAGTATCGTCCTCCCGTCTGCCGGTTCTCATGTGTCCCTATTTGAAGGCCACCATGGGAATGTTCGAGCTGCACGGCGGTTCCCGACTCGATAGGTTGTATCACGTGGTTCCGACAACCTGTGACTGGGTTGTCAAATTTCCAGAGATGGCGGATACGGTTCAAACGACCTGTTTTCTCGAACTGCCGCATTTGCGTGAAGATGAAAAAGGACAAAAGCGTTGGCTGGAAGAAATATACGGGTTGGTTCGTTTTTTGGAGCATCAAACCGGCCGAAAGCTGAAGCGCAAAGCGCTGAAAGCATCGGTGCAGACCTTTATGCACGCCTGGGAGGCTGTGGGGCGGCTGATTGAACTCAGACGCAGGCGCCTGCTTTCGGGCATCTGGTTCATGGTGGCGATAAACAGCTTTTTGCTGGATCCCATAGAAATCTGGACCGAACACGTCCTGAAACTATTGGATGCGATTCAATCGGATTCCCCCCAGCCTTTACACCAAGGGCTTTTTTTGGCCGGTTCCCCAATTGTTTTCCCGAATTTTAAACTTCTCAATTTGATTGAAGCGGCGGGAATGGATGTGTGTGCCGATGATTTGTGTACATCCGAACGGATCTGGCCCGGTGGCGTCTGTTATGACAACAGCTCCTGCCATGGACTGCTGAAGACATTGGCCGAGCGGTACCACAGGGCTTGTATATGCCCCACCTTTGCAGATAATGAACGGCGGTTCAACAGTATTTTCAATACATTGGAGCAGCATCGCATCCGGGGGGTCGTTTTTCATGTACTTAAAGGGTGCCACCCCTTTGATATTGAAAGTTTCGGTCTTGAACCGAAACTGAAACAGAAAGGGTATAAGTTTTTAAGAATCGAAACGGATTATGTGGAAGAGGACAGCCGCAATATTTTAACCCGGCTGGAGGCATTTAGTGGAATATAGAACCCCTTGTGCGGACTGGTTCTGATCCAAAGAAGGAGAAGAAAAATATCATGTCAATAAAAGTCGGTATCGATTTGGGTAGTACGGCCATCAAAGTGGTATTTTTAGAAAACAGAGAGATTGTCTGGAAAAAAGTCGTGCCCACGATTCCGGGACAGGCACAAGTCGCCAACGATTTGATTTCCGAAGGTCTGTCGGAAATCGGATATTCACCGGATCAATTGGACGATCCGGTCGTGACCGGTTACGGTAAAAGCCTGGTCCATGATGCCGGAAAGGTCATCGATGAGGTCAGCGCCAACGCCCTGGGGGTATTTTTGCTCAGCGATCATAAGGCCCGAACCGTGATCAATATCGGCGGGCAGGACGTCAAGGTAATCCGTCTTTCGGAAGCCGGCAAATTGATAGACTTTAAAATGAACGACAAATGTGCGGCCGGCACCGGCCGTTTCTTTGAGGTGGCAGGGCGGATTCTGGACACACCGGTGGACGACTTCGGCGATCTGGGGCAATCCTCAGCGGACACCGTTAATATCAGCAGCACTTGTGTGGTTTTTGCCGAAAGCGAAATCGTTTCTCTGATGGCCAAAGGGATTGAAAGGCAACCCATCATCCGGGGACTGCATGAATCGTTGGCCCGCCGCATTGCCGGGTTGGCCGGAAACCACGACATCGAAGACGAGGTCTATTTAGACGGCGGTTCCGCCAATAACCGTGGTTTGGTTGCCGCCATCGAGGACGAGTTGTGCCGGGACGTCCATGTATTACCATATCCGCAGTTCAGCGTGGCGTATGGCGCTGCCCGGTCATTGGATTCGATGATGTAGTGGCCATTCGGAAACAGGAGAGAATTAACGAAACAGCAGAACTCGAATATTCTGGTTTTCCTGCCACCGGGGGGACGACCCTCCGGTCGTGACCGCCAGATTTTTTATACAGCGTGTTATCGCCTTCGTAAGAATCGGCTGATCCAAAAGGGAGTCAGCGTTTCCCGTAGCTCGAAGGAATCTCCAACCTGACGGATCTTTCGCCCTCTCGCCTTGAAACCGAGTACTTCTTTGATCTTTTTGATATAAGCTTCGCTACCGACGGCAAAGCTTTGTGACCCTTTTGCTTTTTTATCGTTATTCTCACCCTGGATGGCACCGCCAATTCCATATCGTATGGGTTTCCCAGTACCGACATCGCATCTTGCGCGGGCACATCGGCAATGAAATAGAAAACTGTATGCGGGCGTTTCTCCGGCAAAAAAAAGGGAGATCGTGGAAATGAATATCCAGCTGGGCCGCCTGCACAAAGAGGAAAATCGCTTGACAAAAAAATGAATACCGGGATAAATTTGCGCAAAAAAATCCAGGTGCTCCCATGGAGCTGTAAAGGGAACCCCGTGAGAATCGGGGGCGGGCCCGCCGCTGTAATCGGGGACGAAGGCCGCAATCACGCCACTGATATTTTCGTTGGGAAGGCGCGGCCGGTAGGACGATCCGTGAGTCAGAAGACCTGCCTGGGAAAAATGAGTCGCGGACACCTGGACCGCGTCCGGCTCTGAAAGAATCGACGCGGATAAAAAAGGGACATCCCCGGATCGAAATCACCATCGGTCCGGGGATTTTTATTTCTCCGGACAGTAAAACAAATTCTTCCAAGAAGGAGGAGAGATGAAGATCCGTTTTTTTGCAATTGGATTAGGGCTGTTGGCTTTGGGATGGGGACCCGGACTTCGGGCGGAAGAAGTGGTGATCATGGACGAAGTGGTGGTGTCGGCCACCAAGACCGAGGAGCAACGCAAGGATGTTCCCAACGCGGTCATCGTGGTCGATGGCCTGGATATCGAGGCTTCGCCGGCCACCAGCGTTGGAGACCTGTTAGGGGGCCAAACCGGTATCGACTGGCGCACCTATGGCAACTATGGCGGTGCGGCCCAGGAGATTCGTATCCGGGGGATGAGCGGCGATGGCACCCAGGTGCTGGTCAACGGTGTGACCGTAAATTCGCCCTCCCTGGGCACGTCCGATGTGGGAGCCATTCCCATGAACGCCATTGACCGCATCGAGGTGGTCAAGGGCAGTGGATCGGTGCTGTACGGTTCCGGGGCCATGGGTGGGATCGTCAATATCGTCACCAAGGAACCGCGGCGCGATCAGGTGGACCTCAAGGCGAGCGCCGGTTACGGTTCGGAAAATACCTATCAGCTTTCGGCCGAAAACGGCATGTTCGTCGTTGGCGACCTGGGTTATTACATAACCGTTAATCGCTCGGAAACTGATGGTTTCCGGGACAACAGCGATCTGACCCAGAACGACGCTTCGGCCAAACTGGTACTGGACAAAGGCGAAACGCTTCACCTCAGCCTGTATGCCGACATCATCGACCGGGAAAGCGGGCGTCCGGGGGTCGAGACGCCGGCTGGTACAGAAACCTTCAGGGTCAATGGCGTTGCGGTTTACAACAATGAATCTGCCAACCTGCTCAACGAACAATCGGATCTTAACAAGCATATCGTCCTGGCGCTGAAAAGCCGCCCTTTGTCCTGGCTGGGGATCAATTTGCAGACCGATTATACCACCATGGAGAGCGACAATTACAATCGGTATTACGATTCGTGGACCGCAGGCAATCTGCCCGGAAGCAAAACCGAGGTGGTCAACGATATCTTCGGCATCGAGGGCAATTTCGAAATCACGCCTTTCAGCGGCGCCACCGTGTTGATCGGCGCCCAACACAAAGACTACGACTGGGGTTATACCAGCGTCACCTTGGACGGGTACGGCGATCCGGCCTCCGAATTGGACGGCTCGGCCGATGTGCATACCACGGGTGTCTTCGGCGAAGTGCAATACCGCCCTGTGAAATATGTCAAACTTTCCCTGGGCGCGCGTAATGAGGATCATTCCGAGTTCGGATCGGAATTTCTGCCCCGCGGCGGATTGATTATCAATCCTACGGAAACCACCGCCTTGAAATTCAATGGGGGAAAGCATTTCAAGGCGCCGACGCCTAACGACCTTTTCTGGCCTTATGAAGACTGGGGCTACGGGTCGGGCTCTGAGGGCAATCCGGATCTGAAGCCTGAAACCGGATGGCACTGGGACGCCTCCCTGGAACAGAGCCTTGCGGACAACAAGCTCTTTTTTTCGGCCACCTACTTCAACTGGAATATCGACGATAAAATCACGTGGGTAGCGGACGCAAGCTATTTTTATCGGCCGGAAAATTTCTCCCGCTACGAAGCCGACGGCTGGGAAATCGGCGCCGTCATCGGGCCGTTCGCAAACCTGACCCTGTCTGTGGATTACACGTATGTGGACGCCAAAGAGCAGTACGAGGGTGGGGTCATGCGCCAAGCGCTCTACTCCGCCAAGAATTTTTTTAAAACCGGGTTGACCTACTGGTTTAATTTCGGGTTGGATTTGACCGCCACCGTTCGCTACACAGACGAGCGGCCAGGTTTTTACGCTGACTATGACGAATCCGAACCGGATGAAATACTGGATGAATACTGGACCGTGGATTTGAAAGCCAATCAGCGGTTTGGCGAAAACTGGACCCTGTCTTGCCAAGTAAACAATCTGTTTGACGAGAATTACGACACCTATGTGGAAACGTTCTATGATCAAACCGGCGCGGGTACCAAATGCAGATATCCCGGGGCCGGGCAGTCGATTTTTGTCTCCGCCACTTATACGTACTAAAGGCCTGATGGCGACAAAACATCATTGATTTGCCGCGTGAGAAAATGGCTTGACAAGCGTAGGGACATCGTTATTAACTACGAAAAATATTTTCAGGTGCTCTCAAGGAGCTGAAAAGGGAACCCCGTGAGAATCGGGGACGGGCCCGCCGCTGTAAACGGGGACGAAGGCCGCAATCACGCCACTGACAGGGTTGTCGGGAAGGCGCGGCCGGTAGGACGATCCGTGAGTCAGAAGACCTGCCTGAACATCGATGGTTTTGTCTGCCCTTGCGGATAGAGGACGGCAAAAACAATCTGAGGGAAATCAGGGAACCCCAGATCATTACGCAAAATGGTCCGGGGCTTTTTTCGTTGCTGAAAGCTCACCGTCAATTGGCTTCCGGACCGAAACCTCTCAGAAAGGGGATCTCGATGACGCGCCGGGCAGCATTTTTATTCTTTTTCTTTCTTTTATGGCCAACACTCTCTTTTGCAGAAGATCAAACCGAAACAATCCATAAGATGGATGAAGTTGTCGTGACTTCGACGCACAAAGCAAAAGCCGTCGACACACCCGCCAGCCTTTCCATTATCACCGGAGAGGAACTCGAGGAAATGGGGGCAAAGAATGTTGTCGAAGCGCTGGAAAGAATTCCCGGAGTCGTGGACAGCAGCACCAAAGGACGTTCCGTGGTCATTCGCGGAAACAAAAGCGCCATGGCCGGAGGCCCGGTCATCCTCATCGACGGGGTTCCCCAGAAAATGGGGGATTACCGGTACAGTGAGTTCAATTTTATTCCCATCGATCAGATTGACCGCATCGAAGTCCTGCGGTCTGCGGGAATCGCATACGGCCCCGGCGCGGCCCGGGGGGTGATCCATGTGATCACAAAAAAGAGCACGACCCAGGGAACCCACGGAAACATTTCCGCTTCTTATGGTTCATGGGACAGCCACGATAAGAACGCTTCATTATACGGCATGAAAGAAAAGTTCGATTATCAGTTGAATGCAGGCCATTATCATACCGATGGGTATGAAGAGGAAGAAGAAAACCGCCTGTCCGTTTTGGGACGGGCCGGATACAATCTGTCCGATGCTACCCGAATCGGCCTGCGAGTGAATCACATCGACTACGACAACCATACGGTGGAAGGATTCAGAAAGGGCCAATGGCAGTTGGAGAATTATCGTCGGAAAATCCATTTCCCGAAGAGCGAGACGGACCCGGACCTGATCTGGCACAATGAAAAAGAGCAGGAAAGTACGACATCGGCCCTTGAATTTTCCCACCAGGATGAGAAAAGATTTCTCGATGCCTCGCTTTCCTGGACGGCATACGATGAAGAATTCAGGCGTCTTAAGGATCGTTACGACAATCCCGACGCCGTTTACCACGAAAACTCCGAACAGGATACCTATACGTTTACCCTGTCGGGCGGGTACCATTTCGACTTCGGATCGGTCGGATATACACCGTCGTTCGGGTTCAATTACGAAGACATCGACAACACCGTCAACCGGCGTTATCCCAACGATCCGGATAAAAATACGAACAAATACAATTTCGATCTTCAGGAGAAGATGTACGGGGTGTTCTGGGACAACGATGTGTTCTTCAACGAGGAATGGAACTTGAAGTTCGGTGCACGGGTCGACAAGGCGGAGGTGAACTTCGAGGATAAAGTTCCCACGGTCGTCGATGAATCCCGGAACATGTTTAGCTATTCGATCGCCCCGTCTTATCATTTCAGTGAAAAGGCAATGGTTTATGTCTCAGCGGGAAGAAATTACTGGTTTCCCACGCCCCGCTATTATGCCTGGGCCGTCGAGCGGGGCGGAACGCTCAACCCGGTCGAGGACCTTGAGCCCGAGGAGGTCATGACCTGGGAACTAGGGTACAAGCATGTGCTGAGCCAGGCATTTACAATCAACGCCACACTTTATTATTCGGATTACAAGGACAAGTTCGGGTCGGTTTACGAAGGGACGACTTCCCACGGCCAGGGCAATATCGGGGACGCCGAGGCAAAAGGCATCGAACTCGAGGCGGACGGCAGGCCCTGCAGCTATTTCGGCTACCGCCTGGCCGCGGCCTACCAGGATATCGAGTGGACCTCGGGCACGGCTTCCGTCTACCTGCATCCGGACAACACCCGGGTACGGAACGCGGATATCTCCGGGAAGCAGATCTATTGGGTGCCTGAGTTCAGCGGTTTTGTCGGGCTGGATTTCTATCCCGTGGAGGGGCTCAAGGTCAGCGTGGATATCAATTATATGGGAGAACGGTATGTGGACTACCTGAACCAGATCGAATATCCGGACAAAACCACCGTCGACGCCCGGATTGCCTATACCTGGAAGCACTGGAAGGTCTGGGTGCTGGGCAAGAACCTTTTCGATGAAGAGATTGAATATGTATCGAATTCATCCGGCCAATTGACCGAGGCCAATGGAGAGCCGTTAAACTATTATTACGTCCAGGACGGTTTGTATCTCGAGGCCGGTCTCGGGTATCAATTCTAAAACACATCCAACCATCGGCATCGTCCGGGCGGACGAATCGCTTTATCCGTCCGGACGATGGATATGAGAGAACGCATCATGCTCAAATCCCTGTGGATGAGCGGCATCCTGGCCGCGTTTTTCGTGTTCGGCGTCAAGATCGGCGTGGGGCTGGGTGTGCAGGTGAACCACCCCGCCATTTCAAAAAGAAAAAAATGGGCCCTTTTTGCCGGATTCGTCCTGACCTACCTGCTTCTGTTCCTGGGGATGCATTTTCTGGTGACCGGCTTCAATCTGCTGGATTACCTGGACAGACTGGCCAATGCCCTCAAATATGGGATGATCCTGCATTTTATCCTGGCCGCGGGGCTGCTGGCCTGGGGGATAAGGCTGCTGGTGCAGCCGCCCGCGGACCATGGCCGGACGCCTTTCAAGGCCGGCCTGCTGCTGGTCATTCCCTGTCCGGTATGCGCCACCGTTGTCCTGCTCAACCTGACCCTGGCGTTTTCATTGTTTCCCCTGGCCCCGGCAGTGACAACAGCGGTTCTTTTTGCATGTTTTCTCGGCTTTATTCTTCTCACTTTGACGGTCGTCACCCTGTTTGCCAAACGGATAAGGTCCATGGACACGTTTCTCGGGCTTTGCATGGTGCTTGTCTCGCTCTATTTTGGTTTAACCATCCTCGTGGCACCCATCTATCCTGAAATCAAAGCCGCCTTTGCCATGGCAGGCGCCAACAACCCGACCGGACAGGTGGAAGGCAGGCCGCTGGCGCTGCTTGCCGGCACCGCTTTTGTTTTTGGTGGTATCGGATTTTACCGTTCCTATTTTTCGAAAGCAGATCAACAATGAATCTTTTCAGTATTTTTCAAACCACCTTGTACACGATTTCAACCGCGCTGCTGGTCCCCGTGGTTGCTTTGCTCATTCTGCTTTGCCTGTGGCTGTTTATATACACCGGCGGCTTTTTCGGCGAATGGGTCAAGAGAAAAAAAATGAAACTGGACCGGCCCTTGGCCGAATTTTTGGAAAAGATCCAGAAAACGGGCCGGCTGCCGGACAGGGTTTGCGCAGCCTTGCCGGCGCACATCGTAACCTATGCCGCAAACCTGGAGAAAATACTCAAGCGCTCTTCCTGCCTGAAAGAAGAGCAGATTGAAGACCTGAACCAGAAAAAGGAACACGCCCTTTTAAAAGGTGTGGACCAGGTACGGCTGCTTGTCCGCGTGGGCCCGAGTCTCGGTCTCATGGGAACGCTGATTCCCATGGGAACCGGTCTGGCCGGCCTGACCCAGGGCAATATGGCCCAGTTGTCATCCAGTCTGATCCTGGCCTTTACCACCACGGTGGTGGGCATATTCCTCGGCATCAGCGCCCACTTTTTTTCAGTGGTCAGGGAACAATGGCTGCTGGAGGACATGCGCCGGATCAATTTAATCACCGAAGCCATGGTCAAATCCCATGACGAAAAAACGCAATCCGGGAAGATTCATGAAATATATGAAAAAAAGCCGCCACGCGCTGCTGCTCAAATCCAGACATGAGGAACCCCTCAACGGGGTGGCCAACCTGTTTGACGTCTCCCTTGTTTTTATTGTGGCGTTGATGCTCACCCTCATGTCGACCTTCCAGGTCCTCGATTTTTTCAACCCGGACAGTGAAATTACCGTCATGAAAAAAATAGAGGACCAGTGGCGGATCATCACCAAAAAAGGCAAGGATATTAAAGTCAAAAAAGTAACCAACCGCCGGGTCGGTGGAGACGAGGGCTTCAAGCTCGGTACGGCGTACCAGCTTAAAAACGGCAGGATCGTCTATATCCCCGAGGAAAAAATCAATGAGATCGATTAAAGCCTTCTGCCTGATCCTTGTTTTTTCGTTTCTGCTGCCTTTTCAACCTTGCTGCGAAGAGGGCAAGGTTCGGCTTGTATTTATCATCAGCGCACGGGACACCATCGTCACGGCAAAGGCCTTCAGGGAGCTTTCCTCGCAGCCGGGTATTTCAGAGAACTGCCGTCTTGAATTTTTCACGGACCGGGAGCTTCGGGGGGAAAGGATACACCGGGACGATATTCACCCCGGGGACATCATCCTGGCAGACTTCATGAAGCGCGAAACCGACACCTTCCTGGCGACCATCCTGGAAAAAGGGGAGCATGACGTCTACAGCCTGCGTTGCGGATACCTGGCCCGGGAACTGGAGAAAAAGGGGATCGTCCCCGATACCCGCACAGAAGCCTATTTCCAGCCCCCCACGGCCGAAAACCTGAAAAACGTGGTACGCATGATTCTGTCGCTGAGGGGCATGAAAACGGATTATGAAGAGCCGTTTGTCCTGCCCGATGCGGGTATCTTCCACCCGGATGCCGATACGATTTTCAGGGATTTCAACGCTTACCTCGACTGGTATAAAAAGAAGGGAAAATTCAAAGGGGACAGCTTCTGGGTCGGCATCCACACCAACCGGTCGTCATCGATCAGGGAAAGCGGTAAACTGGAAGGCCATATTCTTGCCGCACTTGAAAAAGAGGGGATCAACGTCCTGCCCATATTCGGCAGGCCGCCTTATCACAAATCCCTGCAAACCTTTTTTCTGGATGAAAACGGGCATCCCCGGGTGGATGCCGTATGCGGCTTTTCCTTCCGGTTTTTAAGGGGATTTCCCGAAGAAACCAAACGGATTCTGACCCGCATCGATGCCCCGATTTTTATCCCTTTGGAAGCCCATAGCGTCACCATTGAGCAATGGGAAAAATCCGACACCGGGATATCGACCCTGCGCACGGCCTGGCAGGTATGCATCCCCGAGCAGAACGGCGGGATCGAGCCCACCCTGGTGGGCGGCAAAACCCCTGTCCGGCTCAAGGGGATGACCGACGTACTGTACGACCGGGTGGCTCTGTCGGACCAGGTCGATTTTCTGGTTAAACGGATCCGGGCTTGGCACAACCTGAGAAGAAAACCCAACCACGACAAAAAAATCGCCTTGCTCTACTGGAACCATCCTCCGGGAAAACAGAATATCGGCGGCAGTTACATGAACTGTTTCCGGTCCATGTCCGTTATCGTCTCGGAAATGATAGAACAGGGGTATGCCATCGATGGAAAAGGCCTTACAGAAGATGGGATCAAAAAACGCATTCTCCTCGGGGCAAGAAACGTGGGCTCATGGGCCCCGGGAGAACTGGACAGACTGATTGCCGAAAAAAGCGTCATCCAGATTCCCGTATCCGAATATAAAAAATGGTTTGAAGAATTGCCCCGGGATTTTAAAGCCAGCGTCATCGAGCAATGGGGCGCGCCTGAAACCTATGATATCATGACCAAAGACGGCAGCATCATTATCCCCCGGATTGATCTGGGCAATCTGATTGTGATGCCCCAGCCCTCCAGGGGGTTCGGGGAAGACGCGGAAAAGCTGTACCATGATCCCAAAATCTATCCCCATCACCAGTACATTGCCTTTTACCTGTGGCTGAAAAAGAAATTCCATGCCGATGCCATCATCAGCCTTGGAAAACACGGTACCCACGAGTGGCTTCCGGGCAAACAGATCGGTCTGTCCATCACCGACCCGCCGGATGTGCTGATCCAGGATATCCCCAATATTTATCCGTACATCGTCGATAATGTCGGGGAGGGCATCCAGGCCAAAAGAAGGGGGCGGGGCGTAATCATCGACCATTTGATCCCGCCGCTGAAAAAAGGCGGCGTCTATATGGAATACCGGGAACTGACGGCCCTGATCGACGCATATCACGGGGCCCGGAAAACCGATAAACTTCTGGCCCGGGAAAAATTCAACGCGGTTGCGGAACGGATTGAAAGGCTTGGCCTACAGGAGGACCTGGGGATCAATACCATCGATGACGAGGCTGTGGAAGAGGTCGAGCATTACATTCTCGAATTGTCGGAGACCCTGATTCCATACGGGAACCACACCTTCGGGGTCTCCCCGGACGGAGAGGCCCTTGGCGACCTGACCCTTGCCATGTGCGAGAAAAGTCCTGAAATCGAACCCGCGGACATGACATCCCGGCTCGAGGCCTGCGGAAAAAATGAACGGGCCTCCCTTGTCAAGGCCCTTGGCGGCGGATATATCCCGGCGGCCAGGGGAAATGATCCCATCCGGAACCCGGATGCCGTTCCCACAGGGAAGAACTTTTTCGGGTTCAACATCGACAAGGTCCCGTCCAGAGAAGCCTGGAAAATGGGGCAGAAACTGTCCGATGAAATGATTGCCGCCTACAGGGAAAAACACGACGGCACCTACCCGGAAAAGCTGGGCCTGATCCTCTGGAGTACGGAACTGCAAAGAAATGAAGGCGCCAGCGTTGCCGCTGTATTTTATCTTCTCGGTATCACGCCGGTGTGGGACCAAAAAGACCAGGTGGTGGATATTGCCCCCATCCCCGGATCGGTTCTCAAACGGCCGAGAATTGACGTTCTCGTCCAGTCCTCCGGTCTTTTCAGGGACAGTTATGCCAAGCTGATCAAGCTCATGGACCGTGCCGTGGATATGGCCTCATCCCTTAAAGACGTGGAAAATTTCATCGCCGTCCACAATCGGAAAATCAAAGCCGCTTTAATAGAAAACGGCTATTCCCCCGAAGAGGCGGTCGACCTGAGCCGGGCCAGGGTCTTTGCCCCCATGCCGGGTGCCTACTCCCATGCCCTTCAGGAACTGATCCCCAACAGTGGGGTGTGGGAAGACGATAAGGAGATCGCGGATGTCTTTATTCACCATTATTCCTTTGCCTACGGGAATAAAATCTGGGGGAAACCTCTGAAAAGTGCCTATAAATCCAATCTTGAAGATGTAAAGATGACCATGCACACCCGGTCCTCCAACCTTTATAATATGTTGGACAACGATGATATGTTTGCTTTTTTAGGCGGGCTGTCACTGGCTGTACAAAACCAGACCGGAAAGTATCCTGAAACCGTGGTGGCCAACATGCAGGATGGCAAAACCGTATCTGTCGAGGATCTTTCCAAGGCCATAGGAAGGGCTTTGAGAACTCGATACCTGAATCCCAAATGGATCCAGGGGATGAAAAAAGACGGTTATTCCGGCGCGCGTGCCATGGATAAATTCGTGGAATATCTGTGGGGATTCCAGGTCACCTCTCCCTTTGCGGTTAACTGCAAGCAGTGGGAAGAGATCCATGATGTTTATATCCAGGACAAATACGGACAGGACTTAAAAGAGTTTTTTGACAAGAACAACCCATGGGCCCTTCAGTCCATATCGGCCCGTATGCTGGAAGCGGACAGAAAAGGATACTGGAAAGCCCCGGAAGACATGAAAAAGAACATTGCCCGCACCTTTGCCGTCAGCGTGATTGAAAGGGGAGTGGCTTGTTGCGAGCATACCTGCAACAATCCCATGTTCCAGAACTATGTGACCAATTTCCTGTCCCTGGCCGGGCTTCTGACTCCCAAACAGATGGACCAGTTTAAGACGGCACTTGCCAAAGCCAGTGGAAAAACACTGGAGGAACAGCTTTCCGAGCATAACAAAGCCAGACAGAATCTTGAAAAAACAATCGAACGGATTCAGAAAAACGAAGACATCCAGGCCAGAACCCAGGGTGAAAACATCGAGGGCTTTGAAATGGTGGAGGAAAAACTTGACGAGACAAGCGTGTCGTCTTCCGGATCGGCCTGGCAGGTGATGGCGATTGCTGGCGGCATATTGTTGCTTCTGTTTGCCGGGTATAAACGGATAACGGTTTGATGTATAAAAACAAATTTTGGACCGAGGGCTGAGAACTGAGGATGAAGCGGAAGGGAAGGACGTATGGGAAATAGACCATCGGACATGGGGGTGTGCATAAAGCGTCAATGGTTCGACAAACGATTGTTTCTCCTGGTGCTCATATTTCTGCTGGTTTTTTGTCCGCTTGCCTGGGCCTCGCCTGTTCAGGTAACCGACGATGCCGGCAACGATCTGCATTTTAGTGAACCGCCAAAACGAGTCGTCTCCCTGGTGCCGTCGGCCACGGAGATCCTCTTTGCCATTGGGGCTGCCGACCGTATTGCCGGCATTACCCATCACAGCACGTCCCTTCGCGGAGCTGCGGGGAAAACCGTCGTCGGCGGGTTTTTCTCACCCTCGGTCCAGCGGATTGCGGCTCTTGACCCGGATCTGATAATTGTCTGCGATTTTCATTCACAAGTGATCGCCGGGATGAATGGCGACGTCCCCCTGCTGGTCATGAATACCCGCCGCATGGACGACGCCTTTGGCCATATGAAACTGCTGGGAACGCTTTTCCATCGCCAGGCCCAGGCCGATGCTTTAATTGCCAAAAATCGTCGTCAGCTTGATTTGATTGCCCGCAAAGTGGCGGCGATCCCACAGGACCAGCGCAAACGGGTCATGCGCCTGATGGGCCGGGACAGCATCATGACTCCGGGAAACGATTCCTTTCAGAACGAGATGATTCGGGCCGCCGGCGGTATTGCGCCCGATTTCGGCAAGGCCGGCAGCGTGGTCCCGGTGACCGAAGAGGAGTGGGCGGATTTCAACCCGCAGTTTATTTACGGCTGCGGCGAGGATCGCCAGGCGGCCGAAGTTTATTTCTCGAAAGATGGGTGGGGATCGGTGGCTGCCGTCCGGCAGCATCGCATCTATTATTTTCCCTGCGAGCTTACCTGCCGCGCCGGCGCCCATGTGGGAGATTTCGTTTCCTGGCTGGCTTCCCTGATCTACAGGGAGGATTTCTCGGACGCCGAACAGGAGGTGCTACCCCGGCAGGTTGTCCAGTCCCGTCCGGTGGCCATCGATCTGGATTATGTGGAAAGGGCGGGTATTGTCACCAGCATCATTCAAGATTTTTCCAACAAGAGCCTGATCGTCGATTTTAGGACGCCTCGCAGTCTGGTTTCAACCTTGGAGGGTCAGCGCAGCGGTGTGCTGACCGTCGGGAACCATTACTCACCGCCGCCATGCTGGGCGTTGATGCCCATGGGCGGTCTGGATCCGCTTTATCAGTGCATTTGTCCGGTCATCGGGAAGGAACGATCCAATACGGCCCTTCTCTTTACCGGTGCGGACATGGACAATCTGGCCGTCAAGAAGGAGACTTTCAAGGCCATGATCGTCTATGCCCTGGTCACGGCGGGCGTACGGGGCAATGCCGTACGGATGTCCAGGGATGTGGGCAATTATTACGAACCCGGCACCATCAACATGATCTTTTTGACCAACATGCGGCTTACTCCCCGGGCTATGACCCGGGCGATCATCTCGGCGACGGAGGGCAAGGCCGCCGCGCTCCAGGACCTGGACATCCGCAGTTCGTATCAACCGCTGAACGCGGCGGCCACCGGAACCGGAACTGACAACATCATCGTCGTCGCCGGAGACGGACCGGCCATCGACAATGCCGGCGGGCACTGTAAAATGGGCGAATTGATTGCCCGCACGGCCTATGCCGGGGTGCGGGAGGCCATTTTCAAACAGAACGGCATCGTCGGCGGTCGGGATATCTTCCAGCGGCTGATCGACCGGCATCTGAGCGTGTCGCAACTGGTTTCAGGCAGCAATTGCGATTGCCTGGGTGAAACGAACGCTTTTACAGGCAAGGTCGAACAGGTTTTGTTGGATCCGCAGTACCAAGGCTTTCTGGAAGCGGCCATGGCGTTGAGCGACGGGTTTGAAAGGGAAACGGTCAGCGATTTCGGTCTTTATGAAGCCTGGTGTTTTGACGTGGCCGGGCGCATCGCCGGTAGTAAGGTAGATCGCCTGGTCGATCATTTTTCTGCCGACGCGTTTCCGGTGCCGCTGTCCATGGCGCTGAACGCCATCTTTACCGGAGTAGCGGCAAAGGGTGAACCGTGAATCGTGAGCGGTGAGAAAACCGGTGTTGGTTCTGGAAAGAGGGTAGGGGGGACAATGGGGAAGACAATCGTTCGCACGGAACGGTGGATATCGGCAGGGTTGTTTTATGGGTTGCTGCTATCGACGATGCTCCTTTATGGGGGTGTCGGTTTCGCGCAGGACAACGGCCATGGAGGTGAATCCGTGGTTCTGGAAACGATTGTCGTCACGGCCGAGCGAATAGACGAATATGCGCAGGCCCACCCGCAGCAGGTCGTGGTGTTGGGGCGAGAAGAAATCGATGCGCGCAATCTGATGGATGTCGGCGAGGCCCTGAACACCATGCCGGGTGTGGACGTGAAGTCCGGTTCGGGTGTGGGCGCGCGCATCTCCATTCGCGGATCGGGAAAGTCCGGCGGCGTGCTGGTGCTGCTGGATGGGCGTCCGCTGAACAGCAGTCAATACGGCAATGCCGATCTGTCCACAATCCCTATCGATATTGTCCAGTCGATCACGGTGTTCAAACCGCCGGTGCCCGTATGGCTGGGTGCCGGTGCCAGCGAGGGCGCTATTGTCATTGTCACTCGCGGTGGACAGTCCGCATCATCCGATGAAAAAAAGGATGTCACCCGGTTGCGGGGCGGCGGCGGCTCCTATGGCCTTGCACAGGGAAGTATCAGCCATCGTGCCCATGCGGATCGGGGAACCGTCATGGTTGCGGCTTCGGGAAAGCACCGGGACGGAAAGCGTCCCAATAGCGACCGGGATTCGGGCAACCTCTCCCTGCGCTGGGATCGGGAGTTAGCCGCAGGGCGCCAGATCGAAGCCGACGTCCGCTGCCACGCCTCCGAGCACGGCAGTGCCGGGCCGGTGGACAACCCCACCCCCGACGCACGCCAGTCCTACCGTAAAGCTTCCCTTGACAGCCGTTTGAAGGGGTTTATCGGTGATTCTGCCGATTATGGCATCAACCTCTACGGAGACATCGTCGATCTCGAGGATAAAAGTCAGTCCGGCTTTATTTCTACGCTGGACAACCACAAGTGGGGCCTGAAGGGGGAAACCAGCTGGATGGATGCAGAGGACACTTGGGCGCTGCGGTTCAGCGGGATGCTGGAGCGAGATGACGTGGAGCATACCCTTTCGGGCGACCATCACCGAGTGACAACCGGCCTGGGTGTCCAGGCGGATCGCAACTGGCGGGCGATCACCGCGACCGTCGGCCTGCGGGGGGATCACACCAGCGATTTCGATTTCAATCCCGGTTTTTCCAGCGGTTTGGGGGTTGCCCTCGGAGAACACTGGTCGCTGAAGGCCAATGCCGGCTATACGGTGAGTATTCCCACCTTCGGTCAACTCTACCAACCCAGCCACGGCAGCATCGACCAGGTGAGGGGCAATCCCGACCTGGATGAGGAGAAGATCTGGTCCTACGATGCCGGGGTGGAATATCGGCTGAAAAAATCGAGGCTGTTTCAGGCTTCCCTCTTTCGTTCGGACACACGCGACCCCATCGTTAATGATCGAGGCGCCGATCTGATTTACCGGCCGGTCAACGCCGACAGTTCATGGCGCCATGGTATCGAAGCGACCCTTAAACACAGCCTCGAAATGGGACTCACCGTGGATGCCAATGCCATCTTCCAGGATTCCGAAATCGAGGATACCGGCAACGAACTGCCCTACACACCGCAGGTGAAACTGAAGCTGGCACTGCTGTATACGGTGGAACGGTCCGGCACCCGGCTGGAAACGACCCTGAGATACGTTGGCGAGCAGTACAGTGAGGCGGAAAACCGCGAAAGCCAGCGCATCGACGATTACGTGACCGTGGATGTGAAGGCGATCCAGCCGTTTACCATCGGTGTTGTTGCCGCCGAGGGATTCGTGAGCGTGAAAAATCTGTTCGACGCCGACTATGAAGTCCATTACGGATATCCCGACGACGGCATCCGGTTCGTGGCTGGGGTGGATTTGACTTGGTAAACGGAGGTCGGAAGTCGGAAGAGGGAAGAGATGTCAGGATTGAGTTAGAAAAGACAGGTTTGTGGGTTGAATTCGTTGGTTGGTTGGATTGGTTAGCGAAGTTAGAACTTTTTTTGTAAGCAGCGAGGTTTTCTCATGAGTCATTGCACCCCCATCGTCCTGGCCGCCTTCGGCACCACATCGCGGGCCATGGATACGTACAGCCACATCGACAGGGCCGTCAAGGCCGCTTTTCCGGAACACCCGGTGCGCTGGGCCTATACGTCCCGCATGGTCTGTTCGCACATGAACACCAAGCGCCGCGCCAATATGAAAACCCCTCAACAGGTGTTGGCCGAACTGAAGGAGCAGGGGCTTTCGTGGGCAGTCCTACAGTCGCTGCACCTGATCTGGGGCCATGAATTTTTCCGGTTGGTAGATGCGGTGAAGGAATCCGCCGTGCGCACCAGCATGGGACTACCGCTGCTGACTTCACCGGAGGATTACCGGGCCGTGGCCGCCGCCATCCTTTCCGGCAGGCCGATGGAAAACGACAGTGCCACTGTGTTGGTGGGTCACGGGACCGATCATCCGGCCTGGAGCGCCTATCCGGCGTTGGCCGAGATGCTTCGCAGCACCGTCGCGAATATTCACGTAGCCACCGTAGAGGGGGAATCGGAAATGGCAAAGACGGTCGATGCGGTTGCCCGCTCGGGCGTCAAAAGGGTGCATTTGATGCCGCTGATGCTGGTGGCCGGCGTCCACCTTCAGGAAGATATCGCCGGCGAGGAGGATTCCTGGAAGCAGGCCTTCGAGGAGGCCGGCCTGGCGGTGTCCGTGGATGTGCGCGGAATGGGCAAGAACCTGGATATCGTCGATGTTTTTATCCGGCATATTAAAGATGCGCTGGCGATCATCCCCGACAAGGTTCATTTATCCGAAATCGGTCCTTTATAGATTCCCGCCGCGGGAATGACATGTCTGGTGACTTTTTCGCGGGAATGTCAATTCTTGATACGTGCGCATTACATATCGATCCCCGGTCTGGCCATAACCCCTTTTCGATAGTAGTGTTTGACTTCTCTCATCTCGGTAACTAGGTCAGCAGCGGCGATGACGTCGGGGTGGGCATAGCGTCCGGTGATGACCAGTTCGAGTTCGGCCGGTTTGGAGTGAATGAGATCCAAAAGCGTTTCCACTTTTAGCAGCCCACAGGCCACGGCCATATTGGCCTCGTCCAGGATTACCAGATCGAACCGACAGCTTCCCACCAGCCGTTCGACACACCGAACTCCCTGCCTGGCGCGTTTCATTTCTCCGCTGGCCGGTTTGCCGTGAACAAAGCATCCGCTGCCGTAATCTTCCACCCGGATCTGTTTGTCGAGTTGTTCCAGCATCGTGTATTCGCCGCCGGCTCCATTTTTCATGAACGCGGCAATGGCCACCCGAAATCCCGAACCGGCAGCGCGCAGGGCCAGCCCCAAAGCGGCGGTGGTTTTTCCCTTGCCATCTCCGGTATAAACATGAACGTAACCCCGATTCGATCCGGGAACTGGTGCTTTAATTCTGCAGGCGGATTGGGTCATTGGCGTTGGAATTCTTGTTGCATGAGATGATCCAGAGCAAAATGAAAAGCGCCGGGTGTTGTCTAGACCATCCAGGAGTCTTCCGGGCCTTGCGGATACCGGACACCCGGCGCTTCAAGTAGTGGGGGGGCCACTAATGCGAAGACGCTTTCATACTTGATTTCGAACGATACACGGGTTAAAAATTACCGAAAGCGAGGGAGGATTTCCTGCCCGAAATCCTCCCTGCTTCCTGGCACAGGGTGCTGCATTAACCGGTATAAAAAAAGCCCTTCATGCCTCTGCTCGCATGAAGGGCTGCACCCAGCTTACTTGACCCTTAACGGTTGCCATTGGCCCAGATCACCGTGGGCATAGCCGACTTTTCAAGGCAGGTCTTCTGACTCTCGGATCGTCCTACTTTCCGCGCCTTCCCGTCTCATTGCTTGAGAAAGTGGCATGTGCGGATTTCGTCTCCGAATACAGCGGCGGGACCGTTCCCGACTTACACGGGATTCCCTATTAAGCCTTACGGCACCTTGACTCCTTACTTAACAGACCTCCTGATATTGTCAATGGGTTTTTTCTCATCAACGGCGTTGGTCGGGCAAACGTTATCATTTCAAATTGAATCGAATCGGCACCTTTACCCACATGGCCACCTGGCGGTCGCCCTTGCGGGCCGGATCGAACCGCCAGCGGCGGACGGCCTTCATGGCCGCCCGATCCAACAGCGAATAATTGCTGGACTCGGCAACGCGCAGATCGCCGACCTGGCCGTCCTCGAGGACGTAGACGTCCAGAATCACGGTTCCCTGATACCGTCGCCGTCGTGCGATGGAGGGGTAATCCGGCGGTGGATTCTGGTTGTAGCGCGGTTTGGCCAGAACGACCGTGGTGGCGGCATCGGAGGCTGCGGGTGCAGTCGGCGTCTTACGCGCCGGGGACGGGGGCGCGGAAGTGGCCGGAACCGGTTTCGCATCGGACTCCGCTGCCGTTTTTTCTTCCCGGGGAATGGGCGGCTCGGGCACCGGTTCAGGCAATGGTTCAGGCACCGGTGGGACCGCTTTCGGTACAGGCGCTGGCACCGGCTTCGGTGGAGGGACGATCTTTTCAGGCGTTTTCGGGATGGGCTTCTGTTTAACCACGGGTTTTTTAACCGGCGGCCTCGGTGGCGGGGGAGGTTCGGGCTTGGGCGGCAGGGGCAAGGGGGTGGCCGGAAGCGGATGAATTTCAGGAAGCGGGTTCGCCACCAGGCGTAGGGTGGTTACCCGGGTTTGGGGAACGACAGGCCGCTGGTGCCGCAGCCATTTTGTACCCATGGCCAGCAGGGCGACGTGGATCAGTATCGCCAGGATGAAGGCCGCCAGGATCCGTTTCATTCACGGATGCCTTTCGCATTCCAAAGAGAGGCGATCGATGCCGGCCATTTTGATCCGATCAATCACGTTGTAGAGGGCCTGGTAGGTTATCTGGCTGTCGGCGAACAAAAGCACGCCGGGATCTTTCGAATCCCCGGACTTGGTCCGCAAAACCTCGGCCAGCCGATCCAGTGTCACGGGCGCCTCGTCAACGAAGATCGCTCCATGTCTGTCCACCGTTACGGAAAGGGTGACCTGTTTGTCCAGCGGGGCCGTGGAAGACAGGGGCAGGGAAACGGGCAGGGCGTGGTGCACGGCCATGGAGAGCATGGCGTAAATGAAGAAGACCAGCAGCAAAAAGACGATGTCGATAAGCGGCAGCATATCGATGCGTGCCTTGCGGGTGGCGCCGATATCAACCTTCATGGGATTCTCCTGCGTTCGGTCCGTTTTCGCCATTGAGTTTTTTGTAAATAATTTCCAGGCTGGTGGAATACTTTTCGATATATCGCGCCGCGCGTTCGATGCGGGTGTTGAAATAGTTGTAGGGAAAGACCGTAAAAATGGCGATCCCCAGGCCGGAAGCGGTGGTGATCAGGGCCTGGGCGATTCCCCGGGTGACCGCTTCCGGGTGGTCGATGCCGCCGCCGCCCAGCATGTCGAAGGAGGCGATAATGCCGATGACCGTGCCGAAGATTCCCAAAAGAGGGGCCACGGTGATGATGGTGTCCATTACGCCCATGTAGCGGCGCATGCGGGCAATCTCATCGGCGGCAGCCGTTTCCATGGCCTTGACCATGGAGTACTCCCGGTGCAGGATGCCGGAGACAAGAATGCGGATGACATAGCTATGGGAATCGGTGGCAAGTTTGCGGACGCCTTCCCAGTCCCCTTCCCGGCAGCATTCCATCACCTGCGCCAGCAGGTCCCGATTGTTGCGCATGCCCACAACCGTCCAGAAAATGGCGCGTTCGATGATCACCGTAAGAGAGATCAGCGAGCAGATCAGCAAAGGGATCATTACCGGACCGCCGCTGTTGAAAATTTCGATCATAATGAATTCCTAACGTGTGTTTGTTGGGTTGGGAAAGCTTATAGCTCATTGCTGATTGCTCATAGGAATCGGGTTGCGGCCGGAAGCCGCGCCTTCAATTTTTCTATCCAAAATTCCTGACTCCAAAATACAGTCTTCCGACCTCCCTCATCCCTCATCCTTCATCCCTCATCCATCCTTCGTCCTCCGACCTCCGTCATCAGACTTCAGACCTCCGTCGTCCCGCAACAGGTTCACACGCGGCCAGGGGCCGAAGGGGCTGGCATCCACCCGAATCCTGCAGCCGTAGGCCGCTTCCAGAATATTCTCCTCAATGACCCGATCCGGCGGCCCGCAGGCGGCCACGCGGCCGTCGACCAGCAGAAGCAGGCGGTCGGCGAACATGGCCGCAAGATTGATGTCGTGAGAAACCATCACCACGGTCGTCGCGTTGCGGCTTTTCAGATCGGCCATCAATTCCATGACGCGGATCTGGTGGGCCAGATCCAACGAGGCCGTGGGTTCGTCCAGCAGGATCAGTTCCGGCTGCTGGCAGATGGCGCGGGCGATGTGGGCCCGCTGCCTTTCGCCGCCGGAAAGGCGGCTGACGGGGCGGTCGGCCAGTTGACCGAGTCCGGTGAATTCGATGGCCTGACGGGCAATGGCAAGATCGTGTTTTCCCTGCAGTCCCAGGACGCCCAGGTAGGGTGCCCTGCCCATGAGTACCAGTTCTTCGACCGAAAAGGGGGTGTCCTCGGCAGCGTTCTGGGGCACGTAGGCCAACCGGCGGGCCAGTTCGCGCCGGCCGAGTCGATTCAGCGGCCGCTCGCCGATGCGAATTTCTCCTCCCGAGGGGGGCAGCAGTCGCGCAATGGTCTTGATCAGGGTGGTTTTGCCCGATCCGTTGGGACCGATGACGATGAAAAACTCCCGGCTTTCCACCGCAACGTTCACATCGTGCAGCACCGTCGTTCCAGGATAGGCGCAGTTCAGCCCCTGGATGCGCAGCGCCGGACTCATCGCTTGGAACGCCTCAAAAGAATGATGAACAAAGGTGCGCCGATCATAGCGGTGATCACGCCCCCGGGCATTTCTCCCTGGGGCGGCAGAACCCTGGATAGCAGGTCGCACACCACCATATAGGCCCCGCCGCCCAGAATACAGCCCGGAACCAGCACACGGTGGTCGGGGCCGACGATCAGGCGCAACAGGTGGGGGATGACCAGGCCGACGAAACCGATCAGGCCGCACTGACTCACGGTGGCGCTGACCATCAGCGAGGTGATCACGAGCAGCGTCAGAATGACGCGTCGGACCGGTACGCCCATGGAGGCGGCCATCTCGCTGCCCAACTGCATCAGGTTCATGCGGTTGGAATAGGTGAAAACGACCGCAAAACAGGGCAGCAGTATGGCGGCGAGCATCCCGGCGTGTTCGATCCGGGAGGCCGACAGGTCGCCCATGAGCCAGAAGAGAATGTTGTGCAGTCGCGCATCCTGGGTAATGGAAATCAGAAACATGATTACCGCGGAGCAGAAGGCGTTGACCATGACGCCGGAAAGCAGCAGGGCGTCCTTGACCAGGATGGTGCGTCCCGAGGAAATGAACAGGATCAGCGTCAAGGTGGCCAGACTGCCGGCAAAAGAGGTGAGCCCGACCCCTGGAATCCGCGACAACCCTAAGATGATGCCGGTGATCGCACCGATGGCCGCCCCGCCGGAGATGCCAAGAATGTAAGGTTCGGCCAGCGGATTTTTAAGCAGAGCCTGAAACACCAGGCCGCCCAGTGAAAGGGCCGCGCCCACCATGGCCGCCAGCAGCACCCGCGGCAGGCGCAGGCGCCAGATGATGGCGCTTTCAGTGCTGTTGCCCCCATCGCCGAAAAGGGTCTGCCAGACCGCCGAAAGCCCGCTGCCCGACGAACCCATGGCCAATCCGGCGGTCATGGCCGCCGTCAGCAGCAGGGCCGTTATCAGCACCGTTATGGCGATCCTGGTGGAAAGGGAAAAGGGCCGTTTCGTCATGGCAGTGCGTCTTTATCCTTTTGGTCGTCGGCCGCAAACCGATTCGGCATGAACCTGTCCGGATGGATCAAACGGGCGAGCATCTCCAACCCGTCCACCAGGCGGGGGGTGGCGCGGTCCAGTACGTTGGAATCCACCAGGTAGATGCGGTCGTTCTTCACGGCCGGCATGGCTTCCCATTCGCGCCATTCCCGTTTGACCTGCTCGAAGACGGCCTTTCGGGCCATGGAGGTGATGATGAGCACTTCGGGACGGCTGGCGATCACGGCCTCCTTTGAAAACCGGGGATAGGGGGTATCTCCCGCCGCCAGGTTTACCCCTCCGGCCATGACGATCAGTTCGTGGATGAAAGTGTCGGTGCCCACCGAAACGATGGGGGCGATGCCGATCTGAAAAAACACCGTAGGGCGATGCGCCGCTCCGGCCACAGCCTGACGCACCTGTTCGATGCGCTGCTGCATTCCGGCAACGATGGCATCGGACCGGTCGCTTACTCCCAAAAGCTGCCCCAGTTCCTGAAGGGTGTCCATGACCGCCTCCAGGTTCCTGGGGTCCACGGCATAAACGGGGATATCCAGCGCCTCCAGTTTGCGGATCGCGGAGATGGGATTGCCGTCCTTGACGGCGATGCAAAGATCCGGCTCTAAGGCCACAATCTTTTCCACATCCAGCCGGATGTAGGAGCCGACCTTGGGCAGGCGGTTGGCCCGGGGCGGATAGTCGCTGAACTGGGTGGCCCCCACCAGACGGTCGGAGAGGTCCAGTGCGAACAGGATCTCGGTGATGCTGGGGGCCAGGCAGACGATGCGCATAGGTCGATCCGGGACATGGACCTTTCGGCCGAGTTGATCGACTACCGTTGCGGCGCTGAGATTGATCGGTGCAAGGATCGAAAGCAGCGTGAAGAAAGCGATGATCACACGCTGTATGGCGTTGTCTTTTTTGGAAATGGCGCGCTGCGGCGCGCGTATTGATGGACGTGGAATGCTTCCGATTTTCGTTGATCGGTTTTTCAACTGGTTTCTCCGTTAAAAAAAAAAGACCCTACCTGATGAAATCAAGGCGGGGCGTTGCTTGCCGGCTCATGGGATCGGCCTTGACCGCGAAGGCGCATTTAACGTGTCATCCGGGCAGGTTTCCTGGCTCGTGGATCGTTCTACCGGCCGCCTCTTCCCAATCCATTAAGATCAGTGATCGCATGCGGCTTTCGTTCCCACTTACAGTGGCGGGTCCGCAGCGGATTTGCACCGCTTTCCCTGTTGGCCCCAACGGGCACCCGGATGAGATGTTTTTCCTGCAAACAAGTAAACCCAAACAGACAGTCGATGTCAATGGCTTTTCAACGGCCAGCGGCTTTTCGTTGCATTGGAAAAAGGGGTTGGCAAAAGCGGGGGGAGTGTGCGATTGAGTACAGCGTATAGCCTGCAGCTCATCGTTGGCAGCTGATAGCTGATGGCTGACCGTTCGAAGGTGGAGGAGATCAGGGATGGGTGCCCCTTGCTGCGCTCGATCCGTTGATTACCGAAATCCACAAACCATAATTATACTGGAGGCGTTTGCGATCATGACCGTACCGCTGATGAAAAACTACATTGACGGGGAGTGGGTGGCGTCCGATTCCCCCGTTTTCGGGGATGTCTGCAACCCGGCCAGAGGAGAAAAGATCGCTTCCGTGGCTTACGGCACCGCCGCAGATGTGGACCGGGCCGTTGCTGCGGCCAAAGAAGCTTTTGCATTCTGGCGTGAAACCCCACCGTTGACCCGGGCCCGTTATCTTTTTCGCCTGAAGGAGGCCTTCGAAGAGAATTTCGAGGAGATTGCCGAGGTGCTCACCACCGAGCACGGCAAGGCCATCGACGAGGCGCGCGGCGAAGTGCGCCGGATGATCGAAAACGTGGAGCACGCCACCGGTGTGACCACCCTGATGTGCGGCTATACCCTGGAAGATATTGCCAAGAACATCGACTGCTACGGCCATCGCCAGTCGCTGGGCGTTTTCGGCTGCATCGCTCCGTATAACTTTCCCGCCATGGTGCCCTGGTGGTTTTTGCCCTATGCCGTGGTTACCGGCAACACCTTCGTGCTCAAGCCCTCGGAGCAGGTCCCCATGACCCAGAACAAAATCATGGAGATCGTCGATGAGGTGGGCTTTCCCGAAGGGGTGATCAACATGGTCCACGGCTCCAGGGATGTGGTCAACGCCATGCTGGCCCATCCCGATATCGAGGGCATCTCTTTTGTGGGCTCCACGCCCACGGCCCGCCATATCTACCGGGAATGCGGCAGGACGGGCAAGCGAGTCCAGGCCCTGGGCGGCGCCAAGAACATCGTGGCGGTCATGCCCGATGCCGACCTGGCGCAGGGCATGCCGTCCCTGTTGACCTCCTTTTTCGGCTGCACCGGCCAGCGCTGCCTGTCCGGCTCGGTGCTGGTGCCGGTAGGAGACGCCGCCGACCGTGTGGTGGAGCAGTTTATCGCGGGAGCCAAAACCGTGAGTGTCGGAGACGGCCTTGACGAGCAGACGTTTATGGGACCGCTGATCAGCGATGCCCATCTGGAGCGGGTGCTGGGGTATATTGACAAGGGGGTCGAGGAAGGGGCCGATCTGGTACTGGACGGCAGAGGCATCGAGGTCGACGGTTACCCCGACGGTTTTTTTGTCGGTCCCACGATTTTTGACAACGTTACAGCGGAAATGACCCTTGCCAAAGAGGAGATCTTCGGCCCGGTGGTGAGTATTGTCCGTGCACCGGACATGGATGCGGTGGTCGATCTGATCAACACCCGCGGCTTTGCCAATGCCGCCTGCATTTATACTTCCAGTGGTGCGGCGGCCCGTGAATTCAAATATCGGGTGAAGCCGGCCATGATCGGCGTCAATATCGGCATTGCGGCCCCCATGAGCTTTTTCCCTTTCGGTGGCGCCGGAAACTCCATGTTCGGGGACATTAAAGGGCACGGACAGGAGATTTTCCAGTTCTACACGGATATGAAGGTGGTCATCGAAAGATGGTATTGATCAGTGGGTAGACTGAAGGGGGGGAGGCTGAAGACAAAAAGGATTTTCAGCCGCCCCCAAAAATCTGCAGCCTGAAAAGCTAATTTGCTATTTTCGGAGAAAAGTATGCCATTGACCAATTTTGGAGCCGTCTTGAATTTTGCCGAAACCCTGGAAAGGGATGATACGGAATTTTACCGCAATGCCGAAGCTGCCGACGTCGCGGAGGCCTACCGGATATTGTTCGAGATGTTCGTCAGGGAAGGCAAAAAGAACCTCTCCCTGGTCCAGCGGACCCGGCGGGAAAACGTTACCGAAATGATCCTGGAGCCCATCCGGGACCTGACGCGCACCAGCTACAAGGAACCGATGCCGGATGCCGGAAGCCTCGATCTTAAAGGCATACTGGCTGCGGCCATGGCCCTCGAAGAGCGGGCCGTTCGCTATTACAACGATGCGGGAAAGAAAATCCGCGCTCTTCCGGAAGTCTCGCGGACCCTGAAAACCCTGGGCAAGAAACGCAGCCAGCGGATCGCTCAGATGCAGCGGCTTGCCGGAAGCTGAAACCGGCACCGGGCAATGAGCGCTTGCCTTTACCGGGCAACCGGAGCCCGATAGCTGTCGATGTCCACCTCGTCGAGCTGCTCCGGCGCCAGATATTTCCGGGCATATTTCTCGTAGACCCGGCCTTCTAAAAACAGGTCGAACAGATCGGCGTCGATATGGGCATCGTCGCGCATGCGACTCATGATGCCCAAGGCCTCGCTTACCGTTTTGGGGGTTTTATAGGGCCGGTCCGCGGCAGTCAGTGCTTCGAAAATGTCGGCGATGGCGATGATCCGGGCCTGGACCGACATCTCCTCTTTTCTCAACCCCCTGGGGTAGCCGGTTCCGTTCATGGTTTCGTGGTGGGCGCCGGCAAACTCGGGCACCTGCTGCAAATACTCCGGGAAATCGAGCCTACCGAGCATGATAATGGTCTGGATGATATGCTCGTTGATTTTAAAGCGGTCCTCCGGCGACAGGGTGCCCTTGCGAATACTCAAATTATACAGCTCCCCCAGGTTGTACTGGTTTTCGGGAATTGCCATATTAAATCCATAGCCGGTGTCCATGAAGGCGGCTGTCTGGGGCCTGGGGACGATGTGCTCGGGTTTGTCGGACAGCAGCGATTCGACCGCCGGAAGAGACGGCGCCGGGCTCACATTTTTCAACAGGGCTTCGTCCGTGGAGATACCGATGCGGTCGTCAAGGTGTCGCTCCCAGGTTATCGAGGCGATTTTTTTCAAGCGTGCAATCTTCTCGTCGGCCATGGATTCACTGCCGATATTGCATTGGGCCACAAAAGCGAAATCTTCGGCTATTTGCCGGCAGGATTTTTCCAGCCGATTTTCCAGGAACGACTCGTCCTGGTCGCCGGCCAGGCGCCTGCGATAATAATCGATTTTCGCGTCGCGCAGCAGAACCTCGAAACGCATTCGGATTTCATGGATCCGATTGGTAATCGTCTCCAGTTTGGTGGCTTTGTCGACCACAAATTCGGGTGTGGTGACCTTGCCGCAGTCATGCAACCAGGCGGCCACCTCGAATTCCCAGCGTTGATCTTCCGTCTCCATGGAAAAATCGGCCAAAGGGCCATTGGCGGTGTCGCAGGCCGCCTCACCAAGCATTTTTGCCAGTTCGGGGACCCGTGCGCAGTGTCCGCCGGTATACGGAGACTTGGCGTCAATGGCCCCGGCGATGAGTTTGGTCAGGTCGCTGAAAAGCTTGCGCTGCTCTTTGAGAAGTTTTCGGATCGTGCGTTTCATCAGCGCGAAGGCCTGGATCAGGGCATGAATCTCCTTGATGCTGGAATCGAAGGCCGCCGATTCCGAAAAGTCGCGCCGACTGATTTTCCTGGATTCCACTTCCAGCAGGATCAGCGACCTGGAGATCCTTTTGGAGACCAGCAGCACCAGCGGTAGGACCAGCAGGAGCAGCAGGCCGGAAAAAAGAAAGACGCGCTGCTGCATCCGCCGGATGTGGCCGGTAAAATCGGATACCGGTGCGATGGAGACCAGGATCTGGTCGAATTTCAGGTCCGCCTTGATGGGTGTCGAACGCACCAGGTAGTCGATTCCGTTGATTCGAAGTTCCCGTATCCGGTTGATATTACCATCCGGATTTTTTCGAATATCGGCCACCACAGACCGTACCCGAGGATTGTCGGATGTCTCTGCGGCGGTGAACGCCAGGGCATCATTGGCGCCGACGCGGACGGCATCCTGCGTGGGATGGGCAATGATTCGCCCCGAACGATCGAAAAGAAACAACAGCCCGTTGTCCGAGACCTTCTGATTTTTCAGCGAACGGGAAAACTGGTCCAGGGTGATATCGGCACCGAAAACCCCGCCGCCGTCGACCAGCAGCTCCGCACACGTGATTCCGGGAAGTCGGGTAGAAGAGAAAATATACGGCCGGGTATAAAAGGCCGTCGTTTCCTCGTTTGCCCGGATATACCAGGGGCGCGTGCGGGGATCGTAGTCCGGGTCGAGGCCGGATCTCTCGCCGATTACCTGCCGCTGCCGGTTCAGAAAAAGCCAGCGTTGCTTCAGGGCCCCTTCAATATCGGCCGAGATGGTGCGCAGGACAAAAAAAGTTTTTTCCGGTGCATCGAACAGGCGGCGGACCTCGGGGCTCTCCCTGATGGCGGTGATCTGGATGAACGTGCCGTCGTCGTATCCCACGTAAACGGAAAACAGTTCGTCGTTGAATTCCAGCGACGAAAGCATCAGCTCCATGCCCGAATGGGTCAACCCCCCGCCTACCGGAGGAGAGGCCATGCCCGGCATGCGTGCCGCCGAATCGGCCAGAACGGCCACCGATTCCAGGGCCGCTTCGTAGCGCTGCAGAACCTTTGCGTTGATTTCCGAAAAGAGGTGGTCGGCCATCTGGAAGGCGGCAATCTTGCTTTCCCGGTGGGAAATCCATAAAAAAAGGCCGGTCAGGACGACGACGATGAGAACGATCAACGTGGTGATGCCGACATAGAACGGGTAGCGTTTGATTTTAAGGGGCATGCCTGTTCCTTGGTGACCATCCGGCGACGGTCGATTCCCTTGGTTTGCTTTTCGTTTGATTTCCGTTATTATAGGAACCGAAGCGACAACCCTGGTGGTTGTAAAATCTCAGGGTTTTGTCCGTAAGCGACCGCAACGGGCCGCAGACCGTTTTTTGGCTGAAGCCTGAACCCTCCCGTGGAAGGTAATGGATCCATGGTGTTGAGCACAAAATTATTCTATAGTGAATCCGATTCCCGATTCAAGCTCTTTCATGAGCTGATGGCCCGCAAAATCGGCCATATCCTGTTGGTATCCACGCCCTACGACGCCTGGATCATGGAAGAGGACTGCCGGCTTTCCGAGAGGATTGTCAACGAGTACCGGGGGCTGAATCTCAGCAAACCGCCTCGCCTGACCTGGGTCGCTTCCGCTGCCCGGGCCCTTGCTGCGATCGAAAGCGACTCTTTCGACATGGTGATTACCATGCCGCGCCTGGCGGACATGGATGCCGCTGCCCTGGGCCATAAGATCAAGGAAAAAGCCCCCGATCTTCCCGTTGTTTTATTGTCTCACGATACGATTCCTTCTCCCGAAAATGAGCAGCCGGCCGGGAATGCACCGGGCATCGACCAGGTTTTTGTCTGGTCCGGGAACACGGATATCCTGGTGGCACTGGTCAAACATGCTGAAGACCGGATGAACGTGGAGAAAGACACCCGCTCGGCCGGGATTCGCGTGATTCTTCTGGTCGAAGATTCGCCGTATTACCTGTCGTCCCTGCTTCCCATCCTTTACCGTGAGCTTGTCAGTCAGACCCAGGCCGTCATGGAAGGCACCCTCAACGAAGATCACCGGCTGTTGACCATGCGGGCGCGGCCGAAGATCCTGGTTGCCGGCAACTATGAGCAAGCCATGGCGATCTACGAGCGATACGAAGCCAATGTGCTCGGCGTCATTTCCAAAGTGCGTATAAAAAGAAACGGTCACCCGGACGAAAACGCGGGGGCGGATTTCCTTGATCATGTGCATCGACGGCGATTCGACATCCCATTGCTGCTCACCGGTTCCAAGCCGGAGGATGCCGAAAAGGCGAAGACCGTTCAGGCGGCATTTATCGACAAGAATTCGGACACCCTGCACGAAGAGGTGCAACGCTTCCTCAAAAAACGCCTGGGATTCGGAGATTTTGTTTTTCGGACACCCGACGGCGCCGAAATCGGACGCGCCTCCAACCTGAAAACCCTGGAACAGCACCTGCGGACCATCCCGGATGACGCTTTCATGTATCACTGCCGGCAAAACGACTTTTCACGCTGGCTTTTTGCACGAACCGAAATGACGCTGGCTGCCCGGATACGGCCCATCAGCGACGAAGATTTTTCGGATGCGGACAGTCATCGCCAGCATCTGGTTGCGATGATCGCCGACCGCCGCAGGGGCCGCCAGAAAGGCATCGTTGCCGATTTCGATGCCGCCGACGCGGACTTCGATACGGAATTTTTCAAGATCGGCCAGGGTTCGCTGGGCGGAAAGGCGCGGGGGCTGGCCTTTGTGGCCTCTCTGCTGGGCCAGAATCCGGATTTGCACACGACCTATGACGGGGTGGATATTCTGGTTCCCCAAACCCTGGTGATCACCACCGACGGATTCGAATTCTTCGTGGAAACCAACCAGCTGCGTCATTTGTCCAAGGCCGACATGCCGGACGAGAAGATCGCCGAGCATTTCGTCAACGGCCAGTTTCCCCCATGGATCGAAGAGAAGCTGAGGCACTACCTGCGCCAGGTAAATTATCCCCTGGCCATCCGATCTTCCAGTCTGCTGGAGGACGCCCAGTTCCGGGCCTATGCCGGGCTGTATCGCACGTACATGATCACCAACGACTGCCCCGACTTGGAACAGCGCTTACAGCATCTGATTCACGCCATCAAGCTGGTTTACGCGTCCACCTACTACAAGGGACCCAAGATGTTTTCAAGGCGCGTCGGCCACCGAACGGAAGAGGAAAAGATGGCCGTTATCGTCCAGAAACTGGTTGGCGAGCAATATGAAGATGCGTTCTACCCGACGTTTTCCGGTGTCGGTCAGTCACACAATTACTACCCTTTTGCCCGCATGAAGCCCGAAGAAGGAATTGTCACCGTTGCCATGGGGCTGGGAAAGACCGTGGTCGAGGGCGAGAAAACACTCCGATTTTCTCCGTCCCATCCCCAGTTGCTGCCCCAGCGTTCCACCGTGGAGGATATTCTCGACAACTCACAGCGCCATTTTTACGCCCTCAAGATGGAGAAGGCCTGTCAACCCCTGAATACCAACGATGGGGCCAACCTCTGGTATCGCGAGGTGATTGAGGCCGAAAAAGAACTCCCGGTACAATTGCTTGCCAGTACGTATGTGCCCGAAGAGCACCGCATCCGGGACACAATTCATATCCCGGGGCAGCGGGTGCTGACCTTCGCCCGTATCCTCAAATACCGCGAGTTCCCCCTGGCCGATATCCTGAAAGATATGCTCGCCCTGGGAGCCCGGGGGATGGGCTGCCCGGTGGAAATGGAATTTTCGGTCAACCTGACGGAAGACGGCGGCAAGCGTCCGCAGTTCGCCTTTTTGCAGTTGCGTCCCATGACGGCCCGCGCCGAATTGGAACAGGTGACCATCTCCGACCAGGAGATGGAAGATTCATTCTGTTATTCCGTGCATGCCTTGGGAAACGCCAAAAACAGGGAGATGGCGGACATCGTTTTCGTGAAGCCGGAAGCCTTCGATCCGGCCAAAACCGTGCTGATGGTCAAGGAGATCGCCAGGATCAACGCATCGCTGGTCAAGGAAAATCGAAAATTTCTGCTTATTGGCCCGGGACGTTGGGGAACGGCGGATCGATGGCTCGGAATTCCCGTTGCCTGGGCGGACATATCCGGTGTGGGCGCCATGGTCGAAACCAGGTCCGAACGGCTTCGGGCCGAACCCTCCCAGGGCTCTCATTTTTTCCATAATATTACGACCCTGGGAATCCATTACATCACGGTTTTTGAATCGGATGGCAGCAGGCTCGACTGGGATTGGCTGGCGGTATTGCCCCGGATAAGCGACGGCAATTTCGTCGCCCATGTTCGGCTGGATCGTCCGGTGACCCTCAAAGTCGACGGTCGGACATCCAAGTGTGTCATCGTCAGCGACAGTTAACCAAAGCCAGGTCGCACAGGTAAAAAGAAACGATGGGGTCAAGGCCCGTTGCGGGAAAGGGGCGGCCGTTTACCCATACAAAAGAAAGGAAAGTCAATGTCTGACATTTTGCAGCTGGTAAAAGAGAGAGATCCCGGTGAGCGAGAGTTTCACCAGGCGGTCATGGAGGTGATGGCCTCGATTCAGCCGGTGATGGACCGGAACCCCGAATACCGGGCGGCCAAGATTCTGCAGCGACTGGTGGAACCCGAGCGGGTGATCCTTTTCCGGGTGCCCTGGGTGGACGACCAGGGCGAAGTCCAGGTCAACCGGGGCTACCGCATCGAGATGAACAGCGCCATCGGGCCGTACAAGGGAGGCCTGCGCTTTCACCCCTCGGTGAACCTGGGCATTCTCAAGTTCCTGGCCTTCGAGCAGGTATTTAAAAACGCCCTGACCACCCTGCCCATGGGCGGCGGCAAGGGGGGCTCCGACTTCAACCCCAAGGGCAAGAGCGACATGGAAGTGATGCGGTTCTGCCAGAGCTTCATGGCCGAATTGTTTCGCCATATCGGACCGGATACGGACGTGCCGGCCGGCGACATTGGCGTGGGTGCCCGGGAGATCGGCTATCTGTTCGGCATGTACAAGAAGCTGAAAAACGAGTTCACCGGCGTACTCACGGGCAAGAGCCTGGGATGGGGCGGCAGCCTGATCCGGCCCGAGGCCACGGGCTACGGATCGGTCTATTTTGCTGCCGAAATGCTGGCCACCCGCAGCGAAACCCTGGAAAACAAGACCTGCCTGGTGTCCGGATCGGGCAATGTGGCCCAGTACACCATGGGAAAGCTGCTGGATCTGGGGGCCAAACCGGTGACCTGTTCCGATTCTTCAGGTTACATTTACGACGAAGCGGGCATCGACCGGGACAAGTTGACCTTCTTGATGAATCTGAAGAACGTCCGCCGGGGTCGGGTGAAGGAATACACCGAAAAATATTCGGATGCCGTCTACACCGAGGCCGATCCGGAATCAGACGTCAACCCGCTGTGGAACCACAAGGCGGACTGCGCCTTTCCGTCGGCCACCCAGAACGAGATCAGCGCCAAGGACGCCCAAAACCTGGTGGACAACGGTGTAGCCGTGGTTTGCGAGGGGGCCAACATGCCCACGGTGCCCGAAGGCATCGACATTTTCATCGAGAACAAAATGCTCTACGGTCCGGGCAAGGCGGCCAATGCCGGCGGCGTTTCCGTATCGGGACTGGAGATGACCCAGAACTCCATGCGGCTGGCCTGGACCCGCGAAGAGGTGGACAACCGGCTGCAGATGATCATGAAAAGCATTCATAAAACCTGCCTGGATGCGGCCGAACAGTACGGCACAGCGGGCAACTACATGAACGGGGCCAACATCGCCGGATTTGTTAAGGTGGTGGAGGCCATGCTTGACCAGGGGGTTGTGTGAATGGTTTTCAGACTGCGTCTATCTGAGAAGATGGCAGGTTTATGAAGCATGGCCAAAAAAAACGGCGCCTCCTGCCGGGCGGGGGCGCCGCTTTAATTGTCAGCCTGCTTTTTTGCTACACTCTTACCACATTGGCAGCAGCCGGGCCACGGTCGGTTTGCTCCACGTCGAAGGTCACCCGGTCTCCCTCCGAGAGGGTTTTGAAACCCTCCGCCTGTATGGAAGAGAAATGGACGAAGATATCGCCCTGACCGTCTTCCTGTTCGATGAAACCAAACCCTTTCTTGTCACTGAACCATTTTACTACACCGTTTGCCATTTCTGCGGTCTCCTTGAAAATAAGTAAACATCCCGGTCTCGAAACCTGGTTGGCACTGGATAAAGGTGAACTCCTCCCCTGCACAAGACCTTTCCGGCCCTTGGCCGGATTACCCTACGATCCCCTCTTATATGTTGGAATTGTCGCGTATCCTGAACCGGTTTAAAAAACCCGATTACAGACCGTATACCGAGTAAATCCCCCGACCGATCCGCTTCATTTTGCCTTTCTGGCAGGCGCGGTGAACGATATTGCTGATCTGCTTTTCGGTAAAACCGGATTTTCCCCGCAGCGCTTCAACGGAGATTCCTTTTTTAAACCGTTTCATGATGGTGAGAACCTTATCGGTGGGTGTACCTGCTTTGGCCTTCGGGGCCGCCTTTTTTTTTGCGGCCTTGGCCGCTTTTTTCTTGGCGACCTTTTTTTTAGGGGCGCTGTCTAACGTTTTGGCCAGTGTTTCGGTTTTTTTTGCCAGGGCGTTTAGCTGCCTTACGATGACTTTTAGATCTTTGGCTGCTTTTTTCATAAGCTTACGTCCTCCTTGTAAAGGGTGGGCAATTGTCTACCTCTCAACAGCCTGCCGGTTCTTCGACAACCTGTCGCGTAACACATATATTGAGAAAGAACGAGGCGCCGCCCGGTGGATCGACGATCCTGAAGGATATGCGAGCAGCAACTCGGTTGTTTTTTATGCCTGAATACCACTGGGTAACCGGCTCAAATGGCGTTGCCGTTTAAAAATGAGCATGGCGCAATTAAAAAATATCGAAGAGTAGCGATGAGAACAAAAGCAAGAAAGCCGCAACGCACTATGAGAATGAGCATAAAGGATCACTGGATAAATGTCAAGCTGCCAGAATATCTCCAAAAAACGATCTACCAGACTTTTATCGGACCCGTATCCAGATGCACGAAATCGGAGGCGGGGTAATACCCCACTCCGCCCGAATGCAGGCCAATGGCAAGCTCCCGGATCTCCTCTGTCCGGAATCCCGGGACTCGGATGTCTATGGCACGCCCCTTCATATGCAGGCTGTTTTTCGCGACGCCTCGGGTGACTCTTCTCAGGGCAGCATTGGTTTCCGGGGAACGGTATCCTGAAATGATGCTGATCGGTTCGGATGTTTTAATTTCCATGACGATGCGGTGGAGCAGGTCCAGCAGGTCGGGGTCCACCGGCTTGATTTCGCCGGTGCGGTGGTCCCGCAAGATGGTGCTGATTCTTTCAACCGCACGGTGAATCAGTTTGCCATGGGAGCGGTAGCAGGTAGAAAGCGATTCTCCCGTGTGAATGTTGTAGAAAGAGAGGATTTGATGCTCAGGGGCTTGAACCGCCATCGCGGAGCCGGGGAGAAGGGACAATGCCGCGGAGACGCTCATTTTAAGAAAAGTTCGCCGGTTGGTAAAAGGGAGTGCGTTGCCGTTCATCTCCGGACGTTTCCTAGTTTATCGGTACTTCGGACGCATCGTTTGCCGACTGCGGACGGATCGTTGTTGGATCGTTGCTTGGCAGCGGCAAGGCAAGGACTTTTTTAGAAAAACTTTAAGAAAAAACGATATGGCTGTCAAGAGGTGTTGCGGGTTATTAAGGTTTTTAACCCTCGGGCCGATAAATAAATGTGAAGGGTAACCTCAGTTTTGATCCCCCATGCGCTATCGTCGGATACTACGGCGATACTCCCGATTCCTTGGGACGGATGAGGCACAAATTGTAAACCTTGGTGATGAAATTCAATGTAGAGGAGTTTGAACGTACTGGAATGGAAATCGATGAAAAACTTGCGAACAAGGCCGAGATGAAGCCGCATCAAAGCAATGGTACAGGCCGTACACCTTGCCGCAGGGCAGGGCTTGACCGAAGATGGATTCCCTCGAAGAACCATCATCCGGAACGACGGCGAGGTGGAGACCGGAGGTCCATGCAGCGAAGGTCGTTTCCGGACCCGCTGGTGTTGGAATTGGCCGGGAGGGCTGAACAGCCCATCGGCGGCTTCGAAGCGGTCTCACAAGCGTTGGAACCGGAATCCTCAGCCGTTGCTCCCGACGAAAACCGAACACCCGAATCCAATGAGGATCACAACAAAAAGGTGTTGCCCGAAAGGCAATGAGTCTTTCGCATTCCTGTTTATAAATACGAAGATGCACCAGGACTGGGAAAGCACCTGAAGCACAAGGCGCGAGAAACGTTAATCGCCTGGTGCCATAACGATTTATGATTGCCGGGTCAGGACCGATCTGCGGGTTTGCGCCAGTTGGTCTGCGCCCCGGCAGCCTGCAGCATTTCGATGGCGGTGGGCATGAAGGTACCGATGGTGTCGATTCCGTGGGAATCGTCACCCGGAACCACGTCGATTCCCATATCGACGGCCTGCTTCAATACAGGGGCGGACAGATAGGGTTCTTTCTCCCCCCTGGACAGCGGACGCAGGTTGAAGTCCAGAATCAGTCCCAGTTTCCTGACCCACTCCAGATTCCTCAGAATTTTTTCCCAGATGTCCGGTTTGACCAGGCGGGTGCTGTATTCGGGATCGTAAATGCGAATGAGATCCAGGTGGCCAACCACATGGGGCTTTAAGGTTCGGAGCATTTCGAACTGTTGATCGAAGTAAGCGGCGTATAATCCGTCCAACCCCCCGCAGCAATCCGACGCTTCCCGGTATTTTTCCGGGCTGTAGTCAAAGGGAACCTCCCTGACGTGATGGACGGAGCCCACCACGTAGTCGGGAGAAAATCGCCCGATCAGTCTGCGGGCCAGGTCGATGCTGCCCTCGTAATACTCGGTTTCAAAGCCCACCAGGATTTCGATGCGGTCCGCGTATTTGCCCTGCAGGCGCCGGCAGACGGTCATATACTCGGTGAAGCGCTCCAAAAGGGCTTCGGCATCGAGCCCGGCCTGCTTTTCCTCGGGGTAGAGATAGGCATCCGATGCGGGGGGCATGTGTTCGGTGATCCCCACCCACGGATAGCCCAGATCGATGTAGGCCCGCACGATTTCCTCAAGGGAATTGTTGGCGTGGCTGCAGAACTGCCCGCTGTGGCCGCCATGGACGGAAACGGGGAACGGGACGGTCGTCATGGGATCACTCTCCTTTGCGCGACATTTTTTAGGGTGTCTTCTACGGCTTGCGGCGGGTCGATGGTGAAATTCTGCTTGAGCAGATTGACGATGGGAAGAAAGTGGGGGCGGGGAAGCTGTGCCCAGGGGAACCAATCCCAGCGCTCACATTTTTCCGGCTCTCTCACCACGGGGTCGCCGGTGGTCTGATCGGCGATGACGAAAAGGGTCACATAGTGCTTTTTCTCAGCTTCGAAAAAATCGTTGGTAAACGGCCCGAGGCGCAAGGACCCGATGGACAGACCCGCCTCTTCCATCAGTTCGCGTCGGGCACAGGCTTCGATGGTTTCGCCGTACTCCAGGTGGCCGCCGGGAAACTGCCAGGTTCCCGCACCGTGGGCATTGATGCGTTTGCCCAGCAGCACCCGTCCCTGTCTGACGACGATGACCGCCACCCCGATATAGGGACGTTTTTGATCGCTTTTCATCCCGCCTGCCTTCGAATTGCAGAATCCGCCATGTTTACGTCCCACTATTTTTCACAGTGTATAGAGGATAACCAGGCATCGTGTGTCTTCGGCGGACAGACTTTTGAGTTTGTGGGGGGCGTTGGAGTGAAAATGAATGGACTCGCCCGGCTTCAGAATATGCACTTTGCTGCCAAGGGTGAATTCAAGATCCCCCTCCATGACGAAAATGAACTCTTCCCCCTCGTGTTTGTAGGCCACCGGTTTGTGATCGTGGTGTGGTTCGATGGTGACCATAAAGGCGCGCAAGTGGTCGTTTTCGGCACCGGACGTCAATGTCTGGTAGGAGTAGTTGCGGGTGCGTTTAACATAGGCCCGGGTGCGCTGGTCGCGGATCTGCGTTTTTTCCTCATCGCGAAGAAAGGTTCCCGGGTCGACGCCGTATGCATTGGCCAGACGCAGGATAAACGCCACCGGCGGGGAAAATTCGCCGTTCTCGACACCGGCGACAAAATCCGGCGTCTGTCCGGTCGCTTCGGCCAACTGCTCCTGCGACCAGCTCTGGGCCTCGCGCAGGGCCTTCAGTTTACCGCCGAATGCGCTTTTGCGGGAGGGCTCGGCTTCGTCGGTGCACATGTCATCGGCCAGTCGGCGCATGACCGCCTGCCGGACCCGGGAGATCAGCAGGGGCAGAAATGTTGGTGCATCGGCCGTTACGCCGATGTCCGCCAATTGGAAGATGGGCGCGGCCGGATCACGGTTGATGGCAACGATGGTTTCGGCCTCCGTGATGCCGGCGGTATATTGCACGGCTCCCGAGGTGCCCACGGAAATCAGCAGATTGGGACGCACGGTCTTGCCGGTCTGGCCGATGAGCCGGTCTTCGGCCACCCAGTGGCTGAGCACCGGTGGCCGGGTCGCCCCCACTTGCCCGGACAGCGCGGCAGCCAATTGCCGAACCAGTCCGAAATTCTCCATACTTCCCAATCCTGCCCCGCCGGCAACAACGGTGTCGGCGCTTTCCAGATCCGCTCCGGCGGGCGGCGACCATTGGGAAGAGAGCAACCGGATTGCTTTCGCCTCCGAGAGATCTTCGACGGTTTCGTGGACCACCTGACCGCTACCGGTGGTCTCGTTCTTGATGGCTATTCCATGGGGTTGTACGGTGGCAAACCCCATTTCGCAGCCGGGAGCAAACGTGATTTCGGACATGATTTCCCCCCCCCAGGCCGGGCAGAGTCCCACCACACTGCCGTCTTTTCCCGGCAGGAGTTCCACGCAGTCGGCGATCAGTCCGGCGCGGGCGGCGGCGGCGGTCCGGGCTGCCAGTTCGCGGCCGAAGTCGGTGAGGGGGAATGCCACCAGTCGTGGCAAGCGCTGTTTGAATACGGGATTCAGGGCATCGGCGAAAAGGTGGGGCGTGGGGTTGGCAAAACCCTCGTTTTCAAAGTAGCAGACCGCATCTGCCCCTTGGGCAAAAGCCTTTTCTTCCAAGGGACCTTCAAGGGCGCAGGCGTCGTCTCCCGAGACGGTCATCAGGCTTTTCTTCTCGGGCGTCAGCATAAACAGGACTACCCGGTCCCCGGTTTTTTCGGCCAGGGCAGCGGCTTTGGCCAGGACTTTAAGGCTGGCGTCCAGCAATTGGCGGCTGCGCAGGTCTCCGAATACCCAGATTTGACCGGATGATGCGGGATCCACAGTTGTCTTTCGATTGTCCGTTGAAACATTGGTTTGGTTCACGATGAGGGCACCATCATTGATTTTCGGTAGTCGTTTGTACGTCCCGGCTGCAAGTCAACCGATTTTTCCCGCCTCAACCAGTTTCTTGACCAGCGCATCGGCCTGGGCATCCGAAGTCCCTTCGATCCACTGGCAGGTTCTTTTCCGGGTGACGGTTTTCATGGACAAAACCCGCGTGGGTGAGCCGGCATCGCCCACCTGCTCCGGTTTCAGTCCCAATTGGTCGATGGCAACGGATTCGACGGTTTTCTCGTCAAAGGCCTCGACAATCTTTCCCAGTTCCGGATCTCTCGGTGGGGCCGCCGACGGATGAACGGTGAGCGCTGCGGGCATATCCAGCGCGTAGGTTTCCAGAATGCCGTCTATATCCCGCGAGACCGAGAGGGTGTTGGCCTCCACCTCGATCCGCCTGGCCCCGGAAACCATGGGAAGGTCCAGGAGCACCGCTGTCTGGGGGCCGACCTGCCCGGTGTCGCTGTCCGAGGTGCGGGAACCGAAGAGCACCAGATCGAACGGTGCCAGGCTGCCGATCCCGGCACGCAGGGCGGTCGCCGTGGCCAGGGTATCCGCACCGGCCAGCGCCGGATCGCAGAGCAGCATGGCCCGGTCCGCCCCTGCGGCCATGGCTTCCCGCAGGCTGGCTTCGGAGCTGGGCGGTCCCATGGAAAGGACGGTCACCGAACCGCCATGGGCGGCCTTCAGTTGCATGGCGACCTCCAGGACCGGACGATCGAAGGGGTTAAGGGCGCATTTGTCGGGCGTTCGGACGATCTTGCCTTTCGGGGCCTCAATAACAACAGATTTGATGCAGACAATGATATGCAAGAAAGTATTCCTTTTTTCTATTCGGCCATCACGCTTTTGGCGATGACCATGCGATGGATTTCCGAAGTGCCTTCATAAATGCGGGTTACGCGGGCATCGCGGTAGTAGCGTTCCACCGGGTAGGCCTTGCTGTATCCATAACCGCCGTGGACCTGAACAGCCAGATCCGTGACCCGGTCGGCCGCCTCGGAGGCAAACAGCTTGGCCATGGCCGACGCTTTGGTAAAAGGAAGGTGCCGCTCTTTGAGGGTCGCGGCCCGATAAACCATCAGCCTGGCGGCATCCACCTGGGTGGCCATGTCGGCAACCATGGTCTGGATGGACTGATGGCGTTCGATGGGGACTTTGAACTGCTGCCGCTGCCGGGCGTAGCGAACCGACTCCTCCAGCGCCGCCTGGGCGATTCCCACCGCCTGGGCGCCGATGCCCATGCGGCCCGTGTCCAGGGCGGCCAGGCCGATTTTCAGGCCCATGCCTTCTTTGGCCAGAAGGTTTTTCGACGGGATACGGCAGTCGGTAAGGCGTATGGAGCTGACCGGGTTGGCCCGCATTCCGCACAGGTCTTCCAGGTCCCCCACGACAAAGCCGGTCGCACCGCGCTCGGCCACCACCACACTGATACCCCGGGGGCCGGCGGCCGGATCGGTCCGGCAGAAAATAAGGCAGATGTCGGCCACGCCGCCGTTGGTCACGAACACCTTGTTGGCGTTGACCAGGTAGTCGTCACCGTCGGCGATGGCCGTCGATTCAATGCCGCCGGCATCGGAGCCCGCATTGGGTTCGGTCAGGCAGAAGGCACCGATTTTCTCCCCTTTGGCCAACGGCGGCACCCAGCGTTCGATCTGCTCCGGATTGCCGAAGGTCAAGATGGGGTACAGGGCCACGGAGTTGTGCACGGTGACGCAAAGACCGATGGCGGCGCTGACCCGGGAAATTTCCTCGACAATAATGGCGTAGCTGACGGCATCCAGGCCCGCACCGCCCAGTTCTTTCGGGGCCTGAATTCCGAAATAGCCCAGTTTGGCCATCTTTTCGACCACTTCCCAGGGGAAACGAGCTTCCTGGTCGATCTGGGCGGCAATGGGCCGCAGCTCCCGTTCACAGAAACGGCGCACCGACTGACGAACAATTCGGTGTTTTTCTTCCAGCAGTTGATCCATATCACCTTTCACCCGGTTGAGAATCCAGTGATGTCTAAAAGCTTACACGCATTGCGTGGAACGCTGTTGCAGCTATCAGAAAATGTCCGGAGCGTCAATGATCCCACCATGGTGGCCGGCGGCAAATTCGAATTGAAGCCCTTAGGAAATGGTGATACCTAGTGCCCATCCAGAAATGGCCAATTTGCCCGATATCTTTGTTGCACGAAAAATTTTATCCTCGAAATATCAACCATATGCCTGCGGTAAAATTTTACGTGCGCCTCGATCTCGACCAAATTTTCCTATTTCTGGACGGGCACCACCCATGGTACCTGATGACGTTTTGAGGAGATGTTGACCCCATGAAATGTGACCCGGAAACAGACGGAAGTTACCCCGATGCACCCCGTCCCGCGGTTGGCGCCGTGGTTTTCAAAGAAGACGCCGTCCTGCTTGTGAAGCGGGCAAAGGCGCCGGTCCAGGGCATGTGGGCCATACCGGGCGGCAGCGTCCGCCTGGGAGAGACCCTTCAGGCGGCGGCCGAGCGCGAGGTGCTGGAAGAGACCGGCGTGGTCATCCGCGCCGGCGAACCGGTGCTGGTTTTCGATACCATTCAGCGTGATGAACAGGACAACATCCTATTTCACTATGTGATCGTAGATCTGGCCGCCGAGTATATCAGTGGAGACCCCCGGGCTGCGGACGACGCCGCCGATGCCCGCTGGGTGACCCAGGCCGAGCTGGCACACCTGGATGTCAACCCGGCCACCTTACATTTATTGTGGGATCGATTCAGCTTCGGGAGACGGGAAAGGCGACATGACGGAAAGGATAACTGAACCGGTAAAGGATCGGATTCGGCAGTGGGGAAAAGGACGGGATGCAGACATTCCCCTTCGTTACGCCGCCACCGGCGATGACATGGATGAATCCTTCAAGGATTTTGCCCGCATGGTGGCCGATCTGGCCCCATGCGTTACGGCAAAGAAAGACGGTGATGCACCGGTTGCACTGCCCAGCCTGCTGGTAGGCAGCCGGGTGACCTACCAGGCCATCCCGCACGACCGGGAACTGGAGCCATTTCTGGCTGTGCTGGCCGATGTCGATGCTTTTTCGGACCGCGTTTCGGCGGAGGTGCGCCAGCGGCTGGCGCAGCTGACCTTGCCGGCACGGGTCAAGGTTTACGTTACGCCGTTTTGTCCGCACTGCCCCAATGTGGTGTCGCTCCTGCTGGGCCTGGCGGCGGTAAGTGACCAGGTGCGGGTGACGGTCATCGATGGCGAACTGTTTCCCGATGCCGCCGGTAAAGACCGCGTCAGCGCCGCGCCCACGGTGATCCTGGACGACCAGTTTCGCTGGACCGGCAGTGTTGACGCCGCCGAGTTGGTGACCCTGTTGCTGGACCGCGATCCGGCCAGCCTGGGCGCCGACGCCCTGCGAAGTATGATCGAAGAGGGCAACGCCGAGGGTGTGGCCCGCATGATGAGCCAGCGCGGCAAGATTTTTGATGCCTTTCTCGATCTTCTGGCCCATCCCCGCTGGTCCGTGCGCCTGGGGGCCATGGTTGCTTTCGAATCTCTGGTCGAAGCGGACGCCGAGCTGGCCAGAGGAATCGTCGAGCCGCTGACCGCTCTTTTCGAGAAGGTGGACGACATGGTCAAAGGTGACCTGCTGCATGTCATGGGCGAGTCGGACAACCGCGAGGCCCTGCCATTTTTAGAAGACGTGGCTGCGAGAGACGATGACGAGGAAGTGCAGGAGGCCGCCCGCGAAGCCATCGAGAAATTAAAAGAGGACGGTTTAACGCCGATCAAGGATTTTTGAGGCGTTCGCGCAGATTCCATCTTTCTATCAACGGCGGTATGCAGTCGGGAACCAAATGCTGCCAGGGCCGATTATCGATGATCGACCGGCGAATATCGGTTGCGCTGATTCCCTTTTCTTCCGGCGGGACTTCCCACAGGACATAGGTGTTCAATCCCAGGGACGTAAAATAGCGGTGTTTGCGTCGGCCCCAGTCGTCATAAATGGAGAGAAAGAAGACGGCATCCATGGGGACGTAGAAGCGATAGCGTTCGGGCATGTTGATGGGGAAGGGAACGATATCCAGCTCGCGGTCGTCCATCCCTGCCTCGATGAGTGCGGTCCTGACCATGGTATAACGTTCATGATAGGTCAGCGGATTTGCCAGCGGATCGCTTCGTTCGGGATTCGTCTCTTCCTTTTTGGTGGTGAAAGGGTCTGGATTGGTGATCCCCACCACCAGTCGGCGGCATTGTTCTTTCCCGGCCAGCAGATACCGGAGATGGTCGTTGTGCAATACCTGGAACCGACCGTGGATAACGCCGGTTTCATACGGCGGCTGGGGTGCTTTCATATCCCATCCTTATTTTTTCGTTCCTCTACACAAAAGGGTTGCGCGCGGCCCGGCCAAAAGGGCTGGTCCACCGGCGTGTCCATCAGCCCGTGCAGCTTGGCCCGGTCCAAATGGTTGACGACGAGGTACATGAGTTCTTTTCCCCGCACCGGCCCCAAAGCACCGCCGGCGGCACTGACTTCGTCGTAATGCCGCACCGCATCCCGACGGACGCCCGGACCGCAAAAGATGAGCGGTACCGCTTCACCTGAATGAATCAGCGGCCCTGCGCTGGGGGTCGAATGATCGGCCGTGACCACGACGAGCAGTTCCGGATCGCTTACCAGCCGTTCCACCAAGCTGCCGATACCCTTGTCCAACGCCTCGATGACCTGTTTTTTGAAGATCGGGTCCTTGGTGTGGCCGGCCACATCCGGCATTTTCGTGTGGACATGGATAAAGTCGTAATCAGTCAACGATGCCATGGCCGTTTCAAGGCGTTCGGCCAGATCGAGGCCCGGATCATCAGTGTCGGCTGCCTTGCGGACATCCATTTTCAGGTAGGCGGCCAGGCCGTGGTAGATGAGACCGCTGGCGATGCTCAGTCCCCGTAGACCGTATGATTGCTCGAAAGCGGATACCTTTTTCAGCATGCCGGCACGCTGGGTGACCAGCGCGTTGAGCGGCAGGAGACCTTTTCCTTTGCGTTTTCGGTTCTGCGGATGGTCGCTCAGTGTACGATAGGTCCATTTCAGGTAGGCGCCAAGGGCATTTGCCGCATTCACCGATGACGGATCGTCGGCAAATGACTGCCAGGGCAGCACGGCAGTGAGCAGACGTCCTTTATCGATGGGATCGGAATCGGTGATAAAAGGGGCAACAGGGCCGTCAAGGGTGAGAATACCGCGGAAGCCATGGGTCGGATGCAGGCGGATTCGAGTGCTTTCCGTTTCGAAATGTTCGACCGCCTGGAACAGCGCCTGAAGTTCGTCGTCCGGCGCGTCGGGCTTGCCGTCAACCAGAAGAAGTGTTTCCTCGGGTGATTCGGTCGCCGAAACGAAGTGCGCCAGAACGGCAACCGTTTCTGGGGTAAGTGCAATGCCGGCTCCCAATGCTTCCAGGGCACCGCGGCCCGGAAAGGCATCCAGGTCGTAACCGAACAGGGAAAAGTGGGCATTTTCGCTGGGAAGGGCCTGGCCCAAACGGGCGGCATGGTAAAGTCCGTTGGCTCCCTTTCGGGCCAGTTGGTCTAATGCGGGGGTTCGGGCGGCCTGCAAAGGCGTGAGATCGTTCAACGCTTCACAGGAACGGTCGCCAAGTCCATCAAGGAGGATCAGAATACATTTTTTGGCCATCTATGATCGATCTTCCGCCGGAATTTTCATGAAGGCCCTCGCCGCTGTGGTTTACTTCTCCATTATTTATAAGGGGACGGCTGTAGCGTGTCAATTCAAATACCTCCCACAATGGGGGAGCAGGCCGATTTCCCGTCTATTGAAATAATCTATGGGCGGGCGTTTGGACATCCAAACAAAGAATTTGCCATTTTTCTAATAATTTTTATGATTGCGAGCATGATTTTTGATATGCACGTCCATACGACCTTTTCCCCCTGCAGCAGGATGTGCGTGGATGAAGCTGTTGCCGCCGCCGGGCAAAGCGGCCTGGACGGGATCTGCATCACCGACCACGACACCATGAGCATCCGCCACGTACTGACGGAAGGGCTTCAGGAAAACGGCGTGGTCGTGATTTTTGGAATGGAGTACACCACCTCCCGGGGAGATTTTCTGGTCTTCGGCCCGTTCGAGGCGCTCGAGCCCGGTCTTTCGGCGGATCGGCTGCTGCGAATTGTCGATCAAAGCAGTGGCATCGCCATCGCGGCCCACCCGTTTCGCAAAGACAGGCCCGTGGACGGGCGCATTATCCAAGATGGGTGCTGCCGCGTCATCGAAAGCCTCAATGGCCGCAATACGGCAACGGAAAACGCAGCGGTCCAAGGCTGGTGCGACGATTACGATTTGACCGAGTGCGGCGGCAGCGATGCACATACCATCGAGGAGGTAGGGAACTTTGCTACCCGTTTTTTCGTTCCTGTTCGCACGCGGTCCGATCTGGTTGCAGCGCTGAAAAATCGGCTGTGCAGGCCTGAAGATCGTACTGTCGAAGGCCTCTTGGTACCGGATTCCCGCCATTGTTTTATTCAAGCCGAATCGGGCGCCTCGTATAGGTAACGGTTAATTCCGCCCGTTGCCCTCTTTCCAGTCCCGATAGCGATAAAGATCCTTTTCCAGAAAATAAAGACATCCCAGGAACAGGGCTGCATCGTCCAGTTGCCCCAAGCCGGGGATGAAATCGCCGATGAGATCGGTGGGGATAAGCAGATAGGCCACGGATAGAATGAAGACGACTGCCGAAATCGGGGAAACGTCGCGATAGCGACCCTTGCTGTAATCGCGGATGAGAAGGAGCAGCAATCGCAAGTCCTCGAAAAGCCGACGGATCAGATTCGTACTGCCAGTTGTGGGTTGAGGCATTGGATTACCTTCTTTGCCGGTTTGGCCGGGATGACAGAAAAAGAACTACCAAAATGTAACCTTTTGTCCGGTGTTGGTTCTATATCTCCGGAAGATGAAAAAATGTTCAGCTTCCATCTTACCTCCTCTCACTCCTGGAGCCCCCAACAATCCCCAATGTGTTCGGGGGCTCACCCTTTTTGGCAAGTCCGCTGAGAATCGGTGTACTGAAAACGAAAAGAAGGGATTGCCCCAGTTAAGGGATTGCCCCAGTTATCGGTAACCGACAGGTGCACAACGCCCGAAACGGGGTCCCAATGAATAAAACAAGAGTTGTGTCCAAGTCAATTGACAAGCGTCCGGTTTTGCCTCTACAGTAGCCCCACCATCGACAACGTCGCCATCGGGAGAAACAAAAGGATGAATACCCAGACACTGATACTGACCGTGATGATTTTCTGGCTGATCATGGGCTTGGCTTTCTTGTCCGCCTACTCGGAAGTCAAACGTACCGGCGGAACCCTTGTGGATGCCTTGCGCAACAACGAAAGTTTTTTCTTCATTATCAGTATTGTCGTGGGACTGGTGGTCGTGGCATTCAAACTGGCGTGATCCCCCTGCAACCGCCCCCGCGAATCGCTGCCTGCCGCAGGTGGCGATTGAAAACGCCGGGCAGTCGGAGGGCCGTTACCGAAACGACGGGGATCGCTATTTCTCGGACAGCTTCCTTCGCTGCCCCTCGATCCAGTCGATCCGGCTCCACAATCCCTGAAGAATCCGAACCTCGCGCTCGCTGAGACCGTTGCGGCCGAAAAGCCGTCGAAAGGCCCGCAGGATATGGTCCGGGTTCTGGTGATCCAGGTATTCGACGTCAAGCAACGTTTGCCGCATGTGCTGAAACATGTTCTCCACATCCTTGGCCCGGGCGGGGGGATCTTCGCCGGAAAGACCATTGCTGCAGTCTCCCGTTTCTTTGCTGATTTCGTAAAGAACAAGGGCCACCGCGTGGGACAGGTTCATGGAAGGATAGGCGTCGTGGGTGGGGATGGTAACGAAGAACTGACACAGATCCAGTTCGCTGGTATGCAGTCCCCGGTCCTCGCGACCGAAGACGAATGCCACCCGGTTTTCCGGCGATTGGGACCGAACCCGGGCCGCGGATTGCCCGGGAGTAAGGAAGTCCTGGCGATATTTTCCGAACCTGCGGGTCGTGCCGAAAGCCAGGTGGCAGTCCGCCAGGGCTTTTTCCAAGGTGGGAAAAACCAGTGCATCGTTCAAGACCGACTCGGCCGCAAGGGCCATGCGTCGGGCGTCGAGGGAGCGATAGTCGCAGCAGGGATTGACCAGACGCAGCTTCGAAAAACCGAAGTTCATCATCACCCTGCAAACCGAGCCGACATTCAGCGGTCCCTGGGGTTCGACCAAGACGATGGCAACGTTGTCCATTTGGATTTTCCGAAAATTGCCGGTTCGGGTAACTCCCACGGTCAAGCCCGACGGTGGTCCCATGGGCGCGGTTGATTTATCGGGGCATACCGGCATTAAACGGCAAGCCCTGCTTTTATTCATCGGCCAGAAAATGACACAGCTTCATGGCTGCTGTCAACGCCGCAACGGACACGGCCGAGACCTTTGGCGTCGATCGTTATTGCCGGCCGGCCTATTAAAAATTTCAATGGCATGAGGAGACCCACGATGAAAGCAGCCAAGGATTATATCGTTTTTCCCCTGGACGTTCCCGACCCCGAGAGGGCCAAATCATTGGTCACGCTCCTGGCCGGACACGTGGGCATGTTCAAGATCGGACTCGAATTGTTCGTCCGGTCGGGCCCCGAACTGGTCAGCTGGATCGCCAAGGCGGGCAGCGCCAAGGTGTTTCTGGATCTGAAGTTTCACGATATACCGGTAACGGTAAAGCGGGTCATGGCCCGGGCGGCCGATTTGGGTGCATTTTTCGCGACGGTCCACTGTGGGGAGAGCCGGGCGATGCTGGAGGCGGCCGTCCAGGGGGCCGGGGACCGCGTCCATGTACTGGGCGTTACCGTACTGACCAGCGTCAGTTCTCAAGACCTGGTCGAGGCGGGATACCGGGAAGCTTATTCCACGGACCTGCGGCAGTTGGTCATGAAAAAAGCGGCCATGGCCAAAAACGCGGGGTGTACCGGAATCGTCTGCTCCGGCCAGGAGGTCCAAGCGGTTAAAACTGCGTTGGGAAGCAATTTTCAGGCGGTGACGCCGGGGATCCGGCCCGCTGGCGAGAAGGTGGCCGCCGACGACCAGGCCCGGGTGGTCACCCCGGCCATGGCGATCGAACGCGGTGCCGACTATCTGGTGATCGGCAGGCCCATTCGGGATGCCGATGATCCCGTAGTCGCCGCACAGGCAATCGCCGACGAAATCCAGGGGGCTTTGAGACCGTAACGATTCTGCTTTTCGGACGATGCGTTTAAAGGGTCAGGTAACGCCACAGCGCCAGGGCGAGAACCACGGCACAGACAAAAAGCACAAAACGGATCTGTTCGGGCGAGAAGTGTTTCATTCCTCAAGATAAACTAATCTTCCCGGTCCAGTCCGAAGGCCGAATGCAGCACCCGGACGGCCAGTTCGGCATATTTCTCTTCGATAACGCAGGAGATCCGGATCTCGGAGGTGCTGATCATGATGATATTGATGTTCTCGCGGGAAAGGGCGTTGAACATCAGTGAGGCGACGCCGGAGTGGTTTTTCATTCCCACCCCGATGACCGATACTTTGGCGATGTTCAGGTCGCCGAACACCTCCTCCGCTCCGATTTCCTCGGCGAGTTTTCTTTCGATCTTAATGGCTTTTTCGTAAGCCGACTTGGGAACGGTAAAGGTCAGGTCCGTCTGGCCGGTAGCCCGGGTATTCTGGATGATCATATCCACCAGAATGCCGGATTCGGCAATGGGTGAGAATATCTTGGCCGCGATGCCAGGCTGGTCAGGCACTTTTTTAAGGGTAATGCGGGCTTGATCGAGATCGTGCGTGACGCCGGAAACGACCAGTTGTTCCTGTACGGCCTCTTCCTGAACAACCATGGTGCCTTCCTCCTCTGAAAACGATGAACGGACATGGACGGGGATGTTGTACTTCTTGGCGAATCCCACCGAGCGGATCTGCAGAACTTTGGCGCCGAGGCTGGCCATGTTCAGCATTTCATCGTAAGAAATCTCGCTGATTTTTCTCGCCTTGGGACAAATGTTCGGATCCGCGGTATAAATGCCGTCTACATCCGTATAAATTTCGCAAACGTCGGCTTTCAATGCGGCGGCAATGGCAACCGCCGAGGTGTCCGATCCGCCGCGGCCCAAGGTGGTGATATTGCCCTTGATGTCGGCCCCCTGGAAGCCTGCCACCACCACGATGTTGCGATCCATCAGCAGGCGTTGGATGCGGTCGGTGCCGATCTCCAGAATGCGGGCGTTGCCGTATTCGCAGTCGGTAATGACTTCGGCCTGGTGCCCCAAAAGGCTCTGGGCCCGGTACCCCATTTCCTTGAGCATCATGGCCAAAAGAGCTGCGGTGGTCTGTTCGCCGGTGGCCAGCAGGACATCCAGTTCCCGCCGGTCCGGCGTTTGCGCGGCCTCGTTGGCCAGGTTGATCAGATGGTCGGTGATTCCCGCCATGGCCGAGAGAATAACGACCACGTCATTTCCCTGATTGTGGGTTTTGAGAACCCGATTGGCGACATTTCGAATTCTCTGAATATCGGCCACGGAAGTGCCGCCGAATTTTTGGACGACTAGTGCCATTTTCTTCTCACCTTCATCGATGGATGCCGGGGGATTAAACGTCGATGTCCTTTAACAGATCCGGTAGATCAAGTCCACATGCAATTAAGCGGATTGAACGGGTGTTGTCTCCGGTAACGGTAAAGAACAGGTCCAGGCGGCGGTTGGGGCGGTTGCCCGCATGCAGACGCTGGGCCCATTCGACGGCAACGATGCCGTTTTCCTCGAACATTTCCAAAAGGCCGATTTCATCGGGATCGGCGGGTGACTGCAGACGGTAGAGATCCACATGAAACAGGGGCAGCCGGCCGGGATATTCGTTGACCAGGGTGTAGGTCGGGCTGGTAACGGCAACGGTATCCGGCACCCCGAGTCCCTGGGCGAGCCCCTGGACAAAGGCGGTTTTCCCGCTGCCTAAATCGCCGAACAGAAAAAGGATGAGAGGGTTTTTCAGTGCGCAGCCCAAGTCACGGCCCAGGGCCATGGTTTGATCGGCCGACCGGGTCAGAAATTCGCGCTCAACGGCCTCGGGTCGATTGGATGATCCGGCGTTCATTCTCCAGCAGGTCGTGTGGGGTAGGTGAGTTCGTCCGGTTCCGGCCAGAAAAGACGGCCATTTTCGCCGATCAGTTCCTTGATGGCCGCAGGAAGGGTATCCATGACTTCCGTGGCCAGGTAACCCATGGGCGTTTTTTGACGTTCCAACAGGTCTGCGGCCAGACCATGCAGATAAACGGCGGCCCGGGCCGCAAGGGAAATCTCGAGCCTCTGGGCGATCAGACCGGCAATCAAACCGGTCAGTACATCTCCCATGCCGCCTGCGGCCATGCCCGGGTTGCCGGTGGCATTCAAAAAAACGGTTCCGTCCGGCCGGGCAACCACCGTTGCCGCCCCTTTAAGCACCAGGTGGACTTTGTGCTGTTGGGCAAAGTCGCGGGCATGACCGATGCGATCATCCTGCACCTGAGCGGTGGATAGGCCACAGAGCCTGGCCATCTCTCCGGGATGGGGCGTGAGGACAACGGAGGTTTTGCATCGGGACAGGACAGCGGGATTCGCTGCAATCAGGTTCAGACCGTCCGCATCGATTACCATGGGAACCGGGCTTTCTTCGATCAGACGCTCCAGCAGTCTGCCCGTGGGCGCGGCCGTGCCGATGCCGGGGCCGACGGCCAGGCAGCGTTTGTCCTCGATCAGCGACCGGACCCTTTCACAGGCGGATTCGTCCAGGACGCCTTCATCGGTTTCGGGCAGGCCCACGGTCATGGGTTCGGTGACCATGGTCTCCAGCACAGGATTCAGCGATTCGGGAATGCCCAGGGTAACCAGGCCCGCACCGGCGCGCATGGCGGCGTTGGCCGCCATGGCGGCGGCACCGCTTTTCCCGGGAGATCCGGCCAGGATCAGTACGTGGCCGGCATGACCCTTGTGGGCTGTGGGCGGCCTTGGGGGAAACGCGTTTTTCAGCATATCGGCGGTGATGAGGTACTGACGGCAACCGATGGTCTCGGCGACATGGGGCGGGATGCCGATTTCGATGACCTTCAGCTTTCCGGTGAGCGATCGGCCCGGATAGGTAAACTGGCCGTTCTTGGCGAATCCGAAGGTGGCCGTGGCCTGTGCACGGATGCATACCCCGCAGATCTGACCGGTATCGGCATTGAGGCCCGAGGGAATGTCCACGGAGAAGATCGGCCGCTTCAGGTCGTTGATGAAATTGATGACGGCTTTGAAATAGCCGCGGACATCGGAAGACAGGCCGGTGCCAAAAATGGCATCGATCCAGAATCGTTGCCGATCCATCAGCGACTTTTGTGCTTCGAAGGCGGCCTCGTCGACGATTTCGACGACCGGAACGCCCATGGCGTCCAAAAGTTTCAAATTGGCTGAGGCGTCCCCTTGGATGCGGTCTCTCGGAGAAAATAAAAATACCGTTGTGGGTATGCCTTTCTGGCAAAGATAGCGGGCCATCACGAAGCCGTCCCCGCCGTTGTTGCCGCGTCCGGCGGCGATCCCCACCGGGCCGGTGGACTGCCGGTAGATGGCCTTGAGAAAAAATGCGGTCGCGCCGCGGCCGGCGTTCTCCATGAGCACGCGGCCCGGAAGGCCGAAGGATTCGATGGTGGCCCCATCCATTCGACGCATTTCGTCTGCCGTCACCAGATACATATACTTCTCCTCGTTCTCGCTGTCCGGCAAACCGGGCAAAGCTTTACAGGGCGTCGACAAGTTCGCGCATCTGACGCACCGCTTGCTCCATTCCCACCAGGGCCGCCCTGGCTACAATGCTGTGTCCGATGCTGTATTCGTCGATTTCGGACAAACCCTTGAATGCCTTTATGCTGTTGTAGCACAGGCCATGGCCGGCATTGACACCCAGTTTCAGCTTCTTGGCCAGTTTGGCCGCGTCAACGATTTTGTCAAAGGCCTGCCTGCGTCGGGCACTGCCGTTGGCTTCACAAAACGTTCCGGTATGGATTTCGATCATGTCGGCGCCAGCCTGATGGGCCAATTTGATCTGTTCGGGTTCCGCATCGATGAAGATGCTCACCGGAATCCCATTGTTCTGGAGGGCGCCGATGGTTTCACCGATGGACTTGTTGTGGACGATCAAATCCATCCCGCCTTCGGTGGTGACCTCCTCGCGGCTTTCCGGCACCAGGGTGACCAGTTCGGGACGAACATCCAGCGCGATGCCCACCATTTCCGAAGTGGCGGCCATTTCCAGAATCAGCTTGGTCTGGACCACCTTGCGCAACAGGCGCACGTCGCGGTCCTGAACGTGGCGCCGATCTTCGCGCAGATGGCAGACTATTCCGTCCGCCCCGGCCAATTCGGCCATCAGGGCGGCGGCAACCGGATCGGGGTAGCTCGCTTTTCTGGCTTCCCGCAACGTGGCGATATGATCGATATTCACTGCCAAGCCTGTCATGTTCATTCCTCCTTGCCGATCAATTTCATCAGTTCGTCGCTTTTTTGTTCCATGCCAGCAGCATCTTCTTCCGAATTCACGTGATCGTACCCCACCAGATGGAGGATGCCATGAATCAAAAGCTCGTTGAAACGTTCCATCGTTTCCATTCCCGCTTCGCCGGCTTCGCGATGGGCCGTGTCCGCCGAAATCACCACGTCGCCCAAAAGGTCGGGCGTAATGTCTGCAAATGGGCCTTCCTGCATGGGAAAGGAAATCACATTGGTGGGTCCTTTGTGGTTCAAGTAGGTTTGGTTGAGTTCCGCGATCTGCTCGTCGCTGACGATCAGAACGGACAGCTGGGCATCAGGGTAGCCCAAGGCGTTTAATACGCGCTTTGCGGTTGTCCGGATATCGTCTTTCGCCAGATTTTGACGATCTTGGCGATTTTCGATCAGTATTTGCATGTTTCCCCTTTCCGGAGGCGGTGCCGATGCTTTCCTGGTATTCGATGCGGTGGTGATGGATGCCGTTCAATATTTTGTTAAAACTGTTGGCGATGTGGTGAAGGTCCCTTAAGGTCAGTTCGCAATGATCCAACTGGCCGTCGGAGAAGATTTTGTTGATCAGGTTCTGCACCAGCCCCTGAATTCGCGATGGTGTCGGGTTCTCCAGGGTGCGCGAAGCGGCTTCGACCACATCGGCCAGCATCACCAGGCCGGCTTCCCGGGTCTGGGGCCGGGGACCCGGATACCGGAAGTCGTCTATCTTGACGGCTTCCTCGCCCTTTGCCTTTTTCGCTTTTTCATAAAAATAACTGATCGTGCTGGTCCCATGATGTTGTTGGATGGCGTCGATAATGACCTGGCCCAGTTTGTTCTTGCGGGCCAGTTCCACGCCGTTTTTGACGTGGGCGATTAGGATCAGAGCGGACATGGAGGGCGCCAGTTTGTCGTGTCTGTTCCGGCCGTCGGATTGATTCTCGATAAAATAAAGCGGCTGCTTCATCTTGCCGATGTCGTGATAGTAGCCGCAAACTTTTGCCAGAATCGGATTGGCGCCGATTTCCGTGGCCGCGGCTTCGACCAGACTGCCCACGATGACGCTGTGGTGATAGGTGCCCGGCGCCTCGAGCATCAGGCGGCGCAGGATGGGTCGATCCAGATTGGCCAGTTCCAGCAGGGTGATATCGGTGGTGTAGTGAAAGATCATTTCCACCACCGGCGCCATGCCGGCCGTGATGATCCCGGCGCCGACCCCTCCCCAAAAGGCCACTATGGCGTCGAAGGGGAGCACGTCCCAGGACGTAACGCCCAGGTAGAGGTCGATGACCACGGCCAGAAAAGCGTTGAGAAGGCCCAGCTTGGCGCCGGTTTTGATGATGACTTTTCTTTCCCGACAGTCTTCGAGCCACCAGGTTGCCATGGTGCAGCCCAGGATGAAGTAGATGAAGGTCTCCAGGCCACCCTGGAGCATCATGGCGGCGGCCAGGGCCAACACCAGGGAAAAGATCAGGGAGGTTTCCCGGTCCATGAACAGACGGACGATCATGGCACCGGCGGCCAGGGGGATGCCGAATCCGACCGGGCTTGCCGGACGGGTCAGCGGCAGCCCTAGAAACCAGTCTTCGGGCAGGTTGGTTGCGAATTTTACCACGACGATCAAGGCGACCATGACGCACGACAGAAAAAGAAGGTCTTTGTTCCCTAAACTGAACGACGCCATCCGGCGCTCAAGCCTGACATGGTACTGGATGATCAACAGGACTGCCAGCAGCGTTGCGGCACCGGCGCTGGCAAGGGGGACCGGAAGGACATCCGCCTGACCCTCCATCGCTTCCAGTTTGCGAATCTGCAAGGAAGTGACCCGCTCGCCTTCCCGGAGAAGCATTTCTCCTTTTTTGATCATGGTGATCACCGGCTTGACCTGCTCCGCGGCAATCTTTTTTCTGGCTTCGGTTTCATGGATGTTGAGGGTGATATTGGGCTGAATCATCCGCTGGGAAAAGTCCACGATGAGGTTCAGCAGCGCATAATTCATGCCCTTGACCAGCGGGTCGGCCACGATCCGGACCATTGTCTTGGCCTGATCCGGTCCGTAAAACTGCTTTAAATTCAAAACGTGAGTTTCGGTCATGGTTTCCACGTTGCGCAGGGTGATGCCGCTTTCCGTTTCCTTTAGCAGAACCTCTTTGTTGGCCACCACCCCTTTGGAAAGCACCTGGGTGACGATGGTGGTCAGAAGCCTGACAATCTCATCGTTGAAGCTGTGTTCGGTGAGAACGGCAAAGGCCCCGTCGCTGACTTCGATGCCGATCTTATTCTCGAAAAGTTTTTTTTGGGCCTGCATCCTTTCGGCCAGGGACACCATCGGCAGGTCAGGCACATCGGCCGGTTCGACCGGCGCCGGTTGGGATGCCGTTTCCGGGTTTGTGAACGGCCGGGATTCCTTCTCGATTTTCTGGCGTTCACTTTCATAGGCAGCCTGCATCAGAGAGAAAGCTTCGTTCAGGCCGTCGACGGTGCTTTTCAGAATCTTGGGATTGAGATCGTAGACCGTGAGGATATTGTCCACGGACTGTCTGCGGTAGGCCTCGGTGGCTTTTTCGTCTTCGATGAAAAAATCCTGTGATGCCTTTACGTCGGACTGGACGACATCGCCGATGGCATAGTGGTGTTTTTTCACCACCAGGCTCGGGTAAAGTGCGACGGTGAAAACGATCGCGATGAATACCAGCAAGCCCCAGCGAATATGGGGGCTGAGGTTGAAAAAACGGTCGATGGATTTTTTTTTACGGTCGCGCATGGCTGTCCGGTGATATCGATTTACCGGTTATTCCGGCCGATGGATCGTTCCATACGATTGCGAACTCGGGTTCTGACATCGACTCATTCGGCGTTCCGGCTGGCTTCCAGCAACTCGTAGGCGTTGATGATATCCTGGACCAGCCGGTGCCGGACGACATCTTGCTTGGTGAAGTGAACAAATTGTATTCCCGTGACCGGGGTTAAGATTGTCTTGGCTTCGATGAGTCCGGAAGATTTGCCCGCCGGAAGGTCAATCTGGGTGACGTCGCCGGTAACAACTGCTTTGGAATTGAATCCGATACGGGTCAGAAACATTTTCATTTGCTCGGTGGTGGTGTTCTGGGCCTCATCCAGAATGATGAACGCTTCGTTGAGCGTTCTTCCTCGCATGAATGCCAGCGGTGCGACTTCAATCACGCCATTTTGCATCAGGGCGGCGACTTTTTCAAATCGCATCATGTCGTGAAGCGCATCATAGAGCGGGCGCAGATAAGGATCTACCTTTTCGGTGAGGTCGCCGGGCAAAAAACCCAGTGATTCGCCGGCTTCCACGGCAGGCCGTGTGAGGATTATGCGATTGACCGTCCCTTTGCTCAGTGCGGACACGGCCATGGCCATGGCCAGATAGGTTTTTCCGGTCCCGGCCGGGCCGATACCGAAAACAAGGTCGAAGTTGCGGATCGCTTCGATATATGCCTTCTGGTTTTGGTTTCTGGGGGTAATCGCACGTTTTTTTGCGGTGATATATACGGTATCCAGGAAAATTTTTTTTAAATCGGCGGTGTGATTTTTTCTCAGGATTCGAAGGGCATAATCGATGTCGTTGGGGTAGACGGGATATTTTTCTTTGAGCAGACCATAAAGCTGCTCCAACACGCGACGCGAAAGATCGACGGGTTCATCTTCCCCCTTGAGATTGACGGCGTTGCCCCGGGCGTGGATATGAATTCCCAATTGATCGGCAAGCCGCTTCAGATGGCCGTCCTGTTCACCGAAAAGCTGTCGGGCCAGTTCGATGTCGGAAAATGTGAGTCGAGTCTGCTTGCTTTGTGTGACCGCATCCATATGCAAAAACGTGCCTATTCCATTGCTCGTGTGCGTTGCTGCCAAACAGTATGGATGGCGTCACGCTATTTGTCAAACGTCGGGCCGGCGTCTTTCCTTTTGCGCTGCAAGCATTGGCATATCCGACTTTTCAGGGGAATGCAAATGTCAATTTGTCTTTCCGATCCTGCTGTGAAAATGCTTGACGGGAGAAAATCGCTCTGTTAACGTTACCCACCTAAAAGCATGAGAACATTCTGAAATTATTGATATTTCGTTTGAAACAAGGACCTTTTGCGACAAATGCGGCGATATCGTTCGGGTTGCGCGACACCGCAGATTGTCAGTAGCATAATGCGGTTTTCAAGGGACCATCATGAATCCTTTCGATATTTTGGTGCTCGTCATTTTGGCGTATGGGGTGATTCGCGGTATTTTCAGGGGATTGGTAAGGGAACTGGCTTCGATCGTGGGTGTTCTGGGCGGATTTTACGCCGCTTACACCTACTACTCCCCCATGGCCAAGCTGATCGCTCCCTGGATCACCAACACGGCATACCTTAATATCATAAGCTATATGATTCTTTTTATGGCTGTCGTGATCATCGTGGGTATTCTTGCCGTGGTCATCAAATACCTGCTCAATATCGCTTACCTGGGATGGGTGGATCGAGTTTGTGGAGCCCTGTTCGGGGGGGTGAAGGCCGCATTGATCGTTTCCGTGCTTTTTATCGTGCTGACCGCATTTTTACCCAAAGGCACGCCTTTTATCAAGGACGCCGCTTCATCCCCGACCGTGGCTACCGTGTCGGAAGTCATGGCAAAGGTGATTTCAAAAGACATGAAATCCAAATTCACAATAAAAATCAAGGCATTACGTAAATCTTGGCAAAATCCTTAAATCCCACCAAACCAACATCCTTCGATCGTCTGTTGGCTTTGATCGAGACATTGCGGGGCGAAAACGGCTGCCCCTGGGACAGAAAACAGACGCCTGCCACAGTTACCCGCTACCTCATCGAAGAGGTCTACGAACTGGTTGACGCCGTGCTTTCAGGCAACCCCGACGATGTCTGCGACGAAGCCGGCGACGTTCTGTTTCAGGTTTTGTTTGTCATTCATCTGTTCAGCGAATCCGGTCATTTTTGCATTCAGGACGTTATCGAAAAAAATATCCAAAAGATGGTGCGTCGGCATCCCCATGTTTTTGGTGATGTCAGCGCCAAAACGCCTGAAAAAGTGAGTGAGAACTGGGATCGGATCAAACGGAGCGAAAAGAACGGCAAAGAACAGCTATCGCTGCTGGATTCGATCCCCAAAGGCCTGCCCGCCCTTGCCAGGGCGGCGATGGTCTCCGAACGGGCGGCCAAGACGGGCTTTGATTGGGACGATATCGCCGGCGTGATGGCCAAAGCCATGGAAGAGTGGGAAGAGTTCTCGATGGAATTGGGCGCCGCAAATGGCGTCGGCGGAAGCGACACGGCCTCAATGGAATTTGGAGACGTTTTGTTTACAATGGTCAATGTGGCCCGATTCGCCCGTATTCACCCGGAAACCGCACTAATCCGGTCGATTCAAAAATTCGAGGATCGGTTTCGATACATGGAAGTCAAGGCGACCGAAGCGGGCCGCGACATAGACGGTCTAACCTTCGAGGAAATGCACGCGCTCTGGGACGAGGCCAAAGGAAAGTATTGTTAACCGGGGCGGTTTTTCCTGTAACCCATTTGTATCCAGCACCGAAAGCCGGCGTATTCGGCCGGCTTTCCTTATGTTAAAAAGATACAGCGACTCAGGCGAGTTCGTCTATGGGCTTTTGTTCAGGCGGTAGCCTGTAAACGACATTGCCTTTTTCGTCATATTTTTCAAAATAAACGCCCTTGTCGTCCACATCGTAGGCACCGGATTTGCGATCCCCTTCGGTTTCCGATTTGGCACTTTCCTCGGGATTTTCTACGGGGCGTTCTTCGACAACCTTTTCTGTCTTTTCAAGCGCAACATCCCTGTTTTCCACAGCCAGGTTGTTGTCCGCTCGTGTCGTCGTTCTGACGACGGATTCGCCAATTGTGTTTAACATGGCAATTCCCCCTTTGTTTTCTACAAATGTATTGCCGGGTCTTTAAGATTCCGTCCTTTCAGCGGAATTTACGACATCGCTCTGAACGATTCACGACGATTCATTGTCCTTTACGATCCACGGCCGCTTTGGCCAGTTCGTTGAGACGATCCATCAATACCTGAGAATCGTCAACAGCAATGGATCGGGTTTCCTTTTGATTATCACCTTCAATGGTGTTGAAAACGAATCGGTTCTCTTTTTCAACAACGGACGCATAATCTGCTTCGGATCGAATCTGGTCGGCCAGTTCCTGACCAAAATCGAATCCCGGTTCCACGTTGGTAATTTTTTTAAGGACGTTGTCGGCCACTTTTTCCATGATGGACTGACTTTTTCCTTCCACCGAAATCTGGACCGTATCCGAATCGGTATTCCTGCTGCCGGTATTTCCCACTTGATTCGGTTTGGCCTGGCTTAACTGTTTGCGGTAAACATTTAAGACATTATGGATTTGGTAGCTTTGAATGAGCATATTCGGTTCCTCCGTTTATCTTATCGGCCGATCCCGAAATACCTTTAGCAAAAAACCGAAAAAATGCGGCAATCCCTGGATCCCGTTGTGCAAGTTGGCTGCGATTTCGGTGGATTTTTGATGCAACTATCCAATAATAAAAGGGAAGAAAGGATTTAAAATTTTGGAATGCGATGTCGGGAAGGAGGTGGGAACCGAAAAAACAAACCATCCACTGCCGTTTTCATACTATTCAGCAGCGGATGGTTCAAAGCACAAGGTTCATGGCATTGTTGCAAACTGATCGACGATGTAGGCAATTAATCGTCGAAGTCTCCCCCCGGCCCCTCATTGGTTTCCAATAAAGCGGCCCGTTGGGCGATTTTTTCCGGTGTCCATTCTTGAGGATCTTCGATCCGCCGGGCTTTGGGTCCCGGATCGAATCCGTCTGCTTCCAAAATCGATTCAATGGTCAGATCGGCAGAGTCCTGCGCGTTGAATACGTTGGCCAGCATGTTGTACACGAACGATTCCACCCGGTCTTCCATCCTTTGGCGGATTTTTTCGGGCTGTCCCATCAGCTTGTTTTCGAAAGGAAGGTTCAGTTTCTTGTAATTACCGCCCTTCCATCCCTTTTCGTCGGCGTAGGCGACCATTTGTTTCCACATATCTTCCGAGACGCCCTGATCTGCAATCTTAATGAAATTGCCATCATCGTCCAATGCGGCATTGCCGTCGTCATTGACTTCAAGGCCCCATGAAATCATTTGCAGGGCCGTGGCTACATTGGCTTTGGTGGTACGGGTCTTATTGGCGATTTCCTTGAGCCGATGGGAACTGTTGCCGGAGGTGCCGTGCTGAGCACCTGAAACATGATAGGGGTTCAGGGCTTCGTGGATCTCTTTGGTCAGGTCCACCTGAATGCCCTGGCCGCTGGCCTCGATACCGTGGACGCTGCCATTGTTCAGTGCAATCCAGTTGGGAAAGATACCGTTGGCGTTCAATCCCTGAATCAGGAAAAGCGCTTCGTCTTTTGTGGACAATCCCTCCTTTCCCTTGATTTCGCCGATCTCCGTTTCCAGCCCCGCCCAGTCCGGAATCAGCGGTTTCAATTCGAGGTTGGTCAGAAGATTCTGGTCATCGGGAAGATGGGAGGCATCCACTGCAATGGAGGTGAGCCCCGCTTCGAACAAGGTGGGGATTTCAATCTTGGCCGGCGCGATATCCTCTTTGCTTTTGATCCCATAATGGTCGGCATGCAGGGCAACCGGTACGGTGATGCCCAGTTCGTTGCACACCGCGTCCACAATTCGGGCCATGTTCCAATAATTGGTTGCACAATATGCGGTGGCTCCGCCTTCGGACCTTGCAATTTCAATAATCAGAGCTGAATTGGCCCTCTGGGCGGCTCTCAGTGCCCCCCGGATGACAAAGGTGTTTCTGCCGTTGGCGGCCATGCAAATGGCATTGGTCTTTTTAATCATGCCCAAATCGATGAATTTCCCACTTACCAGCAGGGCCTTGGAGTTGGGAAACAGTCTCTGAATATTGGGGGGGCGGCCCACTGAAAGCGCTTTGCTGAAATCACTGGAAGATGTCGTCATGATATTGCCTCCTTGCACACGGTGCCGTCGTGTTTCCCCACGGATCTATGGGGGCTTGAGGGTAAACAGTCAAAAGATATATTCTCGCACCTGCCTTACCGGAACCAGTAACCAGGCGTAATGTCAATTTCAGGGCAGCAGGTTTGCAACCCTTTTTCTCACTCGTTTTTTGTGGCCGACTGGATTCGCTGGTTGTACCTGCTGACATTATTGTTGAAGGCTTTCAGCCTCTCTTCATATTTTTCCGCCTTTTCGTTATATGCGGTAATTTTTTTTCCCAGGGCTCCTTTCGCCGAGGCCCCCTTGGCTTCGGCCTTGGCTTTTTCGATCTGCCGCCTTTCCTGGAGCAGTTCTTGGTACATGGTGTCCAGATCGGCTTTTTCGTTTTCCAATGCATTCCGGTTCGGCTGATCCGTATCGGAAGTCGCTTCTTCCATCTTCTCGGCAGGCTCCGGCGGGGCGGCCTCGTCGGACACCTGCTCCGACGGCGTTTCAGACGTCGCCTCGGTCTCCATTCGCTGGGCCGAATCCCTTTGTTCCACCGGCACCTGGCTTAAGTCGTCGGTCCAGCGTTTTTGACCGTTTTCGTCGATGTATTTGTAAATTTCGGCGTTGGAATAAGCGGCGAATAACAGTGCCAAAAGTATCGAAAAGATTGCCAGTATTGTCTTTTTCATGAAGATAACCTTTGCTGTAAGATGCGAGCGAAAACAGTATCGAGCGGATGGTAACCCTTTGATTGACCAACTATAATGTCGATGTTCAGGAGATGTCAAGCGTCGTGAGTAAACGCGAGGAAGATCCGATGGGCGATGAACTATTGTTTGACAATGCAAATAGCTTGTGTAGATTGAGCGTTGTCGAACGCTGGTGAGGCTTCGGGGTGATAGAGATTTCCCGGTCCCGCCATGCGATGTAACAAAGAGAAAGGCCGAACCAATGGTTTCGATGATTCGAACCGCTGTCATCGTCTGGATTGTTATCGTTTCAGGCTGCGCCCCGACGCCCCCTCCTCCTTCTGTCCGGGAGCCGATCGCAGAAATACCGGAGCATGCGGATTTTCAGGCAGCCGAGCGTACTTTCGAAGAAGGCCGTTACGACGAGGCCTTGGAACTGTACAACCAATACCTGGAAAAATCCGAACCCAACCTGTTTACGGAAATGGCGCTTTTCAAGATCGCCAAGATATACCGGCATATCGGTCGCAACGAAGAAGCCATGGCCGTATTGACACAATTGACGCGAAATTTTCCCGAAAGTGTTCTTGTCCCGGATGCTAATCTGGAACTTCTTTATATTCTTTATGAAAACGGCAATTATGAAGCGGTCATTGCCCGGGGAAGCGCGTTTGTCGGAACCACCGATCCCAACCTCCAGCGGATGCCTTTTTTCCTTCTTATCGGCGATGCCTATGAGAGCCTTGGCGCCCACATGGACGCGGCACGTTTTTATTATCGGGCATGGAACACGGCGACCGGTCCGCAACGGGAGGCGGCCTGGCCCAAACTGGAATCCTCGGCGGGACAACTGAATGTCCAGGAGATCCAGCAACTGATTTCCGAATTGAAGGATCGGGCGGTGATGGGGCTTTTGCTGTACCGCCTCGGTATGTCATTCATCATGGACGAAAACTACGACGACGCGTTCGATGTTCTGGAGATGTTTGTGAATCGTTTCCCCGAACATCCGGATCATCAGGATGCTGTGGACATGATCCTATCGCTGAAAGAAAGCTCCCGATTCACCCCCTTCACGGTCGGCTGCCTTTTGCCCCTTTCCGGTCCTTACGCCGTTTTCGGCCAGCGTGCTTTAAACGGCATCGAACTGGCGTTGAACCAAGCCGGAGAAATGGCCCATGGCATACCGTTTACGATGATCGTCAAAGACTCCCGTTCGGACGCCGGTGTAACCGCTGCGGCCATCGAGGAGTTGGACCGGCAAAGAGTCGGGACCATCCTGGGCCCCATGTCTGCCGCGGAGGCGGCGGGACAATATGCGCAAACCAGAGGGATTCCCATTGTGGTGTTTACCCAGCGAGAAGAGGTGCCGGATATCGGCTCCTACGTGTTCAGGAATTTCATCACCCCGCAGATGCAGGTGCGATCGCTGGTGACCTTTGCGGTTGAAAATCTGGGTTCCAGGCGATTTGCCATCCTCTACCCGGATGAAAAATACGGTTGGCGCTACATGAATCTGTTTTGGGATCAGGTGGTGGAAAATGGGGGCACGGTCAACGCTGTCGAAGCCTATGATCCCACTGGAACCGATTTTGCCGAACCCATCAAAAATATGACCGGGCTTTTTTATGAAGTCCCCGCGGATTTGAATCGGCAGAGTTTTCCCGGTCCCCTGCCGAGGACCCTGACCCTCATGGCCGATCAATACCTGCAGGATCCCATTGCGGCCATCGATCCGGTGGCGCGCATCAGCGGCATCCCTCTGGACCGGGAGGCTCTGGATGATCTCGGTCGGCGCAATTCCGGCCGGGAAGATCGATGGGACCCCATTGTCGATTTCGACGCCGTTTTTATTCCCGATGCGCCTAAAAAAGCCGGTCTGGTCATTCCGCAGCTGGCCTATTACGACATTCGCGATGTTTATTTGCTGGGGACCAATCTCTGGAACTCGAAAACGCTTTTGGAAATGTCCGGAGAATACATGAAAAACACGCTGATTGCCGATGCTTTTTTCACCGAAAGTTCTTCCGAAGCCGTGCAAACGTTTGTAGCCGATTTTACAGAAGTGTTCGGCAGTGCCCCGGGCATCATCGAAGCGCTGGCGTACGACAGCGCCATGATGGTGTTCAGCACCATGCGGCAGACGGCCACGGACTCCAGAAGGGAGTTGAAACAAGCCCTTTTGCAGATGGAGCCCTTCCAGGGGGTCACCGGACCCACCCGTTTCCAGCCCAATGGCGAAGTGGAAAAAGCCCTGCAAATGCTTCGCATCGAAAAAGGACGATTCGTTCAGGCCCAGCCAACGCCTGCCCCGGAGTCGGATCCTTCCGGCAGCGATACACCTTTGCCCCAGTCATGAACATTTTTCAGTTTGCCTATACCTTTGCAACTTCCTGCCTGGCGGTAGCGGTCCTTCCTGCCCTCTGGTGCTATGAGCGACGCGATCCCGAGCGCAGGACAGCTTTGCTTCAGCGGCTGGGATATGATGACCCGGACCCTGCGGCCGGCAAGCGGCCCGCCGGTCCGGTAATCTGGATACATGCCGTATCCGTTGGCGAGGTGAAGGCCGCCGAAGCCATTATCCATGCACTGAACGATGCCTCTTCGGACCTGTCCTTTGTCCTCACCACCACCACGATGACCGGTCAGCGACATGCCCGCAACAGTTTCGGCAACATCCTGAACGTTCGATACGCACCACTGGACCTGTGGTGGACCACGGATCGCTTCCTCGCACTTCACCGGCCGAATGTGCTGGTCTGCATGGAAACGGAGATCTGGCCCAACTGGATCACCCTTGCCCATCGGAAGGGGATAAAAATTCTCTTTCTTAACGGCCGCATCTCCAGCCGGTCGATCCGCTCCTATATAATGATCCGGCCGTTAATCGCCCCTGTTTTAAAAATGGTGGATGCCTTCAGCATGATATCCGGATTGGACGCCCGTCGGATTGTCCACCTGGGCGCACCGGCCAACCGGATCCGGGTCAACGGCAATGCAAAAATGGACGCCCCGGGGGGCGGGACCGATACCGCTACTCTGAAAAAGCTCAAGGTACTATATGCAATCGAGGACAACGCCCCGGTATTCGTGGCCGGGAGCATTCGCGGCGTGGAAGTGGAGATCCTGATGGACGTCTACGACCGACTGGCCGGCCGAATTCCGGAACTGGTTTTCATTGTTGCCCCGCGGCATATCCAAAACGCGCCCCGAATCGCCGCCTGCGCCCGATCCAGGAAGGTGCGTTGGCAGTACCGGACGGATTTTGAACACAAGGGCTGCAAGCGGGCGGCACCCGTGGTGATTCTCAACACGATCGGTGAGTTGCGGCATGTGTACCGTTTCGCTTCGGTGGTTTTTTGCGGTGGGAGTCTGGTTCCGTTGGGCGGCCAGAATGTACTCGAGCCGGCCATGTGCGGCAAACCGGTATTTTTCGGACCTTTCATGGAGGATTTTCAGGATGCCAGTGCGCTGCTCGAAGCATCCGGTGGTGGGGTGTGCGTACAAAACGGCAAAGCCCTGGCCGACCGGGCCGGCGATCTGCTCGCACGTCCCGCTGATGCCCGACGGATGGGAAGACGGGCCAGACAGGCGGTGCTTGCCAACCGGGGCGCGGCCCGCCGGCATGCCAAGGTGGTCGCCGATATGTTGAACCTGCCGTATCGCCTCGATTTATTTTCCGGCTAAGATAGACCTGCTGGTCACGTCGGATCGTTTTGCAGCGATGGCTGCCCGGTGGACTCCAATACCGTCGTCCACAGCTTGCCGTTGGGCCTGACCTGTTTTCTTCTGCCTGCCGTGGCCTCCATGGGCAGGTGAACAAAATGGTTGTTCCAGTGGCCGATGACCAGTTTGGTCTTGCCTGCCATGCCCGCGTGAACGGCATCCCGGCCCAGAAAACCGCAAAAGACGCTGTCGTTGGCATTGGCCGGCACGCTGCGGATCATGTAGCTGGGGTCGATGTACTTGATGTTCAGCGGGATGTTTTTTTGTGAAAAATAGGCCTTGATCGTATCCCGCAAAAAGATGCCGATGTCGTTGAGTCGGATATTGCCGGATGCATCCCGCCGTTCGTCCACCGCCTCGAAAAATTTCTGCCCGGCCCCTTCGGCGACCACGATCACCGCATGGCCCCGGCTGAGAATGCGTTCTTCCAGGGCGGCCAGCAGGCCTTTGGGTCCGTCGAGATCGAAGTCCACCTCGGGAATCAGCACGAAGTTGGCATCCTGCTGGGCCAGGGCGGCGGTGGCGGCGATAAAGCCGGAATGCCGTCCCATGAGCTTGATCAGCCCCACGCCATTGGGGTAGGCGGTGGCCTCGTTGTGGGCGCCTTGGATGGCCATCCGGGAAACATCCACCGCCGTATCGAAACCGAAGGAGCGCGAAACCAGATGAATGTCGTTATCGATGGTTTTGGGAATGCCCACCACACTGATTTTCAAGCCACGTTGGGAGATGGTTTCGGCAATCTTGGAGGCAGCCATCAGGGTCCCGTCTCCCCCCACCATGAAAAGCATGCCGATATTGTTGACCTCGAGGCAGTCCACAACCCGTTCGATATCCTGGGCGCCCCGTGACGAGCCTAGAATGGAGCCGCCCATGTTCATGATCGCGGTTACCCGGGCGGGTGTCAGATCCAGAAAATCGTGGTTGTATTCGGGAATAAATCCCTCCAGGCCGTAAAGGGCGCCATAAATGTTTTTCACACCATAGCGGTAGTGCAATTCCAGCACGATGGCCCGGATGATGTCGTTCAATCCCGGACACAGGCCGCCGCAGGTGGCAACGGCGCACCGCAGTTTGGAGGCGTCGAAATAGACTTTGCGCCGCGGACCGGCCAGTTCGAAGGATGGCAGAGATATTCCCTGGTCCACCATGGCCTGGATGTCCGTCCGTCTGATATTGATCATGATTCTGTCTTCATCGGAGACGAACAGGTGGTGGATGCCCCCGCGTTTTTCGTCGAGCATCGGAGAAGGGATTTTGGCCTCGCCCAGTGTTTGAATATGGGTTTCGATGGGTTCTTGATTCATAAGGTCTCCTTGCCGGCCGAAAAAGGCGGCGGCCTCTATTTTTCCGGGTCGTGGCCGTTGAACGTGAACTCGCCTTTTCCGAGAATGTCGTGCAGATGCAGGATGCCCTTTACCCGGTGCTGGTCGTCGACGATCGGAAGGACGGTGATTTCATTCCGTTCCATGGTGTTGAGGGCGTCATAGGCCGGTGTCCGGGAAAACGCGTGCAGGGGAGAAGGGGTCATCACCGAAGCCAAGGACCGTTCGAAAACCGGCTCCTGCCGGGCGATGATGCGTCGCAGGTCGCCGTCGGTGAAAATGCCTGCCAGCCGGCGATCTTCGTCAACGACGATCAGGGCGCCGAGGCCGTGACGGTCCATTTCTGCGACCGCCTCCTGCATAGATGCGGAGATAGGGACACTGGGAACCGCCTTGCCCGTCATCATGATGTCCTTGACCTGGCTGGAAAGCCGATGACCCAGGGCCCCGCCGGGATGAAAGCGCTTGAAGTCACTGGTCTTAAAGTGTTTCTTGTTGATCAGGACTACGGCCAGCGCGTCTCCCATGGCCAGAAGGGCGGTGGTACTTGCCGTGGGCGCGAGCCCCAGCGGGCAGGCCTCTTTCTCCACCCCCACATCGATGACGATGTCGCTGTGTTTGGCCAGGGTGGAAGACCGGTTTCCCGTCATGGCGATGACTTTGCAGCCAAGGTTCCGAATGGTGGGGATCATCAGGTTCAGTTCGTGGGTCTCCCCGCTGTAGGACATGGCCAGGACGACGTCATCCGGGCTGACCATGCCCAGGTCGCCGTGCATGGCTTCGACCGGATGGAGAAAAAGAGAGCGGGTGCCGGTGCTGTTCAGGGTTGCCGAAATTTTCCGGGCGATAATGCCGGATTTGCCGATTCCGCTGACGATGACCCGGCCGGAAGCGTTCAGGATAACGGTTACCATCGCTTCGAATTCCTTGTCGAGGCGATCGATCAGTTTGACGATGCCGTCCGCTTCAATTTGCAGAACCTTACGTGCTTCTTCTAAAATCATGCGCGAGAATTCCCGATGCTCGGTTAAATGGTGCGCCCCCTGCAGGGGGCGCGGTAGCAGCTATATATGGCAACAATTATTCAACAATAGCCCATTGCTGTGAAAAGTCAATCCATCACGTCAGGCTGCAGGGAAGTAAAAGGGAGGCGATGGCAGGTGCCGAAGCGGAAAAACGCCATAACCCGAACCCGGCAGGACATGACATTACCGGTTCCGATTGTTTTGTGAAAAATGAATTCCATTCGTTTTTCTATTTTTGGGTGAATAAAAAGATCTTGCTATATTGGAGTTGAGCCCATATTATTTTACTTTAGTTCTCTGCACGAGACACCCCGCTGGATGACCAAAGCTGCGCAGTACGCTTGTTTCGTGTTTCGGTTTGCTTCGCCGACGACCAATCACAACCATAAAATTGAACGAACCCCTTAGGCTACATGAAAACCGAAAGGAGTTGCCATGAAAAGACGCATTTCCATTGTTAAACTTCTGTCGACGATCACCGTCGCAATGGCATTAAGTGCCTGTGCCACCTCATACCAGCCGGTACCGCCGTTTTCCCCCGTTGATCTGGAGGCCGGGGGACGTGCCTTAAAGACTCGGAACCTGCTTGTGATTCTGGATGCTTCCTCATCCATGGAGGAGGGGGTTCAGCAGTGGAAAAAGTTCGATGTCGCCACTGCCGTGGTGCGCAATCTGGGGCAGACGCTTCCCGAGAATAAAGGAATCCGAAGCGGCATGCGCATTTTCGGGGGCGATCCTGCGGTATTCCAGAAAAGTACTCAATTGATAGACGATGTGGGGACTTTTGACAGAAGCGAATACGAGAAAGCGTTGGCAACCGTCACCGGGACCGGAGGACCCAGCCCTTTGCCGGCAGCCGTGGATGCCGCCGCCAAAGACCTGGAGGGGATGACGGGCAAAACAGCGCTCATCGTCGTTACGGATGGTGAAAAGATGGGCATGACTCCGGCGGACAACGCCAGAGCCCTCAAAGAGAAATTCGGCGATTCGGTCTGCATCTATCCGGTTCAAGTGGGCGACGATCCGGATGGTAAAAAGTTGCTGGATGAAATCGCCGGGATCGGGGGATGCGGCTTCGGCGTTTCGGCGCAAAGTCTGCTCGGCGGCCAGCAGATGGCCGATTACGTTGGCCGGATTTTTCTCGGCGATCAACTGGACAGCGATGGCGACGGTGTTCTGGACAGCCGCGACAAGTGTCCGGGAACGCCTGCCGGCGTGAAAGTCGATGCCAACGGATGCCCGCTGGACAGTGACGGCGACGGTGTTTACGACTACAAGGACAAGTGTCCTGGAACGCCTGCCGGTGTGAATGTCGATGCCGACGGCTGTCCGCTGGACAGTGACGGCGACGGTGTCGCCGATTACAAGGACGAATGTCCGGGAACGCCCGCCGGCGTCTGGGTAGACGCCAAAGGCTGCCCGGCATCGGTGCTGGACAGCGGTTCCACAGCATGGACCTTTAACGAGATCAATTTCGAAACGGCCAAGGCCAACATTCAACCCTCTTCCTATGGTATCCTGGATGAAATTGCCGCCGCGCTGGCCGCCAATCCCCAACTGAAGGTTGCCGTCGAAGGACATACCGACAACACGGGCGCACGGGCATTCAATATGGACCTTTCCCAGAGAAGAGCCCAGTCCGTGGTCGATTACCTGGTGAAGAAGGGGGTCTCGCCCGATCGCCTGACGGCGAAGGGTTACGGACCTGATCGTCCCATCGCCGACAATGGCACGCGGGTCGGACGCGCCAAGAACCGGCGGGTGCAGTTTGTGAGAGTCGATTAATTCGGCGTTTTGCGAACCCGGGCCGCCGGCGGAAATGCCGGCGGCCGTTTGATGTTCGACGGAGAGTGGTGTGTTATGAGCCAATGGCGTGACAGACCGGCTCGTTCACGTTTAATAGCGGGGTGCGTTGGTATACTGGTGGTGTGGCTGCTGCTTTTGTGCAGTTGTCAGACCACCTATTATGTTTTTTGGGAAAAGATGGGGAAGGAAAAGCGCCACCTGCTGAAGGACAACGTGGAAAAGGCCCGGGAAGAACAGGCCGATGCTTCCGAACAATTTTCCTCGGTGGTGGAGCGTATCAAAGCCATGTACGGCTTCGAAGGCGGCGACCTGGAATCCATCTACGACAAACTCAGTTCGGATTACCGTGCCTGCGAAGAACGCGCCGATGCGGTGCGCGACCGCATCGACAAGGTGGAGCGAATCGGCGCCGATCTTTTTCAGGAGTGGGAAGCGGAAATCGCCACCATTGAAAATGCAAAATTTCGTGCCAAAAGCAGAGCGTCTTTGCAGGACACCCGCACCCGCTTTGCCCGGCTGCAGCGAAGCATGAAGAGGGCCGAGGCCTCCATGGACCCGGTGCTCAGGAATCTGCGGGATTATGTTCTTTACCTCAAACATAATCTCAATGCCCAGGCTGTGGGATCTCTGAAACGCGAGGTGGCCGACATTGAAGCCGAGGTCGCTTCCCTGATCGCGGATATGAACCGATCCATTCAGGAGGCGGACGCTTTCATCGAAAACATGTAACATTCATTGAAGTATTGTAACCATTTTTGTTGAACCATCGACTGAGTGACAACAGTCGTTCATCTACTGCAGATTCATAAGAAGGAGGCACAGATCATGGAAGATATTCTCGATAAAATCTATCAGCTGTTGATGGTATACGGCATCAAGGTGCTGGCCGCGATAGCGATTTTTGTCATCGGGCGCTGGGTGGCCAAAGGCGTGCGAAAACTGGTGGAGCGGGTCATGTCCAAAAGCAAGGTCGATTCCACCCTGATCAGTTTTACGGCTAACCTGGCTTACATCGCCCTGCTGGCTTTTATCGCCATTGCCGCGCTCGGGCAGCTGGGCATCCAGACCACCTCGTTTATCGCCATTCTCGGTGCCGCCGGCCTGGCCGTCGGCTTGGCCCTGCAAGGGTCCCTGTCCAATTTCGCCGCCGGTTTTCTGTTGATTATCTTCCGTCCCTTCAAAGTGGGGGATTACATCGAAGGCGGCGGTGTTACGGGTGTTGTCGAGGCCATCCAGATATTTACCACCCAGTTGAAAACACCGGACAACAAAACCGTCATCGTTCCCAATGCCAAGATGACGGATGACAACATCGTCAACTGGACGGTCAAGGGAACGCGCCGTCTGGACATGGTGATGGGGATCGGCTACGAAGATGATATCGACAAGGCCCGCCAGATTATGGCCGATATTATCGCTGCTGACGGCCGTGTGCTCAAGGATCCGGCACCGCAGATTGCCGTTTCTGAACTGGGGGACAGCAGCGTGAACTTCGTGGTTCGGCCCTGGGCCAAGGTGGAGGATTACTGGGGACTTTATTTTGATTTGACGGAAAAGATCAAGAAGGCATTCGATGCCAACGGCATTTCGATTCCTTTCCCGCAGCGCGATGTTCACCTGTATCAGCATGGCGAAGGGGAATAATCGCCGAAACGTGCGGTGATTTCGAAAATCGTCGCGCCCGGCATAAAAAATGGCTTGACAAGTCTGGTTAACCTGCATATAAATCGCTAGTTTTGAGAAAGGCCGAAGAATTTTAATCTCTTTGGCCTTTTCGTTTGTTGAGACTTTACTTTGGGAGGAAAAACCAATGAAATGTACGACGATTCGCGAAGGTATGGAATGTGCCTTCATGACCGCCAAAGGCTGTGGTTACAAAGGTGGCGTCTGCCATGAAATCGTGGAGCAGTGCAAAGGATGCAGCCGGACCGTTGAAGTTTCTTCGGGATGGTACTGCGCCGCCTGCCCCGAACCCGACACCAAGTGGAAACACGGAAACTGCAATCTGGCGACCCATGTCAGCAACAGCATGGCCGAAAGCACGCAGAAGATCAATCCGCTAAAGGCATCCAAGCGCTCCAGAAAATAGCTTCGAACCGACAGTTCAACGATTCTGTCGCGGACCCCGCCCCCCAATAAACGGTGGCGGGGTTTTTGTGTCGCCGGTAGCGGGCCTTGGTCACTGGCGGATGGGACAGGGTCGTGACGCCCGCATCTTCCTGATATTTCAAGCTCTTTTTCCTTGACAGGTTTTGTCGGCAGCAAGTAAGTATCTTTTGTCGTTTTCGCCTGCCGTCCATGCCGAAGTCGGCAATTTCAACCACGCGGCCGGTCATGGATCGGTTCTCCGGCGCGCCCAACGGCGCACCGGTGGGGAGGCGATCCTTACCTCCGATAAGAACCGGCCGATATTCATCGAGGACAGCCATGAATCCATTAGCCGAACAGTTGAACCAAACCCTTAAAGCCTCCGCCCCCCATGTCTACGACATGCTGTCCGACGTGGGCCGAAAGCTGTTTTTCCCCAAAGGTATTCTCAGTCAGAGCGCCGAGGCCAAGGAGAAGGCCCATACGATCAACGCGACCATCGGGATTGCCAGGGAAAACGGGCGGACCATGGTTTTAGACACTGTCATGGACTCCATTGCCCATATCCGGCCCAGCCAGTCGCTTACCTACGCCCCGTCGTTCGGGCTTCTTGAACTCCGGCAGCAATGGCAAAAGGAGATGTTCGAGAAAAATCCCTCCCTGGCGGGCAAAACGGTCAGCCTGCCGGTAGTGACCTGCGGAATTACCCATGGAATTGCCACCTTCGCCGATGTATGGACCAACCCCGGGGATGTCATCATCTTGCCGGAGATGATGTGGGGCAACTACAGCATGATTTTCTCCGTTCGCAAAGATGCCCGTATCCGGCACTACCAAATGTTTTCGGCGGAAGGCGGATTCAGTCTGCCCGCATTCGAACAGGCCGTTCGCCAGGAAGCGGCGGAGAATCGCAAGATTACCGTGCTGCTCAATTTTCCTCAGAATCCTTCGGGTTACACCATAACCGAGGCCGAGGCCGATTCCATCGTGGCCATTCTGACGGATATCGCCGCCGGGGGAACCTATGTCCTGGCGGTTACCGACGATGCCTATTTTGGCCTTTTTTACGAACCTCAGACCCTCAAAGAATCGATTTTCGCCCGGCTCTGCGGGGCCCATCCCGGCATCCTGGCAGTAAAACTGGACGGTGCCACCAAGGAGAATTATGTGTGGGGGTTGCGGGTGGGCTTCATCACCTACGGCGGGACATTCACCGGTGACACAGGGCCACTTTACGATGCCTTGGAGCGCAAAACCGCCGGATGCATTCGCGGCACCCTTTCCAATGCCTCGCATCTGAGCCAGACCATTTTGCTCAAATCCATGCAGGATGGGAAAAACATTGCCGAAAAGAAGGCCAAGTTTGACATCCTCAAGGATCGGGCCAAGCGGGTCAAGGCGGTCTCCACGGACCCGAAATATGCCGCGGCCTGGGAGGTGTACCCCTTCAACTCCGGTTATTTCATGTGCATCCGGCTCAAAACCGTGGACGCGGAAGCGCTTCGGGTTTACTTGCTGGATCGATACGGGGTAGGGTTGATTTCTTTAGGGGCGTCCAATCTGCGCATCGCCTTTTCGTGCATGGAGGCCGACGATGTCGAAAAATTATTCGATACCATCCACAACGGGATCCAAGAATTGGAAAACAGCCAATAGCCCATGCCGCCAGCCGCACAGAAACCGGGATCGGTCAGCCGGATGAAAGATAAACGGGTTCGCCTGAACGTCGCCCAGGCGACTCGCTGGTCTTTTTATTTCGTGGCCATCGGTTTGATCGCCGGTCTGGGCTCTATCGCCTTCCACTATTTGTGCCAACTCGGGATCCACTATTTCCTGGATATGGCCGCCGGCTACCGTCCGCCGCCTCCAGCCGGAGAGCACCACCTGCTACCCTCCACTTCGGTTCCCTTCAACCGCTGGATGCTCCTCATTCTGCCGGCCCTTGGGGGAATCCTGAGCGGTTGGCTGGTTTACACGTTCGCACCCGAAGCAGAAGGGCACGGCACCGATGCGGCCATCAATTCCTATCACAACAAGGGCGGTTTTATCCGTGGCCGGGTCCCCTTCGTCAAAACCATCGCATCGGCGATCACCCTGACCACCGGGGGCTCCGGAGGCCGGGAGGGGCCGATTGCCCAGATCGGCGCCGGATTCGGATCCTTTTTGGCTACAAAGCTGAAGCTTTCCGATCGCGAACGACGCATCATGATGGCAGCCGGCGTTGGGGCCGGCGTGGGCAGTATCTTCCGGGCGCCTTTGGCCGGAGCCCTTTTTGCCGCCGAAGTGCTCTACCGAGATCCGGATTTCGAATCCGAGGTGATCATCCCGGCCGGGATCTCGTCCGTGGTGGCCTATTGCGTCTTCTGCCTGCGATTCGGCTGGGGGTCGCTGTTCAGTTCGCCTCCCTTTAACTTCCAGAATCCTTTGGAACTGGGTCCCTACCTGGTTCTGGCCCTGGTGCTGGTGATTACCGGTATATTCTACGTGAAAACCTTCTATGGAACGATTCGTCTGTTCGAATCGATCAAGAAGATCCCCAACCACATCAAGCCGGCCATCGGCGGGCTGCTGACAGGAATCGTCGGGTTTTTTCTGCCGCACACCCTGGCTTTCGGCTACGGGTTTGCTCAAAAGGCCATCGACAGCGAACTGGCCATCCCCTTTCTGCTCTCCCTCGCCCTGGGCAAGGTGCTGACCACTTCTTTTTCCATCGGTTCCGGTGGAAGCGGCGGCGTGTTCGGCCCTTCCATTGTTATCGGCGGCGCCATGGGCGGTGTGGTCGGTCAGATCTTCCATTCCATCATGCCCACGGTGGTGACCGAGCCGGGGGCCTTCGTTGTCGTGGGCATGGCCGGATTTTTTACGGCGGTATCCAACACCCCCATTTCCACCATTATCTTCGTCAGCGAGATGACCAATTCCTATCATCTGTTGCTGCCCAGTCTGCTGGTTTGTTCGGTCTCCTATTTGGCCTCCCGGCGCTATACCATTTTCCACCGGCAGGTACAGAGCAAGGTGGACTCTCCGGCCCACGCCGGTGATTTTTTCGTGGACATCCTGCAGACTTTCCGGGTGAACGACCTCATGCCTCTGGTTCAGAAGGTTTCCCTGATCCCCCAGGACATGCCCTTTGTGGCGTTCAAGCGCTACTTCTCGGAAACCAAGCAGCACTACTTTCCGGTGATGGACGAGGAAAAACGGTTGGTGGGGATCTTTTCCATCAACGATATCCGGGGGGTGCTGTTCGCGCCGGAGATCGAACAACTGGTGGTCATGAAGGACGTGGGGACTTCGGAAATCATTCTCACCACGCCGGAAGAGGATCTCAACACCGTGCTCAAAAAATTCACCACCCGCAACATCGACAGCCTGCCGGTGGTGCGGGCCGACGACCACGGCATCCTGCTGGGTATGCTCAACCGGCGGGAGGTGATCACCTTTTACAACCAGAAGGTCGACGAGATGAAATCCCGGCGCCAGGCTTTTTCCGACAACTGACCGTTTTGTAAAAACGACAATGCGATTCAGATGGCCGCTGCCGTGACGGTGTTTACGGCAGCGTATCCTTCATCCATGGGCAACAGGAGGAAATTATGGATTTGAAAACGGTGGCTATCGAAAATCCGGAGAGCCTGAATTTCATTCTCGGGCAATCCCATTTTATCAAAACCGTCGAAGACCTCTACGAAGCCATTGTCACCACGGTCCCGGGGGCAAAATTCGGCCTGGCCTTCTGCGAGGCTTCCGATGTGTGCCTGGTTCGCCATGCCGGCACCGACGAGAAGCTGATCGAACTGGCGCAAAAAAACGCGCTGAATCTTTCGGCGGGCCACAGCTTCATCATTTTCATGCGCGACATGTTTCCCGTGAACATTCTCAATAGCGTTAAAACCGTACCCGAAGTCTGCCGCGTTTTCTGCGCCACGGCCAACCCGGTGGAGGTCATCGTGGTCGAAACCGATTTGGGCCGGGGGATTCTGGGCGTGATCGACGGCTTTGCCTCCAAGGGCATCGAAGGCGAGTCCGATATTGCCGAACGAAAATCCCTGCTGCGGGCCATCGGCTACAAGCTGTAAGCGCCAAACGCCATGCCGGAGCGATTCAGGGGGTACCGGGTCGGACCATTCCGTGAATCAGCTTTTTGGCATCGCTGGGTGTTACTTCGATCATTTTTTGATCGCAGCAGACCAGATCGCCCTTGCCGCCGGTGATTACGGCGACGATAGCGCCGCAGACCGTGCATTTGAAGACTTGGGATTCTTTTGTCATGACATACCTCCTTTCTTGGGTGAGGGAAGGGAGCCTGCGTCGGTGAACACGTGGATTCTCCGATCCGGCTCCTTACTGACGGTGTCGGCCAACCGGCCTTTCCAGTGGATCAACACCTGAGGGTCGGTGATCGCAACCAGGGGACAGGCGGCCCGGAAGGCGACCCGCTCGACCGCACTGCCCGGATACCATTTGCCTCCGGTCTCCTTGGTATGGGACCCCAGGACAATCAGATCGGAGTTCTGGTCCCGGGCTGCGTTGAGAATTTCAAGGTGGGGGAGGGAGCCGGCATGGATGATGATCCGGTGGTCGATGCCGTCGAGGTAAGGGCGGTATAACGACTCGAGCCGCTTAAGGGCACCGGCTTTGTCCCGGGTATAGGCCGAACGGTTGTATTTGGGCACCGGGGGCACCGGCATCATGTGAAATATCTGCAATTGGCTGTGGCAGCAGGCTGCCAGGCGGGCGGCAAAGCACACCGCGCATTCACAGGATCGCGAGAAGTCGACGGGGATCAATACCCGTTGAAAACGAAGCTGCTCTGCATTTGCAGGGCGATTGACCACCATCACCGGACAGGTTTCGCGGATCACCACGTTTTCCACCGTCGAACCGACGAGTCCGGCGATTCGTACAACCCCTTTTCCCTGGGCCCGGGTCGAATGCGGTCCCAAGACAATGAGATCGGCATCGATCTCCCGGGCCCACTGCAGGATCTCCTCCCAGGGAAAGCCGGCGGTGACGCGCACCGCTGCTTCCTCGCCCGAAATCGAATCCCGATATGTCTGCCGCAAAACGCGGGCCACGGTTTGTTCGTACTCGGCGTCGGCGATCATCTCCGTATCGGTTTCGTAGTGGCGAATCAATCGGCGATTGTCCGTGGATGCCGACTCCATGACGTGCAGCAGATAAAGGCGGGCATGATGTTGTCGGGCCAGGCGGGAGGCCGTTACTACCGGTGCGTCAGGTGTGGTAACGACATCGGTCGCCGCCAGGATGCGATTGAACATGATGGCCTCCTTTGTTATCCGTAGCTTTGCTCAGCAGTCACCTTGACCGGCCGCGGTCAGCGCATGTTGCCGGGGTGGTTTCTGTATTCGGCGCCCGCTGGCAGTGCATGCGAGAGCAGGATGTGCCGCAGACATTCGCGAGCGGGCCGGGCGGTGTCGATGCGGATATGGGCCGCCCCGCCAGTCGTGTCCAAGGGTTCGAAGCGCTTTTTGAACGCTTCGAGATGGACCAGACGGGCATCGGAAAGGGACGGCTTGTTTTCCCGCCGCTTCAGGCGTTCGGATAGAAGTGCTTTTTCAGCATGACATTCCACGAAGATCGGTCGGGCTTGATGATATCGGGCCACCCGCAGGGCCTGATCGCGTTGGGTCTGACGGCTGAAGGTGGCATCGAGTATCACGCTGCACCCTTTTTTAAGATTTTCCGCCGCCATGGCAGCCATCCGGTCGTAGGTGGCCTCGGTGGCACCGGTCGTGTAAATGCCCTGTTCGAATGCGGTCGTCCCGGACATTTCCGTTCCATCGGCAAAATGGGCCTTGCGGACCGCGTCCGAGCGGATCACGCAAATATCATGGACCTTTGCCAGCGCCTTGGCGATGGTACTTTTTCCGGACGCGGGCAGACCGCCCACCATCCACAAAATCGGCCGGCTGAACGCCTCGGCGTAGTCACGGCCCAGGGCAAGGTAGCGGCTGGCGGTTTGTACAAGCGCCTTTCGGGCGGTGTCCGTCAACCCTCCCTCTTCGAGGCAAAAACAGCTCACCTTGCAGCGCACCATCGCCCGGTAGCAGCGGTAGAAATCCAGCAGCGGCAGGGCCTCGAGATCGTCCGACCGCAGGGCGTACAGGCGGATCAGGTCGCGGGCTAGATCTGAAAACCCCAAAAATTCCATATCCATGGCCAGGAAGGCCAGATCGCTGACGATGTCCAGGCAGCGAAGATGGGGGTTGAATTCGATGCAGTCGATGACCTGGATGCCGTCGGCGGAAAAGTAGATGTGGTCGGTCCGCAAATCCCCGTGGCCGTCCTTGATCTTGCAGCTTTCCCGGCGCCGCCGGAAAAGGGAGCCTCGGGTGCGGACAAAGGATCGGGCGGCGGCCCGGACGAAATCGAAGGCGCGTTGATCGATCCACACGCCGGCGAATTGGTCGACTTCCTGCAGATTCATCTCCCAGGCCGGCGCCTGGGTCCGATCCATCTTGCAATCGGCTGCGATATGGGTGTAAAAATCGACCAGCCGATCGACCAGCATTTCGATATGCCTGTCGGTAAGGGCGCCCCGGCGCAAATGATCGGCCATGACATCCGATTCGTCCAACCGATGCATTTTCACGGCAACCTCCACCGTCTCGCCCGGTCCGTTCAACGCGTAGCGGCCGTTCTGGCGGGTAATGGGCACGACGCCGATGTAGACGCCGTGCGAGAGGCGGCGGTTTAAGGCAACTTCCTGCCGGCAGTATTGCCGGCGCTTCTCAAGGGTCGAGAAATTCAGAAATCCCAGGTTTACCGGCTTTTTGATCTTGTAGACCCAGCGGTCGGTGAGAAAAACTGTGGAGATGTGGGTTTCCTGCCGCTGGATCGATGGCGCCGGATGCGGATAGAAGCCAGGCTGCATCATGTCTTCAAGGATTGCCTTCTGATGATAGGCGGTCATCCGGCCCCCTTTTCCCTATGCTGTTCTTCCCTCTTTGAATTTTAATAACTTCGAAATGAGATGGAAATGGTTAAACTTAATCATTTTTTCAAAATTAAAGTGGGTAATTTTGATTATTGCCGTTGACAGTGACGATCTGGATCTTTTAGAGTTTTTATAGCTCCATACCAACATTTTTAGTTTTTCCATTCCATTCCATTCGATTCGAATCTATCTTGACGAATGCGTTATATCGTAGCATACGACAGGTCCGGTCCGGTACGATGAAGCCATGAAAATTGCAGCTTTACCCGAAAGCGAGAACCGTTTAAAGCGTCGTTATCAGAAGTTTTTGACGTTGTTTGACTTTGCGCCCATCGGGTATCTGACCATTGATCGGGACGGCATTATCCACGACATCAACCATTCGGCGGCCGCCACGCTGAATGTCCCGTGTGGTTCGTTGACCGGCAAATCGCTTCTCGACTTCATCCACCGGGACGATCGGGACGGCTTCTACTACCATAAGCTGAAATGCCGGAACATCGACGACACCCCCTCATTCGAACTGAAAATGCAAAGGGCGGACGGTTTTCTTTTCGATGCCCAAATGCAAATGCAGTCCCTTTCGATGCCGTATGGCGCTGAACCGCAGTACAGTATTGCCCTGGTGGACATCGGTGAGCATGTGCGGCATTCCTCCGGTTTCGCCCTTCAGCGGCAGTGCTTAGAGATTGCCTGTACCGCCAAGGACATACAGGCGCTTTTACAGGCCTATGTGCAGTTGGTTAAAAATTATGCCCAGTGCGATGCGGTAGGCATCCGTATACGTGACGAAGCGGGCAACCTCCCCTACCGGGCCCACGATGGCTTCAGTAAAGAATTTTGCGCTATTGAAAACCGACTGTCCATTCATACGGACCCATGTATGTGTGTTGCGGTGATCCAAGGCGACGTCGATCCGGGCCGCCCGTTTTTCACCGAAAACGGGTCGTTTTACATCAACGGCACCCAGCGGATTTTGCCCGTGGCGTCGCCGACGGAGCGATGTACGGAGACAACCGCCTGCAACGCCTACGGCTACGAATCCGTCGCCCTGGTGCCGGTGCCTATTGACAATGCCATCCACGGGTTGATCCATGTGGCCGATCACCGGAAAAATGTACTGCCCCTGAGGGTGGTTCAGGTCCTGGAGACGGTTGCCTCGCGTTTGGGGCTGACCATTCAACGCCTGCAACTCGAAAGCAGACTCAGCGAAACCGTGCAGGCGCTCCACGAGCTATCCAGCCATTTAATGACGGTCCAGGAGGACGAGCAGCGGCGCATCGCCATGGAGCTTCACGACGGGTGCGGCCAGGATCTGAATGTGCTCAAATTGCAGCTCAAAGCTCTTCAAAACCGTCTGCCGCCCGAGGCTGCCGACCTGAACCCTGCGTTCGACCAGCTTCAGGACGATACGGGCAGGATCATCGATGCGCTGCGCAATATCGCCCATGGCCTCAAGCCGGCGGCGCTGGAGTCGCTGGGGCTATCGGCCGCTACCCGGCAGTGCCTCCGTGAATTTTCCGATGCCACCGGCATCGAAACCGAGATCCAGCTTGATGGACTGGATGGGGTTGCCGATTCCATGGCCCGGATTTGTTTATTTCGCATTTTTCAAGAGGCCCTGACCAACATTCACAAGCATGCCCAGGCCACATGGGTGCTGTTTGCCGTCGATCGAGACGACCGTAAACTGGAAATTCGCATTGTGGACAATGGCGTGGGATTCGACCCCATGACGCAACCCGGCGAAGCGAAAGAATCCAAAGGCATGGGGCTATCCGCCATGGCCTTGCGTTGCCGGATGATCGGTGCGGTCATGGCCATGGACAGCGACCCGGGCAAGGGCACCCGGCTTACGATCCACCTGCCTTGCCCGGTCTATGAGGCCGCCCGATGAAGGCATATACCATCGTTCTTGCCGACGACCACACCATGATGCGCGAGGGCATCCGCGGCCTGATCGACGCGGTGGAAAACCTTGAAGTCGTCGGCGAAGCCGGAGACGGTCTGGCGCTGCTCAATCTGCTCAAAAAAAGGTCCCCGGACATGGTGATTCTGGACATCTCCATGCCCGGCATGCGCGGCCTGGAAGCGGCACGGGAAATCAAGGCCCGGAACCCCGATATCCATGTGCTCATTTTGAGCATGCACAAGAGCGAGGAATTTCTTTCCATGGCTCTGGCCGCCGGAGCCCGGGGATATCTGTTGAAAGAGGACTCGGGAGAAGAACTGCTTACGGCCATTGACCGGATTCGAAACGGTCAGACCTACCTTTCCAAAAAGCTGGCCAGCGAATTTCCAGAAGCCATTATTTCCATCTGCCGGGGAAACCATGGTACTTTACCCCATCCTCTTACCCCCCGGGAACGCCATGTGCTGCAACTGATCGCCGAGGGCCACACCGACCGCCGGATCAGCGACAAGCTTTGCATCAGTGTACGCACCGTTCACCGGCACCACGCCAACATTCGCAGCAAGCTCGATCTCAGACACACTGCCGAACTGGTGCGCTATGCCATCGCCCACGGGTACATCGACGATCAGCCTTAGCCAAAAAAAGCCGGATCGCGATAGGCAAAATTACCTATTGACCACTTTCAAATTGGGCAGTTGTGCGAATTGTTTTCCTGCCGATCACTGCTGTATAAAACCATCCGAGAAGCGCTTTTCGTGCCTGCACCTTTCCTGCGACCGGATTGACGACTTGCCGTTCGATACCTCCTGTATGTTGATTCCTTAGAAAAATGAATGCCCGTATCTGCCAGCCTTCCTGTCGCGATGACAGATCGTTCGGGGTTGGGGCGTGGGGTGGGGAAAACCGTAGAAGTTTTTGCATTTTTATCGAATGGACATGGAGGGGATATGACCACCACAACGATTCATCCCTCAATTTCGCAGACGGACGGCCGCCAGCAGACAACGACCGGAATCGGACATTTGGCACCAAACGATCGCACATCACGGACTCGGAGCGGTCTGACACAAAATACCGATGCCGGCCGGGTTCTGGTCGTAGACGACGATCCGAATATTTTAGAAATGGTTGCCAAAATGACTGTTTGTCTGGGATATCGGACCGCGAGCTGCCAGGAAGCGGTAGACGCACTCTCCTGCCTGGGTAAAGCGTATTTTAAACTGGTGATCACCGACTACGACATGCCTTTCATGGATGGCCTGGAGTTGGCCGATCAAATCAAAAAAAAGTATTTCAGCACCCGGGTTATCATGATGACCGGCCATGGCCCGGGGACGATCAGAGATCTGGTGGCCGGGTCCAATGCTATCGACGGACTGCTGTTCAAGCCGTTTAACCTGCAGTCCTTAAAAGAGAGCATCGAAGTCGCCAGTGGAAACACCATCATGGGGTGGGCGCCTTAAGTGCCTCGCTGTCTTTCAGCGCCGCACGACTTTTGCGGATTCCGTAAGAATGCTTTCCAGGATGTAAAAAAGTGGAACATCGCAACCGGGGGCGGTGATCGTTGGAATTGCCATAACTAATCGGAAGGGCACTGTTTTTTATCCTCGCCATCTTTGGCGGGGATTTTGCAGATTTTAATGAATGACCTATCGCCCCTCCGTCGGAGGACGAATTGATCGTACAGGATGTTCGTACTCAACGGCGTGTTCCAAGAAGCGTAAAACGACAAGAAAAGAAGATCGGCATTCGTGCTGTATGGTAAGAAAATGAGAGAACCCGTTTGGATGGGACCACGGATTCAATGGAGGAAGAAGATGGGGATTCGTAAACAGTTTTTGAAAACCAGGCCCGTGTGCAAAGTCACATTTAAAATTCCCGAGACGATGGGAAACACAGCCAAAAGCGCTCATGTGGTGGGGGAGTTCAACGACTGGTCCCCCTCGGCCAATCCAATGAAACGACTGAAGAACGGCGGCTTCAGCACGACAGTGGATCTGGAAACCGGACGGTCCTACCAATTCCGCTATTTGCTGGGATCGTCTCACTGGGAGAATGATCCCGATGCTGACGGCCATCTGCCGACCCCTTATGGAGACAGTCAGAACTCGGTGATTAGACTCTGATAATAACCGATTAATAACCAGGAGGTGATGTTATGTTTGATCTGATGCCCCATAGAAGGCGCTCCGGCCAGGAACTCGTTAGTTTCAGAGATGAAATGGACAACCTTTTCAACCGTTTTTTCGACATGGATTTGCCCATTTCGCGTCGATTTTTCGGAGAAGGGGACTGGGCCCCGCGGGTGGACGTGGTCGAAGGCAAGGACGATATTACGGTCCAGGCCGAGATTCCGGGGTGCGAGGTCGGTGATATCGATGTGAAGCTGGATCGCCGGGTCCTGACGATCAGTGGTGAGAAAAAACAGGGAAAGGAAGACAAGGGCGAAAACGTTCACCGGGTGGAGAGAAGCTACGGCGCATTCAGCCGCATGCTGCAGTTGTCTGCCGACGTCGATCCGGAGAACATTGACGCCACCTATAAAAAGGGGGTGTTGAAGCTGGTGTTCAAGAAGATTCAGTCCTCCGAGACCAAAAAAATCGACATTAAATCCGGTTGACCGGCACGCCCGATGCCCTGCGAAATGGAGGGAAAATGGAAACCACATCGAAGAGGGAAAAGACCCGGCGAACCGCTTTGCGAAATCATACGCAGGCCCATATTATTTGTAAGCCGTATACCAGCGGCGGAGTTTTTCGCAAAGTGGAGGGCGTAATGCGAAATTTTTCGTGCGACGGGTCGTATATCGAAACGTCCCAGCCATTCAAATCGGGAACCATTCTCATCCTGCGGATGGAGCAGTATCCGCAAGTATCCGCCTCGGCGGACGGCGACCAGTGGCCGCGGTCCTTCTGCCTGGCGGAAGTCAAATGGCAGCAGGCCATGGGTGACCAGGAGCCCTTCCGATATGGCATAGGCGTGAGATACCTCGACTAGAAGATCCTCCGGCTGCCAGCAGCGTCCACCAAAATCAAGGCCCCGGTGCCCTTTAACCATGGACACCCGGGGGAGGGGACAACGTATGCAAACGCCAGATCGCAAGCCACGGATTTTGATCGTCACCCCGGAAGTGACCTTTGTCACGCAGAAGATGGAACCCGAGGCGCGGTCCATCGCTGCCCGCGCCGGCGGACTCGGCGATATCTGTTCGGCGCAGATCCACGGCCTGTTCGAACAGGGAATCGACGTGCACCTGGCCATGCCCAATTATCGCAACGTCTTTAAAAACAACGAACAGCGGTTACCGGAAATCGATATTCGCGGGCACCACCATGAACTGCCCGAAAGCCGCATTCACCTGGCCCAGGATCGATCGTTTTTCTACCATCCCAGACTGTTCATGAATACGGACTGGGACAACATCCGCCTTGCCCTGGCGTTTCAACGCGAGGTGATTCACCGCATCATTCCCGAAGTACGGCCGGACCTGATCCACTGTTTCGATTGGATGACGGGGCTAGTTCCTGCCATGGCGCGTCGCATGGGCATCCCCTGCGTTTTTACCCTTTATCGCTTGGACTCCCCGCGGCTTTCGCTGGCGACCATCGAAGAGCGGGGAATCGATGCAGCCGCGTTCTGGGAGTATGGTTTTTATTCCCGGATGCCCCTCAATTACGAGGAAACCCGGGAAACCAACCCCCTGGACCTGCTGGCCAGCGGGGTGTTTGCCGCCGATCTGGCCACCACTTTGAGCCGGACGTTCATGGATGCCCTGACCCAGAGATACTGTTCCAAGGTCCAGCCCTGGCTGAAGGAAGAACTGGGACACAAACTGCGGGCCGGCAGGCTGCGCGCCGTCCCTCCGGCCCCGGACGCCTCCTTCAATCCGGCCACCGACCGGTCCCTGGTGCGACCTTACGAGCCGGAGGGTCAGTACGCCGGCAAGGCGTTCAACAAACTCCAACTGCAGGAAACCCTTGGCCTGCCGTTGGATTCCACGGCTCCGGTCTGTTTCTGGCCCACCCGGCTGGATGGAGCCCGGGCCGGATGCAGGCTCATGGTCGACGCCTTGGGCGGCATCCTGGAACGCTATCGTGACCGGCGACTTCAGCTTGTTTTCGTCGCCGACGGTGATTTTCAAGACGACCTTCGTGCCTGGATCGATCGTCTTCAGGCCTGGGACCGGGCGGCGGTCTGCGATTTCGATGCTCGGCGCTACCGGTTGGCCTATGCCGGATCGGATTTTGTGCTCATGCCCCTGCAACTCGATCCGTGCGCCCTGCCCGCCATGATCGGACAGCGCTACGGGACCCTTCCCGTTGCCCACGACGCCGGGGCGATCCACGATTGTGTCACCCATCTGGACACTGCCGCCAACCGCGGCAGCGGTTTTTTGTTCGAAACCTTCGATGGCAACGGACTGATGTGGGCCCTGGAGCAGGCCATGGGCTTTTACGGCCAACCCGCCGGGGGCAGGGCCAATCAACTGCAACGGATCATGACCGACAGCTTGAAGCGGTTCGATCCCGACATTGCGGTACGGCGGCTCATGGACCTCTACGCCACCATTCACCAGCGGTTCCGCGCCACCAGCCGTACCGTCCACGATGTACCCTCATCGACCCGCATGGCGGCCTGACAGGATCGTCCGACGGCAACCGGAACCCTCTTTTCGCGGGCCGGTTCGAACGGGGTGCTGTTCAAGCCGGCGGCACCGGCACCAGGCGATTGCTTGCCAAACACTGCACCGTATTTGCGAACAGGTGTACTTAGTGACAAAGGAGAACCGCAGCCATGTATAAAACTATTCTCGTTCCTCTGGATGGCTCCGAGCGTGCACAGGCTATTTTACCCCATGTGGAACCCCTGGCCCTGAGCCTGAAGTCCGTTGTGATCCTGTTATACGTGGACGAAACCGCCAACCTGATTCTCGGGCGCGACGAAGTGGTCGACGTGAACGGTTTTCTGGAAAAACGCCGTGCCCGCATCAAAGAAAAGCGGGCCTGCCTCCAGAACATCGTTGACCGCTGGCGCCCCGTGGGGATCGAGGCCCGGATTTCCATCGCCCGCGGCAGTGTAGTGGCCGGTATCCTCGATGCGGCCGAGCGGGAGAAGGCCGATCTGGTGGCCATGGCCAGCCACGGTCAAAGCGGATCGAAGCGGACCTTTTACGGCAGTGTGGCAGTGGGGGTACTCAACCGCATCGACCGGCCCCTGCTGTTGATCCGTTCGCGCATCGTCGAGCCGCCGATTCGCGCCTGATCACCCGGATTACCCGCCTTTTTACAGGTTCGCCCACCCGTTTAACCATACGATGTCGTCATTTTGGAGGATAGGACACGTCCACCAGAAACAGGCCCCGGGGCGGGGCGGTGGCCCCGGCGCGCGAGCGGTCCCTGGACTGCAAAATGTCCGGTACCTGTTCCGCGGGAATTTTACCCAGACCCACCTCCACCAGGGTGCCGACAATATTTCTCACCATGAATCGCAAAAATCCGTTGGCCGCGATGTCGTAGGTCAGGTTGCCGCCGTCGGTTTCCTTTACAGCGGAGACGCTGACCGTGCGCACCGTATGGCTACGGGGACTGCCGGTCCCTTCGAAGGCCTTGAAGTCGTGGGTGCCGATCAGACCGTCGGCCGCTGCGCGCATGGACTGGGTGTCCAGGGGCTTGCGAATATGCCAGACGAACTGGCGGCCGATGGCCGGGGCGATGGGCCGGTTGAGGATATGGTAGCGATAGTGTTTGGAGATTACATCGAAGCGGGCGTGAAATCCCCCATGCATGGGCTCGCAGGTTTGGATGACGACATCGTCGGGCAGCAGGCTGTTGAGACCGTTGCGCAATGCCTGGGCATCCAGGCGGGCGCGGGTGGTGAAACTGGCCACCTGACCTATGGCGTGGACGCCGGCATCCGTGCGCCCCGAACCGATGAGGGTTACGCTTTCGCGGGTCATCACGGACAGTGCTTTTTCGATGGTTTCCTGCACGGACCGGTCGTTTTTCTGGCGCTGCCAGCCGTGAAAACCGGATCCGTCGTATTCGATGATCAGTTTGAAAGTTTTGGATGCCGTCGGGCTCATTGTGCATGCCTTTCTCGGTTTAGAAGGTCAGCAAGACGGCGCTCATGGAGAAAAAGGAGAGCAGGGTGGAGGCGACAATGGCCGCCGAAGCGAACTCCGTATCGCTGTTGAGCTGGGATGATAGCACGATGATGGCCGGCGATGTGGGCAGGGCGAAAAAGAGCATGCCCACCTGGAAAGAGAGCATTGAAGCGTCGAAGAGCTTGAGAAAAAAGCAGCCTACAAGCGGCAGGATCAGCAGTTTGACGGCCGCTCCTAAAAGGGAGTGCCCCATATGGGACTTCAGGTTTTTCAGGGTCAGGGCGCCGCCGATGGAAAGCAGGGCCAGGGGCAGGGCCACGATGGCGGCCAGGCGAAAAGTGTTGTCGATAAAGACCGGAAACCGCCCGATGAAGCGGGCATAAGCCATTCCGGCCAGGCATCCGAGAATCAGCGGGTTGGAGATCAAAGAGCGCAAGGTGATCCACAGCCGTTGTCGGTTGTCGATGGTTCGGCCGGAGAACCAGATCAGGGTGGACACGGCCAGCACGTTGATGATGGGGATGATAAAACCGATGAGAATGCCGAAACGCGAAACCCCGGTTTCTCCGAGGGCGTTCAGGATGACGGCCATGCCGACATAGGTGTTGAACCGGTAGCAGCTCTGGGAAAAGGACCCGGCGGCGTAGGTCCTTACCCCAAACAGCTTCATGCAGACGGCGCTGATCAGGTAAACCATAGCCACGGCGCAGATGGCGGCGAGGATCAGGTCGGTAGCGCCGTCGTCCACCGTCGGGGAGGCGCCAATTTTCCAGAAGAGCATGGCCGGGAAAAAGATGAAGTAGACCAGACGGTCCGAGGCCCTGAAAAACGATTCGTCGGCCAGGTGCAGGTGCTTGAGCCCGGCGCCCAATCCGATGAGGGCGAATACGGGGAAAAGGTTGTTGAGGATCAGCATATCCGGTCACAGCGCATAAGGGCCAACTGCTCCTCCATGGCTTCGTCCATGAGGTGTATAAATCGTTTCAGCGGGAAACTGGCGCCGCAGCCCGTGCAGCGAAAGTCCACCGAGCGTCAGCTCCGCTTCAGTTCCAGCGGTTGGCGGCAGCGTTCGCAACGGGGAATATTTTCAGCCATTGGGTCTCTTCCTGTCTGCAGCGTTGTCCCTGTTGATAAACGTCGACTCCAAACACGCGCCTTTTAAGCCAAAACCGGCCGGTTTGCAAGGCATTGGTTTTTTCCCCGATTGACAATGATAGCGGAATTGGGCAATGAAATGTCGGTACCGTTTTAACGTTCATCGGAAATTCGTTGAAGAGGACGCGGATATGTCTCCATTGACATGCAAGGGGTTTTCCGCCTGCGGAGTGGCTGCGGGCATCAAGAAAAACGGCGATATGGACCTGGGATTGCTGGTGTCCGACCGGCCCGCCGCCGTCGCTGCGGTGTTTACCACAAACATCGTCCAGGCGGCACCGGTGCTGCTGGACCGGGAGCGGGTAAAGGCCGGCACCTGCCGGGCGGTCATCGTCAATGCCGGCAACGCCAATTGCGCCAACGGCGAGGAAGGGATGATTGCGGCCCGGACCATGACCGCTGCCGCGGCCCGCGCGCTGGGGATAGCAGCGGATCAGGTGCTGGCCGCCTCCACCGGCGTCATCGGAGCACCTTTCCCCATCGACACCGTCGAATCGGTGGTTCCCGATCTCGTGGACCATCTGAATGAAACCGGCACGGACGATCTGGCCCGCGCCATCATGACCACGGACACCCGGCCCAAAACGGGATCGCGTCAAGGCGAAGCCGGGGGCTTCCCATACGGCATCGTCGCCGTGGCCAAGGGATCCGGCATGATTCGCCCGGACATGGCCACCATGCTCTGCTTCGTCTGGACGGACGCCGAAGTGGCCGTGGCCGATCTGCAGGCGGCGCTCAAGCGGGCGGTGAATGTTTCTTTCAATCGCATCACCATCGACGGGGATACCAGCACCAACGATACGGCGATTCTCATGGCCAACGGCGCCTCCGGGGCCCGCATCCGGACGGCCGACGATCTGTCGGCCTTCCAGCGGCTGGTGGCCGAGCTGTGCCTGGACCTGGCTCGACAGATGGTAAAAGACGGTGAAGGGGTTACCAAGACGGTTGACCTGACGGTGCGTGGGGCGCAGTCGGACAGCGAAGCCCATGCCATTGCCGACACCATCGCCCATTCGCCGCTGGTCAAAACTGCGTTCTTCGGCGAAGATGCCAACTGGGGCCGGATACTGGCAGCGGCGGGCCGGGCCGGCGTCGATTTCGATCCGGACCGTGTGGACCTTTTTTTTAACGACGTGCAGATGGTCAAAAACGGCCGGGGATGCGGTCTCGAGGCGGAGAAAAAGGCCACCGAAGTCCTCCGGTTGCCGGAATTTTCCGTTACCCTGGACGTGAATCAGGGCAGCGGAACGGCTGGCATGCTCACCTGCGATTTTTCGCTGGATTATGTGAAGATCAATGCCGACTACCGGAGCTGAAACACCCCTCTTTCGTAAATGGCCGCACAGGCCGCTGCATTTGCCGGACTCGAAATGCCATTGATCCGCCTCCAGAAATTTCTCTCCGAGGCCGGGGCCTGTTCCCGGAGAAAAGGGGAGGACCATATCCGCAGCGGTCATGTGGCCGTTAACGGTGAGGTGGTGACCACCCTGGGCACCAAGGTGGACCCCGAGGCCGATACGGTTCACCTCAACGGACGGCCGGTGGTGCGATCGGACAGCCTCGTCTACGTGATACTCAACAAACCGCAAGGTGTGGTGACCAGCTGCCACCACCGGGGAGAGTCGGTGGTCACGGATCTGGTGGATCTACCCCAACGCCTGTTTCCGGTGGGCCGGCTGGACAAGGACTCCACCGGACTGCTGCTGCTGACCAACGATGGCCGCATTCATCACCGCCTTTCCCACCCTTCCTTCGACCATGAAAAAGAGTATGACGTAACCGTGCAGCGGCCCATTGACGACGCCGGTCTGACCGCCATGCAAAAGGGTGTGCGCCTTTCCGGGACCATGACCCGCAGCGCACGGGTGCGCCGTCTTTCCGCCAGACGGTTTACCATCGTTTTAAGGGAGGGACGGAACCGCCAGATCCGGCGGATGGTCGAAAAAGTGGGCCATCGGGTGGTTCGGTTGCACCGCATCCGCGTGGCGGATTTGAAACTAGGCGGTCTGACCAAAGGGGAGTGGCGGCACCTGACCAAGAGGGAGGCCCGACAGCTTCTAAGTACGTTGCAGTTGAGCAATCATCGCTGAAATCCGATATCAGGTTCGTGCCATGCATTACGAAGGTCCCATCTACCGACCGCCCAGCGAAGCCCATTCGCTGCTCGTGCAGGCTACCGTTGGCTGCCCCCACAACCGCTGTACCTTCTGCATGGTTTACAAGAAGGTGCCCCGCTACCGGGTGAGGCCGGTGATTGATATCATCGCCGATCTGGACGAGGCTCGTCGGACCCACGGCGACGGAGTGCGCCGGGTGTTTTTTCCGGCGGGCAACACCATCGCCATGCCCACCGAAGACCTGTGCCGCATCTGCGCCCACGCCCACCGCATTTTCCCGCATCTGGAACGGGTCACCGTATACGGTTCCAGCCAGTATATTCACAAGAAGGGGCCCGGGGATCTGAAGCGGCTGGCAGATGCCGGTTTGAGCCGCATCCACGTTGGGCTGGAGTCCGGCGACGATGTCGTTTTGCGGAGGATTAAAAAGGGCACGACCGCCGACCAGCAGGTGCAAGCCGGCGTTTGGACCCTGGCGGCCGGAATCCAGTTGAGCCTCTATGTTATCCTGGGCATCGGAGGGACAGACAGAACCGTGGCCCACGCCAGCCTTACGGCACAGGTGCTCAACCGCATCGCGCCGGACTTTATTCGGTTGCGTACCTTTGTGCCCAAAATCGATACGCCCATGCTCAAAATGGTTCAAAGCGGTGACTTCGAAATGCTGGGACCCCACGGGGTTTTAAAGGAGACCGCGAACCTGATCCGCCTGCTGGATGTACCGTCGCAACTGACCAGCGACCATTATACCAACTACATCGACCTGAAAGGTCGGTTGCCCGGATGTCGCGGCCGCTTGCTGGCGATGATCGACGCCGCCCTGAAACGGCCCGAATCGGATTTCAGGCCCTTTTTCGTCGGCGACCAATAGCGCCGGCATCCGATTCGGGACGACGCACGTCGTTCTTTTTTCCCGGGTGATTTTCGTGTATGGTGGCGCAACTGTTTTTTCCCAAGCCGGATAGCGGCGGATGCTGGAACGCCGATTTTGATTGAGCACGTTATTGAACCTTGGAGGCAAAGAGGTATGGTTTCCTTCGAAGCGCTGTCGTCAAAAAAAGAAAAAATTGCCGTGGTGGGGCTGGGGTATGTGGGACTGCCCCTGGCCGTTCATCTTTCCCGTCATTTCGAGGTGGTGGGCTACGACTGTCAATCCGCCCGCATCGCCGAACTCAAGGCCGGCAGGGACCGGACCCTGGAAGTCTCCGATGGCGAGATGGCTGCCGCAACGGTGATTTACACCGATGATCCCCAGGCGCTGGGCGACTGCCGGCTGATCATCGTCGCCGTTCCCACGCCCATCGACGAATATCGCATTCCCGATTTGTCGCCCCTGCGCGGCGCATCGAAGACGACTGGGCGGCATCTGGCTGCTGGCAGTTGTGTGGTCTATGAATCCACGGTGTATCCCGGGGCCACCGAGGAGGTGTGCGTTCCCATTCTCGAAAAGGAATCGGGGCTAATCTTCGGCAAAGATTTCACTGTGGGCTATTCGCCGGAACGGATCAACCCGGGAGACAAGGTCCACACCCTCGACAAGATCATGAAAATCGTTTCCGGTTCCGATGCGGCCACGGCAGCGCTTCTGGAAAAGGTTTACGGCAGTGTGGTCAAGGCCGGCATCCATGTGGCGCCGACGCTCAAGGTGGCCGAGGCCGCCAAGGTGATCGAAAACACCCAGCGCGACCTCAACATTGCCCTGATGAACGAATTGTCCATGATTTTCGACATTATGGACATTGATACCAAAGCCGTGCTCGAGGCGGCGGGCACCAAATGGAATTTCCTGCCCTTCCGGCCTGGCCTTGTGGGCGGCCACTGCATCGGCGTCGATCCGTATTATCTGACCTTCAAGGCCGAATCCGTGGGATATCATCCGGAGATGATATTGGCCGGCCGGCGCATCAACGACGGCATGGGCAAGTACGTGGCCGAGCGGGCCGTCAAGCTGATGATCCAGGAAGGCAAACAGATCAACCACACCCGGGTCGGCGTCCTGGGGATTACCTTCAAGGAGGACGTACCGGATCTGCGCAACACCCGCGTCGTAGACATCGTTGCCGAACTGAAAGACTATGGCATCGACGTTCTGGTCCATGACCCGCTGGCTGATGCAAAAGAGGCCAAGGCCTATTACGGTGTGGAATTGAAGTCCTTGGACCAGTTGGCCGGTGTGGATGCCCTGGTGATGGCTGTCGCCCACCAGCCTTACATCACCATGGGAATGACTCAACTCGCAGCGCTGTGCAACGGCAACCGGGCGGTGATCGTTGATGTCAAAAGTGTTTTCGACCCCGATGCGGCAGCCAGGCAGGGTATTTCCTACTGGCGGCTGTAAGCGCGTGCGGGGTTGGATTTGCGGTGCTCATTTATGCGTAGCAGCCGGCGAACTCACCGCATTTGCTGTTGAAAAAATCCATGGCTTCTTCCACGGTGTCGAAAATGATCCAGTCCCGGCGCTGGACGCGGCCGGCCCGCCGTCTGATCCGTTCGATTTCGGTGTTGCCAAAGTACTCGAAAAAATCGTGGTAATCGGTGGTCAGTTCGTGCTTTCTCATGATCTTTCTCCTTTCACGGGTTGACATCGTATCTTCCGAATAACACACGGTTGTGACAGATCCGGTCACACCGGTTGCACTTTTTTTGTTGTTGTTCAAAAAAATGAGGATTATGCTGGCAACAAGCTGTTGATTTTTACTTTCCGGTATTCAGAAAAAGAGGAGGCGATCATGGCCAAAAGGATGCTGATCGGGTTTTTCGTTGTGGTTTCGGTTTTCTTTACAGCCGCGGCTTATGCGGGCTCCGGTGTGGATATGGAAGAGGGCATGTGGGAAATCACCACGAAGGTAAAAATGCAGGGCATGGAGATTCCACCGCAGACCTTTTCCCAGTGCATCACCAAAAAAGACATGGTCCCCCAAAACAACGATCCTAATCAACAGGGCAATTGCACGGTTTCGGATGTCCAGACCAAAGGAAATACGGTCTCCTGGACGGTGGTTTGTAAAACCGAGGGTGGCGAAATGAAGGGTAAGGGAAAGATCACTTACCAGGGAGACAGCTTCACAGGGGAATCGACTTCCGAAATGATGGGCATGGTTATCGTGACCGAAATGAGCGGCAAGCGTACCGGCCCCTGCCAGTAAGATCCGCGGTGCAGTTTGCCGTTTTGCGAAGGCGGCTGAAGTCCGGTGGAACCAGAAGGGCAGTACACAGGGTAAAGCTGCACTACAAAGTGATCGGGAGCCCCGGTTTTCCGCCTTTGAGCCGGGGTTTCGTTTCCGATCGCTGTATTACGAATGCGGTTTTTTGGCGTTTTCCGGGTTCAGAATCATCCTCCCGTGATCATACAGAGCGATCCCGGAGGATATTGCTATTTACACCCGTTTACCTGCAAGGATCGACCGGCCACCATCTTTCCCGCAACCCGCTGCCGTTGCCCTGTCACCCAAACCGGCGACGATTGTTTGACAAATGCTCGGCTTCCCTATAAACTTAATTGATAGTTTTAATTGTCGAACCATTTCCAATCCTGCCCACCGGTAGTGAATTTTTCCCTCCCGCGAGCAAGGACGGCATCCCTTGGGCTGCCATGAAAATGGCAGCATTCGAGCCGCCTGCAATTGGAAACCGCTTTTATCCGGGGATGACATCGGAAACTGGCGGCATTGCTTAAAAAAGAACGGCTTGGAGAAAGAACATGAGACAAAAGTATCGCATTTGTCCGATACAGGAAGAAAAGATATTGAAAATCAAGGAGTTCGCCGTTGTTGAAAAGGATACCAAAAATGTGGAGTCGACCATGCTTCGCGAGGATCACTTCAGTCTGATATGCGAACAGGACTATGACTATGCAGCCATCGTCCGTTCCGCAGTCGGCGGCCCCGGCGAGTTGGTGGAAACCCTGAGAACCCCGAACCTGTACCCCATTTCCATTTATGCCGAGAAAATTGCCGAATCGGTGATTGCGCTTATCGACGAGGACACCGATCACTGTATCGAGCTGTTTTTTGACGACAAAGAAATGTCGGTTGTCGATGCGCCCATGTCCCAGTGAATACACCGTCGGATCGGACGGGGCGGAATTGGGAACTACATTACAAGGAGAACTGCAGGATGCAAGAGATACAATTTGAAGTTGGCGGAAAATACGAAAACATGAAAGGCATCTTCGAGGTTGTCGCCATTCATAGAGACTCCATGGATATCCGCTGGGAGAACGGGGAAGAGATCACCACCCCCATCGAACTTCAACAACGGATCATCGAACGGATGGAGCATGAAAAGGAGATGGAGGAAGCCAAGGCGAAACAGAAGGCCAAGAAGGCAAAGGCGGCTTCCTCCAAAGCGGGAAAACAGTTTTCCGGTCTCGAAGAGAGCGATTTCGGAAGCACGGTATCCAAAACATCCTGGCGTGGACGCGGACAATTGGGCGGTGCGGTTGCCCAACGGTTCAAAACCAAGCAGTTCAAATTCAACTCCTGGGCCGTTTTACGCAAGCCCGAAGTCAACTGGTTGGACGTAAAAAGGCAAAAGCAAAAAGATCTTCCCCTTCAGGCCAAATTTTTTGCACGGGTGGACAAAAATCGTCTCTGCTACGGGGTGCACATCCCTGCACCCGATCCGGATGCGAGCGACAAAAGCGACTGGCAGACCCTGCTAACCTGGTTGGACAGGGACGAAAACGACGCCTGGCTCAAAAAACAGTGCGTGTCCCATGGCATCTATCTTGCCGATTTAGGCGGGCAGGCGTTCGGCGGCAGACTGGAAAACAGGGAAGAACAGTGGTTCCATGCGGGGCCGGATAAACCCGTAGCATCCCTGAGCAGTTTTTTATCCGACGCTGGAAAGTCCGGGGCTTTGGACCTGCGAATTGAAAAAGAGGTGGAAAAAACGGCAGCGGTGGAAAAAAAGCAGGCCATTGCTGCTGATATGGCGAGCTTTTTCGATGCATTGATGCCTTTGTACGCGGCCATTGCTGCCGATGTTCCCTGATCCCCGCATATGCGCCTGACGCCGAGGGGGATGGATTGGGAACTTGCCGGCCTTCTGTTGCTCGAATGCAAGGATGCCCAGGTCACGCGACGATGATAGCGTTCCCCTTTTCCATAGAAGGGGCGTAGCTTTCAGACAGGTATAAGAACGCGCTTTACCAAGACTTTCCCGCTTGTCGGCGGAAGGTTCCCCGCATTCCCACAATCACAAGTTTTTATTTAAAAGAGAAGATGTCGAATTGTTCTCGGGCCGTTTCCGATTGGTGCGGCCTTTATTGGTGTTGGACCGGGTGCCTGCCTGAGGGCGTGAAGCGGTTTCACCGGCTTCATCCAGCAAGATTACATAGGCGTCCGGGGATGAGCGCCTGGAAGGGCTTTGGCCGGGCGATGGCTGAGAATCGGAGGACTTTTTCAGTTTTCGAATTTCGTTGATTGATACGGTTTTGGCCATGATTCAACCTGATCGAATTTCAATTGCGCGGTCGGAACATGTGCGATGTGGCGATCTGCGGGTACAATCGCTCCCTTAAAGGAAGTACTTGAACAGCAACACCGACTGACCTTGGAACGGGCATATACGGCAATACAGGGAAAACCTTCTATGGTATCTGCCCTCGGTGAGAACGACTGCTTCCGTTTGAAACATAGCGTTATTCGTGTTTAATCTAGGTGTACAGAAAATTGCCCGATTTTTCAAGACCCAAAGAAAAAGGAGAGGTGATCCATGGGAGATGCATTGGGGTTGCTGGCCCTGCTTATCGGGCTGGAACTGGTTCTTGGGGTCGACAACGTACTGGTGATCGCCATTTTTGTGGGGCGGCTGCCGGAAGACCAGCGGCAAAAGGCCCGCATTGTCGGATTGAGTCTGGCTATGGTGGCGCGCATCGTCATGCTGGCCGTGGTTGTGGCCCTGGCCAGCCTGACCCGTCCCGTCCTCGCCGATTTTTCGGTCAGGGACCTGATTCTTCTGGCCGGAGGGCTGTTTCTACTATACAAAGCCGCTACGGAGATCCACCATACCGTGGAAATCAAGGACGAAGATTACGGAGCCACAGCAGGGGGGGCGGGTTCGTTTGCCGCCATCATTACCCAGATCGTGCTGCTGGACATCGTTTTCTCCGTTGACTCGGTGATCACGGCGGTTGGTCTCACCCAGAAGTTATGGGTCATTGTTACGGCGGTGGTGCTCTCTTTTATCGGCATCCTTTTCTACGCCAGGCCCATCGGCGATTTCATTCTGCGCCATCCCGCCCTCAAGATCCTGGCCCTCTCTTTCCTCATCACCATCGGTGTGACCCTATTCATGGAGGGCATGCACAAGCATGTGCCCAAGGCCTATATCTACCTGCCCATGGGATTCGCTCTTTTGGTTGAAATGCTGCAAATGCGCTACGATCACAATCGCCGTCAACGGAAAGGCATGACCACGGATGTCTGAGACTGTATTTTTCGATTTGTCGCCGGAAGGGGCAGCCGACCCGAAGGAAGTGGGCCGAGCCGTTGCCGCCAAGCTCGGCCGTCGCATCGACGCTGAACGCTACCTGGTTGTCCGGCGGTCCATCGATGCCCGCACGGCCCGGATACGGGTGTGTCTGGGGGTTCAGGTTTATGCCGATGGCGAAACAATGGCTTCGGACTGGCCGGTTTTCGGCTATCGGGACGTCGGCAATGCCGCGCCGGTGATCGTGGTGGGCGCCGGACCGGCCGGGATCTTCGCCTCCCTGCGCCTGCTCGAATTGGGCCTGAAGCCCGTGGTCATCGAGCGAGGGAAAGCGGTGAAACCCCGGCGAAGGGACGTGGCCGCGCTCAATCGGAGGGGTATCTTGAACGGCGACTCCAACTATGCCTTTGGCGAGGGCGGGGCCGGAACCTTTTCCGACGGGAAACTCTACACCCGTTCAAGGAAAAGAGGCGATCATGGCCGCGTTTTGCACCGCTTTCAGCAACACGGTGCCGACGCGCATATTCTTGTGGATGCCCATCCCCATATCGGCTCCAACCGCCTCCCGCAGATCATATCAGCCATGCACGCTGCCATCGTGTCCCACGGTGGGAAAGTCCATTTTAGCAGCAAAGTAACCCGTTTGAAGATTGCCGGCGGCCGGGCCACGGGTGTTATCCTGGATGACGGCCGGCAAGTGGACGGCGCCGCCGTTATCCTGGCCACCGGGCACAGTGCCGGGGATGTTTACCGCATGCTCGCGGACCAGGGCATCGCCATCGAAGCCAAGCCCTTCGCCATGGGGGTGCGGGTGGAGCACCCGCAAAAACTCATCGACCGGATCCAGTACCACGGCCGGGAAAGAGGCCCATTCTTGCCTCCGGCATCCTACTCCCTGGTCCGGCAGATCAATGGCCGCGGTGTTTACAGCTTTTGCATGTGTCCGGGCGGGGTTGTCGTTCCGGCAGCCACGCAGCAGCAAAGCGTGGTGGTCAACGGAATGTCCTTTTCCAAGCGCAATTCCGGCTATGCCAATGCAGGAATAGTGGTCGAAACCCGATTGGAGGACATTCCCGATATACGGACTGCCGGTTCTCTCGGCGGCCTGATTTATCAGTGGACGCTGGAACGCAACGCGTTCAAGCATACCGGTGGACAGATGGTCGCGCCGGCCCAGCGGCTGGTTGATTTTGTCGCCAACCGCACATCGTCCAGCCTGCCGCCTTGCTCCTACCCACCTGGCGTAGTGGCTTCCCCGCTGCACGAATGGCTTCCCGAACCCATTCGTCGGCGCCTGCAGGCCGGGCTAAAGGCTTTCGGAAGCAGCATGAAGGGATTTTTCACCAACGATGCGGTGGTGGTGGGGGTGGAATCGCGGACGTCGTCTCCGGTGCGAATCCCAAGAGATCCGCGGACCTTGCAGCACCGTTCGGTGCCCGGGTTGTTTCCCTGCGGCGAAGGGGCCGGGTACGCCGGCGGAATCGTCTCCTGTGCCGTGGACGGCGAGCGGGTGGCCACAGCCGTTGCCGGATTGTTGACGGTCTGATGGCGGCAGATTTCCATTTCATTTTTCCGGTAGATGGCTTATTATTAAAGGTTCGAGCTTGAATGGTTTTACAACCGGATCGCTTCTATTACTTTTATGTCGTTTTTGCGTCGGGATCTTTCATTGATCAATCCATTTTCCATTCTTTTTCGACATCTGTTTCTGGAGATGATGCCCCCTTTTTTCATCAATCTGGCATTTTTCTCTTTTATCTTCCTGATGAAACAGATTCTCGATATTACCGATATGATCGTCAATCATAATGTAGGCTTGGGGGCCGTTTCACTGCTGTTGATCTACACGATGCCCTATTTCCTCCAGTACATCATCCCCATGTCCGTGATGATGGCGGTTCTGATGGCCCTGTTGCGGATGTCCGGCGACAACGAGATTATCGCCCTGAAAGCCAGTGGCGTGAGCATCTACCGGCTGGTGCCGCCGGTTCTGATTTTCAGCATGATGGGAACGCTGGCCGCCGGGTTTATGACTGTTTATGGGGTGCCCCACGGGACGTTTCGATTTAAAACCCTGCTGTTCGACGTGGCGTCGGCCAACCTGAACGTCAGCCTGAAGGAGCGTACCTTCAACGACAGTTTCGACAACATCATGCTCTATGTGAACAAGATTGACCCCCGAAGTGGTGAACTGCTCAATGTGTTTATCGAGGACCGGCGAAAAAAAGGCGTCAGCAACACCGTTATTGCGCGCCGGGGGAAGATTGTCGGCGATCCGAAAACGATGCTCTACCATATGCGACTTTTCGACGGAACGATCAACCAGATGAATATCGCCGATGGCGCTTCCCACATCGTCCAATTCGACACCTATGACATCCGGCTGGATCTCAAAGCTGCCGTGGGCAGCGCCAAAGTCGCGAAAAAGAGTCCCAAGGAGATGACACCCAACGAGCTTGTTCAATATATCCGAAAGGTTAAAGGTAAGAATGAGGAAAACTATTACGGCGCTTTGTTGAAACTGCATAAGAAATTTTCCATCCCGTTCGCCTGTATCGCCATGGGACTGTTGGCCTTTCCGTTGGGGATCCAGGCGAAGCATTCTAAAAAGGCCCTCGGGATCGGTCTGGGGCTGTTCTTTTTTCTCCTGTATTATATGCTGCTATCCATCGGTACGGCCTTTGGAGAGAGCGGAAGTTATCCGCCAGTGATCGGTATGTGGATGCCCAACGCGATTTTAGGGGGTGTCGGGATTTTTTTGCTGGTGCGGTCTGCCAAAGAAAAACCTGTGACGGTTCGTTGGTTGCAATCGATCTGGTTTTCTATATTGGGACGGATGAACAAAAGATGACCATTTTGTACCGATATGTGACGCGGGAGGTCCTGAACTGCTTTTTTATCGTGCTGGTGGTGGTGTTAAGTATTTATGTTGCGGTGGATTTCATCGAAAAGATCGATAATTTCATGGAACAGGGAGTCCCTGCCAGCCGGTGCGTAATTTTTCTGTTGTACAAGCTGCCCTACATCTTCGTGCAGATTTCTCCGGTCGGTTTTTTGTTGTCGATTCTGGTCGCTTTGGGGCTGATGAGCAAAAATAACGAGGTGATCGCCCTGAAAAGCTGCGGTATCGGCAAATCGCGGCTTCTTCACCCTATCTTGGTGATGGGATTTGTTTTTTGCGGGTTGCTGTTCGCGGTAGGCGAATTTGTCGTGCCTAAGTTTATGGACAATGCCAACCGGATCTGGCTCCAGGAAGTGCGTAAAAAGAATATCTATGCAACCCGGACCAAAGATATCTGGATGCGGGCCCCAAGGCAGATCATTCATATCAAAAAGTACTCACCCGAAGATAAACGGATCGCCGGGGTCACCATCCACATCTTCGACGAGGCGTTCAGGCTAGTTGAACGGGTGGACGCCAAATCGGGAGTCTTTGAAAACGGAAAGTGGCATCTTAACGACGCCCTCCGGCAAACATTCGGTAACGATGCCCAGGTCCTTGACGTCAAAGCCCATGAGCAAATGGTCGCCGGAATCGACCTAAATCCGGAAGATCTCTCCCGGGCGGCTAAACGATCCGATGAAATGGGCCTGGCAGAACTGGCCCGGTATATCCAAAAGGTCGAAAGGGAGGGATACGGCGCAACCCGCTACCGGGTCGACTATCACGGCAAAATTGCGGCGCCCTTTGTCTGTATTTTTCTCAGCGTACTCGGTACCGCGATTGCCCTGAGGGGAAAATTGCGCGAGGGGATGCCGGTCAGCATTACCTATGGCTTGGGAATCGCTTTTCTCTATTGGATTTTCAACAGCTTCTGCCTCTCTTTGGGGTATGCCGAGATGATGCCTCCGGTTGTGGCCGCCTGGATCGCCAACCTGGTTTTTTCGTGTGCGGCCGGATTTTTGCTGCTCAACGCAAGGTGATCCGTGGCCGGGAATCTTTCAAAATAATGATATTTTCATGATGGCCGGGTTATTGTTCGCATACAATTTTCTCATGATCGTAGCCTTCTGGCTGCTGTGGCCGATCCTGATTCCTCTTTTAATGCGACGGAAAAGGCAGGGCCGGGTCTTTTCTCAGCGCCTCTTCATGAAATCGATTCCCGGGGCGGATGTTCGGGATTCGGATAGATCTGTCGGACAATCGATCTGGGTGCATGCCCTGTCGGTCGGCGAGGTCCTTTCGGCGGAGCCACTGGTAAAGGCCATGGCCCGACGATACGGCGCCAACAACCTGGTTTTTACGACCTCCACCCGCACCGGTTTTCAAACGGCCGAGCGTGTGATTGCCGCCCATGTCTCAGCGTTGCGATATTTTCCTTACGATACCCTGTTTTCGGTGAAACGGGCTCTGGCAATCGTCCGACCGCGGCTTGTGGTCATCGTGGAAACCGATATCTGGCCCAATTTTCTCTATGCGCTGAAAAAGCGGCATATCCCTGTCCAGCTGGTCAACGCCCGTCTTTCGGCCCGCTCGTTCAACGGCTATCGGCGCCTTGGGTTTATGATGAAACCGTTGCTTTCTGTTTTTAACACCATTGGCGTGCAAAGCGATATCGACCGGCTGCGGTTCCGGCAGCTCGGCGTGCCTGACAGCAAGCTGGCCATGGCGGGCAACATGAAATTCGACCAGGCGGCATCGGTCCTATCGGACGACGAGCGGCAGCAATTCTCGGATTCTCTGAAAATTGCGGGCAGGCACATATGGGTGGCCGGCAGCACCCACGAAGGGGAAGAGGCGCTATTGTGCCAGGCCTTCCGGAACGTTTGCGGCGTCGGCATCGATCTATTCCTGGTTATTGCCCCCCGGGATCCGCAACGGGCCGCACAGGTGTGCGGGATCTTTCAGCGCGCCGGTATCGCCGCCGCCGCTTATGGTGAAATCGAGCAGAGAACTGCATCGACCCCGGTTGTCGTAATTGACCGTATCGGCATGCTGCGCAAATTATATGCGTTGGCCGACGTCGCCTTTGTGGGCGGCAGTCTGGTGAAAGCCGGCGGCCACAACCCTCTGGAGCCGGCATCGGCCGTAAAAGCGATTCTATTCGGACCTCACACCGAGGATTTCTCCTGGATTTGCCGGACCCTCGAAAACGAAGGCGGCGCCATACGGGTTTTCAATTCCGAACAGCTTGCCGAACGGATCTGCGCACTGATTGACAATGAGGAAATGCGGCTGGAAATCGGCCGGCGAGCGTACGGGATTTTTTGCAATCACCGTGGCGCCGTGGACCGGATCATGGCGATACTGGCAAATGCCGTTGAAAACGAGGATCATGGCCGGACTGAAAACCACCGTTGAGCGCCTTCGGGATCGGATTGCGTTGGCCATCGGAAAAACGGAATCGGCACCGGTTTTTTCTTTTGAAACCGTTTTGCTGATTCTTTCTTTCGTTTATGGTGGCGTGATGCGGCTGCGTGCCCGATTGTATACGGCTGGCATTTTACCTTCCCGAAGTCTGCCTTGCCGGGTCATTTCCATCGGCAACATCACCGCCGGCGGGACGGGCAAGACGCCCATGACCATCATGGTGGCCCGGCTTATCCGGGAGATGGGCTATCGCGTGGTGGTGATCAGCCGGGGATATCGGGGGCGGCTGGAGGCCACGGGGGGCATCGTCAGCGATGGCGAAACAATTTTCCTGGGGCCGGAGGATGCCGGTGACGAACCTAGCCTGATGGCCAGAGTGTTGAAAGGGATTCCGGTACTGGTTGGGCGGCGGCGCTATGAAACGGGCATGCTGGCCGTAAAAAGATTCAATCCCGATGTGATTGTCCTCGACGATGCTTTCCAGCACATGGGCCTGAAAAGAGACCTGAACCTTGTGCTGCTTGATAGCCGGTTGCCCTTTGGAAACGGTTACCTGCTGCCTCGCGGATTATTGCGAGAACCCGTATCTAGCTTGTGCCGGGCGGATGTCGTTGCTTTCACGCGAAGCGAGCCATTCGCTTTATCCGACAAACCAAAAGGACTACCAGCGCAGAAAACGATGGTGCGCACGCTGCACAAACCATTGATAAGGAAGATCGCTCTGCGAGCAGGGCCCTTTCTTACCCATGTAACGGATATGTCGGAGCTGCATGGCAAGCGTGCGCTGGCGTTTGCCGGATTGGCGGACAATGAACAGTTTTTCGCCTCACTGGAGCAAGCGGGTTGCGTGCTTGAAAAAACAATCTCTTTTCCGGACCACTATAGATATGGTGAAAAAGAATTGGAACGACTCGTTGAAACTGCCGAAGAAAATGGCGTCAACCTACTGATAACGACCTTTAAGGATTACATTAAAATCCAAAATTGGGGTGCGCCGATAAATCTGGCAGTTATTGATGTCACCATCCAATTGGTCGGAAATGAGGACACCTTCCGGAATCTCATTTCTGAAATATTGCCCCCTAAAAAAGCTTAATTCCCAGTCCGTCTTTCCGGTATTGGCCGAATCACAGCGGGAAGTATAAAAAATATTAATAGTTCGATCTATTTCTACGGATTAGAATAAAGGTCGTATAACTATTTGGATATAAGGATAAAAAGATATAAATTGCCCAACTAACGATACTAAAAAAATTAACACTTATACGCTTAAAAACACAACGCGGGACAAAGGAAACAAAAGATGAAATTTATAAGCGAGGCGAAATCAGGCGCTCTGAATAATTAGCTGTCCTCTGCGATACCCGTTCGTTTTGATTAAAAAAGTTAAGATATCGGATAGATAGGGATTTGTGAATCGAATTTTATTGAAATTATTGTCTATAGTTGAATTTGAAAAGACCATTTTGGTATGGAATTTGTTTTCCGTACAGAGCATGCTTAACTATGGAGAAAAAGATGCATAAACAATCCGGGTTCACCATCATCGAACTGGCCGTCGTTGTAGCGATCATTGGCATTGTATCGGCTATTGTCATTCCCAACATGATTGGATGGATCGCAAATGGTCGTGTCAATGCGTCGGCCAGGGACATTGTTGCCACCATTCAGCGCGCGCGCATCGCAGCCGTCAAAGAGAACCGATCTGTAGCCGTTGCATTCAACACGGCAAACGGCACCTACATCGCCTTCGTGGATGACGGGCAGGGAGGCGGTACCGCAGGAGATGAGATTCAGAACGGGACCGAACGAACCGTTCATTCCGGTCAAGTGCGCCCTGGGGTAACAATCTCATCTACGATTTTTTCCGGTTCGTCTACAACCAGTTTCAACTCAAGGGCAATTCCCAATAATCTGGGCCCGATTAGCTTGACCAACAGCCGTGGACATACGGTTCAGATTAATTTGGGCGGCGGTGGCATTCCAACCATTTTATAGACACAATCGAAAGAGACCCTCATGGCGACGAAAAAAATAGGAATCAACCAGGACGGTTTTTCACTGATTGAACTGATGGTGGCCCTGGCAATAACCGGTATTGTCCTTGCCGGGATCTACGCTGCCTACCAGGATCAGTTGCGTACCAGCATCACCCAGGAACGCATTGTGGACATGCAACAGAATCTTCGTGTCGCTATGATGATCATGGAAAGGGATCTGCGCATGGGCGGAGCCAACCCGACCGGTGACGCCCAGGCTGGTTTTATCTTAGCAGACGCTACTACTTTGCAGATAGCCATGGATGACGGCGGTGACGGTGGCACAAATAACGATGCCGCCTCCGATGGCGTGGACAACGATGACGATGGCATGATCGACGAAAGTGCCACCAATGGCTCCGACGACGATGGTGACGGCGTGACCGACGAGGCCGATGAAGAAGAGGAGTGGTATGACCGGGATACTGACGACCAGGGGGAGGTGATCATGTACGACCTGAACAGCGGGAATCTCCGCCGGTGGTTTAACTCCGCCGGTTCTACCGATCCCACAACACCCCCCAATGCCCGCTGGATTGCCAGAAATATCGATGCGCTGAATTTCGTTTATTTTGATGGCGCCGATCCTCCCAACGTGATCCCGACTCCGATTACCGGCAACGATTTGGAAGATATTCGAAGCGTTCAGGTGACCGTTGTCGCCAGGGGCGGAGATATTGTTCCGGTATTGGCCCGCAAGCATACCGACCGGACCATATACAGAAATCCCCAGGGAGACGTACTCCTGGATATGTCGGCCGCTCCGGACCAGTTCCGGCGCCAGATGGTCACCGTAAACATAAAATGCAGAAATATGGGCCTATAATTAAGAGGTGCTCGCATGGGTCAGACCAAGCTTTTCAATTATAACGACCGAGAAGGTTTTACTCTCATAGAGGTTTTGATCGCCATGGCGATCTTCGCCATCGGGATCTTGGGGGTGGCCACCCTCCAAATCACCGCCGTCAAAGGCAACACGTCTGCCGGAAACCTCACGGCCAACACGTTTGTCGGTGAAGACCGCGTGGAAACGATCATGTCCCGGTCTTACAGCGCAGGAGATCTGAGCGCCGGGTCTCATGCGCCTGCGCAAGATGCCGACGGCATCGATAATGATGTTGACGGAACGACAGACGAAGCCGGGGAAACAGGTCCTGTTACCGTTTCATACACCGTCGACGACGATATGCCCGTATTAAATTCCAAGACCATCACCTATACAGTGACCCGGCCGCATGCCTTCGGGCGAAAAACGATAACATTCATGCAAGTCATCCCGGAGATCATCTAATGAAAAAATTTATCCGCTCCCTTCGGTCGCCGTTGGACAACGAACAGGGCTCGGTGATCGTTGCGGCCATCTTCGTCCTGGTCATGGTAACGATTCTCGGTATCACCGCAACGAATACCTCCACGTTGGAAATGCAGATCGCAGCCAACGACCAGTTCGTCAAGATGGCTTTCTATAATGCGGACAGTGCCGTGTCCGGTGCTGCCAAACTGATTTCGCATGCGGTGAACCGAAGCGGGAAGGTTGACTCGGGTTCTGGAGAAGACGCACCGGGCATCACTTATCTTTCAACGGCAACCGACCCGGCCGAAGATTTTTATCGCCAGATTGCCGGATACGATGTTTATGTCAGCACCCAGGATATCGATTTTACTCCCGGCGGGATCAATGCCCGGGCCGATGCCAGGCGGGTGCGGCAGGAGCACGTGGCCGGCGGCGGGGCCGAGTTCGCCACCGGTTCGGAAGGTGTGGGCCCCAGCGCTATCGCCATCTATTATGATGTCAATACCGACGGGTTCAGCAATCGGCAAACCACCAGAAATCTGACTGCGGCTTACCGCAAGATGGTCGGTATCCCCGGGGGATTGTAGCCCTCAATCGTAAGGACAGTTACGGGCAACCGCACGCCCCGAAGACGTGAACAGCAAAGGTGAGATCATGAACAAGAAAATAATTTTATTTATTGCCATAGTCAGTTTCTTCAACTGCCTGGTGGTTTCCGGAATGGTTTCGGTGGCCGATGCAACCCCCCCGGCGGCAACTGCTTACGAAGCCTATCCCCCTTTCCTGGCGGCCTCGGTCCCTCCACTGGTTATGCTGGTAATGGGCAGAAACCACAAGCTCTACTACGAGGCTTACAATGACGCCTCAGACCTGGACGGTGACGGCACGCTGGATATCACCTACAAACCGGATGCCATCGATTACTACGGATATTTCGACTGTTTTAAATATTATGAGTATGACACTACGGACAAGCGCTTTGAACCAAGGGGACAGACCGTCAACGCCAGCGGCGTGGTGGACGGCATCGGAAAAATGGCGCCGAGCGGCAACTACTGGAGCGGCGATTTTCTCAATTACCTGACCATGTCCCGTATGGACGCCATTCGAAAAGTCCTATACGGCGGTATGCGCTCCACCGATACCGCCACCGAAACGGTGCTTGAACGGGCTTACATCCCCCAGGATGCGCACTCCTGGGGCAAGGAGTACGATAGCGTGGCGACCGACGGCTACGACATCCGCGATTACACGCCGCTGGGATTACCGACGCTCGGCAAACGCCACCTGTTTGCCTCCACCTCCCTGGCCGATGCCGCCGATGCCTCGTATGCCCCGCTGTTGCGGGTGCTGCCCAACAACACCCACCGCATCTGGGACTGGGTGGCCAAGGAGCGGCCCGTTTGCAACGATACACTGGAGACCCCCACCGCCACCGGATCCTGGCAGATCGTTCCCGCCAGCACGACGGCCGGCATCCGGGCCATGACCCAGACCACCTATGCCAGAACCGGAACTCATCCTACCACTCACGCCGAGTTCAACACCCTGGTGACGGATACATTGGCTGTCCCGGCCAATCTATATGGCACAGGGTCTGCCAGCACCATCAACGGGTCCGGGAATCCATACGGCAGTGACGAGAATTACCTGACCATCTTCGAAGGGATCCTGACTGTCCCGGTTGACGCAGACTATAAGTTCTCGGTGAACGGCGACGATGCCGTGGAATTTATCATCGACGGCGGCGACGAAGTCTTTGACGATGTTGACGATACGGTAGTTGCCGGCTATTACGGCGGCCATGGCGCAGACGGTGGCAATAGCTACAACGGCACTATTTTTCTCACCGCCGGGCAGCATAAATTCCAGTACCGGCATGAGGAGGTAAGCGGCGGTGACAGCTATTACCTGGAATGGGAACTGACCAGCGATGCCAGTGTCATTGCCGATTACGAAGTGCGGGTCAAGGTTGCCGACGATACCGTCGGCCTGGAGACCAACTGCAAGCAGTATCCCAACGGCGGCTACAAACCTATCGGATTGCTCCAGCGCCACGGGGAGAGCAACAGCATGTATTTCGGCCTGTTGTCCGGCTCCTATACCAAGAATACCTCCGGCGGCGTGCTGCGGAAGAAGATAGGCACCATTACCGACGAGATCATTGCCAACACGGGGCAATTCGATTCCACGGTCAACGGGATCATCTACACCATCGATACCTTCAGGATCGTGGATTTTGATTACAATTATGGTGTAGAGCACTATAGTTACAACTCGAACTGCGGCTGGATCACCACCCGCCCCATCAATGAAGGCGAGTGCCGCATGTGGGGCAATCCCGTGGGCGAGATGATGTATGAAACCCTGCGCTATTTTGCAGGCGAAGGGTCGCCCACCAGTGCTTTTACTTACAGCGACACCAATGACAATGCCGCCGGCCAGGACCTGATCCTTCCCAAACCCTCTTGGAATGATCCCTACGACCCCAGCGACGATGGATTCGATTATTGCGCCAAACCCTTCATGCTGGTGCTCAGCGATATCAATCCTACCTTCGATTCCGATCAGCTCCCCGGCGCCTTCTCCGCTTTTGGCAGCATGCCTCCTGAAACTGTCGGTAGCGCTAGCACAGCCCTTGATGTGGAAGATCTTTCGGATGACATCTTTGACGCCGAAATGAGCAGCGGCAACCGTTTTATCGGCCAGCAGGGTTCAACCTTTGACGGTGCCTGCACCGAAAAGACCATCGACGGTTTCGGCGATATCCGCGGACTGTGCCCCGAAGAGCCCACCAAGCAGGGCAGTTACTATTCGGCTGCCGTGGCGAAATATGGCTGGCAGGAAGACCTGAACACGGCCCAGGGGAACCAGCGGGTCCGGACCTATTCCGTCGGACTGGCCTCGCCGCTTCCCAGAATCGAGATCCCCTTGAACGGCAAAACCATCACCATGGTTCCCTTTGCCAAATCGGTCGGGGGCTCCAGTATCAGTTCTTCGGAGGGTAGCTTCCAGCCCACCAACACGATTGTGGACTTTTTTATCGAGGAGTTGCACCCCTATTACGGCCGCTTCCGAATCAACTACGAGGACGTCGAACAGGGGGCCGATCACGACATGGACGCCATCGTACTGTATGAATACCAACTGGTTGATAATGCCGGGGACCCGGTCGGCGCGGCCAATATCGGCGATGCCGTGGCCCTGGATATCACCCTGACATCCGAATATGCCGCCGGCGGCATCGACCAGCACATGGGGTACATCATTTCCGGGACCGAAACAGACGGTATTTATCTGGAAGTCAAAGATGTCGGCGGTGCGCATGTGGACTATTTTCTGGACACACCCAATGCCTCTGCCGATCTGCCGTTTGTAACCACGCGCCGGTTTACCGCCGACCCTGCCGGAGGCAGCCTCAGCGCCGGACTGCTGACCAATCCGTTGTGGTATGCGGCCAAATGGGGCGGGTTCGACGACGAGAACGGCAACGGCATCCCCGACCTGACCGACGAGTGGGACAAGGACGGCGACGGCAACCCGGATACTTATTTTTATGTGGTCAACCCGTTGAAACTCGAAGAGCAGCTCAACAAATCCTTTGCCGACATCCTCGAAAAGTCCGCCTCGGGTACCGCTGCATCGGTGCTGGCCACCAACAGCGAGGGCGAAGGAAATTTGGTGCAGGCCTACTTCAAGCCCCGGGTGAGCACCGGCACCAACGATCTGACCTGGTTGGGTTACCTGCAGAGCCTTTGGGTCGATCCCTGGGGAAATCTTCGAGAAGACACCGTTAACCCCGGCCAGTTGGACTTAACCAACAGCAGCGACGGTACAGCAGCTGCCGATGTGGACAAGATTATCGTCTATACGACCAACAGCGACGGCGACACCGAAGTGATCCGTTACACCAATCACCACCTTTACGATCCTCGAAACGGGCTCAATGGCGATTGTTATCTCGCCTATTTGGGCGAGACTTGTCCCGATCTGACGTACTCCGGTAATTACGAAACGGTAGCGATCAATGCGATCACGCCCATTTTCGAGGCTGGTGACAAGCTGCGACAGCGCAGCGCCGACAGCCGCAAGATTTTCACCTTTATTGATGGCGATGGCGAGGACAATGACTCGGATGGGTTTTTTGACGAATCCGGTGAAGAGGAAGTCGCCGGGTCCAAATATGTCGGCCAAGTGCTCAATTCCGCCGAAAGCCCGTTTGACAGCAGTGGCGAGGTCATTTCTTTCAGCACGGGCAACCTGGCCAGAATAAGGCCTTTTCTAGGTGTCGAAGAACCCACGGAATGGACCTATCTGGACGCTTCGTCCGGTTTCAACCATGATACCCGGGCCAGCAACCTGATCAACTATATCCGCGGCAAGGATTCGGCCGACCTCGTGGGCAGCCCAGACACCCGCACCCGGACCACGGACGAGGGCACGGTCTGGAAATTGGGGGATATCGTCAATTCGACCCCGGTGAGCATTTCCAAGGCACCGGATTACTATCATCTCATCTACGGCGATGAATCCTTTCAATCCTACCTGAATTACACCAAGAACCGGGAGACCGTCATCTATGCGGGTGCCAACGACGGCATGCTGCACGCCTTTACCTCCTGGAAATATGATAACGGCAGCTATACCCCAGTGACGGTTACAACCGAGGCGCTCGGCGACGAATTGTGGGCCTATATCCCCCAAACTCTCCTGCCCCACCTGAAGTTTCTGGCGGCTCCCGACTATGCCCACTCCTTTTATGTGGATGCGAAACCCAAGCTGTTCGATGCCCGGATTTTTACGCCCAGTACAACCCATCCGGGAGGCTGGGGAACCATCCTGCTGGTCGGGATGAACTACGGCGGCAAGCACATCTGGGTTGAAGACGATTTCGGTGATGGCGTAGTAACCCGCCATTTTTATCCCACCTACGTCTGTATGGATGTCACCAACCCGCGGTCACCCCGTGTATTGTGGGAGCGTTCCTATGAAAATCTGGCCATGACCACCTCGTTTCCGGCGGCCCTGGCCGTCGGCCCGGCGCGATCGGAGTCCAGCGGAACCTATACCTGGACTGCCGGAGAATGGATGGTCGCCTTCGGATCGGGACCCACGGAATATGACGGCACCAGCAACCAGCAAGGCTATATGTACGTCGTCGACCTGCTGACCGGTGAACCCTACCCCTCGGCCGGCGGTAATGAATGGCTGTTTGCCACCGGTACGGCCAACACCTCGATGAATTCGCCGATCGCCTTTGACAAGAGCCTGACCTACAGCGTGGACGGTATCTATTTCGGCAGTATTGCCGATGCGGGTACCACACCACCCAGTCTGGAGGGCAAGGTGTTCAAGATCAGCACCCATGTGGACTCTGGCGTTTCGCCCGATATCGTCCGTGTGCCTTCGGATGATCCGTCCCAATGGACCCTGTCGTCCATCTTCGATTCGCCGGGTCCGGTTTCCGCCCCCGTTTCGCTGAGTACGGACAAGGATGACAATGTATGGGCCTTTTTCGGGACGGGCCGCTACCAGTCCAACGCGGACAAGCAGGACGAAAACCAGCAGTATTTTTTCGGAATCAAAGACCCCTATTTCAACTCCGATCACGAGAATGGAACGGCATCGAACGATTATTACCTGAGTGGTACCAACACCCTGGAGTTGGGCATTTCCGACCTGTTCGAGGCAAGCCTCTATTCGGTGCACACCAACCGGACGGTAACCGGGGGGATTTCCGCGGTTACCGATTGGAATTCTCTGCTCACAGAAGCCAGGAATTACGATGGGTGGTATCATCCGTTGGAGGCTTTGAGCGGCAACCCGTCCGAGCGGGTTATCTCCAAAGCGACTGTTTTGGGAGGCATCGTCTTTTTCCCGGCATACACGCCCAATGACGATATCTGCGGATTCGGCGGAGATACCAATTTTTACGCGGACTATTACGAAACCGGTACCGCCTATTACAAACACATCTTGCCGGGGAACATTACAACCGTCACCCAAGGAACGGAAACCACGGAACTGGTCAATAAAAAATATTTGGTGGGGCACGGCGCACCGCCACCGGCAGCCGGTTTCCATATCGGACGTGAAAGCGGTGCATCGGCATTTTTGCAGATGAGTACCGGCGAGGTGGTCAAGATCAACGTTGAGACGGCGTTTCCCATCAAGAGTGGAATCGCGGCATGGCGAGATAAGGATTAACACATAAGCATCGTAGAGATTGTTTCAAAACAGCGCACCCTGTATACTTATTTACGGGGTGCGCTGTTTTTTTTCATGAGGCCGTTTCAAACCTTCAATTTCGATAGCGGGGATTTAAAAGTTGAAAACCTTGGCCTCCGCAGCCATATCGATCAGATGCGGGCCGCCGTCCAACTGCATGTTGGAGAAGAATTTGGCTTCGTCCATGTTCCGGTTCTTCGCGCAAGGGGTGCAGATACCGATCTTGATTTCGTTTTCCACGATGTAGGGCAGGTAGTCATTGGGACAGTCGCCGGTGACGGTTTTGGTGTCGAAGTCGCGCTCCTTATTGGCCCAGGCGACGCCTTCGTCGATGAAGAACATGTCCACGTGGTGCCCCTTGGAATGGGCGATTTTGGCAAATTGACAGCAGCGGGTCAGCGCTTCGTTGTCATCCTTGCTCAGCACGAATAGAAAATTGGGCATTTCCGACTCCTTTCTCCATGAGCATTTTGCTCAATCCGGTTGATATTGCATCGCAGGAACCGTTTCGTACACGCTTTTTCTTTTTTCTCATCCATTTCTCGTGTTCGATTACGACGCCTGCGTTCTCCACTCGATTTTTTGGCGGCTGCCGAACCCGTGGCGGTTGTCCACGTAATACACCTCCGTGGGCCTGAAGGCAAAAAGTTTCGCCTTGAAGCGGTCGAAAAAGGTTTTCGGGTCCGGTTTCCGAATAGCGGGAAAAAAATCCCGTGTAAAGGGAAAGCGTTTCAAATAGGCGGAAATCACTTTCATAGACAAGGCCGGATCACTGATCCGATCCATACTCCCTTTCATCTGAATACCCCGGATCGTCTGCCAGGAATCGGCCTGACAGAACAGGGAGGCGGATGCCTTGCCGGAACGCATGGCCTGTTGGATATGGCGGCTGTGCGGCGAGGAGAAGAAATAAAAACCGCCTTCCAGACAAACGAAATAGACCGGTGCGGACCATGGACCGATTCCGTCGCAGGTGGCCAGGGTCAGAACGGATTCGCTTCGAATCAGGTCCAGGGCGTCTTTGTTGGGATTTCCCGGCGGCATCTTTTTTCCTGCGACAAACGTTCTGTTTAATCTATCAGTCCTACGGCCCTCGCCGCCCGCTCCATCTGCTCGATGCGTTTTTCCAGGCTGCCTGTATAGCCCATGGACAGGCGGACCAGGCCCGGCGAAAGCCCCATTTTTTTCTGGTCCTCCGAGCTGATCTCCGAGGAGGTGCTAACGCCGGAGCAGGACATCAACGTGTCGAAATACCCCAGAGAAACGGCAATGTAGCCGAAATCCTCCTTATTCTGAAGTTGATCGAGAAGGGCGTCGGCCCGGTCGCGGCTTTTGCAGTCGATGGTGAACATGCCACCGTAGCCATAGCCCTTGTTGAACAAGTTGGTGGCCAGTTCGTGTTGTCCAAAGGATTCCAGACCCGGGTAGGTGACGACCGCCCCCAACTGTTCCAGGCGTTGGCATATGGCCAGCGCCCGCCGGGAATGTTCACGCATCCGAAGGGCCAGATGGGGCAGGCGCTGGACGATGTCGTAGGCCATGCGCGGATCCATGGTCGGTCCCAATAACATGACCCTGCCCGTATGCAGATCCATGAGTTCGTGGACCATGGCCTTGGTGGTGCAGATCGCGCCGGCGATCAGATCGCTGGCCCCGTTGATGTATTTGGTCATGGAGTAAACCACCACATCGGCCCCCAGTTGCAGCGGGGAAACCACCATGGGCGTGAAGGTGTTGTCGACGACCAAGGACAGATCTTTCGATTTGGCGATTTCCGCCAAGGCCGGAATATCGGCGATCTTCAGGGTTGGATTGGCCACCGTTTCCGTATACAGGACGCGGGTTTGCGGGGTGATCGCCTGTTTAAACGCCATCGTATCGGTGGGATCGACAAAGGTGGTGGTAATGCCGAACTGGGGCAGCAGGTCATTCAACAGGGCGTGGGTGCCGCCGTAGACGGTATTGCTGGAGACGATGTGGTCGCCGCTTTTGCACAACTGGAGCAGGGTGCAGGAGATGGCCGACATACCGCTGCCGGTGCATACGGCAAACTCGCTGCCTTCCATGGCCGAGAGGTAGCGGGCCAGGATGTCCACGGTGGGATTGAAATGACGGCTGTAGAGAAAACAGCCCCCTTTTTCCGGCCCCCGGACGCCGCCGAAAATTTCCGGCATGGTTTCGGGGTCGAGGACAGTGAAGGTCGACGACCGGGAAATCGAGGGGGTCACACCGCCGTGCTCGCCGAATTCCCGGCGGGTTTCGGACAAGGATTGCTCCGGATTGAAATCCATCATACTGAACCTCCTTTTTTTCGGATGGCCTGAAAAACGGGTCGATTCATGCGTTGTGAGCGATGAACCCGTACTTCTCGTAAATGTCCCGGGCGCGGTGGGTTTGCATGAAGTGAAGGAATGTCTCGGCATTTTCAGGATGGGGCGACCGGGTCAGCTTGCAGATATAATAATTGATACGTAGGCGCTGGTCCAGACGCGGCCCGGGGTCGATCATCTCGATGGGCAGTTCCCGGTCCAGGGCGTAGGCCGCTTCCGTGGCCCAGACCGGACCGACGTCGACGGTCCTTTTTTGCAGCCGAAGCGGCGTTTCCCGATGATGTACCACGGTCATGATGGTCGTTCCCTCGGCGCGTTTTTCGTCCATGATTCGCCGAACCAGCATATCCCCACCGGCATCCCGGTACATCTCCATGATCGGAAAGGCGATATCCTCGTTCAGGGGATCGGGTTGCGAAATGCGTACATCGTCCTTGCCCAGGTCGGCAACCGTGGCGATGGCCGCGGGATTGCCGGATGGAACCAGCAGCACCAGGCGGTTGTGCTGGTAAAGGCGGTGGCTGCCCGGCTCGATTTTACCGGCCCCGGCCAGCTGTCCCATGGCCGTTTCGCTGACCGAGGTGTAAATATCCGCCGTCGCCTCGATGCGCTGTCCGCGAAAAATGGCTCCACCGGCCAGGATTTGCTTCAACTGAAGGCCTGGCGGCAGGGTCTGGTAATAGATGCGCCGGATGTGCGGATGCTGCTGTTTGAAAGCTGCGATCAATGCTTCCATGACCATAAACTGGTTCCCGGCCATGAAAAGATTCAACTGACTGTCTGCGGGTACTCGAGGGGGATGAAGATCGTCTTCGCGCGAATCGGGAATGACCGGCAGGCCGGCTTTCGCATTCATGACAGGCCCCTATGCGGATGTCGGATCGGCATCCTCACTTCTCATTGTTTTTCCCGTCCGTATTGGCCCAGTAAGGCACGGGACCGGGGCCCTCCCCGAACCAGGCCTCGTCGTCGGGGGCCAAGCCGGCCAGTTCCTTCAGGGCCTCGCGGATCTCCTTGGAGCCCCTGTCGTGGATCTGTTTGACCGTGGCATGCTCTCCCACTACCTGGGACAGGGAATAGCTCCCGTTGTTTTCCTTCAGGTTGACGTAGAGCAGGTCGCGGATCGCGGCCCAGCTGTCCCGGCGCGTCTGGTTCGGAAGGGGTGTCAATTTGTCCAGTTGCCGCAGCCATTTTTTAAGAAACCGGGAGTAGAGGAATTTTTGCACCAGGGTCAGCCAGAAAATGAAGATAACAGTGCCCAGCAGTCCGGCGCCGGCAATCTGCAGGGTCGGATCCAGCCCGCCGATGGGCGGCAGCGTCATCAGCCCCATCCAGCCCGCTGCGCCTCCCACGAGGGATGCCAGCAGCCCGGTGAAAAAAAATTTCAGCCGGAACATCCGGGCTTTACGGCGATAACTGATCAACCCTTCCAACAGGTGGCATAGTCTTTCTCCATGGGTTTCCACGAAGGCGGCCAGGTTGTCCAGGCGGTGACAGGGCGCCTGGAGCAAGGCTTTTTTCAATTCTTCGCGCTGGTTTTCCAGATAGTGAAGATAGGCGGCCTGAGGGTCTTCGGTGCGGCCGCTTTTTTCGGCCGCGGATGCCGAATAGGTCAGATGGATCATGGGGATGTCCTTGCGGCCGGTAATCTGGGACAGGTTCCAGCACAGGGTCCCGTAAACCCGCAACAGATCGGTCATGGACGAACATTCGTCGATGCGGTTTAAGACGTACAACACGCGGTCTTCGAACGTCTTGGATGGAAGCGTATCCCGCAGGCTGGTGTGGGCCTCGCGGACGGTGCCCGCCTTGTGGGGATCGAACAACACCAGTACCAGATCGGCGATTTGGGCCAGATCCCCGATGACGTCCTGGTAATTGTATCCCCGGTCCCTTTCGCTGATGCTGTCCAGCATGCCCGGCGTGTCGATGATGGCCAGGTTCTTCAGAAAGGGCGAGTTGACCTTTTTCAGTTTGAAATGGGAGGCAAACCGCTGACCGTGTTTTTTTAAGCTCTCGAAGGGATATTCGGGGTCGTTGAGCAAGAACTTGCCGTCCCGCTGATCGGTGACCCGGATCGCCCCGCCGTCGGTATCGCTTTCATCATGGGTAATAACGGTAAACGAGTCGTCGGTAGGCGCCTGCCCGGTGCCCTGGACTTCGGTGCCCAGAAACTCGTTGATCAGCGTGGATTTGCCGGAGGAGTAATTGCCCAGAACCAGAACCTGGGGCCGCCACTTGATGTTGGTCTCCAGGGGAACTTCGCTGTAACCGTAACGCATGGCCACCGGGGTGAGTTGTTCGGAAACCATTTCCAGCAGTTCGGTGCGCAGCGCGGTAATGTAATTGTCACGGTACATGGATGTCTCCGGCCAGCGGATGCCGCTTGGGTTCATACCTGTCGATCACCTGCAAAATTACTGTAGGTATAAGGGTTTCCTGTAAACAAATCAAGCTTATAACGATACCGGCCGGCCCAGATCGTATATCGAAAGAGCGCGGTTGGGAGTCTGCGGGATCAGTGCCCGCCGCATCCACAGCCGCAATCGCTGCAGCTGCTGCCGGAAGCCATGGCTTTCACTACTTCATGGTCCCGGGCCTTGGCAATGCCGGCAATGGTAGCCTGCAGGCAGGTTGCCTTGGCGATGCCGATTTGTTTAAACAAGGGTAGTTCAAGATGGCCGACGGTTTCACGATAATCGGCCGGTCCGATATCCACCCGGACGTGATCGCCGACGGATTTGCCGAAAAGGGCTTTTTCGAATGGCGTGATGCCTTCCACACCGACGCCGTAAATGAATTCGAAAACAACCGTTTGATCGTTTGGTTTTGTATCCTCATCAGCCGTTATGTTCAGGGATACCTTCGTCAGATTTTTTACGGTGGTTTTTGTATTAGGCATGGGATCCTCCACTATTGTTGAGCAGCTCCAAAAGATGGTCGAGATATCGATCGGTCGCGGGCATTCAGCACTACCCTCCTTTTTCGGTTCAACCCATTAAGCTGGCGTTAAGATAAGCGATAATTCTGGCATGTAAACCGGTACGGCCGGAAAGGTAGGGGGGGGGCATGTCGCACACCAGCGATGGGGGATAGAATCAGTTTTCCGCCACCACCCGGTTTTTCCCGGCTTCTTTTGCTTGGTACAGGCACCGGTCGGCCCGCTCCACCAGCGTCTTCACCGTATCGTCCTTGCGATAGGCGCAAACGCCGATGCTGACGGTAATGGAAACAATGTCGGCTTTCGGGGAATCGTCGGCGGCATAGCGGGCCTCGGCGATGGTCTTGCAGAGGTGCTTGGCTTTTTTCTTGGCGTTTCGCAAGGATGCACCAGGCAGAATGAGGGTGAACTCCTCCCCGCCATAGCGGGCCAGGAAATCGTCGCTTCTCACCGAAGAGCGGCATTTTTCGGCAAAGGCCAGCAGCATTCGATCTCCCACGGTATGACCGTAAGTGTCGTTGAGCTGCTTGAAATCGTCCAGGTCCATCATCAGCAGGGAAAAGGGCTGGCGGGAAATGCTGTTGCGTTCCACCAGACTTCGAAGGTACTCGTCCAGGGCCTTACGGTTGTTCACGCCGGTGAGGCCGTCGGTATTGGCCGAATGCCTGGCCGCGTCCAGCTCTTTTTTCAGATTGTCCACCTGGCTGGACAGCGCATCGAGGGCTTTCTGGTCCTGCCCCTCTTTCTTGCGGACCATAGCCTGCATGTTGTCCACTTCACGCACCAGTTCGTTTTTTATGCGCTTGATGTCGTCGAGAAGGGTGATCTCCTCGAATCGTTCTCCCTGACTTCGGATGCTGCTGTAAAAATCCCGGTTCTCGTTGTCCAGGCCGGTCATGGCCGCTGTCATCAGATCAATGATTTCCCTGAGTTCAGTTTCGCGCTCGCCGATATAGGTTTTTTGCCGTTGGATATGGTCCAGGATACCGGACTTGTGGCGGTCGAACTGTGCGGCGATGGTTTTCATCTTTTCTTCGGCCCGGAATTTTTCCTGCAGATCCGTAAGTTTAGTCTTGAATCGCTCCGAGTCGATTTCCGTGATATCAAGCGTGTACTCGCGTAGGAAAACAAACAGGGCGTTGATGCAATCCAGCAGCATCCCGGCGCGCTGATCGGCGTCGCCGGTTTCTTTTGGGGCCTGCGCCGGGTCGGTATCGGCGGGGTTGGATTTGCCAAACAGTTTCATGGCGCGTCATCCTCGTTTTGTCCATGAGATGGTGTCGTTTGATGGGGTTTGATCCAGGAGCCGTCCTTCCGGTAGTCGATGGTGATGGGCTTCAGGGATTTGCGAAGAGAAACGAAGCGTTCTTTCATGCCGACCAGCCAGGCTTTGTGGTCCAGGACGTCCTGGCGGGTCAAAAAGAGTTGGTGGTCGGCTTTTTCCATTTCCATTACAGCGATGCCGTTTTCCATGTGGATGGTGCCGGCGTTGCTGCACAACATGCAGCGAACCCTGTCCGGACCCAGGAAACGGAAGGTGTCGCCCCCGCACAGCGGACAGCATGGCGCCGTCTTGGGGATTCTGTCACCGAACAGGCTGTCTGCCAGGGATCGGGCGGCCTTACGGTTGTCGTCATTCAGGAAAATTTCGCCGGGCATGGCCCCGTATACCACCCGGGTTTGCCGGACGTCGGCCAGGACCATCTTCAAGAAGTTTTCGACGCCCAGCAGCGTACTGCCCTCCAGTCCGGATACGCCGGCGACGGCAACGCCCACGGCCGGTTTGCCCCAGAGACGGTCCAGGGCGCCGTAAAAGGCCAGCCCGCGGTCCAGAAACCGCTTCAGCGAACTGTGGGCGCCCAGAAAATACGCCGGGGCTGCCAGAACGATGGCATCCGCGGCGGCGATGGCGTCCACGACAACGGAACAATCGTCGTCAATGGAGCAGACACCGTCCCTGAACAGGCAGGCATAGCAGCCCCGGCACGGTTCGATCCGAAAATCGGTCAATCGCAACAGACGCAATTCACAGGGCGGGTCGAGACCCCGAAAGATCTCTTTGACCATGATTTCGCAATTGCCCAGGCGCCGTGCCGAACCGACGATGCCGAGAACGTTCTTCATTATTTCGCCCCGCTCAACATGCCCCGGATGGCCGTGGGAATTTCGGCCGGCATGAGGACCACCTTGGCGTTGTCCGAAGCAGACAGCCGTTTGAGGGCATCCACATATTTTTCACCGATCAGATACATCACGGGAATCTCGTTGTCGCCGACGGCCTGGGTGACCTTCTGGATGGCCATCTGACTGGCCTCGGCCAGCACCACCTTGGCCTTGGCATCGCGTTTGGAGGCTTCCAGCCGGCCCTCTGCTTCCAGAACCGCGGCGGCTTTTTCTCCGTCGGCCCGGGTCACCGTGGCCCGCCGCTGCCGTTCGGCCGCGGCCTGCTCTTCCATGGCGGCCTGCATGGTCGGCGAGGGGTTGATGTCCTGGATCTCGACGGTTTTCATGGTGATACCCCAGTCGGCGATGTCGTCGGATATGGCGCTTTTAAGCTTGGCCTTGATCTGATCGCGAGAGGAGAGCGCGTCGTCCAGGTCCATCTCCCCGATGATGGAGCGCAGGGAGGTCTGCACCAGATTCTGGATGGCGATCTGGTAATTCTCAACGCCGTAAACGGCCTTCTCCGGCGAGACGATGTTGATGTAAGCCACGGCATTGGCGATAATCACGGCATTGTCCCGGGTGATGACCTCCTGGGAGGGGATGTCCAGAACGATGTCTTTGGTGGTCACCTTGTAGGAGACCGAATCGATATAAGGGATGATGATATTGAGACCCGGACCGAGGGTTTTGTTAAATTTGCCGAGCCGCTGGACCACATGTTTGCTGCCTTGGGGGACGATGCGAACGCCAAGAACAAGGGTAACGATCACCAGGACCACGAAAACGGCAACAACGATCAATCCTTCCATTTTATCCTCCAATCATTATGATTTTTTGACGATCAGGGTATTGCCCGAGATGTCGGCGACAACTACCCGGTCACCGAGGGAGACGGACGAATCGCAGATAAACGGCCACTCATCGGAACCCAAAAGCGGCGTGGCAAAGCGAACCATGCCCCGGCGTCCATCGGCCGGCTCCCGGATGACCTGACCGGTTTCGCCAAGGGCGGCTTCGCGGGAGATGCCCGCCTTGGTTCGATCAGCCATCATCGGTCGAATGAATTTGAACCACAGGAACGTGAATGCGCAGGAGGCCATTGCCCAGATGAACAGCTGCCAGGAGAAACCGATGTCCGGGACGATCAGCATCGAACCCGCGACCAACAGGCCACCGAGACCAAACCAGAAGATGGTGAAACTGGGAACAAAGATTTCGGCCATGATGAGCATCATGCCGAACACCAGCCAGTGCCAGTACTGAATGTGGATGTCCATGCAGCTTCCTGAATTGGGTTGACGGTTGGAAAAACTGGCAATGCGCATACCGGGTGAGTTGATCGCATGCATCGATCTCGGCCAACTTCCGTTTCCGGCATTATATAGATATCGGCCGTTTTTCGCCGGACAAAAGGAGATTCGTCCGCATTTTACATTTGCCTGATAACCGGTTCATTAGCATAAATGGCAAGTTGGGGAAAGTTGGGGTTCAGGTGCCAAATGAGGTCCAAGGTTCCAACGTTCGGGTTGATCAAAATTTTCGACTCGTCTATAGTACGTTTTCGATTTTGTTGGAATTCTCGTTTCCTGTTTCGGATCGACCCTATCTTACAGTAGCACCCGCAGGGGAAAATGGTTGTCAGTCAGATCGGAGAGATTGCCGAAGGCGTGAACATGCTGGGTCATCGTGCCGTGCCGATTTATCTGGTGGACGGCGAAAGGCCGGCACTTTTCGATGCCGGACTGGCTTTTCTGGCGCCGGATTATGTTCGACAGATTCGGCAGATTTTACAGGGTCGCCATCCGGCCTGGTGCTTTCTAACCCACTCCCATTTCGACCACTGCGGCGCGGTGGCCTATCTAAAAGAGCAATTTCCGGAAATGAAGGTGGTTTGCTCCGCAACAGCGGCAGATGTCTTTCAGCGGCCCAATGCCATTTCCCGGATTACCGATCTCAACCACTTTGCGGCCGGCATGGCCGCCGAATTCGGCATTCCGCCGGGAGATGCGCCGTTTGCGTCTTTTGGCGTTGACGGGATGGCCGGGGAAGGGGACCGGTTCGAAATCTCACCGGGCCGGATCGTCCGGGTAATGGAAACGCCGGGGCACACCCGGGATTTTCTCTCCTACTACATTCCAGGCGAAAAACTGCTGATCGCTTCCGAGGCTTTGGGCACGCCGGATGAAACCGGGTATATCGTGACGGACTGTCTGGTGGATTACGATGTGCATTACCGTTCCATGGAACGGTTGAACACGCTGGACGTCGAGACCCTCTGCCTGGGCCATATTTACGCCTGTACCGGCAGCGACGCCCGGTTTCATATGGACCAGTCATTGGTTCAGAGCCGCCGGTTCCGCCGTATGGTGGAAGACTTTCTGGATGAGGAGAAAGGGGATGTCCAGGCGGTGATGAGGCGGGTCAAGGCTTTCGAGTGGGATGGCAAACCCGGCATTCGGCAACCCGAACCGGCCTACGTGCTCAATCTGGAGGCCCGCATCCAGACGATTCGCAGAAAATGGGAAGAGGAACGGCCATGACCGCACCCGACCTGACCGTCGACATCGGCGGCCTGAAACTTCAAAATCCGGTGATGACCGCCTCGGGCACCTTCGGCTACGCCCGGGAGTTCGAGACGTACCTGGACTTAAGCCGCCTTGGCGCGGTCATCGTCAAGGGGCTGTCGCTGGAACCCTCCAAGGGCAACCCGCCGCCGCGCATCGTGGAGACCGCCTGCGGCATGCTCAACGCCATCGGTTTGGAAAATGTGGGCGTCGAAGCCTTCATTCGGGACAAACTGCCGTTTCTGCGCTCCCTTTCCGTACCCACCATTGCCAATATCTACGGCAAGACCGTGGACGAGTATGCCCTGCTGGCCGAGCGCCTGGAGCCGTTGGATGCCGTCAAAGGCGTGGAGGTGAACATCTCCTGCCCCAATGTAAAAGAGGGGGGGGTGGCGTTCGGATCGGATCCTAAAATCGTTCGGGAGGTGGTTGCCGCCGTTCGTGAAAAAACCGGCAAACACCTCATGGTGAAGCTTTCTCCCAACGTTACCGACATCGTGCAGATCGCCCGGGCCGCCGAAGATGCCGGAGCGGACGCCCTTTCGGTGATCAACACCATCACCGGGATGGCTGTGGACCTGGCCACCCGTCGTCCCAAACTGGCCAATATTACCGGTGGTCTGTCGGGCCCGGCCATCAAGCCCGTGGCCCTGCGCATGGTCTGGCAAGTGGCTCAGGCGGTCGGGATTCCCGTCGTCGGTGTCGGCGGCATCATGACTGCGAAAGACGCCCTGGAATTCATGATGGTCGGCGCCACCGCCGTTCAGGTGGGAACGGCCAATTTCGTCAATCCCGGCGGCACTATGGAGATTATCGACGGCATGGCGGCCTGGCTGGCGGAGGAGGGGATTGGGGATGTGAAGGCGTTGATTGGGGCGTTGGAGATGGAGTGATTTGAGATGTGCGATGCGCGATGTGGGATTTGAGATCTGACCCAAAATCAGGCGTTGCATTTTTGTACGAATCGGGTAAATTCGATAACAATGTTTGCAATGGCAACAAAACCCTGATCCGGTTTGGCCCAAGATACTGCCCGATGTCGAAACCATCGGACAATACAGACAGCCTTGAATTGGAAACACTTGTTTTGACAGTCTCGCAAAAAGTCATCAGACATGTCATTCCCGCGGAGGCGGGGATCTATAACTACATGAAAATGCTGGATTCCCGCCTGCGCGGGAATGACATCAATGGGCCGAATTTGACTTTTTGCGAAATCATCAGTTTTGGGTAACACAAAGGAGAGGATTATGAGCAGAAGAGTGGTTGCATGTGCCGTAGCGCTGTTTTTCGTCTTTGTTCTGGCCGGTGCCGGTTTTGCCGGGGAGGTGGAGATCCTGGGTGTAAAATTCCCCACCGAGAAGACCATCGAGGGCAAAATCCTCAAGCTCAACGGTGTGTCCTATCTCAAGAAACTGGGATTCGTAAAGGTGTACGCAGTGGCCCTGTACCTGGAGAATCCCAGCAAGGATCCAAATGAAGTGATCGAATCCGAACAAATCAAACATATGGTCACGCACTACCTGACCAGCAAAGCCACGGCGGAGAAGATAAGGAACGGGTTCATCGAACTGATGGAGAAGGGCAATCCAAAAGAACTGGTGGATGCCAATCGCGCCGACATCGAGAAATACGCTTCCTGGATGGACAAGGACATGGCCCCTGGCCTGACAGCCATATCCACCTATGTGCCGGGTAAAGGCGTGATTTATGAATACCAGGGGCAGATCAAAGGCACCATCCCCGGCAGCACCTTCGCCCAGATGTATTATCGTTATAACGTTGGTGAGAAGGCGGATAAGAAAATTCGGGAGGGGTTGTTGGGGTTGTAGCGGTTGTAGGAAAAAGCAGAAGCCGATCGTTTATGAACATAACGTTGAAATGAATCTGGGCGTCTTGGGAGTTGCCATCCGCAGTGTCATCCAAGGTGTCGCGGATGGGAATTTCAAAGCAGAACCGGTCTGATACAATTATTTGCTCGCCAAATTAGGAATCAAAGGCAGGGTGATTGAATTCACTCTGCCTTTTTTTCGTTGTGGCCTATCTTGCCAGATTTGGTGTGGAAAAAATTCCATATTTACTTTAGGACTATTACCTATTTTACCTATATTTTAAATGAATCCTGAAATGCATTGTTCCGTCAGTCAGTATCATGAAAAGACAACTATAGGTAAAGATGGACGAAAATTCTATTGATGGTTCTTGGAGGATGTTATTAAAGTCATTGGCACAATGGTTGCTTATTTAGGGGACAACGTTAAGATATGCGGTATAAAGTTTGTTCACGATCATTTTTACTGTGAGGAGATGGAGATGAAAAGTTGTTTAAAGTTACTGGTTGCTTCGTTTTTAGTTTCGTTGTTATTCACGGGTGGGGCTTGGGCGTTGCCTATCGATCAAGGTCATACTGTTACGATGTATGGATATGGCGATCACTACAAAATGGTTTATGAGGATGGGACCGCTTACAACACATTTTGTGTTGAAGATGAAAAAATCTTTTATTCCGGGTCTACGTACTATGTAGAATCTGTCGTTGGTACTAATGATGATGTAGAATGGTTATACGCGTCTTACTGGGAGGGGGATTTCGGTACCCATGACGCTAATTTGGAGGAAACAGTCCAAAACGCAATTTGGTACGCTTTAGGTCAGATTGCTGAAGCCACTGATTACGATTCTCTTGTTGGCGAAACAGAAGATTTTACCGTATATGGTTGGGATATTAAGGTTGTCAATCTTTCAGATAAAAATCTCGAAAAAGATTATCAGAGCCAGTTGACAGGAGTGAGAGTTCCCGAACCTGCTACCCTGTTTCTGCTGGGCACCGGTCTGCTGGGGCTGGTCGGGCTGAGCCGAAGAAAATTCAAGAAATAGGGAAAGAACCCTCCTGAAACGTTTTTTCCTTAAAAAAATCGGGTACCGCGATGGGCGTGGTACCCGATCTTTTATTGCAAGAAGGGCGTAACCCCATTCAACGTTGGAGCGGCTTCCAGCCGCGATTTAATTCGTATCAAAAACGATAGCATGCCTTATTCGAAGTTCAAAGTTGGACGTTCGATGTTCGACGTTCATGGATCTGGATGATTCCTCAACCCCGAAATTTCCCCCATCCAGGCCTCTATCGTTCCGAATCGACTTTCCGCCATCCGACCTCCCCGCCTACATCCCCTGCACCGCCTTCACCGGGTTGGCCTTCAAATACTCCAGTCGGTTCAATCCATTGACATAGGCTTTGGCGCTGGCGGTGATAATGTCCGGGTCGGAACCGCGGCCCAGGGCCACCAGACCGTTTTCACGCATGCGGACCGTCACCTCGCCCTGGGCGTCCGTGCCGCCGGTCAGGGCACTGACGGTGAAACGCAGCAGTTCGGCACCGGTACCGGTCAACTGGGCAATGGTGTTGAACGCCGAGTCGATGGGGCCGTTGCCGTAGTTGGCGCCCTTGACGCTGCGGTCGTTGATGGCGAGCTTGACGCTGGCCATGGGCATGACCGTCGTACCGCAGGTCACATGCAGATACTCCAGTTTGAAGACTTCGGAGGACCGCAGCACCCCCTCGGTGACCAGGGCCTCGAGGTCTTCGTCCATGACGTGTTTTTTCCTGTCGGCCAGGGCTTTGAACTGTTTGAAGACCGTTTTCAGTTCTTCGTCGGAGAGGTCATACCCCAGGTCTTTGAGGTGGGTGTAGAGGGCATGGCGGCCCGAGTGCTTGCCCAGTACCAACTGGTTGCGGCTGATGCCGACGGTTTCCGGCTTCATGATCTCGTAAGTCATGGGATTTTTCAGCATGCCGTCCTGATGGATTCCCGCTTCGTGAGCGAAAGCGTTGGCCCCCACGATAGCTTTGTTGGGCTGGACCATGATGCCGGTGATCATACTCACCAATCGGCTGGTGGGATAGATGTGCTCGGTGTGAATGCCGGTCCCGAACGGCATCAGGTTGTTTCGAGTCTGCAGAGCCATGACCACCTCTTCCATGGAGGTGTTGCCGGCCCGTTCGCCGATGCCGTTGATGGTCACCTCCGCCTGCCGCGCGCCTGCATTGATGGCGGCAATGGTGTTGGCCGTGGCCAGACCCAGGTCGTTGTGGCAGTGGACGCTCAAAATGGCCTGGTGCATGTTGGGCGTGTGGGCCATGACATACCGTACCATCTCCTCGAATTCCCCGGGAACGGCGTACCCCACGGTATCCGGCAGGTTGACGGTGGTCGCGCCGGCCTCGATGGCTGCCCCGAACACCTTGCACAGGTAGTCGCGGTCGCTGCGAGAGCCGTCTTCGGCGGAAAACTCCACATTGTCGGTGAAGGATTTGGCGTAGCGGACGGCCTCGACAGCTGCCTGGACCACCTCGTCACGGGACATTTTCAGCTTGTATTTCAAGTGGATGTCCGAGGTGGCGATGAACGTGTGGATGCGGGGCTTGGCCGCGTGCTGGATGGCGCCCCAGGCCTGGTCGATGTCGTCTTTGTTCGCCCGGGCCAATCCGGCGACTTCAGTATTTTTCAAACGCCCGGCGATTCCCGAAACCGCTTCGAAGTCACCCTGCGAAGCGGCGGGAAAACCGGCCTCGATGATATCCACCCCCAGTTTTTCCAGCTGGACGGCCAGACGCATTTTTTCGTTGGTGTTCATGCTGGCGCCGGGACTCTGTTCGCCGTCCCGCAGGGTGGTATCGAATATTTTTACGCGTTCGGTCATTTAATATCTCCTCTGAAAGTGTCCGCCTACAAACGGCATATTTCGGTCCAAGCCGGCGTTCTCGCTCGGCTGAAATCCTCGACGTAGCGCTGCTACGCCTCCGGTTTCAACCTCGCTGCGGCATTGGGGTGTCGAAAATCCCGCCCAGCGGGAAACCAAAATCTGATTGACTCGTAAAAAGTTCCCAGACATGTCATTCCCGCGTAAGGCGGGAATCTGCAACTATTTGACAATGCTGGATCCCCGCCTTCGCGGGGACGACAGCAATACCCAATCGATGGTTGGTCAAGTCCTTCCGAGCATGGGCCGCGGGATTCGGCCTTTGGCCTTTCCCGCGGCGTTGATACCTTCCTTGGTGGGATTCATGATCGTTTCATCTTTCAGAAGCAAACTTTGATTGGTCCATCATGCATTACATGACATGGACCAGCCCAGTTTGAGATCTTTGGTTGCAGGGTTTTCGGTGGCCGGCCGATTTTTCCGTGCCTCTTTGGCCAGTTTGAACTGGAAGCTGTCCGCGAGGGCGTGCCAACTGGCCTCGATAATGTCTTCGGATACGCCGATGGTGCTCCAGATCTGATCGTGGTCGCGGGATTCAATGAATACCCGGACCTTGGCAGCTGTTCCGTCCCTTCCATCCACCACGCGTACCTTGAAGTCCACCAGTTTCATGGTGTCCAGATCCGGGTAGAAATTGCCCAGTGCTTTTCTCAAGGCGTTGTCCAGGGCGCTGACCGGGCCCAAGCCTTCTGCGGCGGTAATTTCGTGGTTGTCGTCGACCGAGATCTTGATGGTGGCGTGGGCCGAACAGGGCAGGTCCTTGTCCTTTTCGATGGTCACCCGGAACGACTCCAGGTCGAACAGCGGATTGAACTGTTCGGTAAACTTCTCCAGCATGATCTTGAAGGAGCCGTCGGCCACGTCGAACTGGTATCCCTCGTCTTCCATCTGCTTGATCGCTTTGACGATGGTTTGGCTGTCGCACCCATTGGCACAAAGGTCCACACCCATTTCCCGGGCCTTGTATTCCACATTGCTCTTGCCGGCCAGATCGGACATCAGGACCCGGCGCTGGTTGCCGACAATTTCAGGATCGATGTGCTCGTAAGCCCGGGATTCCTTCATGATGGCGCTGACGTGGATGCCGCCCTTGTGGGCGAAGGCGCTGCGTCCCACGAAAGGACGGCTGTTCAACGGAACGATGTTGGCCGTTTCGCTGACGAAACGGGAAAGGCTCTTCAGCCCGCACATCTTCTTTTCCGGGATGCAGGGGCGCTTCATTTTGGCGCTGAAAATCGGAATCAGGGTGGTGAGGTCGGCATTCCCGCAGCGTTCTCCGTAGCCGTTGATGGTGCCGTGGACCATTATGGCCCCACCATTAACGGCAGATACGGCATTGGCCTCGGCCATGCCGCAATCGTTGTGGGTGTGGATGCCCAGATTCATGCTGCCGGCGTCCAGCCCCTGCTTCTCCAGGGCCTGTTTGACCGAACGGATGATGGCGTCCACCTCATGGGGCAGGGTGCCCCCGTTGGTGTCGCAAAGGACCAGAAAATCGGCGCCGGCATCGGCAGCCGCGGCCAGGGTTTCCACGGCGTATTCGGGAGATTCCTTGAATCCGTCGAAGAAGTGTTCAGCGTCGTAGATCACTTCCAGGCCGTTTTTCTTGAGAAAATCTACGCTGTCCGCAATCATGGAGATGTTTTCGGCTAGGGTGTTGCCCATAATGGTTTCCACGTGCAAGGGCCAGCTTTTGCCGAAAATGGCCGCCGCGGGCGTCCCGGTTTTCAAAATGGCCTGCAGATTGGAATCGTCGGCGGCCGGGATGCCGGGTTTGCAGGTGGAGCCGAAGGCGGTGATGCGGGTGCTGGAGAACTGTTCGCGCTTGGCCAGATCGAAAAACCGGATATCGCGGGGATTGGAGCCGGGCCAGCCGCCCTCGACATAGTGGATGCCTATTTCATCCAGACGCAGGGCGATCTTTAACTTCTCGTCCGCGGTGAACGTGATATTTTCTCCCTGAGTTCCGTCTCTCAAGGTGGTGTCGTAGATCAGGAGCGGTTCCATAGCTCTTTCTCCTTGAAACGGCTGTGAGCGGGGATCCGGCCGGTCGGTTACGCCGGATCCCCGAACCCATTCTTATTTGCGCCTGTTTTCCGGGCGCAGGGCGCGCACCGCGGCGCCGGCCCGCCACATCTCCGAGTCGTGAATGGCTTTCAGTTCGACGTCCAATTTCTCCCGGTAGTCCTCGGCACTGTTGCAGGTCAGCGTGCGCCGGGTTTCTTCTCCGGTGACCACGCTTTCGTATAACTGTTCGAACAGTGGTGCAACGGCTTCGCGAAAGCGGGGGGCCCAGTCAAGCGCGCCGCGCTGGGCCGTGGTGCTGCAATTGGCGTACATCCAGTCCATGCCGTTTTGGGCCACCAGGCGAATCAGGCTCTGGGTGAGCTCTTCCACGGTTTCGTTGAAGGCCTCGCTGGGACTGTGGCCGTTTTTACGCAGCACGTTGTACTGGGCCTCCATGACGCCGGCCAGGCAGCCCATGAGAACCCCGCGCTCGCCGGTGAGGTCGCTGTGAACTTCTTTTTCGAAGGTGGTTGGAAACAGATAGCCGGAGCCGATAGCAATGCCCAGTGCGAGGGTTCGCTCCTTGGCCCGTCCGGTAAAGTCCTGGTGGATGGCGAAACTGGAGTTGATGCCGCTGCCGTCCAGAAAGTTGGTTCGAACCGTGGTACCGGAGCCTTTGGGTGCCGCCAGGATCACGTCCACATTTTCCGGGGGGACAATACCGGTCTGGTCGCGGTAAACGATGCCGAATCCGTGGGAGAAGTAAAGGGCGTCTCCTTCGTTGAGGCAATCTTTGATGGTGGGCCACATGGACACCTGGCCGGCGTCGGAGAGCAGATACTGGATCACGGTGGCCTTGCGGGCCGCCTCCTCGATGGACAAAAGGGTCTTTCCGGGAACGAAACCGTCGTCCACGGCCTTGTCCCATGAGGCCGTCCCTTCTCGCTGCCCGACAATTACGGAGATTCCGTTGTCGCGCATGTTCAGTGCCTGGCCCGGCCCCTGCACACCATAGCCGAGCACGGCCACCGTTTCGTTTTCCAGCACCTCGCGAGCCCGTTGGAGGGTAAATTCCTCCGAGGTGATCACTTCTTCCATCGTTCCGCCAAAATCGATATTAGCCATCGAATACTCCTTGGAATGTTCTTGTTTTGCCGGCAGGCCTGCTATCGGTCACCGCCGGGTCGGTTTCTCCGGTTTTGCCTGTCCGCCCCGACGGCGGCCAGGCAACCGGATCAGTTGGGTTCCCTGAACAGGGCGATGGTGCCGGTGCGGGCGATTTTCTTGATGCCCATGGGTTTGAGCAGATTGACCAGCGCTCGCATCTTGTCCTCGGTCCCGGTGGCCTCGATGGTGTAATATTCAGGCCCCACGTCGACCACCTTGCATCTGAAGATGTCCACGATCCGCAGAATTTCGTCGCGGGCCTCCGGTTTGGCCCGCACACAGATCAGCGCCATTTCCCGTTGAACCGATCGAGACCCGGTAAGGTCCCTGAGCTTGATCACATTGATAAGTTTTCGAAGCTGCTTTTCGATCTGTTCAACGAGCGGTTCGTTGGCTTTGGTGACAATGGTGATGCGGGATACCCTGGGATCGATGGTTTCCGCCACGCACAGGCTTTCTATGTTGAATCCCCGGCCGCTGAACAATCCCACGATTCGGGAGAGCACCCCCGGTTCGTTGTCCACCAGCATGGTCAATATATGTTTTTTCTCTTCCATTTTTTTCCTTATACCAGCAGCATTTCCGTTATGGGCGCCCCCGCCGGAACCATGGGGTAGACGCACTCTTCCTTGGTCACCCGGAAATCCATAATCACCGGCCCGGGCGTTTCCAGGCCCCGGCGCAGAACCGTTTCCACTTCGTCCGGACGAGCGGCCCGCAGTCCCACGGCGCCAAACGCCTCGGCCAGTTTGACGAAATCGGGCGCATGATCCATGCAGGTACAAGCGTAGCGCTTGTCGTAAAACAGCTCCTGCCACTGGCGAACCATGCCCAGGTAACAATTGTTCAGGATTACCACTTTGACCGGCAGCCCATACTGCACGGCCGTGGCCATTTCCTGGATGTTCATCTGGATGCTGCCGTCTCCGGCCACATCCACCACCAGGGCATCGGGGAAGGCCACCTGGGCGCCGATGGCCGCAGGCAGACCGAAGCCCATGGTCCCCAGACCGCCGGAAGTGACGAAATGTCCCGGTTGGTCGAAGTGGTAGTACTGGGCCGCCCACATCTGGTTCTGCCCGACTTCCGTCGTGATAATGGCCTGCCCCTGGGTCAGTTCGTAGAGTTTTTCGATCACATACTGGGGCTTGATTTCCGTTTCTCCCTGGTCGTAGGCCAGCTTGTAGTTCTGACGCCATTGCTCGATCTGTTCCAGCCAGGGGCCGCGATTGGCCGTGATGGCGTCCATATCCTCTTCCGCCAGAAATTTGTTGATGGTTTGCAGGCTGCTCTTGCAGTCGCCCACAACAGGAATGCTCACCGGCACGTTTTTGCGGATTGAGGTGGGATCGATGTCGATGTGCACGATTTCGGCCTGGGAGGCAAAACAGTCCGTCTTGCCGGTCACCCGATCATCGAAACGCACACCGATGCCGATGAGCAGGTCGCATTCGGCCGTGCTCATGTTGGCCCGATAGGTGCCGTGCATGCCGATCATTCCCAGCGAGAGGGGATCGGAACCGGGAAAGGCGCCCAACCCCATGAGGGACATGGTTACCGGAATCTTGGCTGTGCGGGCCAGGCGGGTCAGTTCCTCGGCCCCTTTGGAAAGGATCACGCCGCCGCCGGCGAAGATCAGTGGACGTTGGGCGGCCTTGATCAGATCGGCCACTTTGCGCAGTTGTTTTGCGTTGGGTTTGTAAGTCGGGTTATAGGACTTGAGCTTGACTTTCTGCCTGGCCTTGAAGTTGGCGGTGGCCTGCTGCACATTTTTCGGGATGTCCACCAGTACCGGTCCCGGTCGACCGGAGCGGGCGATGTGAAAGGCCTCTTTGAGAATTCGGGGAAGTTCCTCCACGGAGGACACCAGGTAGTTGTGTTTGGTGCATGAGCGGGTGATGCCGACGATGTCCACTTCCTGAAAGGCGTCGTTGCCGATCAGGTGGGTGGGCACCTGGCCGCAGACGATCACCATGGGAATGGAATCCATGTACGCGGTGGCCACTCCGGTGACGGCATTGGTGGCGCCCGGACCGGATGTGACGATGCAAACGCCGACCTTGCCGGTGACCCGGGCGTAGCCGTCGGCCGCATGCACGGCACCCTGCTCGTGACGTACCAGATAATGACGGATGTCGGTTTCCTCCAGGCTATCGTGAATGTCGATGGTGGCGCCGCCGGGAAATCCGAAAACGGAATCCACGCCCTCTTCCTCGAGGACTTCCATCAGAATCTGTGCTCCTTTGAGCTGCATTGACCTTGGCTCCTTTTTTTCGAGTTCCAGGGCTAAATGTCCAACCCATAGAATTTTTCTGTGTTCATCCGTGTTCATCCATAAATGGTAGATTTCGGTTCAGGCCAAGGCCGCAACGAGGTTGAAACCGCAGGCGTAGCAGCGCTACGTTGAGGATTTCAGCCGAGCGAGAACGCCGGCCTGGGCCGAAAGATGCCGTTTAGGGGTGAACACTAACGGACAATGGCACCCTGACTGGCCGAAGAAACCTGCCGTGCATAGCGTGCCATATAGCCATGGCGAATCTTGGGCTCCGGTGTCTGCCAGTCCGACCGGCGCTGCTCGATCTCATCGTCGGGGACCATCAGGCGAATCGCCTTGCCGGGGATGTCGATGGCGATGCGGTCGCCCTCCTTTACCAGGGCAATGGCCCCGCCCTGGGCTGCTTCCGGCGAGACATGGCCGATGGCGGCCCCGCGGGAGCCGCCCGAAAAGCGCCCGTCGGTGATCAGCGCGACGTGGGCGTCCAGCCCCATGCCGGCGATGGCCGAGGTCGGGGTGAGCATTTCACGCATGCCGGGTCCGCCTCTGGGCCCTTCGTAGCGTACAACGACCACATCGCCTTTACCGATGCGGCCCTCCATGATGGCCCGGGTCGCCTCTTCTTCCGAATCGAAAACACGGGCCGGTCCTTCGTGGCGCATCATCGATTCCAGAACGGCGGACTGTTTGACCACGCACCCTTCGGGTGCCAGGTTGCCGTAGAGAACCGCCAGGCCCCCCTGACGATGATAGGGGTTGTCCAACGGGCGGATCACTTCCGGATCGAAGACATCGACATTGGCAATATTTTCGGAAACGGATTTGCCGGTGACCGTGAGGCAGTCGTCATGGATCATCCCTCCGGCGGCCAGGGTTTTGAGAACGGCGCCGATACCGCCGGCACGGTTCAGGTCCTGGATGTGATGAGCGCCGCCGGGGCTGAGCGAGCAAATGTGGGGCGTTTTTTCGCTGATGGTGTTGATCCTGTTCAAATCCAGTTCCACCCCGGCCTCGGCGGAGATGGCCGGCAGATGCAGCACCGTGTTCGTCGAACACCCCAGGGCCATGTCCACGGTCAGGGCGTTGTGGAAGGCCCTGGCGGTCATGATGGCCCGGGCGGTAATCCCGTTTTTCCATAAATCGAGAATCCGAATTCCGGCCTGCTTGGCCAGGCGCACCCGGGCCGAGTAAACGGCCGGGATGGTCCCATTGCCCGGCAGGCCCATGCCGATCACCTCGGTAAGGCAGTTCATGGAGTTGGCCGTAAACATTCCGGCGCATGAACCGCAGGTGGGGCAGGCGGCATCTTCGATGGCCGTCAGGCTTTCGGCTTCCATTTTCCCGGCTTTTACGGCTCCGACAGCCTCGAATACGGTAATCAGGTCGATTTTGCGGCCGGGAACTTCCGGGTGTTCTCCGGCCAGCATGGGCCCCCCGCTGACAAAAATGGTGGGCAGGTCCAGGCGGGCGGCGGCCATGAGCATGCCGGGGACGATTTTATCGCAGTTGGGAATCATGACCAGAGCGTCCAGGGCATGGCCGGTGGCCATCACTTCGACGGAGTCGGCAATGAGTTCGCGGCTGGCCAGAGAGTACTTCATGCCCATATGGTTCATGGCGATGCCGTCGCATACACCGATGGTTCCGAATTCCACCGGCGTGCCGCCGGCCATGTAGATTCCAGCCTTTACCGCCTGTGCCAGAGTATTGAGATGAACGTGACCGGGAATGGCGGTATTGACGGCATTGGCAATACCGACCAGTGGTCGCCCGATTTCTTCGTCCGTGTACCCGATCGCTTTAAAAAGGGCCCTGTGCGGTGCCCGTTCGATTCCTTTTTTAGCCGCGTCGCTTTTCATTCCGGATATTTCCTTTCCAAGAAAACAAAAAAAAATCCGTTATCGCCTTTTGAGGGAGATAACGGATTTTGTAATTTCCGGTGTTGGCTGGTTTAGGCCATTATCGCCCCCGTTTCCTCGTCGTGGATAAGGACACCCACTACGAGGATAAGAATAAGACCAATAATGCTAATGAGGGCGAAACGGTTTTTCATCAATTTTCCAAGCCTTTTGAATATGGGCTAACCCCTAACAGTACGCTTCCGGCAAGTCAAGCTTTTTCTTGCCTTTAAGCCGATGCGCAGCTACACTGAGCCAACCGTCGCAACCTTCAGACCGGGGAGGCTCCCGATATGGACCAGACATGGCAATCCTTGAAAAGCAAATTTCTCATCGCCATGCCCGGACTGGCCGACCCCAATTTTTACCAGAGTGTGACCTGCCTGTCCGAGCACAATCAGAAAGGGGCCATGGGGATCGTAATCACGCGGATTCATCCGGAAGTCAACGGGCAAATGATTTTCGACGAATTGCAGATCCCGACTTTTGCCGACGCCCATCGCATCCCGGTTCACATCGGGGGGCCGGTCCATGCCAACGAGCTTTTTATCCTTCACGGCGAACCTTTTGACTGGGAAGGCAGCCTGATGGTGACCGAGGAACTGGCGTTGAGCAATTCACGGGATATTCTCGAAGTGATCGCCATGGGCAAGGGGCCCCGTTCTTTTATCATCGCTCTGGGATGCGCCGGGTGGGGGCCCGGTCAACTGGAGGGTGAAATTCGTGGCAATGCCTGGATCACGTGCCCTTATTCGGAGGAGATCGCCTTTCGGCTGGATGTGGATCAGCGCTGGGAGGCGGCCATGAAAACGATCGGTATCGACCCGGCGCTGCTTTCCGATACACCCGGTCACGCGTAGTAAAAACATTCAGGAAGTCGTCGATAAAAAATGGCAGTGACTGTAAAAAAGCGGTTTGCGTGAAATTGTACCGCGGTTTTTTTATTGGGTGTCATTCTTTTTGGGTTTTTGCTTCGGCTTTTTCTTCTTCAGGCAAACCTTGTCCTTCCTGACGAATGCGCAGAGTTTGGGATTGTAGTACTCCTTGCAGTTCAGGGGGTTGTATAACGGACATTCAGGATGTTTTTCTGACATGTGTCTGGTATTCCTTATGTGGATTTGGCGACGGCGACCCGCCCATCTCAACACGTACGAAGGCCCTATATAGCATTAACTCATAAGATTTACAAGCCTTTGTGTTCCTTTGAAGGGTTCCGGCCACTGTCCGTCCCGGGTTTGGAAGGCTTTGACAATCGATTCGTTTAACGGTAAACATTTGCCGTCGAGGTCCGGATGGAGCCCGCGGGCCGATTCCGGCCGTGTTGCATGCAACTCCTCTTTTTCCGAAATCGTTACCGAACCTGAGAACTGATCGATATGCCTGCTTACGAAACCCTGAAGCACCAGCTCGCCGAAATCAGCAACGACACAGCTCGTCTTCTCGACGATGCCGAGGAGATTACCGAACGCGTCGACGAAGGGATCGCTCATTGGAGGTCCACCTGCCGGACCATTTCCGAGCAGATATCGCAAGAGACCATGCGCGTGGCCGTGGTGGGCGCCATCAAGTCCGGGAAGAGTACCTTCGTCAATACCCTTTTTGGCGGTGACTACCTGAAACGCGGTGCCGGCGTGGTGACCTCCATTGTCACCCGGGTGAGAATCGGTCCCGGACTGCGGGCCATCCTCTACCTGAAAAGCTGGGACGAGGTGAACCGGGAAATCGATCAGGCGTCGGTGCTCCTGCCCTCGAACAGTCACTCCGGGGAGACGCAGCCCTTCGATATCCGGAGGGAAAGGGATCGTCAGATCCTTTCCGCGGCCCTGGACGATCTGGCCGCCGACCAATTGATCTCCAACGATACCCGCAGTGCCGGAAGCGTGCTTTTGGAATGCTGTCTGAACGGGTACGAGCGTGTCCGGGAACTGGTCGAAGCGGACCAGCGGACCGTCATTTTCGAAAACGAACGTTTCCCCGAACATCGCGATTTTGTCGGCGACGACGCCATGGCCGTCTACCTCAAGGATGTTCAACTGGAAATCGACACCTCTGGTTTGGGTCAGGGGGTGGAGATTGCCGACTGCCAGGGCAGCGATTCTCCCAACCCGCTGCACCTGGCCATGATTCAGGACTATCTGATGATGGCCCACCTGACCCTGTACGTGGTCAGCAGCCGCACCGGTCTGCGCCAGGCGGACATCCGGTTTTTATCCATGATTCGCAAAATGGGCATCATGGACACCGTCGCCTTTATCGTGAACTGCGATTTCAGCGAACATGAATCCCTCGACGACCTGATCGAAGGCGTTCGTAAAATCGAAACCGATTTGAGCCTGCTGTGCCCCGAACCCAAGGTGTTCACCTTCTCAGCCCTTTTCAGCCTCATGTCTCAGATGGAGGCCGATTTATCTCCCAGAGACCGGGACCGATACGCGCACTGGTGTCGCGAGGCGGAGATGGTTGCCTTCGCCGATCGGGAACGAACCCGCTTTCAGGAGTTTCTGGAACAAAAGATCAGCCGGGAAAAAAGCCACCTGCTGCTGAAAAACCATCTGGAACGCCTGGAGATCGTCGCCGGCGGTATCGGCAACTGGATTGCCTTTAACAGAGACCTGCTGGCCCGCGATGTTAATGGCGCCCGGGAACTGGCCGATCATGCCTACCGGCAGCAGGGCCGTCTGGATCGGCTGAAACAGACCGTGAAAAACACCCTCGACGGGGCTTTGCTCCAGGCCAAGCGGGATCTGAAAAGCGACATTGACGGGTTTTTTAAAGAGCACGACGGCGGGGTGGTCGAGGGCGTGGTGCAATTTGTGCGGGGCTATCGGGTCGAGATGGAGCGCTACGACGAAAACCTGAAAGCGGCGGGATTCGCCAAGACGCTCTACATGGTGTTCCAGGAATTCAAACAGGCCGTGGATGCCCACATGGCCGAAACCGTGAACCCCATGGTGATTCGCTTCATCAGGTCCCGGGAGAAGAGCCTGGTCGCGTATCTGGACGAAATTGCCGAACCATACGGAGCCATGATCGAAGAGGCCTTGAAGCCGGTTACCGCCGCCGTGAACGATGAGAAGAATGACCAGCGATCGATGCATTCGGCCATCCGTATCGTGCCGGAACTGGACGCGATCCGCAAAATGGCCGGCCTTTCGCTACCCCCGGCTGCGGCAACCATGCGCTATTCCGCCCAGATCAAAACCGAAGCGGTCATGCGTTTCGGATTCTACAAGCTTGTCAACCTGGTGAAAAAGGCCATGAAGAAAACCGGAGACAAGGCCCATGGAGAGCAGTTTCTGGCGCTGGCTTCGGCTATCAAACGGATGAAACGGGAGACCGAACGATCCATCCTCTTTCACATGAAGGATTACAGGGAGAACATTAAATATCAGTACATGCTCAAACTGGCCGATGCCGCAGCATCCGCCCTCTACAGCCAGGTTCAGGAGCGGTTCCAGCACCACGGAGCCGATCTTTCCCGGCTGGTGGATCTGATGGGTGAAGAGCGGCTGGACAAAGAAAAGGTGTCCGATACGCTGGCAAGGATGGGCGAGGCATCCCAATCGCTGCAGGACAAGATCTCGAACCTGAGAAGCGATCTGGAGCAACTGAACGGATAGCGTCCGTTTGTTAATGGCCCGTTAGAGGAAGGCGAAACATATCGCGGAAGGGAGGCAGGATGGCCAAGAAGAAAACCAGAACCATTGCGGTGGCAAACGAAAAGGGCGGTGTCGGCAAAACGGCTACGGTGGTCAACCTGGCGGCGGCCCTGACCCGTGCCCACCAGTCCGTTCTGGTGGTGGACATGGACCCCCAGGCCAATGCGACCAAGGGACTGGGTGTCCCGGCCGATGATCAAAGGCCTTCGGTTTACGACCTGATCATGGACAACGGCCGCAAGCCGGCGACAGAGGCGGTCATCCCTACCCGCTGGGATGGGCTGCACCTGATTCCCTCCCATGTGGATCTTTCCGGCGCCGAAGTGGAACTGGTGGATGCCGAAGGCCGGGAAAACCGGCTGAAAGAGTCCCTGGGGCCGATTCTGAAGGGCTACGATACCGTCCTGCTGGATACGCCCCCCAGCCTTTCCCTGCTCACCATCAATGTCTTCTCCTGTGCTTCGGAGGTCCTGGTTCCCTGCCAGACCCATCCATACGCCTTCGGCGCCCTGGAGGAACTGTTCGATACCATCGACGCGATAAAAGAAGAGATCAATCCGGGGCTGTTTGTTTCGGGCATCGTGCCGACCCTGGTGGATTCGCGCACGCGGGTGTCCAGGGATGTCATGGATCGGCTTAAAAGCGACGAACGCTACCGCGATCTGGTTTTTTCGACGGCCATTCGCAACAATACCACCATTGCCGAGAGCGCCGAGGTTGGCAAGCCGGTGGTTTTTTACCGCAAAAGCAGCTACGGGGCCATCGACTACAACGATCTGGCCGATGAGCTGTTAGCGCGTAGCTCATAGCACGTAGTATGTAGCTCATAGCTCATAGGGAAATCGGAATTTTATTCTTGCTTTCCTGTGCAAGCCTTGGCACGTCGCTATCAGCTACGAGCTACTTCCGGTATAGCCGCAAGCTGTTGGATACCACCGAAATGCTGGAAAATGCCATGGCCAGGGCGGCCAGAATGGGATGCAGCTGGCGCAGCATCATCGGCAGCCCTTCGAACGGGTAGAGCGCTCCCGCGGCCACGGGGATCAGCACGGCATTATAGAAAAAGGCCCAGAACAGATTCTGGCGGATCGTCGTCATGGTCGCCCGGCTCAGGGCAATGACCCGGGGAACGCCGCTAAGCGATCCGGATGCCAGGATCACCTCGGCGGTTTCGATGGCCACATCCGTGCCTGTACCGATGGCCATGCCGACATCGGCCCGGGCCAGCGCCGGAGCGTCGTTGATGCCATCTCCCACCATGGCCACGATTTTTCCCTCGGCCTGTAGCGCTTTGACCCGCAAAGCCTTGTCCTCCGGCCGCACTTCCGCTTCCACCCTATCGACGCCGGCCTGCCTGCCGATGGCTTCGGCGGCCAGACGGTTGTCGCCGGTAAGCATCACGGTTTCCAGGCCCATTTGCTTCAAGCGAGCTACGGCCGGAGGCGAGTCGGCCTTGATGCGGTCCGATACACCGATAATTCCAAGGATGCGATCCGCTTCGGCGGCCACCATGACGGTTTTGCCCTGACCTTGAAGCTCGGCGATACGTGCGTCCGTTTGGGACGGCATCTTCATCGATCCCTCCTCGAACCAATTCGGCTTGCCCACTCGCAGGATGCGGTCATTCACCCGGGCCTCTACACCATGGCCCCCGTGGGCTTTGAAATCCGCTGCCGGTGCCAGGGTGAGGTCCGAACCTGTGGCCTTTTCGACGATGGCCCGGCCCAGAGGGTGCTCGGATCCTTTTTCCACAGAGGCGGCCAGGGTGAGCAGTTCCACCTCCGTCATGCCGCTTTCCGTATCGGGCAGCAGATCGGTGACCACCGGCCGTCCTTCGGTAATGGTGCCGGTTTTATCCAGGACCACGGTGGTCAAACGGGTCGCCTCTTCCAGTGCGCGGCTGTTTTTGATGAGCATACCCCGTTCGGCGCCCTTGCCGGTTCCTGCCATAATGGCCGTTGGCGTGGCCAGTCCCAGCGCGCAGGGGCAGGCAATGACCAGAACGGCCACCATGCGGATCATGGCAGTAACGAAATCTCCAGACACCAGAATCCAGACGAAGAAAACCAGCAGGGCGATGGCGATGATGGCCGGTACGAACACGGCGGCCACCCGATCCGCCAGGGCCTGAATGGGCGCCTTGCTGCCCTGGGCCTCTTGAACCAGGCGGATAATCTGGGCCAGGGCAGTTTCGCGCCCTACCCGGGTGGCGGTAAAGGTCAGCGTCCCCTGGCCGTTGATGGTCCCGGCGGCGACCGTGTCGCCTTCTTTTTTGTCAACCGGGATGGGTTCGCCGGTGAGCATGGATTCATCGACGGAAGAGACGCCTTGCAAAACCCGTCCGTCCACGGGAATGCGCTCGCCGGGCCGCACCACCACCTCGTTATCCGTTCGCACCCGCTCGATGGGGATCTCTACCTCCACCCCATTTTGGATCACGGTGGCGGTTTTGGGGCGCAGCCCCATCAGTTTGCGGATGGCGTTGCCGGTTTTGCCCTTGGAGCGCGCCTCGAGCAACTTGCCCATCTTGATCAGGGTGATAATCACCGCCGAGGTTTCGAAATAGACGTGTCCCCCCAGTCCGGGCAGCAGCAGAACGGCCAGGGAATAAAAGTAGGCGGTGGACGAGCCCATGGCCACCAGCACGTCCATGTTGGCGCTCTTGTTGCGCAGGCTCTTCAGGCCGCTGACGTAGTAGTCCCAGCCGGTGTAAAACTGCACCGGCGTGGCCAGCAGGAGGAAGAACCAGTTCACCCATGCATGGTGACTCCAGGGACCTGTGACGCCGAAATCCCTGGCCATGCTCAACAGAAAGAGGGGCAGGGCGAAAACGACGCCCACGGTAAACTTGCGGGTCTGATCGGCAATTTCCTTTGTGCGGGCGTCGGCTTCGGCGTCGGCCGGTTCACCCTCCGTATCGATGACGGCGCCGAATCCGGCCTTTTCCACCGCTGCTGCCAGATCGTCCGGTGTCGCCATGGAAGGAAGGTAGTCGACAGCGGCCCGCTCGGCGGCAAAGTTGACCGCCGCATCCACTACCCCGGGAACCTTTTTTCCCAGAGCCCGCTCGACGTTCATGGCGCAGTTGGCGCAAGTCATCCCCGTAATCGGAAAATCGATGTGCGCCTGCGTCACCTTAAAGCCGAGCGCTTCGACTTTTTCGATCAGATCCTTTGCGGACGTGGTCTTCGGATCGAAGGTGACGGCGGCCTGCTCGGCGGCGAAATTGACGTTGGCCTCGTCGACGCCGGGAAGTTTGTTCAGGCCCCGGGAGATGTTCATGGCGCAGTTGGCACAGGTCATCCCCGAAATGGGCAGTGTCAGTGTCTGATTTGCCATTATTGGGCCGGATAGTTGATTTCGTCCAGGGTGGCCCGAATGCTTTCGATGGTCGCCGGGGCTTCCCACCCAACGGTGACGGTTTTGGTTTCGGTATCAGCCTTGACTGAAGTCACGCCATCCATGTCGGCCAGTTCCGACTCGATGGCTGATACGCAGTGGCCGCAGGAAATATTGGGAACGGTCAGTTTCTCTTGAGTCATGGGTACCTCCTTGTAGGCTTGCTTGTTGTCGGTCGATGCAAAAAGTAAGTGGCCTGAAGGAGGTTGGCAAGGTGGCGGTGATAGGAATCCAATTAAGCCGGTTTGAGCCGATCAGCCCCTGACGTTTGGATAAATCCCAAAAAACAAGCACCAAATTCCAAATAAATTCAAAAATCCAAATCTCAAACTGGGTTTTGGCACCGGTAAGGCGTTTGAAATTTGGATTTTGGTGCTTGTGATTTATTTAAGATTTGGTGCTTGTGATTTGCTATTTCAATCGAGCCGCCCCGACGATTGTATTCTTTTGTATTGCAACCTGTTACATTTCATCTCCAGCCAGTCTTTTGAGATTGTCCATGGCAAAGTCGATGGATGGATCCAATTCCAGGGCCAGGCGGTAGTACTGCACGGCTTTTTCGGTCCTGCCCATGTCCCGGTAGTTGGAGGCGATGTTGGCGTAGTCGATGGCCGAACCGGGGTCCAGTTGGATGACCTTTTCAAAGCAGCGGATGGCGGCCTCGTGTTCCTTGCGCATGAAATGGCAAAACCCCATGAGGTTGTAAATGTCGGTACGCCCCGCATCCAGGGCTTCGCCCTTGGCCAGAACGGCAAGGGCGTTGTCATAATCGCCCAGGTCCTTGTAGCAGACCCCCATATAAGAATAGATGCTGGGAATGTCCTGCTTGGCCGATGCCAGGTCCAGGGATAGTTCTAACGCCCGGGAAAAATGTGTCAGGGCCAGCCGGGGATCGCCTTTTTCCAGATGGCAGTTGCCCAGATAAAACTGAATGAAATATTTGCCCGGCAACAGACGTTCCATGTCCGTTAACCGACGGATGGCGTCGTTCGGACCGAAGTTCTCCGTGGCGATTTTTGCGGCGAACATGGCCACACTGGTTCCGGCGGCGCGTTCCCGGAAATGGGCGCCGGGGATGATGGTGTACAAGGCCGGCACGGCCAGTTGGGGATGGGTGGTGTCGATGGTCAGCACCTCGTAGTCCCGATGAGCAAGGGCCTGGATCAGGGACTCTACCTCCTTGCGGATGTTGTCGTTGGAGATGTCGGGCAGGTCGGTCAGCAAAATCGTTCCAGGAGCCTCCATGACGTAGGCGGCATCGTCGAGTCGGGTAAATTTAGGCAGGCCGGAAGCTTCGTAGTTGGCGCCGGAGTTGAAGTCGCCGGCCAGTTGGGCAACCTCGGTCAACGCCCGGCTCAGGGCTTTTTCCGGACCGGGGGTGGTGCCGGCGGTCCAGACGATTTCGCTCTTGGCGGGAAATGTGGCCGGATCGTAGGCTAATACCGCGATGGAGGGAATCCCCATGTCCAGGGTAAAGTCGTTGACGAACAGTTCGACGCCCGCCTGGGCATACTTGTCCAGCATTTCCCTGACCAGTCGGTCGGTTGCCGACTGCGGGTCGATTCGCGTGGCAGCCAGCCGCTGGCGGCTGACCAGCGACGACACGTGCCGTTCGACGATTTCGCAGATGCCCTGAACCAGGGCTTCTTCCACGCAATTGCCGGCCGAGGGGCCGTTGAAGGCATTGATGGCGTAGAACCAGTCGATGGGAACCAGCACTTCTTTTTCCCGGGTCAGGTTCCAGGCGCCGGTCCAGCGAAGGGGCAGGGTTTCGAAAATTTTTTTAGCCGCGGGGAGATCGTCCGATTCGTCATGCACGGATTTGGCAATCTGAGCAAACGAGATGGCCTCTTTGCGAAACTGTTCCCGGGTCCCGGTTTGCGTGTGGCTTCGATTTTTATAAAAACTGAAGAAACTGAACCGTTCGGCCAGTTCCATCACCGCGCTGGCCTCGGCCTGGGCGGGGGTGGCGCCTTTGCCCATCTGTTTCCGGGTGCCGATAACCGCCTGGGCATCGTGGCCGCAGGTGCTGAAAAACACAGGAATGTCCAGCCTGCCATTGTCGATTCGTTCGGTCTTTTCGAGGATGTTCAATGCCATGGACTGCATGCGATTTTTCACCGTGGCCACGGTTTTTTCCGGTTGACAGATTTTATCCTGATCGTCGGTCGCCTGCTTGAAGGCGTCCTTGAGCTCAATGGGTCCTGTTCGCTTCATCGATACTCCTTTTTTGGCCACGTCCGCACGGACATCGCCAACGGGCCGGTTGCCGGATTCTGTTTCAAATGGGATGTACATGTCCGAAACGGATCGAGGCAAGCTCTTTTTCGGATGCATCGGGTACACGACCCGAATGGTTCTTTACGTCGAAGCGCTTGCTTTGACTGCCGTTTCAAGGTATTAAAGCATAAATGGACGAAAACCCCAGAGAGCCTGAAATTGTCGATTACGGAGGTCGACGGCGTCAGTTCGATCGGCGTCTGAGTTCCCAGCGGCCACAGGTACCCGAGTGCCGCTCCGGCCGTCCACGCCGCAGCGGGTTTGATCGGCGCAGTATAAAAAACAATGCACTTTACAGGGTCAAGCACGAACGTCGAGCCAACTTCGAACGATTCCTGAAAATGATTCCCGAAGAGGAAAAAATCCCCGAAGATCAGATGATACTGATCGATAACACCAGCGATGCGGACAATGAATCCCGATTGCAAGGAGATCCTTGATGAGTCGAACCAGCCGAATTGAAAGGAAAACGACGGAAACCCAGGTTGCGGTGGAGATCGAGCTGGATGGAGACGGAAAAGCCGATGTCCACACCGGCATCGCTTTTTTCGACCATATGTTGACCCTGTTTTGCGTCCACGGACGCTTCGATCTGAATGTCACGGCCAACGGAGATCTGGATGTCGATTTCCATCATACCGTGGAGGATGTCGGGCTGGTTCTGGGAGAAGCCGTATCGGAAGCCCTGTCCAACCGGGCCGGCATCGAGCGCTACGGATTTGCCGTGACCCCGATGGACGAAGCCCTGGCCCAGGTGGCCATAGACCTGTCCAACCGGCCGTATCTGGTTTACCGCCTGCCAAAGAACCTCGAGTGTGTCGGGCGCTTCGATGCCGGTCTCGCCAAGGAGTTTTTCAGGGCCTTTGTCGTCAAGGGCGGAATGAATCTGCACGTCAACGTTCCTTACGGGGAAAACGAGCATCATGTCCTGGAGTCGGTTTTCAAGTCCGTGGGCCGGGCCCTCAAACAGGCTGTCCGGACCGATCCGGCCCGTCCCGGAATCCTTTCTTCAAAGGGCACCCTCTGATTTTTTATCCCCAGAACCCATAAGTCGCATTGACAACCAACAGCCCGGGGTTTATCTTGCTAAATTTAGAAAAGGTTGGCCCTATGCAAACATTAGTTACAGGCACTGTCCAGGCGTTCAGGCGCCATGTCAACCGCCGATCCGGCCCATGACCGTACCCTCGTAGAAAACGGTCCCGGTCCTACCGGAGCACGAATAAACCCGAATCCATTTAAAGTGGAGGCGGCTTTTCTTGGCGGCGTTAATCCCTGAAGACAAAATTGAAGCGATCAAAAACGCTTCCGATATCGTCGATATCGTATCGGAAGTTGTATCTCTGCGGCGTGCAGGGCGTAACTTCCTGGGGTTGTGCCCTTTTCACGCTGAAAAAACCCCATCTTTCACGGTGAGCCCGGATAAGCAGATCTTTCATTGTTTCGGCTGCGGTGCCGGCGGGAACGTTTTCACGTTTCTGATGAAGCAGGGCGGCCTCTCCTTCCCCGAAGCGGCGCGCACACTGGCCCGGCGTTACGGAATCGACCTTCCCACACGGGATTTGTCTCCTTCCGAGAAAAAAAAGTTGACGGAGCGGGAAACGATACTAACGCTTATCGATGAAGCCATGGCGTTTTACCGCGAGCGCCTGCTTTCAGGCAGGGAAGGGCAGCAGGCGATGGGCTATCTGCTGAAAAGGGGAATGACCCGCAAGACCATTGACGACTACAGGCTGGGATTCGCGCCCGATGGATGGGACCGTCTTGCCCGCCACCTGCATTCACGCAAAAGGTCGCCGATCATGGCCGCGCAGGCAGGCCTGATCGTTCCCCGCAAAAAAGGGGAGGGTTGTTACGACCGGTTCCGGAACCGGATCGTTTTCCCCATTTTCAACGCCCAGAATCAGACCATCGGGTTTGGCGGCCGCGTGATGGACGACGCGCTTCCCAAATACCTGAACAGTCCCGAAACCCCTGTATACAACAAGAGCCGCTCCCTTTACGGGCTGAACGCGGCCCGCCCCAAATGCCGGGAAACCGGGACGGTTTACGTGGTGGAAGGATATTTCGACCTGCTCTCCATGCACCAGTTCGGCATCGTGAACACGGTGGCCACCCTGGGGACCTCCCTGACGGCGGATCATGTCCGTATCCTCCGGGGATTCGTGGGCGAGGGGGGCAAAGCCGTTTTGGTTTACGACTCGGACCAGGCGGGAATCAAGGCGGCCCAGCGGAGTGTCGCGGTTTTTCAGAAAGGAGACCTGGAGGCCAGAATTCTGGTGCTGCCCGAAGGCCATGATCCGGACTCTTTCTTAATGGAGCAGGGGCCCGACGATTTTATGAAAGCGGCCAACAGCGCCATGGCCATGTTTTCCTTCATGGCCGAATCGGCAGTGGACCGATACGGGCTGAGCGTCGAAGGAAAGGTGCGCATCGTCAACGACCTGAGACCGGCGATTGCGGCCATTGGTGACCCGGTGGCCCGTTCGTTGCGGATCAAGCACCTGGCCGAGCGAATCGGGGTGGAGGAATCGATTGTCCTGGATAAGATTCGCCGCTGGAAGCTTGCACCGGTCAGACCGGCATGGACGAACACAGGTGGCGAAAGGGACCCCGTCCGGAAGGCGACCCCGGTAAGGGGAGAAACCTACCGGTTGGAGCGGCGCCTGGTGGCCATGATGCTTCAGTTTCCGGAGATGGTCGCCGATATACAGCGGAAGCGGCTGACCGACCATTTTACCGATCCCGTGCTAACTGAGATAGGAAAGGAGATCATCGATCATTTCAACCAAAACGGCAGCGATATTGCCAGCCTGGTATCCCGCTGGGAGGACCCGGAAAAAAGAGCGGTGGTGACCCGACTGTCCATCAACGACGAACATTGGGGCAGGCAGGGCTGCATGGCCCTGATCCACCAGTTCGAAAACAGCATCAGACGTCGGGACAAGGCACTGCTCAAACGGATCGAAGCCGCCGAAAAAAGCGGCGACGATGCCCTTTTGGCCCAACTATTGCGGGAAAAGCAGCTTCAGGCGCAAGGGACAACGGCCCGGCAAAGCGATGCGCCCCCATTTTAAATAATAATCCTGTATCTATTCAGGAGGCAAACGGCATGACCAAAAAATCCGATGACAAGCGCAGCGCCAAAGCCAAACCGGCCGTAAAAAAGACGGCCGCGAAAAAAGCGAAGGCTCCGGCCGGTAAAAAGGCCGCAGTCGGCGCCGGTGCAAAGGAAAAACAATCGGACAAAAACGCGACCACCACTGAAAAGAACGACCAGAAAGCGCTCAAGGCGCTCATCAAAAAAGGCAAAGAGCAGGGCTCGCTGACCTACGACGAAATCAACGAGGCTCTGCCCAACGAGATGATGTCTTCGGAGATGATCGACGATACCCTGATGATGTTCGACGACATGGATATCGAGATCATCGAAAAAGAAGGGGAAACAACCGAAAAGGAGAGCGCTTCCGAAAAGAAGGCTGTCTTGAGCAAGGCCGTAACCGTATCCGATTTCGGATCGGTGACCGACCCGGTGAAAATGTATCTGCGCGAGATGGGGATGGTCACCCTGCTCAGCCGCGAAGGTGAGGTGGAGATCGCCAAAAAGATCGAAGCGGGGGAGCAGGACGTTCTCAAGGCCCTGCTGGAAACCTCTTTGGGTGTACAGTACATCCTCGAATTCGGGAACCTGATCGAGAAAGGTGCCCTGCGGCCCAAGCATGTATTGCGGGATGTGGATGAGGGTGATGCTTATGTGGACGAGATGGTTCAGATCGAAAGTTTTCTGGAGACCATTTCCGCAATCCGCCAGGTAAACGACGAAATCCAGGTGTTCCGTGATCGAATGTTCGCCGAACAACTGGAACCCGACGAAGCCAGGCGGGTGCGGCGATGCATCATGCGGCGCAACAACAAGATTTTTGAATTGCTCAAGAGCTGGCGGCTCGAAGGCGGCGTCATCGATCGCATCGAAGCGCATATCCGCCGACTGATTGACTGGTTCGATGCCCAGAACAAACTGGTGGCCATCACCGCAGAGGCTTTCGGTGCAACGATCCGGGATCTTCGCGAAAACCTGACCACCAAATCCAAATTCATGCAGTGGGCCAAGAAACAATCCAGTCTCGATGACGAAAGCCTGGGACGCATCTACGCCCACCTGAAAAGCATGTCCGAACAGCTGGTGGAAAAAGAAAACGACTTCAAGGCCAACAACCGCAACCTGAAGCGGGTCATGGCCAGCGTGGACGAAGGCCGCCTGCGGGCCAAGTTCGCCAAAAGCGAGTTGATTCGGGCCAACCTGCGGCTGGTGGTCAGCATCGCCAAAAAATACACCAACCGTGGGCTGCAGTTTCTGGATCTCATCCAGGAGGGCAACATCGGGCTGATGAAGGCGGTGGACAAATTCGAGTACCGGCGAGGGTACAAGTTCAGTACCTACGCCACCTGGTGGATCCGGCAGGCCATCACGCGGGCCATTGCCGACCAGGCCCGGACGATCCGTATCCCGGTGCACATGATCGAAACCATCAACAAGCTGATCCGTACATCCCGATACCTGGTTCAGGAGTTCGGCCGGGAGCCCCGGCCGGAAGAGATCGCCGAAAAAATGGAAATTCCCATCGATAAAGTGCGCAAGGTGCTCAAGATCGCCAGAGAGCCCATTTCTCTGGAAACTCCCATCGGCGAAGAGGAAGACAGTCATCTGGGCGATTTTATCGAGGACAAGAAGTTCATGCTGCCCTCCGAAGCGGCGGTGAGCATGAACCTGGCCGAACAGACGCGCAAGGTGCTGGCGACACTGACCCCCCGGGAGGAGAAGGTCCTGCGCATGCGCTTCGGAATCGGAGAAAAGGCGGATCATACCCTGGAAGAAGTGGGGCAGGATTTCACGGTTACCCGTGAGCGAATTCGGCAGATCGAGGCCAAAGCCCTGAGAAAACTGCGTCACCCCACACGCAGCCGCAAACTCAAGAGCTTCATCGATAATTGATTCGCGCACGGGCAGTTTCCCATTGGCTTGACAAATGACAACGGCGAGAGTAGGAAACAATCGCAATTTATGGGGGCCCATAGCTCAGTTGGCAGAGCCACCGGCTCATAACCGGTCGGTCCCTGGTTCGATCCCAGGTGGGCCCACTCCCTTACATCCGTTTCGAGCTTTTTTAAGGATTCGAACCGCTCGACACGGGTATTCCTCCGGCGCCGTTCGACAAACCGCAGCGGCCGGAGGACGCGACACCGGCTGGTGTCAAGAGGAAAAGGCGATTCGGCGTGGTGAGGTTCCGGCTCCCGCGCCTTTTTTACGTCCGCGGAGAATGTGACATGACGGCAACCGTTGGCCAATTCATACGCCTGCTCGACGACCTGGCCCCGCCGCACCTGGCCGAATCGTGGGACAACGTCGGCCTCCAGATCGGCAGCCGCAGCTGGCCGGTCAAAAAAGTCTGGACGGCGTTGGATCCGCTTCCCGAGGTCGTGGCCGCGGCCATCGAAAACGGAGTGGATCTGCTGGTTACCCACCACCCGCTGATCTTCAAGCCGCTCAATCGGATCGACAGCGATACACCGACCGGACGGATTGCCGAAATGGCCCTGGCCGCAAAGCTGGCGATTTTCTGCGCCCACACCAATCTGGACAGCGCTGCGGGCGGGGTCAACGACATGCTTGCCAAGCGTATGGCGTTGCAGTCGCCCCGGGTGTTGGACCAGCGGGCTGATGCCAACCGTTGTAAAGTGGTCGTATTCGCACCTGAAACCCATGCCAAGGCGATCATGGATGCCGTTTTCGCAAAAGGGGCCGGCCGGATCGGCAGCTATTCGTCCTGTAGTTTTCGGTGCGAAGGGACGGGTTCTTTCCAGCCGGGCGAGCAGGCGACGCCGGCTATCGGGAAGGTCGGAGCCCTGACGGAAGTCCGGGAGAGCCGCATTGAAGTTCCCGCACACCGCGACGATGTGGACCGGGTGGTGGCAGCGGCCAGGCACGTGCATCCTTACGAAACCATGGCCTACGATGTCTATGCCCTCAGCGGGCGGGAGCACGGGGTCGGGTTGGGACGGGTGGGAACGTTGCCCGCCCCGATGGCCCTGGATGATTTTTCGAAAAACCTCAAAGCGGTTTTTAATCTTTCCATGGTCAAGGTTACCGGTCCGGCAGACATGCCGGTCAAGACGGTGGCCCTTTGCTCGGGCAGCGGGTCGGGGCTGCTGAAATCAGCCGTGGCCTCGGGCGCCGATGTTTATGTGAGCGGGGATCTGGGCTATCATACGGCCAGGGATGCCCAGCAGGCCGGAATCGGGCTGGTGGACATCGGCCATTTCGGATCGGAGCACATTGTTGTCGATGCACTATCCAGCGCCATTCGCAAGGTGATCGAGGACGGCGGCATATCGGCCGATGTGGAGGCCAATGACATGGAAACGGACCCATTTCATTATTTGTGACAACCAAAGGCAATGCGAAAGGCTAGCATGAACGATATTCGAGAACAGATCCGCATCCTCGTGGAAGTGCAGGACGTAGACCTGGAAATCAACAAGACGGACCGGCAAATCCAATCGCTGGAAAACGAAGCGAATGCATTGGAACATGCCGCCGGCGAATACGAAAACCGCGTTGCGCAGGAAAAGGATACCCTTGATGCTCTGAGAAAAAGCTATCGGGAACTCGAATCCGAATCCAAGATCAATGCTGAGCGGATCGTAAAGAGCAATGAAAAGCTGCGGGCGGTGAAAACCAACAAAGAGTACCAGTCGACCTTAAAAGAGATCGACGATATCCGTAAAAAAAATTCGGCCATAGAAGACCGCATGCTGGAGCAGTTGGAGGCCATCGAATCCACGGAGTCGGCGATCAAGGAAAAACAGAGCGAACTGGCCGATTTCCTGCGGAAATGCGAAGAGAAAAAGGAAGCACTGGCGACCAAAGCGCAGCGTGAACGGCAGGCTGCAGATTCCTTGAGCGAGAAAAAGAGTCAAGTCAGCGCCAAGGTCGATCCCCGCTGGATCGCCGTACTTGACGATGTGAAAAAGAAAGTCCGAGGGCTGGCCGTCGTGCCGGTCCAGCAGTCCATCTGCATGGGCTGCCACATGAACATTCCGCCGCAGTTGTTCAACGAACTGCAGCGATTCGATGAAATCCGGTATTGTCCCCACTGCCATCGGATCATATACTGGCAGGAGCAAGACAGCGAATAGCGGTCGGAGTAGATCAGGTGATCGCTGGCCCCGCCTTGGGCGGGGCTGGAGGAAAGTCCGAACACCACAGGGCAGGATGCTCCATAACGTGGAGTCGCGGCGACGCGAAGGCAAGTGCAACAGAAAGCAGACCGCCCCGCCGCCAAGGCGGGGTAAGGGTGAAACGGTGCGGTAAGAGCGCACCAGTTCTCCGGGTGACCGGGGAAGCTAGGTAAACCCCATCCGGTGCAAGACCAAATAGGGAAGCGTTTAAGGGCGGCCCGCCCGAGCTTCCGGGTAGGTCGCTCGAGGTGCCGGGCAATCGGCATCCCAGATGAATGATCGCCGCCTTCGATCCGGGTAACCGGCCGAAGGGACAGAATTCGGCTTATGCGCTGCTCCGACCGCTATTTTGCTAAAATTCGCACCGGTTCGACCACCATCCAAAGACCAGGAGCAAAGCCCACTGTGAATGATACGCATTGTGAGATCTCTTTTTCCGAAAAGGTTCGGATTTTTTCATCGGACTATCTGAAATGTTGCATCTATATTTCCAATCGCCAGACGCCCGAATATGTATTTACCAAAAAATTATACTCCAAGCTGATCGGAACTTCCCAGGTTCTCGAAGATTTTCTCGATTTTCACGGTGCCAAGAACAGTGAGGACTGGTACCTTTACAGGGAGCTGTGCGCTGCGATCCGGCACCTGAGCCTGGGGGCGTATTGCCAGAAGCACATACTAAACCGTTTGATATTTTACGATATTCCCGACGTCGAAGCCTTCCGTAAAGACGGGGAGAAGTCGCTTGTCTTCCTGAACGACCTCTTGGGCAACATCGCACCGGTAATCCTCGACGAGGCCTCACGGCTGAACATCGCCATCCCCGACGAGGCCTTCGGGCCGGCAGATTTTCCGGGCATCACGACCGGCGAAATGCTCAAATACGACATCGATGACGACGCCAAGGACGTCCAGAAACGCAATATCGTCAAGATCGCCAACGAGTTCCTCGCCCTGGCCGCCAGTTTCGATACGCTTAATTTTTATGAACCATACGGCGAAGAGGAGATGGCCGCCCTGGTGCCCGAGAAGGTCAATGAGGTCGAGGTCCGACGGTTCGAGATGCTGGTCCACAATCTGCAATCCTCCTTCGACACTTACGTGATTCACGGCGGCTTCCGGTTCGGTGACCGCAAACTGAAGTCGCTGAGAAGTTTTTTCTCCGTTGTTTTTCACCTGTTGCAGATGATGGGCCGTCTGCTTCATTTTTACGAGCGGCATCTGCATGAAGCCGGTTACAAGAATACATACAAGCGTGTACAGGAAACGCTTGCTTCCCTCGTCGATCCGGTGAAGCTGCTGGATCGGACCGTCAATTACGGACTCTATTACGCCTGCCATTATCTGAACTCCGGGAAAAAGCTGGCCCGAGAGATCCTCAACGAAAATATCGAACGCTCCGCCATTACCGTGGGCATTCCGGTCAAACTCGGATTTCACAGCCGTCCCAGCCTGCTGGTGGCCAAGATCGTCCAGCATTATGGTGGCCAGGTCGAACTGGTCGTGGGCAAAGACCGCTTCGACGCCAGCAGCGTTCTGGACCTTCAGTGGGCCGGCGGAAAAATCCAGAAAGAGAAAATTTCCGAGGTCGCCTTCGAGGGTGATACCCGAGCGCTGGCCGATATTCAGATCCTGGCCGGGGTCAACTACGGGGAGGATACCATGGGCAAAGGCGTGCCCCTCCCGGACGCCCTGAGCTACCTGCGATGATCTGTGCCGTCATTGTAGCCGGGGGAAGCGGTTCGCGCATGCAGGCCCCGGTGAAAAAGCAGTACCTTCAATTGGATGGCATTCCTATTCTTGGCCGCACCCTGATGGCTTTCGATGTCTGTTCCGATCTCGATCGAATCGTCCTAGTCCTGCCAGAGGTCGATCTCGAACGATTCCGCAAGGAAATCCTGTTGCCGCTCAAATTGGCTCACGATGTGCGGTTGGTGGCCGGGGGAACGGAACGGCAGACGTCGGTGCGCCATGGGTTGGACAAATCGGGGCCTTCCGACGGCACGGTGATGATTCACGACGGTGTGCGGCCATTCGTACACCCTTCTTTGATCCGCGCCTGCCTTGCCGGATCGAAAACTACCGGCGCCTGTATCCCGGTTATTACGGCTACCGACACCGTGAAGCAGGTGGACGACAACGGGCTTGTCGTCGGCACACTGGACCGGGATGCCATCCGGCTGGCCCAGACCCCGCAGACCTTTGGCACCGGACTGATCCGGCAGGCGCACCAACTCGCTTTCGCCAAGGGTTTTGCGGCCACCGACGACGCTTCGGTGGCCGAATTTGCCGGTGAGCGGGTGCATACGGTGCCTGGCGACCCGGACAACATCAAGATTACCCACCCGCAGGATCTTGCCATTGCCGGTGCCATTTTGTCCAGATGGCGTGAAGAGGGAATTGCATAACGCTTCAGAAGGCTTTGAAAATTCTTGCCAGGGGATGCCCCGGGGCCTGGATGGAAAGGTCGTTGAAGTGGCCGTAGGGCGTTTGAACCGGATCGTAGTTGGCCTTCTCCAGTCGGGAATGAACGCGGTCGATGAGCATTTTGGCGGCTTCGGGTTCGGCCTTGTCCTCGGCAAGGTGAGTAAAGGAGTGCAAGACGACCCGCTGGGTTTCCCATTTTCTGGCCAGCCATTTGGCGTTTTTCACCAGTTTGGTTTCCGCTGAACTCTCCTTTTCAACGTCCTCCGGTTCCACATGAATAAAAGCGACAATGCAGCGATCATGGGCGCTCGCCGCCGCGTCCGGAGCGTCGGGAAGGGTTTTGATGGTAGGATTCCAGGCAAAGCTGTCGCAATACCAGAACAGAACTTTCATTTTTTACAGATTCTCCAGGCGAGCAGTGGTCTTTTCGATGACTTTCCTGTTTTTTCCGAAATATTTTTGCAATCGTTGGATCAAACCTTTTTGCTTGTCCCTATCATTCAGGTAATATGGGTGTTCCAATAAACCTTGAACCCATTTCATATTCGCTTCGACTTCTTCAAGGATTCTTTCTCCATCGTGACGAACGGCGTCATCGGAACACACGTCATGGCAAACCGCGCAACGTATACATCGGTCTTCGTCGATAACGGCAACCCCATTTTCCATCGAGATTGCACCCACCGTGCAGACATCGATACAGTCCTCACATCCCGTACACCTGTCTTTGCTTATCCAAGGCATTTTAACCCCCAATTTTGTGAAACGCTTTCCGAACATATACTCTTTGAAAGCCAAGAAACGCAAGGCAAAATCCAAACTGAATCCACAACAACAAAAAAGCTGATCCATCAGCCCAGAGGATATCGTCCATTGGACGGGAGGCGTGCCTATCGGTCAACTATTTCATATCCGCAGATGCGGTCCACCTCATCGGTCAGGTGGTTCAGCCTGTCCTCCAAATTTTGACAGATTGTCTCCAGTTCGGAATTGCTAAGATCGGCGGGAATGGGAACCGGCTCACCGAAGATGATCGTTATTCGGCTGAACGGTTTGGGAAGGATGGTTTTGTCCCAGGCTTTGGGGAAGGTGATCAACCGACTGCCGGAGCAGGCCATGGGGACGAAAAGGGCGCCGGTCTGCCTGGCAACGGCAACCATGCCTTTTTTCATTATCCGTGCCGGCCCCCGGGGGCCGTCCACGGCCGTGCCGCACAGATATTTTTTTCCGCCGGCATTCATGACATCGACCATCTTTTCCAGAGCCTGATGGCCTCCCCGGGAGGAAGAGCCCCGTACGACCGTGTATCCGAATCGTCTGGCGATATTGGCGGTCATCTCTCCGTCCAGACTGCGACTGATCATGATCAACCGATCACCCAGGTTGCGGAAAAAATAGAACAGGAAGATGGCATGCCGGTGCCAGGAGGCGCCGACCACATGGTGGGGCCTTCCGGTCTGCCGGAAATGGCGATCATAAACATTGCGGTTGACGATGGAGACCCGAACGGTGGCAAACCACATGCGGGCCAGCCAGGATAGGAGGAAACCGATGACTGCGGCTCTGGTTTTCTGTGTGATCGTATAGGACATGGATCTCCCCAATCAGTTGAATTGAACGACTATCAGATCGGGCAGATAGGTATCGCGGTTGCCGGATCACCGGTTCAAATAGCATGGCAATGGGGGAAAGTCCATTGTCGGGGTATCGTTTTTAAGGAAACGAACGATCCCGTCCAGGCTGCGGAAAGGGAAAGGGGGCAGGATAGCTGCCGGGAATTGGTTTGGCGCCGATCCACCTGAACGGATCGCCCTTCCCATCGTACCATCAGGCCCGGGGGCGAAGGCGCGTTTGGCGAATCGCAGTGGGTTGGTATTGGATTGTTATTCCAGCAATTCTAAAATGATTCGTTTTTTGCTTTTGCCGGATGCGGCGTTCAAGATGGTTCGGATGGCCTGTACGTTCTGTCCTTTGCGTCCGATGATTTTTCCCAGGTCCTGTTTGGCCACGGCAAGCTCGATGACAATGCTTTGCCGGCTTTCAATTTCATTGACGGATACCTGTTCCGGAAGGTCCACAAGTGCCTTTGCAATTTCCTCGACCAACTGCTTCATGACGTCTCTCCACGGATTTGGTTTAGCGCACAAATTGGATCAATGGTACTGGAAAATGTCAGGTTGGAACGGAAATCAAAAATTGATATTTTTAATTATGGGACCAAATCCGTTTCAAGTCAATTTTTATATATAACGGAAGGTACCTTAAATCCATTTCCTGCCACCCGAAGCACCGAAGGGTGGATCATTCCCTACCATCGCAAGTTGAAATCCCGAAGTGGAGGCTGCTTTTATTATCCGCTAAAAAAAAGCGGACCGGCCCCCTGCGAGGTGCCCGATCCGCTTTTTGGTGCCCTATGGGCAGCAGGGTTCGGTTTAACCGATTTTGAAAACCAGCGAGGCTCCGCAGTCGCCGGCGGCGCAGCCGGTCCATAAAAAATAACCGCCGCCTTCCATGACGGTCTCCTCGATGCCTTCGACGATCAAACGGGTGGCCGTCGAGCCCTGGGGGTGGCCATAGATCATCGACGAACCGTAGTTGTTGAAGCCGTCGGCGTCGATGCCCATTTTTTGGGCGAAGTTGAGGTCGTTGACCACAAAGGGATTGTGGGTTTTGATCACCTTGATGTCGCCGATGGACAGGTTGGCCTTTTCCAGGGCCATTCGGGCGGCCGGCACCGGAGCGGCTGCCATGTAGCCCTTTTTCTCGCGGGCGTATCCATAGCTGATCACCTGGATCGGGATGGACGCATCGGCGCTCAGGCGGTCGGCGTTTTCCCGGGTGGTGACCACGATGGAGGCGTTGCCGTCGGCCGGATGGGTCTGGGCGCCGAAGCTCAAGACACCGTCAGGGACCAGGGGACGCAGTTTGGCCAAGCCTTCGGCTGTGGTGGGCATGATGCCCTCGTCTTCTTCCACGAGAATCGTTTTCTTGCGCGAAACCCGAATCTCGGCACCGAACATATAGCGTTTCTGAAAGGCCCGGTCCTCGGCCAGAGACATCCGATACTGTTCGTAGCGGCGCAGGGCCAGGCGGTCGCATTCCTCCTTGGTAAATCCTTCTTCCCTGGCCACGTTTTCGGCTGTCTCCACCATGCGCAGGCCCACGTTAGGATCCGAATTGAAGTTATCCATCAGCCAGTTCTCGCTGATCACTTCGCCGCCGGGGCCGTTGGGATTGGGCCAGATCGTGTGGGGGCCGTTGGAGGTGCGGTCGGTGGTGAGCACGAAGGCGTTGGCCGCCATACCCGTTTCGATGAAAGTGGCCGCCTGGAAAATGCAGGTGGTGCCCGTCGTGCAGGCCTGGCTGACGGTCATGCCGGTGATGCCGCCACAACCCATCAGGGACGCCGCCCACGGAGCGCTGTAAAACTGGTGCAACTGGCCGATGGTGTTGCCGAAGACCAGGTAGTCGAAAATCGTCGGCGCCCATTTTTTTTCGGCCATCCAGCGGGCGGCGGTTTTGGCCCCCAGTTTGATCGAATTCTCGTTGGCCATGGCGCCCTGCCAGCGGCAGAAAGGGGTGGAGTAGTAGCCCTTGTAGGGGATGAAGGCTTTGGTCAGCATGTACAATTCCTCCTTATATTCCTCAATGATTTTTATTTTCCAGGCGCCTCACAGCTATCTGTTTCGGGAAGCATCGCCTCGCCGTCGGCATAACGCTCCCGCAAAACGCGATGGAGAATTTTCCCCGTGCCTGTGCGAGGCATCTGCTTCGCCGTGATAAAGATAACCTGTTTGGGTCGTTTATAACCGGCCATGCGCTCCCGGCACCAGGTGAAGACGGTTTCTTCAGAGAGATCAGCGCTTTCATGGGGAATCACCACAGCCGCCACCTTTTCCCCCCATTTGTCGTCGGGCAGGCTGATGGCGGCCACGTCGAAAACATCCGGGTGGCTGCCGATGACCTCCTCCACCTCGCTGGGATAGACATGCTCCCCACCGGTGATGATCATGTTGTCCTTGCGGTCCACGATCTGGTAGAAGCCGTCTTCGTCCATACGGGCCATGTCGCCGGCGGAAAACCAGCCCTCCTTAAAGGATGCGGCGGTCTTTTCAGGGAGTTTGTAGTATTCGTCGAAGAGCATGGGCCCTTTGGAGTACAGTTCTCCCACCTCACAAACGGGTAATTCCTTGCCCTCGTTATCCAGGATTTTGACCCGTTCGGTGCCCAGACTTTCAAAACCGATGGAACCCAGCTTGCGCATCTGGTCTTCGGGGCGCAGCACGGTTACAATGCCCGCTTCCGTGGAGCCGTAGCCTTCGTACAACCGGACGCCGGGGAAGAACTCCATGATGGCGGTTTTCATGGTTTTTCTCACCGGTGCGCTGCTGCACAGCAATTTGCGGATGGAGCTGATGTCCCGCCTGCGACCCTCTTCTGCGACATTCAGGATCAGGTTATAATGGGTGGGGATCAGGGAGATGAAGGTGATCTTCTCTCTCTCAATGATCTCCAGGATCTGTTCGGGGCGAAAGGAGCGGGCTGGGTGAATGTAAACGGTGGCGCCGATGTAGGTGAAGGTGAAGGTGAAAAAGGTGGAGTTGATGTGGCAAAGGGGCATGACGTTCATACATACGTCCGACGAATCGAATCCGAAATCCACGGCGTTGATGAGGTAAAAGGCGATATGGGATTCGTGGGAACGGATCACGCCTTTGGGCCGGCCGGTGGTGCCGGAGGTGTAGATCAGAATCCAGGTGTCCGAAGGGGACACGGAAACCTGTGGTTCGTCGTCGGGCGAGCCTTCCAGCAGAGACTCGTACTCACGGTAGCCGTTTTTGGGGCCGTTGATCACGATGTAGTTTTCCTGCGGAATCTGTTTGAGTTGCCCTTTGATTTCATCCACGCAAGGGGAGAATTCGTGGTCCACCGCCATGGCCTTGGCGTCGGCATTGTCCACGATGTACGCTACTTCCGGTCCCACTAGACGGAAATTTACCGGAACGATGACGATGCCGGTCTTGGCCGTGGCCAGGTAGAACTCGACAATTTCAATGGAATTCTCCATGAGCACGGCCAGCTTGTCGCCCTTTTTCAGGCCCATCTCCATGAGCCGGTGGGCCAGACGGTTGACCCTGCGATTGACCTGAGGATAGGTGAAGCGCCGCCCGGCATCGCACAGGGCGATGGTGCCGGGAAATTTCTTGGCGTTCATTTTCAGTTGCTGTCCAAGATTCATCCAGTGGGCCATGATTTCACTCCTATGCGCGGTTACAGCGCAATTCTCGCATCCACGGCCACGACGCCCTTTTCGAACGCCATGACCGGGTTGAGGTCCAACTCCTTGATTTGCGGAAAATCGGTGACCAGACGCGAAAGGCGCTGGATCAGGTCCGCCAGGGCGGCTTTGTCCACCGGTTTTTCTCCGCGTATGCCCTCGAGCAGGGCAGACCCGCGGATGCCGTCGACCATTTCCCGGGCTTCGGTGTCGTTGACCGGGGTGAGGGAGAAGACCACGTCCTTGAGCACCTCCACGAAAATGCCGCCCAGGCCGAACATGATCAGATGGCCCACGCCGGGTTCGGACTTGGCGCCCAGGATCACCTCCCTGCCGCCGGGAACGTATTGCTGCACGAAATAGCGCAAGTCGGCCGCGTCGATGCGTTTTTGCATGGCGGCGGCGGCTTTTTTAACCGCGGCGGCATCGGCCAGGTTTACGGCCACCCCGCCCATGTCGCTTTTATGAACCACCGCGGCGGCATCGGCCTTGACCACGACGGGATAACCGATTTCGTCGGCCGCGGCCACGGCACCCTCTGCATCGTCGGCCATGCGCCAGTCCGGGACGTCGATGCCGTAGGCTTCGAGAAGTTCGTACACCCGGTCGGCGGCCAGCATACTGCCTTCACCGGCACCGGTCAGGATGGTGCGGGCACCATCGGTATCGATATCGCCGAAAGTGCGCACCCGGCCGGGGGCTCGGTCCAGGATACGTCGGTAGCGAACAAGGGCTCCCAAAGCCCGGGCCGCGTCGCTGGGCAGGGCAAAGCAGGGCACCCCGCCGGCCTTGAGAATGGCCTCGGTTTCGGCCCATTGGCGCCGGTCGGTCATCAGGTTGCAGACCATGGGTTTGATTTGTTCCTGGTTGATCTGGGCGATGGCCATGGCGATGCTCTCGGTGTCTACGAAAAAGGGGGTCACAAAGTGGACCAAAACGCAGTCGAAGCTGTCATCGGCCATCATGGCTTCCAGGCATGCCAGGTAGTGCTGGGCCGTTCCCGTGGCCAGGACGTCCACCGGATTGCTCACCGACGCCTCGGGATAGAGCTTCTCCGTGAGAAAATTTCTGGTTTTTTCGGATAACGGCGGCAGGGTCAGGCCGGCATCCACCAGAATGTCGGTGGCAATCACCGCCGGTCCGCCGGTATTGGTGATGATACCCACCCGGTTGCCCCCGGGCACGGGCTGGGAACCGAACGCCACGGCAGCATTGATCAGGTGGCCTTCATCCCTGAAATTGAGGATGCCGGCCTTTTTGAAAATCAGGTCCGTGGCCAGGTCCTCCTTGGCCAGTCCGCCGGTGTGGGAAGCGGCCGCCTTGGCCCCCTCCATGGTACGGCCGGCTTTCATGGCCAGCACCGGTTTTTTTGATGTGGCCTCTCTGGCCGCGTCGAGAAATTCTATGGGGTCCTTGAGCCCTTCCACGTAGGTGACGATCACCCGGGTGCCGTCGTCGTCGGCCAGATAACGGATGACTTCGGGGATGGAGATGTCGCAGGCATTGCCGTTGGAGGCGTAAATGCGGGTGCCCACGTCCATGGCGGAAAACCCCTGGTGAATCACTTCGGCCACGCCGCCGGACAGGGCCACGATGGAGATATGCCCCGGCTCGGGAAAGGTGAAGGTGAAGTTGCAGTAGGCCTTTACCGCCGGGTCGGTATTGATGATCCCCTGGCAGTTGGGGCCGAAGATGCGGATGCCGTATTGTCTGGCCTTTTCCAGAAAAGCCTGTTCGATCTCGGCGCCTTCGGGCCCGGTTTCAGAGAAACCTCCGGAATTGATGATAATGTGCTTGACGCCTTTCTTGCCGCAGTCCTCCACGGCCATGGGAACGAATTTGGCCGGAATCACCATGTGGGCCACATCCACCCGGCCGGGGACGTCCAGGATCGACTTGTAGGCCTTGATCCCGCGGATTTCGTCGGCCTTGGGGTTGATGGGGTAGATATTCCCGGTGTAGCCGAAATCCAGCAGGTTTTTGATCACCCGGTTGCCAATGTGCAGTTCCTTGCCGGATGCGCCGATGACGGCGACACCGACGGGATTGAAGAGACTTTTAAGCATTATGGTTGCTCCTTCGTATCCAGAATTGAGGAATTAGGGGATTCAGAAAACCAATTCCTCATTCCCTCAATTTCATAATCCCTTGATTCGCAATTGTTTCATTTATTTTCCGCAAGTTGTTCGATAAAGGCCTCCACATTGGTTTTGGTCTGCTCGTCGGAGATCAATCGCAGATCGTTCAGGTCGCCGTTGATGGTCAGGCTGGGAATGCCGGTCTGCTTTTCGATGCGCTGGGGCATGCCGTAGCGGCAGTTGGAGTTGTTGGGGCAGGTCTTGGCGTCATGGTAGATGATGCCGTCGACCTTGAAGAATTCCAGCATGTCCCGGATATAGGCCTCCTTGGGCGCATCGGCCCGCACGATGAACAGTTCCGTGTAGGCGCGGGCCATGGAATTGAACGGATCGTCGGGGTCCAGGGCGGAGAAGATCCAGGAGTTGCAATAGGTGGAGGCCAGCACGTTGGCCTGCAGGCTGGCGAACAGTTTGGCGTGGGCGGAAAGGCGCCCCCACACGGGCATACCGTCCCAGTAGATTCGGTATCGTTCGTCGGGTACGGCCCCCTCCTTGTCGGCGATCCGTTGGTTCAACTCCTCCAGCAGCGTGCGGTAGCAGTCGTTGGCCTCGGGCGTTCCCCGGCCCACAACGGCGGCGCCCATGAGGGTGGTGCCGTCGAAGAAGGTGATGGGAGAGGGAATGGCCGCGGCGGTGTCCAGAACCTGCTTCCACAGGTCCGAGCACTCCCGGGACAGGGCCACGGCTTCCTTGAGGCGGTCTAAATCGAATTTATTGCCGCTGACGCGTTCCAGGGGTGGAATCATATCCTCCATCTGCCGGGCGATGGATTTGACATGGGATTCTTCCACCTCCTGGACTCCCACGTAAGAGTGGACCCCGATGACCGGCACATCGTACTCCTCGCCATAGAAGTTGAACCAGTCCTGGACATCCCGGCACTGGTTGGTGTTGAACACCAGCACGTCGGGTTTCGGCGGTCCTTCGATGCCCTCGAAAACCTTGGACAGGGGAGAGACCTTTTCCAGATAGGCTCCCACATCGGCGGTCAGGTAGGAGCAGATGTCCGGCGAGTAGCCAATGGCGTTGGCCTTGGGGATCAGATCGGTGGCCATGCGCGAAGAGCCCAGCATGGCCGAGTGGGTTTCCGGGAAATAAACCAGAAAACCCATGGCCCGCAGGATTTCCGCCGGGCCCACGCTGGTGCACCAGGCGACTTTTTTTTCACCGGTTTTGGCGGCATTGTCCAACTCGTAGTAGTAGTCGGCCATGAATTTACCCAGCATCTTGGCCGACGCCAGGCGTTTCAGCTTCAGTTTCTTCTCTTCGACCATGGTAAACCTCGCAATTAAGGGATTGAGGAATTGAGGAATTCAGGAATTGAGGAGTGTGGATCGATTTTAATGCCCCAATCCCTCAGTTCCCGAATCCCAGAATTCCTTAATTTTCATAGGTTTCTTTCGCATATAATGCCGCCCCCAAAGCCCCGGTAAACTGGGGAAGCTCCGGTACCAGTACGGGGCGGTTGATCAGTTCCTGGGTCATTGCCACCAGATAAGGGTTGTGGGCCACGACGCCGCCGGTCATGACCACCTTTTCGGTGAAAGCGTCCATCTCCCGGATTCTGGAAATGACCGAGAAGAACAGTCCCTTGACGATATCCTCGACGCGTTTGCCGCGTCGAATGTTTTCGAGGACCTCCGTGGCCGAAAAGACCGTGCAGAAGCTGCCCAACCGCACCATGTCGGTGGAGGTTTCGGCCAGGCCGTTCATCTCTTCCAGGGGAATGTCCAGTCGGGGCGACATTTCCTCCAGAAACGCGCCGGTCCCGGCGGCGCACTTGCGGTTCATCTTGAAAGAAGTGCGCTTGCCGTCGTCACTCAGTTTGATGATCTTGTTGTCCTGGCCGCCGATGTCGATGATCGTGATGGCAAAGGGAAAATAGTGAAAACAGCCCTTGCCGTGGCAGCTGATTTCGGTGCGGTGGTCCTGGGCATAAGATACATTTTTGCGTCCATAGCCGGTGGAAATGGTGCGCCGGATGCGATCTTTTCCGATCCCGGCCATCTTAAGGGAAGCCTTCAGACAGTCGTCGGCCGTGGCCGTGAAATCGGTGCCCGACTTGGCCACGCAATGGCCGAGGATCCGGCTGTCGCCATCGATGACCGCCACCTTGGTTCGGGAGGCGCCCACGTCGGCCCCGGCAAAACAGGGGGTGGTGTGATTTTTTGGGTTCATGGAATTTGTTGGGTTGTCCAATTCATTGGGTTCGTTGCGTTATCCTGTGGTAGGAGCGACCGGCCGGTCGCCCCTACATTTGCAGTTCACCAATTCCTTAATGGCTAAATTGTTCATTTTCATCATCCCTCATCCATCGTCCCTCTTCCCTCGGGCGAGTTTCAATCACCGATCACAGTTCACTGATTCTTCACAACCGGGATTCCAACCCCTTGACCAGGCTCTGCAGGGTGATGTTGTAAGGCGTTTCGATGCCGGCCCGGCGGCCGTATTCGACGAATTTGCCGTTGATGTAGTCGATCTCCGTGCGTCGCCCGTTTTCGATGTCCATGAGCATGGAGGGCTTGTGGTTGCCGGCGGTGCGCATGTATTCGATGGCGTTGGGGTAGTATTCCCATCCCAGCAGGATTTCGTTGGCCCGGGCCACCTTGACGCACTCTTTGACCAAAGCATCGACGATGTTGAAAATAATGGGGTCGTTCATGGCCTGTGACATGGTCAGACCGGTGACGGCGCAGACCGGGTTCATACAGGCGTTGAGCACTCCCTTGCGCCACACCATGGCCACGATATTGTCCGTATGCCGGGTGGTCAGGCCGCTTCGGGTCAGGGCCTCGGCGATGCCATCGGCCGCAAACTTGGCTTCCGGGTCCAGTTCCTGGAGATAGTGGGGCGGATGGTGAAAGGGTATGGTCACATGGGCCGGCCCCAAAAGACCGCAGCCGTAGTTGACCACCGCCCGCATGACCCCTTCCTTGCCCAGGCTGTTGGCCAGGACCAGTTCGGTGTCGATGCCGTTCTGCCAGCTGACCACGTAAAGACCTTTTTTGTAAAACCCTTCGATGGCCGAAGCGATCAGCGGCAAGGCGTTGGCCTTGGCCGTTACGAAAATGACGTCGGGTTTGTATTCGGGCAGGTCATCGACACTGGTGCAGGTATAACTGACCTTCTGGGTCAGGTTCTCGGCCCCTTCGATGATGATGCCTCTTTCTCTGGCCGGATCAAGCAGTTCGGGGACCACGTCACACAGGATCACCCGATGGCCGCCTTTTTCCAGGAATGCCGACACGATACAGCCGACGGGGCCCGCACCGATGACGGCAAACGTTTTGGGGGCGAAGGATGGGTTGTCAGTCATGATTGCACCTCCCGGGGTTCTCTGGATGGTTCGGCACCGTTATCCGGGCGCCGGGCCTGTGCGGCCCGGTTTGCCCGCTATGGTCGCGTGCAGTTTTGATGCACGGTCAAATGTTGAAAAAATAGAAAAATTTGAATTTTATTCATAAATCGGCGTCAAAAACGACAGGCACAGGCCCGTTTCACCTGCACATCTTCTCAGACGCGCTGTTAATCAGCGGAACTGTTTGGGTCGCTCGTCGATAACGCGCAGGGCCTTGCCTTCGCTCCGTGCGATGAATTTGGGATCCACGAGATTGGCTTCCACGCTGATGCCCATATGCCCGCGAATGTGCGCCATGATTTTGGCTTCGACCTCGAATTTTTTACGGTCGCCGGCTTCGTAGACTTCCGGCTTGGCCTCCACCTGCACCACCAACTGGTCCAGGTAGCCTTTCTTGCGGACGACCAGGCGGTACTGGGGCGTAACCTCCTCGATATCCAGCAGGAGGGATTCGATCTGGGACGGAAAGACATTGACGCCGCTGATGATCAGCATGTCGTCGGTGCGGCCGAAAATTTTGTCCATTTTTACAAAAGTTCGTCCGCAAGCACATTTTTCACGGTACAAACGGGTGATGTCCTTGGTGCGATACCGGATCATGGGCATGGCCCGACGCTGCAGGGAGGTGAAGATCAGCTCGCCTTTTTCTCCCAGGGGGACCGGTTCCAGCGTGACGGGATCGACCACTTCGGCCAGGTAGTGGTCTTCGTTGATGTGGATGCCGCTCTGGGCCTCGCAGTCGAAGCCGACACCGGGACCGCCGAGTTCGGTGAGACCGTAAGCCTCCATGGCCTTGATGCCCATGCGTGCTTCGATCTCATCGCGCATGCCGATGGTCCAGGGCTCGGCCCCGAAGACGCCGATGGACAACGGCAGGCTCTTGATGTCGACTTTCAGTTCTTCGGCGCGCTCGGCGATGGTCAGGGCATAGGAGGGCGTACAGCACAGCACCTGGGCGCCGAAATCCTGCATCAGGGTGATCTGGCGTTCGGTCAGGCCAGCGCTGGTGGGAACGACGGTACAGCCCAAGGCCGTGGCCCCCTGATGAAAGCCCAGTCCGCCGGTGAACAGGCCGTGTCCGTAAGCGTTCTGGACCACATGCTCGGGGCGGACGCCGGCGGCATAGAAATTTCGCACCATGCACTCGGTCCACTGGGCCAGGTCGTCAGCGGTGTAGGGGCCGGTGATGGGTTTGCCCGTCGTGCCCGAAGAGGCATGTACGCGCACAACCTCCTTTAAGGGCACGGCACACAGGCCGAAGGGGTAGTTGTCCCGAAGATCGTTCTTTTCGGTGAAGGGGAGCCTGGCTACATCTTCGATGCCCTTTATGTCGGTGGCCTTGACGCCCGCCTCCTTGAACTTCTGCTTGTAAAACGGGATGCGCTTGGCAACCCATTGGACGGTTTCCTGTAGCTTTTCCACCTGAAACTGCTGAATCTGCTTTACAGGCATGCACTCATACTTGTCATTCCAGGGCATCGTCTACCTCCTTCTTGGTGGTGGTCGGTTTCTTCCGGGTGGAGATCGGCGCGTCCTCATCCTTGAGGGGATGGACCGCACCGGCTTCGGCGGCGAAACAACAGCGCATTCTTTGTTACCGGCCCGATCCTTTTGCAGGATTCCAGAGACCGGATCGCGTCAAGAGGTTAACAGTGCTGCAACAATCGTCGCCGAAGCGATATCGGCTACCCATTATGTAAAACGAACCGTTGTCGTCGGTTGTATATGAAACCGGGTCGGATGCTTTTCGTATGGCGTCCCTTACTTCAAAAAACAGATGCCCGTCTTCGGAATCAGCTTCCCGCTGCGGCCTTGAACCCCAGGTCGAAGGCGGCTAGATTGACATCCACGAAGGCCGCCTTGGTTTTGGTTCGGATGGCCTCTTCCAGATTTTCTCCGGGAATCGGAAGAATGCCGGTCTGGATCAACGCGCCCAGCAGAACAATGTTGACCGCCATGACGCTGCCGGCCTGCCTGGCCAGGGCAACGGCATCGAAGGCGATCAGGCGTTTGGTTTTGGAGCGGATCAGTTCCTGGGCGTGATCCAGATCCGGGTAGGTTCCGCGGCCGATGGCCACGGTAAATGGCGGCAGCGGCGCCAGATTGGTGATGACGCTGGTGTTGGCATTGCACTTGTTCAGGGCCCGCAGGGTTTCGGACGGTTCGAAGCCGACCAGGACATCAGCCTCCCCGTCGGAAATGATGGTGCTTCTGGCATCGCCGAAGACGATGGCCGATTCCACCACGCCACCGCGCTGTGCCATGCCGTGAATTTCGCTCATCCTTACCGGCACGTCAGAAAGCAGGGCCGCTTCCCCCAGTACCTTGGAGGCTAGCAGGTTGCCCTGGCCACCCACTGCCACGATAATCAGTCTTGTCGTATCCATGGTTGTTTCCCGTATGCTTGGGCTGCTGCTGTCGGCAACGGCATGCTGTGCCTGGATGCCGGCGATCCGCAGCCGCAGATTTTCGCTTTTTGTTGCCGGCGGATCAGCCCGCCTGCTTTTCCTTGACCGGTGTGATGGCATTCTCCGGGCAGATCTGGGCGCAGACCGCGCACCCCACACAGGTGTTGGGGTCGATCTGGACCCGTTCGCCGTCCAGGTAAAACGCCGGGCAGCCGATTTCGTTGATACAGTCCCGGTGGTTCTTGCACTTGTCCGTCACCTTGAAAGCACGCACCTTGAGCTGTTTCAGGCTGCGGGCGTACAGGGTGCACATCTGCTGGGAGATGATCACCGACAGGCCTTTGTGGTCCATGGCCTTTTTTACGGCCTCGATGCTCTTTTTGACTTTGTAGGGCTGGATGACGGTGACGTCTTGCACGCCGATGGCCCGCACTACCGCTTCAATGGAGACGCGGCCGTATCCGGACAGGTTGAGATTGTCCATGTCCACTCCCGGATGAGGTTGGTGGCCGGTCATGGCGGTGGTGCCGTTGTCCAGGATGACCAGGGTGAAGTCGTGGTTGTTGTGCACGGCGTTGACCAGGCCGGTCAGGCCCGAATGGAAAAAGGTGGAATCGCCGATAAAGGCAATGACCTTCTTGTCCGTGGCCTGGGAAAAACCGCAGGCGGTGCTGATGGACGATCCCATGCAGATGAGAAAATCCCCCATGGCCAGCGGCGGCAGGAATCCCAGGGTATAGCAGCCGATATCCGTCGGATAGACCGTTTCGAAGCCCTCGGCGGCTTTTTTTACCGCGTAGTAGGTGGCCCGATGGGAGCAGCCGGCGCACAGGTTGGGCGGACGCTGGGGGATCTCCGGAACATCGGAAAGATCGGGGGGGCGGGTGTCGGTATAATCGGCCCCGAAATAGTCGGCGATGACCCGGCGCACCAGGGCCGGATCGAATTCGTTGAGCCGCGAGAAGAGTTTTTCCCCTTTGCCGGCAATGGGTATCGTAATCCCTTCTTCCTGGGCAAAGGCTTTGATCGTCTCTTCCATGACGGGCTCGCCCTCTTCGGCCACCAGCACCTTCTCGCAGCCTTTAAGAAAGGACTTGATCTTTTCAGGCGGGGCCGGGTGAGAAAAGCCCAGGCGCAGAACCCGCGTCTTGTCGGCAATGCCCAACTCCTTCAAGGCATCGGCGACATAGCTGTAGCTGACGCCGTTGCAGGCAATGCCCCAGGGGCCACTGCCTTCGGTAAAGTTGTACGGCGAGACTTCGGCCAGCTTGCGGGCCTTTTCCCAGTTTTCGAGCAGGCGCACGTGCAGGCGGCGGGACACGGCCGGTACGGTCACCAGGTTGAACGGGTCCTTGGTAAAATCTCCTTTGGGCTTGCGGCCGGCGAGTTTTCCTATCTCCACGAAGGCACTGGAGTGGTTGACCCGTGTGGTGGTGCGAAAGATCACCGGCTCGCCGAGCTGCTCGGAAAGGTCGAAGGCTTCGGCCATCATTTGGCGGGCCTCTTCAACGGAGGAGGGCTCCAGCACCGGCAAGCCGGAGAGCTTGCCGTAGTAGCGGTTATCCTGTTCGTTCTGGCTGGAGAACATGAACGGATCGTCGGCCGTGAGTACGACCATGCCGGCCTTGACCCCCACGTAGGCCAGGGTCATCAGCGGATCGGCGGCCACGTTCAATCCCACGTGCTTCATCATGCAGAAGGTGCGCACGCCGCTGTTGGCGGCGGCGGCGGCCACTTCCAGGGCAACCTTCTCGTTGGTGCTGTACTCGAAGTAAAGGTCGCTTTCTTGAGAGATCTGAAACAGGTTAAGGGAAATCTCCGAAGAAGGGGTCCCCGGATAGGTCGTGGCAAAGGCCACGCCAGCTTCGATGGCGCCGCGGGCAATGGCTTCGTTGCCCAAAAGCAGCATCTTTTTTCCCGGGCTGTCGGTGAGTAGTTTGTGCATCTTGTTTCCTATCTGGTGGTTTGCCGCAGACCTTGCTTTTCCAATGGTTGCGCGGCTGTTGGGGCCTTTGGTCCAGCGCGCATCCATCTCCATGGCCGCTTTATTCCGGCTGTTGAGAATTGATCGCGCGGATCAGGGCACCATGATCGCCCGCTGAACGATCTTTTTCTGGTGCACCGTTTCGAAGACCGAATTGATTTCAGCCAGCGGGAACGTTTTCACAAAAGGGGCCATCTTGACTTTGCCCGACAGGACCAGGTCGCGCACCGGCGGATAGTACTTGGGCAAACAACCCCAGTTGCCGCGGGCGGTGGCGTGGAAGGCCATGAGATTGGAAAGGCGAATTTCCACCTTGTCCATGGTAAAGCCCACCACAGAGAGATGCCCCCCGAATGTCATGAGACCGAAAGCGGTTTTCTGGCCGGCGGCGGTGCCGGAGGTTTCGAAAATCTTCCATTCGGTCCGACGCTTTCCCTGCTCTTTGACAAAGGCGGAAACCGCCTTGCGAAGGTCCTTGAAAGCGTATTCGGCTGCGTTGAAGGTAACATCCACGTATGGCGCCAGCGCCTCCAGCTTGGCCGAATCGACATCGATGGCCGCAACGGAGGCACCGAATGCCTTGGCAATCTGGGCACCGAAACCGCCCACCCCGCCGACGCCCACAAAGATGGCCGTGTCGTCAGCCGTAAGGCCGGCCTCGACGACAGCCTGATACGGCGTTGTCAGGGCATCGGCCACCACGGACAGATGGGCCAGGGGAACGTCCGCCTCCCCCACGGGCCGGTTCTGGTCGTCGACCTGCACCGGACACAACTGATCGGCCGGGACGACAATGTGGCTGGCAAAACCGCCCTGGATATCGTTGCCGGGCATCTTCTGGGCGACGCAGATATTGCCCAGGCCCCGTTTACAGACATCGCAGGTCCCGCAAGGCATCACAGCGGGGATGATTACCGCCTTGCCATCCCACTGGTCGGCACCGGGTCCAGCCGCGGCGACAATGCCGCTGATTTCGTGGCCCAGGGTCAGCGGCATCGGCGATTTGGTGCGCACACCATCATAGTAAAAACCCAGGTCGGTGTGGCACACTCCGCATCCGGCTACTTTGACCAGAACTTCACCGGGTCCGGGATCGGGGATGGGGGCTTCCACCTTGGCCAGGGGCTTGCCGGGTTCCGTCATCTGCCAGGATATCATGGATGTCATCACTGATTCTCCTTCTTTTAAACCATATCCGTCAATTCCTCAATTTCAAAATCCAATCTTACCGGTTTTTCCAGACCGGTCGCCGTTTTTCTTCGAAACTGGCGATGCCCTCCAGGGTGTCCTCGGTTTTCATCAGGGTGTTGAGAAAAAGATCGCTGACACCGGAAAGGGCCTTTTTAAAATCCAGTCCCAGGTGGGCGGTAACGGCGCGCTTGTTGAGCCGGACGATCAACGGGCTGCAGACCTTGATCTCGCCGACGATGCTGTCAACGGTTTCCTGGAAATTCTCGTCTCCGGAAAGATGCGATACCAGGCCCATGCGATGCGCCTCTTCGGCCTTGTAGCGGCGGCCGGTGGTGCAGATTTCGACGGCGCGGGCCGGCCCCACCAGTTGGGGCAGCCGGATGGCTGCGTAGGGAGGGAAAAAGCCCAACTTGATCTCCGGCTGACCGAAAACGGCCTTGGGGGCGGCGACGATGATGTCGCAGGCCATGGCCACTTCCATGCCGCCGCCCAGGCAGGCCCCCTGAACCGCAGCGATGGTGGGCACGGACAGCCGATGGATGCGTTCGAAGATGCCGTTGAAGGTGGCGATCATGTCGTCCACCATGGCCGGCTTGTGATCGGCCACCTCCACGCCGGCACACCAGCTGGGCCCGTTGGCCGCAAGGACGATGCATTTGAGCGAACCGTCGGTGGCCAGCCGGTCCAGCTGGCCGTTGAGTTCCTCCATCATATTGATGTTGAGTACGTTGTGTTTGGGGCGATCGAAGGTGAGGGTGGCGATGCCATCGGCAATGGTGTGCTGGATGGTTTGCAAAGCGGACATGATCACTCCTTATCGAATACGTAGTTAAAGCGCCCGTCGCCCAGCGCATTGGCCTTGACCCTCAGCTCCATGCCGATGGAAAGCGTCTCTTCGGAGAGATCGCCGGCAATGCGTCCGAAGATCTTGAAGTCGGTAAAATCCACTAGGGCGATGGTGTAGGGCAAATCCGCTTCAAAGCCCCGGGGACCAAAGGCCAGGGTGCTGTAGGTTAGCAGGCGGCCGGCACCCTGCACATCGAACCAGGCCATCTTGGACGTCCGGCAGTCGCAGCAGTCGGCCCGGGGCGGAAAAAAGGCCCGGTTGCAGGATTCGCAGCGGGTTCCGGTGACGCGGCCCTGCTCCAGATGGTCGATGAAGTCGTTGACCCGGGTGGTGCCGGTGAAACTGACGGTGCCGAATTTCCTGAAGCGTTCGTCTTTCTCTTTTTTTGCCATAACGATGGTTTCCTCTATCTGGCCAGAATGGTCACGTTGCCGTACAGACCGACACCGCCGATGTTGTGCACCAGGCCTACGGCGGCGTCGGGCACCTGGATGTCGCCGGCCTCGCCGCGCAGTTGCAGGACGATGGTGCGGATCTGGCTGCCGCCGGTGGCCCCGATGGGATGGCCCTTGGAGAGCAGCCCCCCGTCCACATTGACCGGGATGCGGCCGTCCAGGTAGGTTTGCCCGGTGTTGATCAACTCCCTGCCGCCGCCGGGTTCGGCGAAACCGAGATCCTCGTAGGCCATCATTTCGGCGATGGTAAAGCAGTCGTGCACCTCGGCCACATCGATGTCCTCGGGACGCATGCCGGCCATGTCGTAGGCTTGGGATGCAGCCTGCCGGGCCACGGCAAGTCCGGTGAAAAGATCGCGTCCGGCCAGGTTGACCGGTGCGGAGGCTGCGCCGATACCGCGGATCCAGACGGGTTTGTCGCACAGCGCCCTGGCTTTTTCGGCGCTGGCGACGATAATGCAGGAGCTGCCGTCGGCGTTGGCACAGCAGTCCCCCACGCGCAAGGGAGAGGCCACCGAACCGCTCATGCGATTGTCCGGATCGGTGAACATCTCGGGCGCTACCGCCTTTCGGTAGACGGCCCGTTCGTTGAGCTGGCCGTAGGTGGCGGCCTTGACCCGGATGGCGGCCAGATCCTGAGGGGTGGTTCCGTATGCCTTCATGTGAGCCCGGGCGTACATGGCGTAGTATGCGGGCATCATGGTGCCGAAGGGGCTTTCCCACTGGATGTCCGCTCCGCGTCCCATGCGCTCCTGGGTCTCGGCCGAAGAGATTTCGGACATTTTCTGGAAACCGATCACCGCGACCATATCATGCAGCCCGGATCGAATCAGGCTATAGGCCAGTTTCAGGCCTGTGCTGCCCGATGAACACAGGGTTTCCACGTAGAAGGTCGGGCCCGGGTTGAGTCCCAGATATTCGGCGAACACTCCGGCCGGCGACCGCTGCAGGTCATATTCCGGGGCCGAGCAGACTACCGATGCGTCGATCTGTGCGGCCGTAATGCCGGCATGCCCTATGGCGTCGGAAAACCCTTGGAAGGCCAGTTCCCGGACCGATCCCGGAAAAGCGCGTACGAAAGGGCTCTGACCCGCGCCGATAATGGCGACGTCAGTCATTTTAATAATCCTCGGTGAGTGATTTTGTGTTGGTTCATGGGTAATCTAAATGGAATTTTGATTTGTTGTAATTCATTAGTGTTAAGTATTAAGGTTTAAGTGTTAAGCGAAGGATGGCGGTCAATTATATAAATGATAGAATTCCTTTATATGTATTGTCCTCCATCCACCTTAATCACCTCTCCGGTAATGTGGCGGGCCTTGTCCGATGCCAGAAAAGCGATGACGGCGGCCAGGTCTTCGGGCTTGCCCAGGCGCTTTAAGGCCATTTCTCCCATGGCCAGGTCGATGATTTTATCGCGGGCTTCGGAATTTTTCAGCATGGCGGTTTCGATCAAGCCCGGTGCCACGGCATTGACGTTGACGCCAAAGGCCCCCAGTTCCTTGGCCACGGATTTGGTGTAGCCGACGATGCCGGCCTTGGAGGCGGAATAGTTGGTCTGGCCGAACTTGCCCCGCAACCCGTTGATGGAGGTGACGTTGACGATTTTGCCGTACTTCTGCTCCTTGAACAGGGGCGCCGTATGGCGGGTGAAATTGAAGTAGCCCTTTAGATTGACGGCAAGCACCCGATCCCACTGTTCTTCGGACATTTTCCAGCAGACCCCGTCCCAGTTCATACCGGCGTTGTTCACCAGGATGTCGATTCTTCCAAAAGCCTCCACGGCGGCGTTGACGGCCGCTTCGGCTTCTTTGAAAACGGCGATGTCGCAGGCCACGCATATCGCTTTGCGGCCCATCTTCTCGATTTGTTCAACGACCGCCCGGGCCTCTTTTTCATGGCGTCGATAGGTCAGACAGACGTTGGCCCCTTCGCCGGCCAGCTCCAGGCTGGCCGCCGTGCCGATCCCCTGGGATCCACCGGTGACAATTGCGTTTTCGCCTTCAAGCAGCATTTGCAGCACTCCTTAGGTGTTGGGTCTTCCCAATACGGCCGCCATAAATTCCACGTCAAAGGCGTCGCTGGCGGCCATGCGTCGGCGGTACTCGATGAAATCGATGGTGTCGCGACCGGTGATCTTCTTGGTGTTGAAGGCGTTGAAGCCCAGGTATGCCTCGTGGTTCATGTTGGCGGCCAGCCAGTGCCGGTTGATCACCTTGGCCTGGTCCCAGAAATATTTCTTTTTCAGGCGGATGCCTTCCACGCTCTTGATCAGACAGGCGGGGAAAAGGTTGGTATAGGTCCACAGGATGCGATTGACCTCGCTGTCCAGCTGTTCGAAATCGGTGGTGGCTGCCTTGATAGCGGCGCGGGCCTGTTTGGCGGCATCGCCGGTCTTGTACTCACCGTAGACGATTTCCCCGTCGCGCAGGTACTGGTCCGTTTCGATGGCCGGGTTGCGTATCCAGGCGTCACCCTCCCGGATCACCGGAACGCATTTGGAGATCAGCCCCAGGCGTTTCATCTTGTAGGCGCTCCACATTTCACAGGAGATGCAGTTCCACATGGCCTGTTCCATGGGCAGCATCCAGGGCAGAAAATCGCTGCTGCCACCGTCCGGCGCGCTTCCGTGCCTGGGGCCGGCCTGGCCGAAAATCGCCAGATCGCTGGATACGGCAATGTCGCAGGCCATACCGATCTCCTGGCCGCCGGCCACCCGCATGCCGTTGACCCGGCAGATGGTGGGCTTCTTGCAGCTCAAAATACCATCGACCATGCCATTGAACAGATCCATGTAAAGGCCGTATTCGTTGGGACGGCCGGCGTAATATTCGGCATACTCCTTGGTGTTGCCGCCCGTGCAGAAGGCTTTGTCTCCCATGGCCGTGAACACGGCCGCGACCACGGAACTGTCCGCCGAAGCGCGATGGAAGCCGGCGATAACGCCTTTGACCATCTCTGTGGTGTAGGAGTTGTATTGCATGGGGTTGTTCAGGATGATCCAGGCTGAGAAAAGGCCATCGACAGGTGCCCCGGAAGGATCCAGGATGGGGCGCTTTTCAAAAATGACGCCGGGGGCCTGATCCGAAAAGTGTTCTTCTCCCCACAGGTGGTGGTCCTTGATACCGGATTCTCGTGGAAGCCAACTCAGGTCGCTCATGAAATCCTCCCTTTCAGCGGCGTACAATGGTGCCGCAGCTGTATCCGTGCCGATGCCCCGGTCGAGACGGGGCCTGTTTTCTGAAAACCGCTGGTGCGCAATATTGTGAGAATAGAAATCAAAAATTGGATAAAATTCATTTGCTAAAAGGTTACATATTAGCTATATATTAGCTACGAACAGCGTTAGTCAAGAAAAAAATCGGCTCGTGAAAAACGTTTTGTTGGACTGCAACCGCGTTGTGCTCCCCGTTCCCGGATTTCCATTTTTTCCGATGGGAAGGTTACCAAACGGAGGGCCTCCGGTTTGTCCTGAAAATCCCGTGAGTGCCTTGACAGTGCCGCTCCGGATCGGTAGGTATTGCCTGTGAACGGCCCGTTGGTTTTGCCTTGGGGCCGACGCAGCCGTACTGCCCCCGCATCCTTTCCAGGACCGGCCAACGGCGAAGGAGGGCTGAGAAATTGAGATACCCCAAAGAGTGTGTTCTCAAGGAGTGCGTGGAGGCGGTCATTCGTCCGCTGGAACCGGGCGACCGGCCGCTGCTGGACGACTTCTACCGGAAGATCCCCGAATCGGACCGCTGGTTCATGAATTACGATGTTACGGACAAGGCGGTCATGGAAAAATGGTTCGAAGCGGTGGAAGAAGGCGGCGTCTGTTCCATTCTGGCCCTGTGCGAATCCAGAATTGTAGGGCAGGGCAGCCTTTACATGCGGGGGTTCGGGGCCACCAGCCATGTGGGCCGATTTCGAATCGTCGTGCTGCCGGAATTTCGGCAAAAACGGCTGGGCACCTGGCTGTTGCTGGACTTGATTCAACTGGCCATGGATCGCGGGCTGGAGCTTCTTCGTGCGGATCTGGTAGCCGGAGTGGAAGACAAAGCCATCGAAGCGGTTCAAAAATTCGATTTCTTCAAATTTGGTGAACTGAAGGAATATGTGAAAGACATTCACGGCAACCGGAGAGATCTGGCGATTATGGTCAAACGGTTGCACAAGGAGTGGAGCGACTTCTAATGCTCCAAGATGAAGACTTCGTAAGAAGGTCGAGATCAAGGCTTGCGAGTCCCGAGGAGGGAGGCCTACCAGAACGTACTCCACACTGACGAGGGACGAAGCGTAACGCCGATATCGACTTTCTTACGAAGTCGTCGCCGAAGAAAGACACCTTTGAAGGTACCAAACTCCAAGGAAATCCTCCGGTCCACTCCCGCCGGCACCGTCCTGCTCCGGTCCTTCTGCACGCCCGAACAGATCCGGAGCTACCGTTTCAGCGAACAGTTCGGGATTCACGCCCAGTACAAATCCATTTTTACCAGACGGGACACCCTCGAAAAGCACGCCGCCCAAGCTGATGCCAACGTGGTGCTGGCGTTGATGGAAGAGCGCCAGATTGTCGGCTTCGGCGTTTTCAGCCATCCGGATCCGGACGAACGCTGGGCAGCATTAGGCGAGGGGATGATGATGGAGGTCAAGGCCGTCGAGGTCGGCAGAAACCTGCGGTCCTGCAAGATCGCAGGGGATCTGGTCCGGCTGATGATCCGCCATCCCCGCATCGAGGAGATGATTGCCTACCTGGTCGGCTACTCCTGGACCTGGGACCTGGATGGTTCGGGTCTTACCGCCCCGCAATACCGCAATATGCTCATCCATCTGTTCAGTCCCCATGGGTTTGTGGAACTGCAGACCAATGAACCCAACATCTGCCTGAAGCCGGAAAATCTTTTTATGGGGCGGGTGGGAAGCGGTGTCTCCGACCAGGTCCGACAGGACTTCAAGTGGCTGCGGTTTGGTGTCTCGCCGTAAACAGACCTTTACATATTAAATGAAAACCAAATCCAGGAGTTTTTAAATGTCAAGAATCGTTTACGGTGTAAGCGGTGAAGGATCGGGTCATTCGTCGCGCGCGCGAGTGATGCTGGCCCATCTGACTCGATTGGGACACACGGTTAAAGTGGTCAGCTACGATCGCGGATATGCCAACTTAAAAGATGACTATGATGTTTTCGAGACCGAAGGCTTGCATATCGCCAGCGATGACAACCGGGTAAATAAAGTCAAAACCTTTACCGACAATCTGAAACGACTTTCCAAGGGGCAGCAGAAGCTGAACGACCTGCGCCACAAGATCTTCAAGGCATTTAATCCTCACGCGGTTATCACCGATTTTGAACCCATGACCGCTTACCTGGCCCACCACTATGAAATTCCATTGATCTCCATCGATAACCAGCACCGGCTGCGCTATATGCACTATAACTGTCCGGAAGAATTAAAACCGGGCGAACACCTGACTAAAAATATTATTCGCGCCATGGTTCCCAATCCGGATGTGGCCCTGGTAACCACTTTTTACAAAGGCACGCCTAAAAACGGGCGAACCTTTCTATTTCCACCCATCTTGCGAGAAGAAGTATTATCTCTTCAGCCTGAAACCGGAGATCATATTTTAGTTTACCTGACCAGCGGGTTTGAATCATTTCTGGAGATTCTAAAAACATTCACCCGTGAACAGTTTGTTGTTTATGGCTGCAATCGGCAAGATCGGGAAGGCCGCCTTCAATACAAGCTGCCCAGCCGCAACGGATTTCTCGATGATCTCAGGACCTGTCGTGCGGTAATGGCAACAGCCGGATTTACGTTGATTACCGAGTCGCTGCATTTGCACAAACCCTATCTGACCCTGCCCATGATGGGTCAGTTCGAACAAGAGATTAATGCCTATTTTCTTGCTCAACTCGGCTATGGTATCAACCTGCGCGATGTCCGACCTGAATCTGTTGGAAATTTTCTCTACCGTCTGCCGGAATTGACTGAGAAGCTGGCAGCCTATCCGATTGAAGGCAATGATGAAATCTTAGAAAAGCTGGCGGATCTGACCGCCAATGATTGCGCCCGGGCGATGGAGTTTCGCCGCCGGCGCAAAAAAGGATAAATTATCGGGAAACGGGGGCGCTGCGGCAACCTGCTGATATCCGTGGTGAAAGGAAGTTTTTTAACCGCCGTTTCTTTCTCAGGGGAATGCCGGCAGACGTTGAAGACCTTCAGCAGCCTGACAAACAAATAAAAAGGGGGAATCGCCCCCTGGTGGAACGATTCCCCCCGATTCAGATCGATCCGATGATGGGTCAGTGACCTTCTTCAGCCTCTAGATTGGCCTCGGACTCAGCCTCAGCCGCGGGCGTTTCTTGCTCGCCAAGAGTTTCGGCTTCAGCCGCGGCTTGCTCTTCCTGGGCGGCCGCTTCTTCGGCAGCGGCTTCCTCTGCCAAACGGGCTGCTTCAGCCTCAACCTCGGCTTGCTCTTCCAATACGGCGATGGCCGCTTCGTGGGCGGCGATTTTCTGGGTGATCCGCTCTTCCAGGACTTCGTCCCGGGTGAGCTTGTCGGCCTCTTTGAGAAAACCGATGGCCGCGGTCAAGCCTTCGATGGTTCCCCGGCTGGCGGCGACATCGGCCTTGTAATCCAGAATCAGGCGGTCGATGTTGTCGAGGCGCTGGTAGGCAACGTCCCGCAGTGCACTGCTGGAGCCGTATTCCAGAGCGATCTTCAGGGTCGCCTTGATGGCTTCGAAATCCGGTATGCCTGGGACGTCCAGAAGCGCGTCCGCCTTGTCGATGTAATACTGAAACGCCAGCGGGTAGACTTCATCGGAGCTGTAGGCTTCTTTCAGCTCCTCGGGCACCGCAACGCCGGGCAGAGCGAGAAGTTTTTTCTTGCCCAACGGGGCGAATTTCCCTTTCCAGATTTCCAGGGCTCCCTGATTTTCTACCAGATAGTACTTAAATGAGTTGGATGTGCTGGCACCAATCACCAGCAGAATCAGAAATGCGATTCCGGCGGCAACCAGTTTGATGGTGTTGTCCACAGGATCCGATGGTTTGCTGGCTGCGGCCTGGGCAGGGGCCGGCTCATAGGAGACAGAAACGTCGGGCTTCTGGGCTGCCGCTTGCTTAATGGCAGCAGCCTTCTCGGCAGCGGCCTTCTCGGCAGCGGCCTTCTCGGCAGCGGCCTTCTCGGCAGCAGCCTTCTCGGCAGCGGCCTTCTCGGCAGCGGCCTTCTCGGCAGCGGCCTTCTCGGCAGCGGCCTTCTCGGCAGCGGCCTTCTCGGCAGCAGCCTTCTCGGCAGCGGCCTTCTCGGCAGCAGCCTTCTCGGCAGCGGCCTTCTCGGCAGCAGCCTTCTCGGCAGCGGCCTTCTCGGCAGCAGCCTTCT